>WNES01000438.1_pt1 | contig 24446 bp, 19 predicted proteins | sample 5399931 | NCBI WGS metagenome assembly WNES01 (sample SAMN13153332, study PRJNA577476) | soil metagenome | isolation source: 20 cm grassland meadow soil 2 days after 3rd rain plot 5 | place: USA:California | collected 2015-11-11
CGCTATGCCGAAAATCGTAGAAGAGCCAGCCATCGAGCCTGGCGTCGCGCAAGGCAGCCTGAATTTCAGCCACCCGTTCTGCTGGAGATTGTTGTGCAGGCATTGATCCGACCAAAGTTAAACCAAGAACGAATGCCGCGAAGAAAGAAGCGTGCTGCGATTTCATTTTTTGTAGTGTCCGCTGTCTCAGCGCGAAACTCTTGGAAGCGCTCAACCTATCTGTACAGGGTCTTGGGCTCTGGCTCCGCTAAGATCTTTTGAAAACGCGGATCGTTCCGTAACGGGTCCCATTCCCACCGCTTCCGCAGATCTGAAAGCGTGATGCCGTTGTCAGCGTAATCGACCGCGAACGGGGTGGTGAGGAGACGCTCGATCAGCTGTATAGCGTGATCGGCATCGCCGTTGCGCGCATAAATCAACGCGATAAACCCCTGAACTGTGCTTCCATTCACTATGTCTTTGGAGACAGGCGTCAATTCCGCTCCACGCTGGCCTTCGCGCAAAGCGTCATCTTTGAATCCCATTAACGCGTAAAGAAAACCGAGCTGCGCGTGACGAATGCCGTCTTGCGGACTCTTCATCACAATTTGTTCCAATATCGGCCGCGCGGTTTCTAATTCGTGCTGCGCCCGCCCTGCATCATTGCGCATCAACGCCACACAGCCTGCGAGATAGCTTTTTGGCAATGGTATGCCGGTGGGCGCGACGAAGTTCTCAAGCCGTGCCGATCTCAGCGCGCGTTCAGCCGCATCCGGATCACGATCGATGAGAGCCACGTCCCAGCGACTAAAGGTGACGACCCCGTCGGGATCGAGATTTGGCGCGAAGCTCTCCAGAACTGCCTTAATCGGGGCCGTGCTGCCTTTCCAGAAAAACTCCATGTAGGCGCGTTGTATTTTGACATTGAGCGAGTCGGGCGCGAGCGCGAGGACGCGATCCATTCCTTTGACGGCATTTGGCCAGTCGCGTACTCCGAAGTAGGTCTGCGCGGCATCGTAGAGCGTAATGGAATTGCGTGGATCAATCGCTTCAGCTTTGTGGTAAGCGGCAATAGCCTCGGTGAAATGCCCCTGCCGTCGTTGCACCGCAGCAATGTAAAGACCGACATCGCCATCGTTCGGAAGAGTCTTGGCTGCCAAATTCAATTCGCGCAGAGCGTCCTGGTAATTCCCCTCCTCGTAATAGAAATAGAGGCCGAGCGCGAGATGCCCTTCGCCGAGATCAGGTTGAAGTCGAAGTGATTCGTCCGCTTCACGGCGGGCAGTCTCTTTTACTTCCTGTGTCGGTTCGAACCAATGATAGATCGTGCTCATCACTGCTGAGAGTCGCGCGTGAGCGAGAGCGAAGTTCGGGTCGAGCGCAATGGCTTGTTTGTAAAGCTGTGCAGCCGATTTGAAATCCTGCAGCAGGTTATCCGGTCGCGTCTGGTAATCGCGGCCACGCAAATAGAGAACGTAAGCGTCCGGGTTGGTTGTGGGTTTGGTTTCGACGCGAGCTTTTTCCTGCGGTGAAAGCGTGGCCTGCAACGAGTCAGCAATACTTTTCGCAACCTCGGCTTCTACTCCGAAAATGTCAGTCAATTCCCGGTTATAACTTTGCGCCCACAAATGGGCGTCCGTGTCGGCTCGGATCAACTGCACGTTGATGTGCACCCGATCGCCGGCCTTCTGGACGCTTCCTTCGAGCACATTGCTCACACGTAACTGTCGACCGATCTCAGACAGATTCTCAGGAGCGCTTTGGTAGTGGGCAGTAGAAGTGCGCGAGATCACGCGAAGCCCGCTGATTCTCGAGAGCGTCGTGATGATTTCATCCTGAATACCCTGCGCGAAAAACGCGTTCTCCTTGTCCGAGCTCAAATTTTCGAATGGCAAAACGGCGACTGATTTGTCCAGTGTTGCAGTTGGCGCGGTTTGTTTTGCCAGTTCGGCATTCGCTGGTCTTTTTGTTCGCGCAAATTGAAACGCGAGCAGCGCAGCCGCGAGGAGGGCGGCGGCAACAATAATCGCGGTCCATTTGCCAGTTTTCGGCGTCTCGGGCTCTCGCGGCGAAATTTCTTCGGACCGCCTGATTCCTTCCGGGGTCAGCTCGAATGCCCACGCCAGAATCAGCGCGACTGGAAACCCAAGAACGACTGCACTGACAAAAACCTTCATCACCCAGGGAGGCGCTTCGAAAGTCGGGAACAAAATGGAAGCTGCTTGAATCAGCAGCCACGCCACGATCGCGTAGGCGACGGCGACCCTGTAAACCTTGCGTCGCTTCAGCTCGGTAAGAAAGGTAGCCGGGTCCATGCCAATGCGGGGAAGGTTACTGCAACGCGGTTCCCATACACAAACAGGAAGTACCCATTGCGATGCAGGCCGCCCGCGTGCGGCCTGATGAATAGATCCATGCCGTTATCTGTAGCGGCCAATGAGTCTGCCCTGCTTGCCACGCCGAAGTCGTGCGAAGGTGGGAGCGAAGTCGAACGGGCTGCGCCCGCCACGCCGAAATCATGAAGGCGGGTCGAGGCGATCTCTTTTCCGCGGAGCGTACGCTCTGGCGTGGTTACTTAGAGAGATCTTGAGATAGGTTCTGCCGCCAATTTCTGGAAGCGCGGATCGTTCCGGAGCGGATCGAACATCGGATCGAGCCGGAGCAGCGCAGGAGTGAGCGGCACGCGCGAAGCCAGTGCGCCCTCGGAAGGTATCGATAACAATTTTTCCAACGCGGCGATGGCGCGGTCCCGTTCTCCCACTTGCGCGGCCACCCGGGCGAAAATCTCGATCGGCGCGGGACCATCCACTACGTCTTTTTCGAGCGGGAGCACCCTCATCGCCTGCTCCGACAGATCTAACGCCGCGGCTTTATCACCGAGGCCCATATTGACCAGCGCGAGATCGCCAATGAGAACATAGTTATCCGGCTGTTCTTTAAGAAACGGTTCCAGTTCGCCGCGAGCCTGCCGAAAACTTTCCTGAGCCGCGGAATGGTCGCCAGCGATTTCTTGCGCCCAGCCTAACCAAAAGCGCAGCTCGCCATTGTTATAACCCAAAGCGGGATCAGGCTTGGAAAGTATTTCCTTTAGCTGAGAGATCATTTGTACAGGCCGACGTTCCAGAATCGCCTGATAAACTTGTATTTCCAAAGCGCCCGTGTCGTCGGCGGGCGGATGCAACGGAGCGAGTAGTGCAGCAGCCCGCTGAAGGTCGCCCTGCGCCTGGGCAATACCTGCCTGCTGCGCAAGTGTATCCAGGTCGCCGGGTATTACATCGAGCACCTGATCAAACTTCCGCAGCGCTTCGGAGAAACGACGAACTATCATGTACGATTGTGCATGCTGGGTGAGCAGCGAAACATTGCGCGGGTCGAGCCGCTCAGCTTCGTTGAAGTAGGACTCGCTCCGGTCCCATTGACCTTGCCGGCGTGCGACGTACGCCAGCGATTCAGGAATCTGGCTGCTATTCGGCAGAAACTGACGTGCTTGCTCAAAGGAACGCACCGCGGCGTCGTAATCTTTCAAGCATGCGTAGTAGTAATATCCCCTGGCCATTATGGCCTCGCCGAGATTGGGCTGCAGAGTCAGAGCCGTTTCAGCTGCCTGGCCCGTTTCTTCGCGGAGTGCAACTGTTGGTTGAAGAGTGAGTGTGAGATAGCCGAGCGCATCGACGTATGATAGCAACGCCCAGGCAAGCGCGAACTTGGAATCCAACCGCACCGCTTCCTTCAGATACTTCTGTGCCGCAAGGGTGTTAGCGGGTGAGTTTCCCGTTTTAAGGGTATAAGCCAGACCACGCAGGTACGCATCGTACGCTTCAGGATTATCTGTCGGTCTAGCCGCAATGACTTGTTCTTCCTGACCAGTAAGTTTCGCGCGCAATCGATCGGCGATGGTTTTGGCCACCTCGCTCTCAACAGAAAAGATGTCAGTCACTCTGCGATCAAATGTCTCTGCCCAGAGATGCGAATCACTTGCGGCTCTAATCAATTGCACATTCACGCGCACCTGATCATTTGTTTTCTGGACACTGCCTTCCAGGAGATTGGCCACACCGAGTTGGTTCGCAATCTCAGAAACTTTTTGAGACGTGTTCTTATAACGCTGCGTGGACGTGCGCGAGATCACTTTGAGATCCGCGATCTTTGAGAGCCGGGTCAAAATTTCGTCCTGGATCCCGTCCGCGAAGTAGGCGTTGGATTTTTCCTCACTCAGGTTTTCAAACGGCAGAACGGCGATGGATTTTTCATTTGGCAATGGCGCCGGGGCGACAAAGTAAAAAGAGTAAACGACCGCGGCCGCCAGCAGCGCCCCCGCCAGCGTGAATAACATGCCACGCTTATGATGTTTGATTTTGCTGACGATAGATTCGGCAGGCGCCTTGGTCTGCGGCAAGGAGCTATCTGCTTCCAGTTCCTCCTTGAGAAGGCGCAGGTCGGCGAGCATCTCCTTGATCGTGTGGTAACGTTCGTCACTGTTTTTGCGCAAAGCCTTTTGCAGAATGGATTCGAGTTTGAGCGGAACATCTGTCAGTATGCCGGACAAAGGTGGTGGCTCCGCTGTCAGGATGGAGGCGATGCAATCGCTCGGCGTGTCGCCGCGGAACGGCGGGATTCCTCCCACCATTTCGTAGAACACTACGCCCAGGCTCCAAATATCCGTGCGCACATCCACCTTCTGGCCGCGGGCCTGTTCCGGAGACATGTAACGCGCCGTGCCTAACACCAATCCCGGTCGCGTTTGCAGCGGTGCGGTTGTTTCGACCGTGTGATCGTGCGACGCCAGCCTTTGTTCGCTCAGTTTGGCAATCCCAAAATCGAGCACCTTCACATATCCGTCCGGTCGCAGCATGATGTTCTCAGGCTTGATGTCGCGGTGCACGACGCCGGCTTCGTGCGCGGCAGCCAGCGCCGAGGCCACTTGCACAGCAATTTCCAGCGCCGTATGCGGATTTATTCTTCCGCGCCCGATCGACACACGCAGAGTGATGCCTTCGATGAACTCGGTTGCGATGAATTGCCGGTTTCCCTCCGCGCCGATCTCGTAAACGGTTAGAATGTTTGGATGATTTAAGGACGAGGCAGTCCGCGCTTCATTTTTGAACCGGCTCAACTGCGTCTCGTCTGTCGTCAGGCTATCTGGAAGAAGCTTGAGTGCGGCTTTGCGCCCGAGTCGCTCGTCCCGTGCGAGATAAACCTCGCCCATTCCGCCGACGCCGACGAGTGACTCGATCCGGTAGTGACCAATCAATTTTCCGACCAGTGTGTTGGTCCTTTCGCTAGTCACAAGCTCCGGAGCCACTTCGAAGGCCGGTAGTTCAATAAAATTCTCCGACCGCTCATGAGAGGTGAGCAAAGACCCTACTTCGCGGCGCAAGCTTTCGTCACCGCGGCAAGCCTCATCAAGAAATGCGGCCCGTTCGGCGGGCGCACGTTCTACGGCTGACTGGAAAAGATCGTTGACCTGTTTCCAGCGCTCAGCCTTCATCAAGTTTCTTCCCGCTCAGCGCTCGATAAAGCCAAGCCTTGGCCATGGTCCACTCGCGCTCCACCGTGCGATGAGAGAGTTTCAGAAATTCAGCTGTCTCTTCGACCGTCAAACCACCGAAGTAGCGCAGTTCAACGATCTGACTCTTACGAGGGTCCTGCGCGGACAAACTTTCCAACGCTTCATCTAGAGCGAGTAATTCCTCCGATCGCGTTTCTGTTACTAACGCGGCTTCATCCAAGGTTACTTTTAGCGCGCCGCCACCACGCTTGAGTGACTGGCGTTCACGGGCATGATCAACCATGATGCGCCGCATCAACTGCGCGGCCGCCGCGATAAAATGGCTCCGGCCTTGCCAGACCGGCTTCGTATTATCGACCAGTCGCAGGTAAGCTTCGTTGAGAATGGCAGTGGTTTGCAGGGTATGGCCGGCGCGCTCCCGGCTCATGTAATGGTGCGCGAGCCGGTGCAATTCAGGTTGCACCAGCGGGAATAACTTCTCCAGCGCTCGGTCGTCTCCGCCGCTCCAATCGCCGAGCAGTTGGGTGACCTCTTGTCGCGTGGAAGAGGGCGTCGTCATACAGGCTGCTCGACGCCGCACATTCTAACACGACCGAGGGATTTTCACAGCGCGGACGGAGCCGATCAAAAAAAACTGCGCAGTCGTGGCGGGTTTGGGGCGGCCTTTCCGCTTTAACACATGAACCGGCATAAACAACAGAGGCCGGCAAAACCAAAACAGAAAGCAAACCTCAAATAAGAAAAACATATGCAAACCAAACAATCAGTAACCAACAACCATCAGCCTTCGACTGCTTGCGGAGAAAAGCGTGCAGCGATGAAGCTGCCAATTCGTTCGACCGTCATAGCCGCCTTTGGCGTGCTGTCGATGCTACTTCCAGTTAGCCAGACTGCACATGCACAGAGAACCCCACCACCCAACTCACGCCGGGAATTTGTTGCGCCGGTTGTGTTCCAGGCGGCCGGGCCAAGCGGTGCCTCGATTCAGAGCACAGTCGATGCGTTCCGCGCTGTTCCGGGGTTCGAAACCAATAACGGCAATAATCCAGGGCCGCTCCCAGATGGTCGCCGCGAGATCAACTGGGACGGCGGCAGCCCCGACGTTCTGGATACGACAGCTCCGGTGACGCCATTCAACGTGTTCCTGAACACCCGCGGCAGTCAGTTCACCACACCAGGGTTAGGCCTTTCGCAGGCTCCTCCATCGGGCGGGCCCCAGGGAGGGCTGGCAGTGCTCTTTGGTAATCCCACCTACGGCAAAATCTTTAGAGCGTTCAGCAAATCGCGGCTGTTCACACCGGTGGGGAGCAACGTTACTGAAGGTTCGTTCTTTATACCGGGCACGAATGGCACTGTCCCGGCAACCGTCAGGGGCTTCGGCGCAGTGTTCGCAGACGTTGATCAGCCAGATGGCAGCGGACCGGGCGGGAAGCACGGAAACCGTAGGGCCAGCACGCTGATCGAGTACTTCGACCAGCGCGGTAGGCTTTTATTCAGCAGCTTCGTCCCGGCCTCGCCGGGCGATGGAGGCCTGTCCTTCTTCGGCATCGTGTTTGACGACGCGCGCATCGCGCGGGTCCGAATCGAAACCGGGGACGTTGCCCCGGAGCCGAATGACGATCAAAGGCATGACATCGTCGTGATGGATGACTTCATCTACGGCGAGCCACAGCTTGGTAAGTAACGGAAGTGAGATTCCACGGTAGATACCATGGAAGCGCCGGCCAACCTGAACGCAACGGCCCAACCCATAGAACCTAACGAGAATAAGATGAGCTGCCGGGCGACCCGCTAGTCCCTGGCAGCTCATTCGCCATTCTGCCGCTCCTCGGAGCGGCAGAACTTTTATAAGGCTTGAAGGTGCGAAAACCGCGCACGTTTATCGCATGTGCGGTCCACACTTCTGTTCGATGAAGATTACCAAGGACGTTCACATGCATGCAGCAGAGCAGGGAATCACCGACGAAGCGCTCGTGAATCGGAATGCAGGCCGTAACGCAGCGCGCCAACGCCAAGGCCGGGTTTCCCAAGGCAGAACGAATGTGTGGCTAAGGGCGCGGACGCTTTGCCGTCTTGGAATCTGATTCCAGAATAGCGACGATGGTTGCGCTTTCGATGACGATGTCGCAGCTTCGAGAGCAACATGAACATCGAAACGCTCCATATCGGAATGAAAGTGCGCCATCCGCAATACGGCGTTGGCGTCGTAAAATCGCTGACCGAGCAGACAGCCGAGATCGCGTTTGAGGACGCAACGGACAATTGCGCCGGCTTCCAGCGATCTCCAACCCGCGGAGCCAACCGCTAAGCTGAGCGAGCTAGAGTTGCCGCTCGCGAACCTGGTCCGCGATACTGCTCACGCTGTGGTCGGAGCGCTTGGGCTGGAACAACAGGATGTGCTCGTAGAAGGTCTGGCGACTCGATGGCAGCGCGGGACGCTGGTCATGCAGCCTGCGGAACGTTCGCTTCAGCCGAAAGAAGTCCCGCTCGAGACATTCTTCCACAAAATCGTCATGATTCGTAATAATCTGCGAGTTCTGGAGCAGAAGGTGAACGCGAGCGACAAACTGAGCGATGCCGACAAGTTCGACCTGCAACAATATATCACGCGCTGTTACGGATCGCTCACCACGTTCAACGTCCTGTTCAAAAACAAGGACGACCAGTTCCGAACCGGCGGCCAAGGCAGCGGCGTATGCAGGCCGCCTGCCTGAATCAGCTGGAGCGAACGAATCAACACGGCCTCAAGCGGGAGCGGCCGGGTAGACGACACTGAAGGTCACCTGAAAGGCGAGATTCGCGGGCCGACAAAGCTCGTCAAAATGCCGGGGGGACGCGATCAGATGGGCGGGCAGCCCGAGGTGCGAGAATGCGCGAGGCAGTCGAGTCAATGAAGCCCGTGGAAGCGGTGCGACATAGACAATGCGAAGCATTGGGCACAACCCGAGAACGGGGAGGATTAAGTCAATCATTTATCCAGGGGGCTTGATGCTATACGTGATTCCCGTATAGCCATCTCAGGACGGCTTTCGGGACACTCCCTGATCACGTGCGGCATCGGAGGTTCGCAGCCGGTGCGTTTCCACGAAGACTGCCAGCGTGGCGCGAGCGGAAATAATCTTCGCAAAGCGAGGCGGCGTTGAAATCACAGATCTCGAAGCGAACACTGCAAGAGTGGAAGCAGGGTCGAGCTGCGCCACGCGGCTTTGCGCGAACCGCAATCGAAAAAGCTATTTGTGCCTAGGCGCGTCCACAGAGGGTTCGTTAACGGAAGTGGTTACTATACGTGAATCACGTATAACATCGGCGGTTCATCCCACGAAACACGAACGCTCGAGACCCTGTAGCCGGGGTCGCTGACCCCGGTGGCGCAGACGGCGCGCCGTTGTGAAAGTTCGGCGAGGTGCTGCCGGGGTCGTCACGATAGCAAGTGACGTAAATTCTTGCCCGTGAGCGGCGGTTCGTGCTACAAAATCGACTTCGAAATAGTTAGCTCATGGTGTTTCCCCAATTAGCCCATTTCACTGACGTCGCGCTTCTTCTTTTGCGCGTCATGGTTGGGCTTGTGTTCATCACCAGTGGATGGAATCACTTGAAGGAACCTGAGGCGCGAAGCAGAGACATCGGAATGAGCAAAGGCTTCACCATCTTCCTTGGCGCGGCCGAAGTTGCCGGAAGTCTCGGAGTAATTTTTGGCGTCCTCACGCAACTCGCTGCGGCGGGTTTGATATTGCTAATGCTCGGCGCGATTCAGAAAAAGATTTTCGTCTGGCGCACAGGCCTCTGGGGCAACTCAGGAACAAACGGATGGAGCTACGACACGATGCTTGTCGTGATGAGCCTCGTGATCGTCACCACCGGAGGTGGGAATTTGTCTGTGATGAAGTGAGCGGCGGCCGCTTCAGCTCAGTAAAAAAAGTAGCCGGATCCATGACCACGTAGGCGACGTTACTGCAACGCGCGTTTCATGCGCGAACAGGGCCGCTCTTGCGAGACGTGATTCTTGACTCGATTGGAAAGGTGCAGGCGCACGGCAAGAAATGATCCTATTAGCCGGCACGTTCACCTCGGCGAGCGCTTGAGCGTTTAGTTCCGCGCCGTTGCCAATAGGTCTGAACAGGCTCGCTTCCGCGCAAGAACAAATAAGAAGTCGAAATGCCAAAAAAAACTTCTTTACAGACAGACCGGTCAGTCTATAATCGATCCTCAATGAAAGCCTGGAGTTATCCGGTTGTCCGGCTGGGACCGATCAGCTTTTGCCTTGTACACGCCGCAGTCGGATTAACCCCAGCGGAGCAAAGACAACCTGCAAATCAAATTATGAACGACACCAATCCCCTGTCGAGTTTCCAAGTCATAGAGTTCCGTCGTTACACAATAAAGGAAGGGGAACGGGAAAATTTCATCACATATTTTGAGACTTTCTTTCCGGAAGCGTTCGAACAATTGGGTGCTCTGGCGCTCGGGCAATTCCGTGAACGCGGAAATGCTTCGGGTTTTGTCTGGTTGCGTGGATTCCATACCAGGTTCGACCGCCCGATCGTTAACGGTGCTTTCTATTTCGGCCCTCTTTGGCGTGAACACAGTTTGAAGATGAATTCATTAATGAAGGACAGCGATAACGTTCTTCTGCTCCGGCCGCTCGCTCCCGACACCGAGGTAACGGTTCTCCCGGCGGTCGATCCCGTGACGGAGAAAAATGGCGTGATGGGAATTGCCGTTGCCCAAATCCTTTCCTTGAAGAATCAGCCCGATGAGATCTTGAGCGCAAAGCTGAGAAGGGCATTTTCATCCTATCGTGTGCCGGGCGTGCGCGAAGCGGGCATCCTCGTCACGCTCGATACGCCGAATAACTTTCCACAGCTTCCTGTGCGCAACGACGGACCTTTTCTCGTTTGGCTCGGAATCTTGAGAGATGAGGAGAGCTTGAAAGAGAGCTTTACTGCCGCCGCTCAGCGAGTGGGGGAAACATTGGCGTCGGAGAAATTGCTTCGTGATACACCAGAGCTACTGGTTCTGGAACCGACGCCGCGGTCTCGTCTCCGCTGGTTTCCAGCATGGCAATAATGAAAATACGCCAACGAACTGGAGATAGACCCGACAGTGTGCGTGACAGGATCATCGCCACTGCGGCCGAGCTATTTCATAACAAGGGTTACAACGCGACTGGCATCGACCAGATTTTGAAAGCAGCCAGAGCTACTAAAGGGTCGTTTCATCATCATTTCGGCTCGAAAAAGGAGATCGCTCTCGCCGTCATCAAAGAAATCGTCGCCCCGAAATTCAATCGCCGGATGATCGATCCCGTTGTCCATGCGCCAAAGCCACTTGACGCAATTCGTCAAGTGATTCGAAATCTTCGCACGCAAGAATCAACCGATGACCTGCTCACTGGTTGCCCAATTAACAACCTTTCCAGCGAGCTGGCTCTGCAAGATCGACAAATCCAGAGCTCGTTATCCGCACTCTTCGATCGCTGGCAGGATGAATGGGCAAAGGCGTTGCGTTCCCAATCTGATCTGGAAGCGCAGACCGGGTTCAAGAGCGCGCGACAATTGGCTCTATACATCGTCGCAGCGATTGAAGGTGCGCAAGCGATGGCTAAAGCGCAGCAATCGCGCGAACCGCTGGACGCGGTACTCAAGCATTTGGAGATCACCCTGAGGAGATCTCATGATTAACAAAACGTCTGAACAACTACGCACGGTGATGAGATTGTTGGCATTTTTTTATTTTAACCGCAGCCGGGCGCTGCTATTCGTGTTCGGGCTGCTTTTTGTGACTGTTTCTGCACACGCGGAGACAAAAATCCATACGCTCACTAAAGTGATTGAGGGCCACAGCACTGGAGGCGTAACGGTCGACGCGCTCGGGAATATCTATGTCGCTGACTTCGGCGAGATCGTTTGGAAAATTACGCCCGAAGGCAAGCGTGACGTATTTGCATCAGGCCTTTACGGCGCGTCCGGCAACGCGATCGACCACGAAGGCAATCTCTTGCAATCGAACTTCTACGGCGACTCGATCACTAAAATCGATCGAAAAGGTCAAGCGCAGCCATTTGCTACCAGCGGTCTGAGCGGCCCGGTCGGAATCGCGATCAACAAGCAGACGGGGGATGTCTTCGTCGCGAATTGTCGCGGTAATTCGATCGCAAAGATTGCGAAGGACGGGACCGTTTCGTCATTCGCAAAGAGCGATCTTTTCAACTGCCCAAACGGAATTGCGTTCGATGGGAAGGGAAATCTTTACGTCGTCAACTATAGAGACAACAAGATGCTGAAGATCGATTCGCAAGGTGCTGTCGCGCTTTTCACGACCATATCCGCGAAGGGCCTGGGGCATCTATGCTTCAATCAAAAGGATCGGTTTTACGTCACCGCGTCTCAATCGCACGAAATTTACGAGGTTATGCTCGATGGCACAGCCAGGCGCATCCTCGGCAATGGCGAGCGCGGGATCGTGGATGGAGCAGATACAAAGGCGCGACTCTCTTTTCCCAATGGGATCGTTAGGCATCCGTGGGCGCAACGGCTCTACATCAACGAGTTTGTCAACGAGACACCCTCTTCATTGCCGCGTCGTGCGATCGTGCGCGAAATAATTCTTGGCGCAGATCAACCCTGAAATACGAGGAGCAAACAAGTCATGCGACGACTGACGCCAGCTCTTCTCATTTCGTTACTATGCAACGCCGGCGCGTTCGCGATTGAGAATCCCGTGAAATCGAGTGCGGAGATTCCGCGAAACGCGTTGTTCGATCAACTCATCGGCACATGGGACGTGCCCTATGAATACCTTGATAAAAAGGGAAACCCAAAGAGCAATCAAGGCCAGGTGCACTACGCCTGGATCCTAGTCGGCAAAGCTCTCCAAGAGATCTGGAGTTCGAACTCGGACAGTAAGGACTTACTGCCCTTCGGTACCATGATTGATTTTTACGACCTCAAGCATCAGCGCTGGACGGCAGTTTGGATATATCCGGCGGAAGGCATGACGATGATCATGACCGGTGGTAAAGTGAATGGCAGCCTTGTGCTGAGCGGGCACGATCAATCCGGCGCGCTTCAGCGTTGGTCGACATCAGGCGTTGGCCAACGTGACTCGATTGTTGTCCGCGCTGAAATTTCCAATGACGACGGCAAGACGTGGCTACCGATGGAAGTCAGCTATCTGCGACGTCATCAAGAGTGAGCCGGGCCCGAAGCAAAGACATCGGAATGAGTAAAGGCTTCACCATTTTTCTAGGCGCGGCCCAAGTCGCCGGAAGTCTCGGAGTAATTTTTGGCGTCTTCACGCAACTCGCTGCAGCCGGTTTGTGCTGGTAGTAGCACCTCGCCGTTACGAACTTTTTCCTTAAGAAACTTTACCTTTGTTGCGAGCGTGATAAAACCGCGCCGTGCGACCAGTTCCCCTCACATCATCGATCAGGGGGTGTGACGAATGAAGTCGGCGCGATGATTCCGAGCGCGAAGGAAGTCGAACACGCGCGCGAATTGTTGTCGCGATATTTTCGACCCACGCGCCTCGCGTCGGCGGAATCACTCGCGCAACATTCAGGCGCACGCGTCTATCTAAAGATTGAAAGCGACCTACCGACCGGCTCGTTTAAGCCACGCGGAGCGTTAAACGCTTTGCTCACAACTGCGGCGCAACGCCCGGTGCCAGGAGTTGTTGCCGCGAGCACCGGTAATCACGGCGCCGCTGTTGCTTACGCCGCGCGCATCGCAAAGGTTGGGGCCACGATTTTCCTTCCGGAAAATCCGAACCCGGTGAAACGCGCACGCATTGTCGCGCTTGGTGCAAAAGTAGTCGAGCGAGGGACCATGGGTGGATCGGCAGCGAGTGAAGGCGCCGCAGAGTTTGCGCGCGAGCACGGCCACTATTTTCTCGACGATGCGAGCGATCCGCTCGTTCCGGCGGGCACCGCCACGATCGCCAGTGAAATCCTGGACGAGATACCAGCGCCTGACGTCATTTTTGTCCCGATGGGTGATACTGCGCTGATCCGCGGTGTGGCCGCTGAAGCGAAGCGTCGTTTTCCAGGCGTTCGCATCATCGGCGTTCAAGCGGAACAGGCGCCCGCCTACGTGCGATCATGGCAGCAAGGGCGAGTCGTCGTCACCGATGAATGCCATACGATTGCTGATGGGCTAGCATCGCTCCATCCGCTCGAAACAAATGTGATCGCCATCCGCGAATTGGTGGATGAAGTGCGTTTGGTTTCGGAGCAGGAACTGCTCGACGCGATTCGCATTCTTCTGCTCGACGAGCATGTAGTTGCGGAAGCCTCCGGTGCAGCGGCGACGGCGGCGTTCCTTCAGGATCCATCCGCTTACGCCGATGCCGAGATTGTGCTTTTGGTCACGGGTGCGAATCTGTCCCCGGAAGTTCTTCGGCGCGCGGTCATCTAGGAATTTCGATGCGCACTATGAAAACGACGTCAGAAAATGCGCCCGCACTTTTAGACAGATGAATAATCCGATCTACCTCCTGACGTTTGTCGCAGCACTCGGCTCGGGTCTTGTGGCTGGAATCTTTTTCGCTTTTTCGAATTTCGTTATGAGGGCTTTGCCGTAGTTGGAACTGCTTTCGCGTCGCGTCGAGCAGCGGTGTGTTGCGGTCGGCGAGCGTCTTCCATATGAACATGGCGAGGACGATGGCGACGAAGTTGCCGAGTGTGGCGAAGATGAAGAGGCTCGAGTAGCTCTCGGTGGCTTGGAAGTAACCGGCGGCGCTGAACCCGACGAAAAAGCCGACGTTCATGCCGGCGTAGTTCCAGAGGAAAGCTCCTTCGCGGCGCGGGTCCTCCGGGGTGAATCGCTGCGTCAGCATCATGTTGATGCAAGTGACGTTGAGGCCGCTGCCGGTAAGGAAGAGGGCGAGGCCGACGTAGAACAGCGCGAGTGTGCCGGTGGCGATACATGCACAGCCGATCATTTGCACCGCCATGCTCCCGACAAACAGTTTGCGGTTCGAAAGAAAACGGCCGCCCAAGTAACCGCCGAAGAGGTGCAGGCATCAAACTGGCCGGCGCCGATGGCAAGAGCTCGTTCGTCTGGCTCTTCCTGAGCTACGTGCTGCAGAGCATCGGTGAGCTTCTCATCATGCCGATCGGATACGCGATGATCGGCAAGCTCGCGCCGAAGCAATACCAAGGCGTAATGATGGGCAGCTGGATGCTCGTGACCGGCCTCGCGTCGCTGTTTGCAGGCGATTTTTCGGGAATGATCCCCGAGCCGACCGGCACCACGACGATCGCGACCAACGCCGGATACGCGAAACTCTTCACCGAGCTCGGCCTCGGCAGCCTGGCGGTTGGTGTTGCGCTCGTCGTGCTGATTCCATTTCTGCGCAAGCTGATCACCGACAAGGCCGAGACGCGTCCGATGGAAACGCCGGTCCCCGTCGTTCCCGTCGCTTGAATCGAGGAAATGGGTTTTCCGAGATAGAAGGTAAAGCTGCGAGGGTAGCAGCGAGGAAGTGTGGGCAGCGAACGAGTTTCACAACGCCGCGTTACCAAGGCGCTGATCGCTGTAGCCACGTCGCTGTGCGACGTTCTGGAAAATAACTTTCGCTCCGCAGGCGCTCGATGTTGGGCGTCTGGAATTGAGCTCGGCGCAAAGAAGAACGTAGATGTTGCGCGCCGATTCCGCAGTTTCCATAATTACCGCCAATGGCGAATCGGCCGGTTGGGAGAGTTACATTCCTGTTCACGGATGTGGAAGGATCGACGCGCGCGTGGGAAGCGCATCCTGCGGAAACTCAGGAGGCACTGAAGCGGCATGACGAGATTGTGGCCCGCGAAATCGAAGCGTATCACGGTGCACTCATTCTTGAGCGTGGCGAAGGCGATAGTGTATTCGCAGTCTTCGCCCACGCGACTGATGCGGTCGCAGCGGCGTTCGAGATTCAGTGCGCGCTGCGCGCACAAACGTGGCCGCCTAACGTGCCGATACGTGTGCGCATGGCAATTCACACTGGAGAAGCTGGCGCTGATTATCGTGGACCGCACGTTAATCGCGCCGCGCGTCTTCGCGCGATTGCGCACGGCGAGCAGATTCTGATCTCCGCGGTCACGGCTGGTATTCTGCACGACGCGTTACCCGATGGTGCGTCACTCATTGATTTGCGACGCCATCGTTTGCGTGATCTTTCCGAGTCAGAGCACGTTTTTCAACTCTCGCATCCAAAGCTGCGCACTGATTTTCCGCCACTCAAATCGCTCAGCAATTTCCAGCAGAATCTGCCGATCCAACTGACCTCGTTCATAGGACGCGTAGGCGAGCAGCAAGCGGTGCGGGCGCTGATTGAAAAACATCGCGTCGTTACATTAGTCGGCGCCGGCGGCTGCGGAAAAACGCGGCTCGCGATCCAGGTGGGCGCGGATGTGCTGGAGAATTTTCCCAATGGGGTGCGGTTTGTGGATCTGGCGCCACTGACCGGGGTAGGACTGGTCGTGGACGCAATCGCCGCAGTCATCGGCGCTAAAATTGAGGCGGAACTGAATGCAACCGATTCACTCGTAAGAGCGCTAGAAGGAACTCAGACTCTGATCATCCTCGATAACTGCGAGCATGTCCTGGCAGAGTCCGCGGAAGCAGTTTCGGCATTGTTGCGCGCGAGTGGTGACGTGCGTGTGCTGGCGACGAGCCGTGAGCCGCTCGGTCTGCCGGGGGAAATGATTTCGCGCGTGCCGCCCCTGTCATTACCGGATCGAGAGAAGACCCCCGACGAGGCAGTGAGCTGCGAAGCCGTCCAGCTTTTTGTAGATCGTGCGACCGCAGCGCGTGCAGGTTTTTCACTCACGCGCTTGAACATGGAAGCGGTAATTGAAATCTGCAGAACTTTGGAAGGACTGCCGCTGGCAATCGAGCTGGCAGCGGCACGCGCGAAAACATTAACGCCGCAAGATATTCGCGCGCGTTTGTCGAATCGGTTTCGGCTCTTGACCGGCGGACGTGGACGACACCAGACGCTGCGCTCGACCATCGATTGGAGCTATGACCTCCTTCCGGAGAACGAACGCGCGCTGTTCCGTCGGTTGTCGGTGTTTGCTGGCGGTTTCGATCTCCAGGCAGTGGAGGCGATCTGTGGTGATTCGCTCGATGCAATCGAACGCCTCGTCGACAAATCGTTAGTGATAGTTGAACAACTGAGCGATGAGAGATTGCACTATCGTCTGCTTGAGACTTTGCGCCATTATGCGGCTGAGCGCCTGGCCGAAGCAGGCGAAGAAGAGTCTGCGCGCGAACGACACTTCACCTATTACCTGGACCTCGCGGAGCAGGCGTATGCGCGACGCATTGAAGACGAAGCGGCTTCACTCGCATCACTCGACGCGGATCACGACAATTTCCGATCTGCGCTGCAATGGGCGCGTACACGTCCGCGCGATTTGCTGCGTTTAGCCTCTGCGCTCGGTTGGTTCTGGCATTTGCGTTCCTACTATCGCGAGGGACGAGGGTGGCTCGAGGAAGCGGTCGCGGCCGCGCCGAACGACCGCTCGCCTGACACGGCGCGAGCTTTGTGGGGCCTGAGCATGATTTTGAATTGGAGCGGCGACGCCGGGGCGCGTCAGTTGGCGGACCGAAGCCTCGAGCTGTGGCAGGAAAATAGTGAACCATTGGAGTTGGCGCTCGCACTCGAGAGCATCGGTTACTCGCAGTTCATGGCCGGTGAGTACGGGGATGCGTTGCGATCGATGGAAGATTGTCTTGAGCAGTATCGGAAATTCGGATCTGCAAAATTAATCACACGAGGCCGTGTAAACGTGGGCCAGATGCTCGTCGCATTGGGAGATGTGGAGCGTACAGAGCCGCTCGCGCGCGAGACATTGGCGGAAGGTCGGGCGCAGAACGAGCCCAAATTCATTCATTACTCGTTGCATTATCTAGGCGATTGCGCCTTATGGCGCGGAGAGCCGGAGAAGGCCGTCCCGATTTACTGCGACAGCTTGCGCGCGGCGCTCGATTACGGAAATCAGATGGAGGCTTCCACAGAAATGCAGGGGATCGCGATGGGTTTGGCTGGCTCCGGGAAAGAACAAGAGGCGCTGCGGTTGTATGGAGCGTCCTGTGCACGTAACAAAGAACTGCAGACCACGGCGACCGATGAGATCGCTTTTTGGCTCGAACTACGCAAGCGCTATCTCGTGCCTGCGCGCGAACGTGTTGGCGCGACCGCAGCGGAACGCGCGGAAGCAGAAGGCCGCTCGATGGGATGGGCCCAAGCTGTCGCGCACGCTCTTGAGCTGGCGCAGAAAGGTAATGGGTGAGTTTTGGTTACTGGGTGGTCTGACGACGAAGCGCTAAACGTTGGGCTCGATCCCCTCGAACGATGTTGCCAAACTCGATAGTCAAAGTCGCCAGTTCCTTCCCAGGAGGAGGATACTCTCCACTCACACGAGTTTGATGGCGAACGCTGCTATACGTGAATCACGTATAGCCTCACGAGAGGCGCGATAGCGTCGGTGCCAGTCCGATCGAAGACTCGCCGCGGAGAGCTCGGAGTTGTAGCGCGGTCTATGATTCGTCGACGCGCGCGAACAATTGCGCCGGCCTCCGCCGATCTCCAACCGGCGGAAGCGACCGCTGCTTTGAGCTAGCGATCGGATACGCGATGATCGGCAAACTCGCGCCGAAGCAATACCAAGGCGTGATGATGGCCAGCTGGATGCTTGTGACCGGCCTCGCATCGCTCGCTCTTTGCAGGCGATTTCTCGGGAACGATCCCCGAACCAACCGGCACCACAGCGGTCGCCACCGACGCTGGGTACGCGAAACTCTTCACCGAGCTTGGCGCCGGCAGCCTCGCGGTCGGTATTGTGCTCGTCGTGCTGATTCCGTTCCTGCGCAAGCTGATCACCGACAAGGCCGAGATAACTCCCGCCGTAGCGCCAATCCCCGCAGGTCCCGCTGCCGCCGCGGTGTGAAGTCGCCGCCGCTTCCGCTTTTGTACGCTCACGGAGTGATATACAATCCGGCGGCCGGCGGATCGCCCCCACGATCTGCTCTTTGCCATTAGTGATACCAGTGACCAAAACCGCTTCTAAGATCCGTTTCAAAGCGAAACTCTTCCGGCCGGCCGAGATCGATAAGGCCGACGCCTGGACCTTTCTCAGCCTGCCAAAGAATGCTAATGCGAAGCTCCCCTCGCGGGGCATGACCGCGGTCGAAGGCACCATCAATGGCGTCCCGTTTCAAGCGACGCTCGAGCCAGACGGCCAAAAGAGCCACTGGCTCAAAGTGAATCGGAAGCTGTGCGAAGCGGCGGACGCAGAGGCAGGCGACGTAGTCACCCTCGAGATCGCGCCGGCGGCAGAGGAACCGGAACCGAGCGTGCCGCCAGACCTGAAAAAAGCTCTCGCGGCCGCCGCCCCGAAGGCGCGGACGGTGTGGTCAGACATCACGCCCATCGCGCGCCGAGATTGGATCCACTGGATCACCTCCGTCAAGCAGGCAGAGACGCGCGCCCGCCGGATCAAGAATGCCTGCTCGATGCTCGCTGCCGGGAAGCGACGCGTCTGCTGCTTCGACCGGTCTGGGTTTTACAGTAAAAGCGTGAGCGCGCCCAAAGCGGCGGTTTAGACGACGACTAGTTTGTCGCGTTAATTGTCAAGGTTCACAGACCCGCCCAAGTTTTACTCAGGAGAATTGCGGCGGCGAGTCGAGACCTTGCGCGGCTACGAGTAAAGCTCAACGCGCCGGGCTGTTGTTGCCTGCTCGCGCTTTTTTCGCTTCGTCGATCACGCGCTGCTCGATCTCCCGCGGCATTTCTTCGTAGCGACTGAAATGCTCGGAGTGAACGCCCCGTCCCCCGGTGAGCGAGCGCAGGACACTTGCGTAACGGTAGAGTTCCATCGCGGGAACGTCGGCGCGGACGATTTGAAATTGTCCGTCGACATCCGTGCCAAGAATTCTCCCGCGACGGCTGGAAAGATCGCCCACGACTTTGCCTATGCAATCTTCTGGAATGCGCACCTCGACCAAATTGATCGGTTCGAGCAAACAGGGCCGCGCTTTCATGAACGCTTCCTTAAACGCCCAATAGCCCGCGACCTGGAATGCGATGTCCTTCGAGTCCACGGGGTGCATCAGGCCGTCGTAAAAATTCGCCTCTACGTCCACGACGCGACAGCCAGCGAGAACTCCTTCCGCGCACGCGATCTCGATGCCGCGCTGGACCGACGGCACGAACACGCGGTCCACGCACTGGCCTGAAAGTGATTCGCTGAACGCGATGCCGGAGTTGCGCGGCGCGGGCGCGAGCTGGAGCGCGACTTCGGCGAATTGCCCTGCGCCGCCGGTTTGCTTTTTGTGCCGATACCTGTGCTCGGCACGGCCATGAATCGTTTCACGATACGGCACACGCGGCTCGATGAGGTCGAAATGAACGTGGAACCGCCGCCGCAGACGCTCAGCGATCACTTCGAGATGCAGTTCGCCCTGCGCGGAAATGATCGTCTGGTGCAACTCAGGATCGGCGCGGAACACGAAGGCCGGATCTTCGTTGTGCAACGTCGCAAGCCCCGCGGCCACTTTGTCCTCCTCACCCCTGGCCTTCGGTTGCAGCGCGGCGTGAATGTTCGGGCGCGGATATTCCGGCACGGGAAGTTTCACCGGATGATTCGGGGCGCAGAGCGTGTCGCCGGTATGCGTCTGCTTCACTTTCACCGTCGCGCCAATGTCGCCCGCGCCGAGACGCGACACCGTCTCGCGCGTGTGGCCGTTGAGCAGAAAAATCTGCCCGATGCGTTCCGTGACTTTGCGGTTGGCGTTGAACAAATCGCCACCCGTCGTGATTTGACCGGAATAAATTCGGAAGAACGAAAGCTCGCCGAAGTGTTCTTCATTCATCGTCTTGAACACTTGCAGCACCGGCTCGGTGCCGCCGACTTTCACTTGCACCTGGGCGCCGCTGCGCGCGTCTTCTGCATCGACCTTGTCGCGATCGAGCGGCGAGGAACCGTATTTCGCGATGAAGTCGAGCAGGCGCCCGACGCCGACGTTCGACGCGGCCGACGTGCAGAAGAGCGGGATGAACATCTGCGCCTGCACCGCCGCATGAATGCCCGCGCGAAATTCCTCCTCCGACAACGAGCCCTGCTCGAAAAATTTGTTTAGCAACGTGTCGTCCGATTCGGCGATGAGTTCGATCAATTCACGATGCAGTTGTGTGGCGCGGTCTTTCCATTCGCCGCTCGCCGGTTCCTCGCGAAACTTCCCGTGCCCGTCGGTTTCATATGTCACCACTTCGTTGCGCAAGACGTCGAGCACCTGGTTGAAGTTCGGCCCGGGATTGATCGGCACGTTCAACGGAAACACTTTCGGCCCGTAATGTGCGCGCGCGTCGGCCAGCACTTCGTCGAAGTGCGCGTTCTGTTTGTCCACGGCGTTGACCACGATGACTTTCGGGATGCCGCAGTCCGTCGCGCAATTCCACACCCGCTCTGTGCCCACCCCGATGCCGTGTTGCGCGTGCACCACCACGACCGCGAAATCCGCCACACGCACTGCCGCAAGCGCTTCGCTGATGAAGTCGAGATAACCCGGCGTGTCGAGGATGTTCAGCTTCTTGCCCATCCACGTGCAATGCATCAGCGAAGTCTGCGTGGAAATCTGGTGCTGCTTTTCGCTCACGTGATAATCCGAAACGGTGGACCCTTGCGCGATGTTGCCCGTGCGCCCGATGACGCCCGCGCATGCGAGCATCGCCTCGCTCAGCGTCGTCTTCCCGGACGACGCGTGACCCACGATTGCAAAATTCCGAAGATCCCCTGCAGAAGATGTGGCCATAATTCAAATCTGTTTTTGCTCTAACCACGCCTCGAATTCGCCGCGGGCGCAAGCTGAAATCTCAGGCTCGTTGCGCCGGCGTTGTGGTCGGACGTCACGCCTATAGCGCGCCGAGATTGGATCCACTGGATCGCCTTCGCCAGGCAGCCAGAGCCGCGGGCGCTCCGGATCAACTGAGAACGGAAAGATCGCAAAATCGGAGAACAAGAAAAAATGATTGTGTCAAAAGATTTCGCGTCCGCAAACTGAACGCCGCTGACGTGTGTCTCATTAGTCATTTAACGCAATCCTTCACCCGGCCCGCTGGCCCGCTCATCCGTCAGGTCACGTACTCTATTTCCTACATCCTGGAAAAACGCCGCGACGCAGGTTGGAGCCCGGCACTACCCGTTCGCAAACCTCACAGAATTAACTAATCCGCCCTAAGTAAGACGCGGATGACCGTGCCGCCAAGATAGCCGGGCTCGCTGGGACCGCAGGCGATACAAATGACCCCGCCGGGCGTGATCATAAGGCCTCCAATGATGATGAGCCAGGCCCAAGCGAGGTAGTAAATCCACCACCAGCGAGTGCGACGGGTGGAGATGATTTTCTGCAAATTGGGCATCATGCCGATGCGGTCGGTGGAAGGATTTGCACTCGGCGTGTTGAGATTGGTGTTGCTCAGCACCGAGCGCATGCTGGATGGCGAATAGCGCTGGCCGTGCTGAATGAGCCAGGACTGCACGATGAGCGCGGAGCCAGCAATGATGGGAGAAGCTCCCGAAGTTCCGCCGAAGGATGTGGTGTACGTGTTGGTGGCGTTGCCCGTCCACCCGTCGCCAGTGGTGTCGATGCTGTCGCCCCAGCCGTAACAGTCGATGCGGCTGCCGTAATTGGAAAAGCTGGAGCGCGGATGCGGCGTGGATGAACTGGCAGCGCCGACCATAATGGCGCCGGAATCCCGGAAGTCGTTGCTGTTGCGGTTGAGGATGAACTTGCCGTTGGAATCCTTGTAAGTGTCGAGGTCGTTTGAGCCATTACCTCCGGCTTCGACGACGATGATGCCGTTGGAAGTAGCATATTCGATGGCGTCGAAGGTGGCCTGCTCGACTTCCACAGGAAGGTAGCCCGACATTGTGGACGAGGTGGTCTGGGCTTCGAGCAGGAGCACATCGCCGCTCTGCATAACGGCGGCGGCGCTGAGGATGGCTTCGGCGGTATTGTATGTGCTGCCGTTGCGCCATTGCGAAACAACGCGTGCCGAGGCGAACGGGGCGATGCCGACTCCGCCGATGGTGTTGTCGACCATAACGACTTCACCGAGGACGGCGGTGCCATGTCCGGTGTAGTCGGTGTTGACGCCGGAGATGACGTTAATGCCTGCGGCGACCAGGTCTTCATGGTTGAGCGTCCAGCCTCGCTCCATGTCGACAAAGCCGACGCCGCTACCGTCAGCTTGCCCCCAAGCCCAGCGCACGTCGATGCCGGTGGGTGCGGCGTCTTCGTAATGCTGATTGGTGTTGCGCGGATCGTCGGAGGGATTAACAGGCGGCGGAGTGGGGCCGGCTTCGACATAGGCAGTATCAACGCTAGGCCACGACGCGACCGTGCGGGCGACCGCTTCTGGATCCACTCCGGCAGGACATTCGATGGCGAAGTATTGAGTGAAACTGGGCGGAACGGCTGCACGTTGCGACGCCTGCGGTTGCGATAGAGAGCGCAGGGTATGCTCGGGCAGCGTAGAGAAGTAAGGCACGAGCGCGATGCCAGGATGAGCGGCGGTGAGCTCGGTCCACTCGCGCGGAGCGGTGTTGGCGAATTGCGTTTGGGCGTCGGTGGTGTAGGGGAGACGAACGTCGGGACGGAATTTCACCACGACGCGGCGTTTGTAGTCTCCGGGTAATTCCTGAGGGGTTGGGGTCTGGCCGTCAATCATCGCCATAGGAACCTTGGATTGCAGGATAGATGGAATGTGTGGCCGCGGTCAATCCAATTGATGCTTTGCGCGCGGAATGAAACGCCTGTCATGACGGATTGACTGGAACACTTGGGTTTGCCTAACGAAGATCTTCGCGGAGCTTGGCCTCGGCAGTTGGCTCTGACCTCATCTGCACACTCCGGCCCTCTGTTTTTGTATCGATACTTAGCTGTGCCCCTTTTCGATCGCAGCCTTTTCGCACCGCTCGAGCAGCCGCGGCGCTTCCATCCGATCCGCCCACGCCGCGAACGCCGGCGTCGCACCGTGCCAGCGAAGCGTCTCGGCAGCGTCGAAGAGTGGCGCATCGGTGCGCAGCGTCGCGAGATTCTTGAAGAGCAGCGCGAGATCGCGCCGTTCGCCGAGAACGCTCGGCGGGAAGTTTTCGATCTGACCGTGGCGGTTCAAAAGCTGGGCGGCGGTCTTGGCGCCGATCCCAGGGATGCCGGGGTAGCCGTCGGCCGCATCGCCCACCAGCGCGAGTAGGTCCGGAATGAGCGGCGGATCGACGCCGAACTTTTCGCGTATCCCGGCCGCATCGCGAATCGTTTTACGCCGGCCATCGATCTGCACCACGCGCGTACCTCGCACGCATTGCGCCAGATCCTTGTCGGGCGTCCAGATGGCGGCCTTCTCAACCCTCTTGTCCTTCGACGCGAGATGCGCGGCCGAAGCGAGCGCGTCATCGGCTTCCAGCTCGATTATCGGCCAGACGACAACGCCCATCGCCGCAAGCGCCTCCTCGAGCGGATGGAATTGCGCGAGCAGCGCGGGCTCGATGCCGGCACCGGTCTTGTAGTCCGCCCAAAGCCGATTGCGAAACGACTCGATCACGTGGTCGGTGGCGACGCCGAGGTACGTGTTAACGAGGCCGCGTGAGGCGGAGCCTTTTACGCGGTCGATCATTTGGAGAACGGTCTGCAGCACGCCGACGACAGCGCCGTAAGGGCGGTCCTTGCCTTTGGTAAACCGGCGCAGCCCGTAGAAATGACGGAAGAGCTCGTAGGTGCCGTCGATGAGATGCGCAATCATTTTGGGTTCCGCAACAACTTCTCGGGGAAGTTCGCGTTCCGTTCCCGTTGCAGAATACGGCGCTGACGCCATCGGAGAATCCTGCCCGGCTTCGTCGGATCCCAGCCTTTCGGATTCGGCAGGGCGGCCGCCAGCATTGCCGATTGATCCCGCGTAAGACCGCGCGCGCTGA
>WNES01000353.1_pt1 | contig 24386 bp, 23 predicted proteins | sample 5399931 | NCBI WGS metagenome assembly WNES01 (sample SAMN13153332, study PRJNA577476) | soil metagenome | isolation source: 20 cm grassland meadow soil 2 days after 3rd rain plot 5 | place: USA:California | collected 2015-11-11
CGACAAAGACGATGTAGGACACGATGAACCACGTCACCGGGCTGTTCCACCATGGGTCACTGGTGAGGTTCAACAGGGACTTGGTGATGTCGTGCATCAAGAAGCCCATAGCGCCCACCACCACGGCGGGGGTGATCACGTATTCCATGTTCTCGGCCAGACCCGTGATGAATCCGCCCCACGGGCCGATCGCCGATCGGGCAAACGAATAGGCTCCGCCGGTGTGCGGCAGCGCGGGAGACATCTCGGCGATGCTGAAACACAGTCCGTAGTACATCGCCGCGATGAAGATGGTGGCGATCAAGAGCCCGCCGAAGCCGCCGGCACTCAAGCCCAGGTTCCACCCGTAGAAGTCGCCCGAGATGACGGCGGCGACACCCAGCGACCAAAGCGACCAGAAGGCTGCGTGTCGCTTCAGCAGCCGTTTCGTAAAGTAGCCGGGCCCCGCCTCCTGGTAAGCAACCGAACCGACCTTGCGCCGTTCCTGAGCCACGTCCGTACCTCCTCTTCCTGACTGACGCCCGACCGAAACCCCCAAGTTGTCTGACGGCAGTCGCTTTGCCGGCATGATAAAACAGGGTCCGGGCCGAGTCAAGACACACTTGACCAGGAGGGGTTGTCTGACAAATACTTCTCGATCATGAGGGGTGGACCTTCGGTTGCCAAGCCCCGAGCACGCCCGCGATCCGTGTCGGTCCAGACTGAGCTCACTCAGCGGATCGAGGAGGGCGTCTTCCCGGCCGGGGCGCGCCTTCCATCCGAGCCGCTCCTGGCAACGCAGCTGGGCGTCTCGCGGGCCACGCTGCGCGAGGCGCTTCGCTCGCTGGAAAGCCAAGGTCGCCTGCGCCGGAGCTGGGGCTCGGGCACCTTTGTGGCGGCCGGCCGTCGCCTGCCCAATAGTCTCGACCTGAACTTCGGCGTGACTGAGGCGATCCAGGCCGCCGGGATGGAAGCCGGGATCCAGCATGGACAGCATTGGCTCGAGCCGGTCTCGTCTGGCGAGGCGGTGCGACTGGGCCTGGAACCCGGTCAGGACGTGCTGATCGTCGAGCGGGTCCGGACGGCCGACGGCACCGCGGTGGTCTTCTCTCGTGACATCCTGCCGGCTTGGGTCCTCGGCACGCAGGTCGGCGTGGGCGACGCGATGCTGCAGCGTTCCATCTACGACGTTTTAGAGAAAGATCTCGGCATCGTCATCGATCACGGCGTCGCAAGTTTTCGGCCGGTGCGGGCCGATCGCACCGTGGCTCAGCGATTGGGCATCCGTCGGGGCGAGCTGCTGCTGGCGATCTGGCAGATCGATTACGACGAAGAGGACCGCCCGGTCCTCTCCTCCCATGAGTACCACATCGCTGATGCTTTTGACTTCTCGGTCGTGCGCCGAGGCCCTGGAAGGAGGTTTACATGAGGCACTCGGTTGGCAAGGCTATGCGGATGAAGCGGGTGATCGACACGGCGGGAGTTTCGGTGATTTGTGCCCTCGACCATGGGATGACCGCCCCGACGTTCCTCGAGCCTCTGGCTGACATCGAGCAGCGAACCAAAGAGGCTGTCGCCGGCGGCGCCAACGTGATCATGATGTCGAAGGGCATGATCGGGCAGGCAGTCGACGCCTTCTCCCCCACGACGTCACTTGCCCTTCTGCTCTCGGCCTCAGCGAATCCGGGCGAAGCGCGCCCGGCCGTGATCCAGATCGCCCAGGTCGAGGAAGCATCGCGCCTCGGCGCCGACGCGGTGGTCCTCTTCACGGCCCTGGGAGGCGATAACGAGGCGGCCATGATCCGGATCCTGTCCGAAGTCGGTCGCGAGTCGGCTCTCCTGGGCGTGCCGTTGATCGCCGAGGCCGAGTTTCCGACCACATATGCCTCGGTCGAAGAGCTGAGCGAACGCTATGGCTTCGAGTACCTGAGGCGCAGCGTGCGGCTGTGCGCTGAGCTCGGCGCCGACATCGTCAAGACCAACTGGCCGGGTGATGAAGATTCGTTCGGCAAGCTGGTCCAGGCCGTGAACGGCGTTCCGGTCGTGCTCGCCGGTGGCTCACGTGTCGACGACGGCGAGCTGCTGCGCCGAATGGAATGCGCCATGCAGGCGGGCGCCATCGGCTGCTCGGTGGGCAGAAATATCTTTATGCATCGGTCGCCCCAGGCGATCACGCGGGCGCTCTCGCGGGTGATCAGGGACCGCTGGCCGGCGCGCAAGGCGCTGACCCAGCTGGAGGCGGAAGTGGCGCTGGGAGCCTCGCGATGAGAGCCGCCTTCATGACGGGAGTGAATGCCGTCGAGATCCGCAAGACATCAGAACCTGAGGTCGATCCACAGGGTGCGATCCTCCGGGTCGAGGCTTGTGGCATCTGCGGCACTGACGCCAGGACATTTTTCAACGGCGACCCGAAGGCGCCAGCTCCCTGGATCCTCGGCCACGAACCAGTCGGGATCATCGAGGAGCTGGGGCCGGCCGCGCAACTGCCGCCCGGCATCAAGAAGGGTGATCGAGTGTTTCTCGGCTCGATCCTGACGTGCGGCCAGTGTCGGTGGTGCACGGAAGGTTTTCAGAATCTCTGTGACGATCACCTGCTCTACGGCTATGACCCGTTCCCTGGTGCCTATGCGGACTACGCGCCGGTGCCGGCGATCGCCATGAAGAATGTGATTGCCCTTCCGCCCGACCTGCCCTCCGACCTGGCGACGGTCGCGGATCCCTTTGCCTGTGCGTTAAATGGCGTCGAGGTCCTCGACGTTCGACTGGGCGACACGGTCGTGATCCTGGGCGCGGGCCCGATCGGCTGCTGGCAAGCGATCATGGCTCGCGATCGGGGAGCGAGCAAGGTCTTTCTCTCGGACGTCAACCGCCAGCGTCTGGATATTGCGCTTCAGGCCGTTGGCGCCTTCGTCGACGACGCCTGGGTTGCCGGTGACGACAACGGCGTCGCCGAGGTGCTCGAGCGCACGGCGGGTAAAGGCCCCGAACGCATCAGCGTGGCGGCGCCGTCCAAGTCAGCCCAGCAGGCCGCCCTCTTGATGGCGGCGAAGCGGGCCCGGGTGGTGTATTTCGCTGGACTGCCCAAGCACGATCCCATCAGCCCGCTGGACATCAATCAGCTGCACTACAAGGAGCTTTCCGTCCTCGGCGCGTACGGCGCGACGCATCGGCAGTATCGGATCACGATGGACTACCTGCGACGACGCCGCGACGCGTTGGCCGCGGTGGTAACCCACCGGTTTCCGTTGGACCAGATCGGCGACGCCTTCGAGACGATCCGGTCGGGCGCCGGGCTGAAGGTGGTCATGCTGCCGTGAGCGGGCCTTACGTGATCGGCTCCGACGTCGGCAGCCAGGGGACGAACTCCGCTCTTTACGCGGCCGATGGGACCCTCGTGGCCTCGGCGTACGAGGCCTATGACGTGGTATTCACTCGTCCGGGCTGGGCCGAGCAGGATCCGGAGCTGTGGACGCGCGCCCTGCACACCAGCGTCCGACGCCTGCTGCAGCAGGTCGAGCCATCCTCGGTGAAGGCCATCTCGTTCGGCTCGCAGCTCGACGGCATGGTCGTCTGCGACTCGCAAGGCAAGGCGCTCAGACCGGCGATGATCTGGATGGACCGGCGGGCGGAACCCCAGGCCGCCGCGCTCGCCGAGCGAGTATCGCCCCGTGATTTCTATCATCACGTTGGCGCCAATCTCGACTCGTCGCATGCGGTCTTCAAGGCCCTCTGGGTGCGAGACGAGCAACCGGAAATCTTCTCGCGGGTCGCGACGCTCATGCCGCCAGGGTCGTACGTCTTGCGCGAGGCCGCCGGCGTCCTCGCCGTGGATTACTCGAACGCGTCGTCACTGGCGCTGCTGGACCCGCGTTCACGCACCTGGTCCGAGCCGGTTCTCGATGCCGCGGGCATCGACGCGCGCATGCTGCCCGCGCTCACCCCGGCAACACGCGTCGCCGGCAACGTCACGAGACAATTCGCCGCCGCCACTGGGCTTAGGCCAGAAACATCCGTGGTTGTCGGCTGCGGCGACGAGATGGCCGCCACGCTTGGCGCGGGAGTTTATGCTCCGGGAGAAGTCTGCGATGTCGTCGGGACGGCCGAGCCTGTTTGCGCTGTGTCGACTCGACCACGCGAGGACCAGACCATGCTGGTCGAATGCCACCCGCATGCGGATCCAAGCAGCTGGCTGCTCGAAAACCCGGGCTTCGTGTCGGGCGGCAACTTACGCTGGTGGCGAGATCAAATGTGTCAGGTCGAGCGCGACGCCGAGGCGAGAGGCGACGGCGACGCCTATGACTTACTGACCGGTCCCGCGGCCGAGGTGCCAGCCGGAGCAGAAGGGCTGGTATTCCTGCCGTGCATGCAGGGCGCGATGGCCCCCGAATGGAACGGTTCGGCGCGCGGCGTCTTTTACGGACTCACGCTGGCGCACAGCAAGGCACATATGACCCGGGCGCTGCTCGAAGGCAGCGCGTTCGCCCTACGAGACATCCTCGAGGCAATGCGTGCCGCGGGCCTCGAGGTCCGGCGACTGACGATCGTGGGCGGCGGCGCCAAGGGCGCGTTGTGGCGGCAGATCAAAGCCGATGTCACCGGGCTCCCGGTACGGGTCCCGAGCAGCGTCGAGACCACGGCGACCGGCGCCGCCATCCTGGCTGCCGTCGGTGCGGGGCTTCACAACAGCGTTGCGGAGGCAGCGCAAGCATTCGTTCGCTATCGGCCGGGCGAGCACGCACCTGATCCCAAACGTCGCGAGATTTACGACGGCGCCTACGCGCGCTATCGGGAGCTCTACTTCGCCCTCAAGCCCGTCTTCGAGAACCGCGTCCGAGAGAAGTCAGCCGTTCCTGCCTAGTCGCCCGATCTGCCGGCTCTAGGCACTCGATCTTCCGGCGCCGATCCGCGAGTCAGCCCCGGTCTCTGGCTTGCCCATGGCCCGAATCAGAACCACGCAAATCGTTAACAACGCTAAAACGAGGCCGGTGAGAACGGCGATCAGTCCGACCACAAGGAACGTGTCGCGCGGCGAGAGATTGAAAATTTGCTTGTGCCCTGTGGACGCCATCACCAGGAACGCCACGATCACGGCCAGACCGGGAAGCCCGCCAACGAGACCCGCGAGCCATCGCGGAATTGCCGCACGTCGCCTGGCCGGGTTAGCCATCGGCTGACCTCGCCATCGGCCGAATTATCCGCCCCCCGCGCCGTTTCCGCCACCGCTGTGTGGGCCATGATGCCTCATGCGGAGCGCGCGCGGGCTGCGACTCTGAGCGGCGGCGGGGTCGCGACCCAGCGATCATCCTTGCGCTTCAACGTCCAGCCTTCTTCATGAACTTTGCGGTGATGCGGTCCGCAGACGAGCCCTAAGTTCTCCAGCTTCGTCGGCCCGCCGTCCGCCCAGAAAATCAGGTGATGCCCGTCGCACCAGGGCGCCGGCCGGTCACAACCCGGGAAGACGCAGTGATGATCGCGGGCCACCAATGCGCGGCGCGTCGACGGCGGGATGGTGCGGCTCGCGTGGGTGATTTCCCACTCCAGCTCGCCGAGTCCGGTGATCCGCGTGATGGCGGAATCACAGGCCAGCCTGCGAACCGTCTCGGCGGACACGGTGCCACCCCACTCGAGCTGTCCGGCAGGCGCGCCGTCGATCCCGGCCAGCGTGTCGACGGCGGCCGTGATGATCAGCTGGGGCCGCGGGCCGCCACCGTTCCCGGAAACCAGGCCTGTACCACCGCGGCGGCAGACCTCCAGCAGGGCATCGGCCATCCGCTGCCCGGCGGTCCGCTCGTCGCCCTTCGAGGGCTTGGCATACGGCTCGATCGCCGTCCGGATGATGGCGCCGGCGTCCGGAGTGACCTGACCCTCGATCCTGACCAGGCCGCTCATCGCCTCGCCGATCTGCAGGTAGCGCCGCTGGTGCGCCCGGTTGGCTTCGGTGAGCGCGCTCTCGGCATCCACCTGGTGTTCGAAGTCCTTGGCGACGCCAACGAACTGCCCGGGATCCATGCTTTCCGCGGCCTTGAGCAGCATCGACTCCGCTTTGCGAACCTGCGCGGCCCCGACATGTTCGGCGGTCCGGGCCATCGCAACCGCGTGTTGGTAGCCGATCTCGCCGCGAGCCAGCGCTTCTTCCGTTCGCGGCAGCTGTTCCAGCTGCCGGGCTGTCTCCAGGTGCTCGGCCGCCGCACCGGCGGACAGCTTGCCATGCGTGCGCAGCCAAGGCACCATGCCCAGCGACCCGTCAGCCCGGTAGCCGCCCGCCTTCTCGAAGCGGCGAGTCGCCTCGCCGTTGACCGCCTCGATCCTGTCGATGACCTGGCGACCCCGGATGATCGCGGCGCCGAGCTGGCTCCCCGGCTGCTCCGCCAGCCAGCCCCGCAAATCCCGGATCGCGGACTCGATCCGCTCGAAGGGCGTCTCGCTGGCACGGCACATGGTGCCAGCATGAGGCACGGTTACGACAGCTGTCTGTCGTAAATAACCCGCCGGGAAAACTAGAGCTTAAATTCGTTCGAAATTGCGGCGGAGCTCCCAGTCGGTGACCACCCCGTCGAACGCCTTGCGCTCGAGCCGCGCTGAGTGCAGATAATGCTCCACCACGTCATCGCCGAACGCCTGTCGCGCGACTTCGCTTTTTTCCAGCGCGTTGATGGCTTCGGTCAAGTTGCCTGGCACTCGCGGCAGCTCGCTCGCGTTGTACGCGTCACCGCGGAACTCGGGCGGCAGCTCCAGCTTGTTCTCGATGCCGTGCAGACCGGCGGCGATGGTCGCCGCAAACGCCAGGTATGGATTGGCGTCAGCGCCCGGGATGCGGCACTCGACCCGCAGACTCGGCCCGTGCCCGATGATGCGGAAGCCGCAGGTCCGGTTGTCCCAGCTCCAGACGATCGAGGTGGGCGCGAATGAGGTCGCCTGATATCGCTTATAGGAGTTGACGAACGGCGCATAGAACAAGGAGAAATCACGGGCCAAAGCGATGAGCCCGGCGAGGTAATGCTGGAAGAGCGGTGACATCCCGTGTGCCCCACCGTTCGCCGCGTGGAAGAGAGCCCGGTCGCTCTTCACGTCCCAGAACGACGAATGCAGATGGAATGAGCTGCCCGCCTGCTGCATGCTCCATTTCGCCATGAACGTGACGGCCACCTGGTTGAGGGCGGCGATCTCCTTCACGCCGTTCTTGTAGACGACGTGCCGGTCCCCCATCTCCAGCGCCTCCGCATACCGCAGGTTGATCTCCTGCTGCCCGAAGCCCCACTCGCCTTTGCTGTTCTCGACCGGGACACCGGCGGCCTCCATCCCATTGCGCACCAGCCGGTTGAACCATTCGGCCTTGGTGCCCTGCAGGATGTGGTAGTCCTCGATGTAGCGCCCGTAGGGTTCCAGCTCGCGATAGTCCTTGGCGGCGGCCTGCTCGTAGGTATCCCTGAAGAGATAGAACTCGAGCTCGGAACCCACTTTCGGATTGAACCCGAGCTTCCTCGCCCGTTCGACCTGCCGGCGCAAGACCTGGCGGGGCGCGACCTGCACCGGGTTGCCGTCCATGGTCTCGACGTCGCACAGGATGAGCGCGGTCTTCTCCAGCCAGGGAAGCCGCCGGATCGTCGCGAGATCGGGCCGGCCGTGCATATCGCCGTAGCCGGTGCCCCAGTTCGTGAACTTGAAGCCGGGCAACGGCTCGTTGTCGATATCCATGGCGAGCAGGTAATCGCAGGCGTGCAGACCCTCATCGACGTGGTCAAGAAAATACGGCCCCGTCAGGCGCTTGCCCATCAGCCGTCCCTGCAGGTCGGCGATCGCGATGATGACGGTGTCGACCTCGCCTGCCTTGGTCTGGCGCACGAGCTCTTCCAATGTGATCTTGGTCGTCTTTTCTTGCCGGCGCGCCTGTCCATTGGCGCGCTCGGTCCGTGTCGTCGTGCTTCGCTCTCGCGCCGGTGTCACTGTGCGCGCCATTCGAATCCCTCCTGATTACTCGAGACTGACGAAGACGTTCTTGATTTCTGTGTAGAGCTGGAGCGCATGCATGCCCAGCTCGCGTCCGATGCCACTGCGCTTGTAACCGCCGAACGGTGCCTCCTGGTGGACACTCCGGCTGCTGTTGATACTGAGGACGCCGGTTCGCACCCCGCGCGCGACCCGCAGGGCTCGGCCGATGTCTCGGGTCCAGATCGAACCGGAGAGCCCGTAGGGCGTGTCATTGACCAGCCGCAGAACTTCATCCTCGTCCGAGAACGGGATGATCGTCAGCACCGGGCCGAAGATCTCCTCCTGGGCGATGCGCATCCGGTTGTGCGCGCGATCGAACACCGTCGGCTCAAGGAAGCTGCCCTGGGCGAGCGACCCGGCCGGGACCGAGCCACCGGTCAGCAGACGGGCGCCTTCGCGCTGCCCCACATCGATGTAGCCCTGCACCCGTTCCCGTTGCTTCATCGAGATCAACGGCCCCATCTGCGTGCGAGCGTCGAGCGGATCGCCGACGCGGAGTTCTTTGGTGCTCGCGGCGACCCGTTGGTCGAACTCTTCACTGATCGAGCGATGCACGAATGCCCGACTGCGGGCGCAGCAGTCCTGGCCGGCATTGCCAAAGACGCTGTTGACGGCGGCAGGCGCGGCCTTTTCCAGGTCGGCATCGGCAAAGATGATGTTCGGCGACTTGCCGCCGAGCTCAAGGGACACGCGCGTGATGTTGGGCGCTGCCTGCTGCAGGATGCTCACCCCGGTCAGGGTCTCTCCGGTGAAAGCGATCTTGTCGACGCCGGGATGCCCCGCCAGCGCGTTGCCGGTTGTCGCACCGGGCCCGGTGATGACGTTGAGCACGCCCTTCGGCAGTCCGGCCTCCAGGGCAATGCGCCCCAGTTCGATCGCGGTCAACGGCGTGTAGCTGGCCGGCTTGAGGATCGCGGCATTTCCGGCGGCCAGCGCCGGCGCCACTTTCCAGGAGGCGATCGTCAACGGGAAATTCCAGGGAACGATCAGCGCCACCACGCCGACCGGCTCGCGCAGCGTGAAGTCGAGACCGGCAGCCGTGACCGGGATGGTCTCGCCGAAGATCCGGGTGGCCGCCCCCGCGTAGTACTCGAAGCATTGCGCGGCCCCCAGCACCTCATCGCGCGCATCGCCGATGGGCTTGCCGGCATTGCGCGCTTCGAGCTTCGCCAGGCTCTCGGCGTTCGACCGGATGAGCTCGGCAATCTTGTAGAGCACCTTCGCCCGCGCGCTGGCGGCGGCGTTGCTCCAGCCGCCTCGCTCGAACGCCTCCCGTGCCGCCTTTACCGCGGCATCGACGTCGGCCGGCGACGCAAGGGCCGCCTTCGCCATCACGTCGGACGTGGCCGGCTCCACGACGTCGAAGGTCTTATCCCCCTCAGCGGCGCGCCAGGCTCCGCCGATCAGTAGTTGCATGGGACGCTCGGTAGTAATCATCAGAAGTAGTTCGAGGTGATGCCGCCGTCGACGACCAGGGCGGCGCCGTTGGTCCAGGTTGACTCGTCCGAGGCCAGGAAGACCGCCAGGGAGACTACGTCGTCGGCCTGGCCGAAACGCCCCATCGGAATACGGTTGAGGCGCACGCGCTTTTTGGTTTCGTCTTTCAGCAGGTCGCGCATGAGCGGCGTCTCGATCGGACCCGGGCAGATCGCGTTCGCGCGCACGTGTTTCGGACCGAATTGGACGGCGAGCGATTTCGTGAGAGCGATCACCGCACCCTTGCTGGCCGTGTAGGCATCCTGCGGGACGGTGCAGCCTACCAGCGCAACGAATGACGCGATGTTGATGACGGAACCGCCACCTGCCTTGATCAGCTCGGGGATCCCATGCTTGCAGCAGAAGGCAAGCCCCTTGACGTTGATCGCCATGGTCCTGTCCCAGATCGCATCGCTGGTGGTGAGGACCGACTCATCGGCTTCATCGAAGATCCCGGCGTTGTTGTAGAGGACGTCGAGCCTGCCGAAGCGGTCCGATGCGGTCTTGACGAAGCGGGCGACATCCGCCTCCTTCGTGACATCTCCGGCGACGGCCACCGCCTTTCCATCAGTCCCACTGACCGTCTGATCGACCGCCTCACCATTGATGTCGGCGGCGATAACGCATGCGCCTTCCCGCACGAAGCGCTGAGTGGCCGCGCGGCCCATGCCGCTTCCGGCACCCGTGATGAGCGCCACCTTACCCTCGAGCCGTCCCAATGTCCCTCCCTTGAATCGCGCGGATCGGGCCTCGCCAGCGGATCCCCCTTCGGGCTGCCCATTATTTGATGCCCGGCTTCGCGCAAAGTCAAGGTCCCGGAGTCCTTAACAAGAATTTTCCGCTTTCCCCGCAAGCCGAGGCGGCGCGGTGACGTTTCTGCAACCATGCCAAAGTTCCCACGCCTGGCGGCCGCGCTGACGGCTGCGGCCACGTTGACCGTTGCGCTCGCGGCCCAGCCCGCCTCCGCCGCATATCAGCGCAGTGCGAATCCACTCGTTCAGACGGCGGCCCACCGAACGGCCCCAGCGCCCGTGCGCCTCTCGCCGGCACAGGCACGCGCCATCCTGATCCGTGCCGCGCGCCACCACAACTTGAACCCCAACTTTGTGCTGGCCGTCTCGTATTGGGAGAGCGGTTGGAACCAGGCCGCCCGCTCCCGGACGGGCGCCGTCGGCTTGATGCAGGTCGAGCCCTACACGGCGGCCTGGGCAGGGCCCAGGCTGCTGCATCGGCGAGTCAACTTGAGCAACCCGGTGGACAACGCCGAGCTGGGGGCGGCCCTGCTGCGCTCCTACCTGACCCAGCTACACGATCCCAAGCTTGCCCTCGCCGCTTATTACCAGGGCCTGACCGGCGTCCGCAAGCACGGCATCTACCCCAGCAGCCGGAGTTACGTCGACGGGATCTGGAGACTGCGCAACCGGTTCCAAGCGGCCCACCTGGGCGGCTAGCGCACCGCGGCCTCCCAAGCCGCTCGCGCTTGCCTCAGCCGCCCTGTACCTGATATCGTGCCTATCAGAAATCTGTATATCGATATAGGGAGGTAGAGCGCGACACCATGGACGCCATCACGCTGTTGAAGAACGACCACCGCAAGGTGGAACAGATCTTTTCCGACATCGAGAAGGGAAACGGCAAGCGCAAAGAGCTGTTTACGGAGCTGGCCACCGAACTGACCGTCCACGCCGAAATCGAGGAGCAACTCTTTTATCCGGCCGCCAAGGACGCCGAGCCAACGCGCGACCTCGTGCTCGAGTCCTACGAGGAGCACAAGCAGGTCAAGATGGTCCTCTCGGACCTCGAGCAAGCGGACATGAGCACCGACACCTGGCTGGCCGGGCTGAAAGTGCTGATGGAGGACGTGCAGCACCATGTTGGCGAAGAGGAAAAGGAGCTCTTTCCCAAGGTAAAGAGCAAAGTCCTCTCCGGGGAGCAGCTGGATGATCTCGGCAGGCGGATGGAAGCGATGAAGACGGAGCGCCTGGCTGCCCTCAAGCGACGCTAGCGGAGAGATCCCCAAACGGGGCTCGGCGAGCTGCCGGCAGCCTGGCGTATCGTAGGCTCGGCTGATTGACCGAGGAGGAGCGCATGGCAGTCAAAACCGACCCCATCGAATCGCTGCGCCGGGTACCGATCTTTAGTGGCCTGGACAAGAAGGAGCTCGAGACCCTGGCAAAGCTCGTCAAGGAGCAGCAATATGCCGCCGGCGCCACCATCGTGAAGTCGGGCGCAGGCGGGCACGGGTTGTACATCATCAAGGAGGGCCGCGTGTCGGTCGTCAGGGATGGGCAGTCGGTTGCGACCATGGGCCCCGGCCAGTTCTTCGGCGAAATCTCCGTCTTGGACGGCGGTCCAAGGACAGCCGACGTGCGCGCGGAAGCCGACACGGTCTGTCTGACGCTGGTCTCCTGGGAGATCAAGCCGGTGCTGATGGACAACGCCACCATCAGCTACAAGATGTTGCTGGAAACCGTGAAGCGGTTGCGCAGCCAGGAGCCGCGCATGCAGGACTAAGGCGCGATGAGAAAGTCGTGCGCCATCCAGCCGTGCGTCTCGTGCCACCAGATGCGGCTGTCGGCGTAGGTCGGGCCACCGTCGATGTGCACCACCGTTCCGTCGTAGAAGCAGGTCACGACCCGGCCGGCCAGGCTGCCGCGGTCCCGGACGTTGGCACAGCTGCCGGGCACGTGCACCGTCGCGTTCCGACCGACCAGCGGGCTGAGCTGACCGGGTAGCCCGCAAACCGCGCCGAGGAAATGCCAGCTGCCACCGCTGCGGTAGGTATAGCCGGCGCACTGCCGGCCCCCGGGACTCGCGGTCGAGAAAATCACAGCCGCCGCCTCCTGGCCAACCATCTGGCTCGCAAATGATAGACACGCGATGTTCGGTTTGCAGGTGCCCGAGAATCGCAGGCCCGTCTTCGCCTCGACGCCGGGGATGGCGGCCGCTTCCGGAGAGTTGATGGGTACCGTCGCCGTGGTGGTCGCAGACGCTCGGCTGCCGCCGGGTCGAACCGCGTTCGCCCGGCCGGCCGGAAACAGCACGTACGCCAGCGGAGCGATCAGCAGAACCGCGACGACCGCGGCCACGATCCAGGCGGTCCGTGGGAGTCGGGGAACCGCCGGACGGGCCAGCCTGAGTGTTGGCATGCTCAGCGCCGGCATGCGGAGTCGGGGAATGGTGAGCGGAGGCGGTCGCAGGGTCGGGGCACGCAATGCTGCCAACACACGAGGGCCTGTTTGCGGGGCGACGGGTGCCGCCGGGGGTTCTGGCCGAGCCACTTCGGGCACCGCCGGGTCGGCCGCCCAGTTGTCGGCTCCACGCTGCCAATCGAGCGGCGTCCGGCAGCGTTCGCACCAGATATTGATGCCGACATTCGGATAGTGGCAGGCGGGGCAACGCACCGGGGTTCCGAACGCCTTTCCCCTTGAACCCAACCTCAGCACGTCAGGCCGCCGCCGCCAGATCGGGGTGGTTCAGAAGCCATCCGGACGGGCTGTTGATCAGCTGCCACGTTCCGATCCAGTGGCGGGTCTGGCCGCCGCTCAGCTCGACGATATCGACGTAGACGATGGCCACGCCGGCGCCGATTGCGACGACGCGCTCGGCCATCAGGTTGATCTGCTGGGTGGCGGCGAAGCGCCGGTTGATGTAGTCGGCCGGTGGATACTGGGCCTGCATCGTGGCGCTCCAGAGCGCCGCGGCGCCGTCGAAGTCATGGGCCGCGACCGCCTGGTAGAAGCGCGCCACCGCGGCCGCCGGGTCGCCGGGGACGGGTGCTAGAGCCGGGCGCGGAAGACTTGGGATTGGAGGGGGTGTCGACTCACCGGGGGTTGGTTGTGCAGGCGGTGAGGCCTCATCGGAAGGCGTCGCATCCGCCGCGAGCGCATCGGCTGAGGATCTCGCCGCGGGCGCGAGCAGCGCCGTGTTCGGTAGGCCGCGTGCCGGCGTCCCGAGGGTGCCATTGAACCAGCTCGCCACCGGTAAAGCCAAGGCGATCGCGACGCCCAGGGCGGCAGCGACCGGCGCCAGCAACGACCATCCGCGCCCGCGCGGCCGCGCTCGGGGGCCGAAGTCGAGGTGCTGATGGCACTTCGAGCACCAGGTATCGATGGCGTAGTTTCGCGCCCCACACCAGGAGCAGCGGATCATGTCGGCGGCCTCTCCCTGCCTGCGACCCGTTCTATCACGTGACTTGATAATACGTAGCAGATTCGGCCGATCATACTCAAGCTCATGTGATCAGGAGGGTCAGGGGGAGGGCGGCTGGCGTAGGGTTGGTGGATGCCGCCGGACGCGACGGCGAGGCTGCCCCTCTCCTTCCCGCTCGACCTGGAGCTGACGCTGGGTGGGCTGCAGCGGGGGCCCGCCGACCCAACGATTCGCTTCGATGCGAACCAGGTTTGGCGCGCCGCCCGCACGCCGGATGGCCCCGCAACCGTGCGCCTGTCCCATGTCGGCGCGGGCCTGACGGCCGACGCCTGGGGAGCCGGCGCCGGCTGGATGGTCCGGCACGCTGGGTCGCTACTCGGGTTCGAGGACCATCCTGAAACATTCGCGCCCGCCAACCAGCTACTGGCCGACATCCACCGCCACCACCCCGGACTTCGCCTGGGCCGGACCGGCCTGGTGTTTGAGGCGCTGCTGCCGACCATCCTGGAACAGAAGGTGCCGGGTGTCGAGGCGTGGGCATCATACGCGCGCCTGGTCCGGACCCTCGGCGAGCCGGCACCCGGAAACAGCGGTCTCTTGCTTTCGCCGACTCCGCGGCGGCTGCTGGCCACGCCCTACTGGGCGGTTCATCGATTCGGAATCGAACGCCGGCGTTTTGCGGTCATCCAGGCCGCCGCGTCACGGGCCGCCGCCCTGGAGCGGATGGTGACGCTTCCGCCCGCGCTGGCCAGAAAGCACCTGATGAGCCTGCCAGGAATCGGTCCCTGGTCTGCCGCCGAAGTCTCGGTCGTCGCCCTCGGAGACTCGGATGCGGTTTCGCTTGGTGACTACCATCTCCCCCATCAAGTGGCCTGGGCGCTGGCCGGCGAGCCGCGCGGCACCGAAGCGCGCATGCTCGAGCTGCTTGCGCCCTATCGTGGACACCGGGCCCGGGTCATCCGGCTGCTGACCCTCGGCGGAATCCAGGCACCCCGCTTCGGTCCCCGGATGCGGCTGCGCCGGATTGCGGCGATCTAGGCTAGGACGCTTTTTTGGCCGGCTGAAAATACGGGTTTAAGCCGGCGGCGTGGTCGGTCGTGTCGATCACCTGCGTCACCTGGGGCACCGCTGCCTTGATCGCGACTTCGATTCCCTGCCGCAGGGTGACGTCGACCTGGGCGCACCCCTGGCAGCCGCCGCCGAGCTGCACATAGGCGGCTCCGTCGCGCACCTCCAGCAGCTCGACATATCCGCCGTGCGCCGCCACCGACGGGTTGATCTGGCGGTCCAGCACCTCCTGCACCCGAGCCGCGACCGGATCCCGCCAACCCTCCTGAGGGTTGTCGATTCGTAGCGCGCCACCCAGCGCCGACGGATCCAGGTCGATGAGGGCGCCGTCCAGGTCTGCCGCGCTGCTGGCATCGACCAGGACGCGAAAGTCGGGCGCTCCCACCACAAGATCTTCCGGCGGAGCGTCGTTCAGAGCGACCAGATCCAGTTGGTAGACGAATTGCCCACCGCGACGGCCGGCAATGGCAATCCGCAAGCACGCATCCGGGTGTCCGCTCTTAGCCCGGACGGCCTCGACCTTCGCTTGCGCGGCGGGCGTCACGGTGATCGCCGGGATCATCCTGCCGTCATTCTATTCGTGGTCAACTTAGAGCATGGCCCGCGTACTCTTGCTCATCCCCAGCCGGACCTATCGCACGCACGATTTCATGGCCGCCGCGTCGCGGCTCGGGATCGAGGTGGTCGTCGGTTCGGAGCACCGGCCCGCCCTCGCGGGCCTGATGGAGGGGCGCCACCTCCGGCTCGATTTCCACGACATCGAGCGATCCACCGGGCGGATCGTGGACTTTTCCAAGGCGAAGCCGCTCGCCGCGGTGGTCGCCGTCGACGATGCCGGAACGCTGCTCGCCGCGTCGGCAGCCGCGGCGCTCGGCATCGCGCATAACCCGCTCGATGCCGTCGAGGCCGCCCGCGACAAGGCGCGGATGCGCGAGCGATTCCTGGCCGCCGGTCTGCCCACGCCGCGCTTCACCGTCATGTCGATCGACGCCGATCCGGCGCCAGTCGCGCCGACGCTGCGATATCCGTCCGTCGTCAAGCCGCTCGACCTGTCCGGGAGCCAGGGCGTCATCCGGGCCGACAGCGCGACGGTCTTTCCCTCGGTCTTCCGCCGGGTGGCGGCCATCATCGCCGGCTGCTCGCCTAATGGCGGGCGCCGGTCACTGCTCGTTGAAGACTTCATCGACGGAGAGGAAGTCGCGATCGAAGCCCTCCTGCGGCGGGGCGAGCTCGAGGTGCTGGCCATCTTCGACAAACCGGATCCGCTCAACGGTCCATTCTTCGAAGAGACGATTTATGTCACGCCCTCGCGGCTTCCCGATGCCACCCAGACGTTAGTCGCGCAAACGACGGCGCGGGCCACCCGGGCGCTCGGCCTGACGGATGGACCGATTCACGCCGAGCTTCGCCTCAACAGTGACGGCCCCTGGGTGCTGGAAGTCGCGGCGCGATCAATTGGCGGACTCTGCTCGCGTACCCTTCGGTTTGGCTCGGGGATCTCGCTCGAAGAACTCATCCTCCGTCATGCCGCCGGCCTGCCGGTGCCCGAACACGACCGTGAACGCCGCGCCGCCGGCGTGATGATGTTGCCGATCCCACAAGCCGGCGTCCTGCGTGAGGTGGCGGGCCAAACCGAGGCGAGGCGCGTCTTTAGGATCGATGGCCTGGTCATTACCATCCCGCCTGGCGAGCCACTGATCCCTCTGCCGGAGGGCGATCGCTACCTCGGCTTCATGTTTGCCCGAGGCCCATCGCCGGCGAGCGTCGAGAAGGCGCTCCGTCAGGCCCACGCGCAGCTTCGCGTCCTGACCGATGCCTGACGAGACGCGGCGCCCCCGAGTCGTCATCGTGGGCTCGGGGTTTGGCGGGCTGGCCTGCGCCCGACGGCTCAACAGGCAACCGGTCGATGTCATCCTGCTGGATCAGCACAATTACCACCTCTTCACGCCGCTGCTCTACCAGGTCGCAACCGGGCTCCTGAATCCCGCCGACATCGCATATCCGCTGCGCACCGTCTTTCGCCACTCGCCGAACGTTCGGTTTCGGCAGGCGACCGTGGCCGGCGTCGACCTTGCCGGGAAGACGGTCCAGGTTCGAGGCGGTGCTCCCGTCGCTTATGACTATCTGGTGCTCGCCACCGGCAGCACCGACAACTACTTCGGCAATCAGGAGATCGCCGAGGTATCGCTGGGCTTGAAGGTGCTGCCCGACGCCACACGACTTCGCAACCACGTGCTGAGCTGCCTGGAGCGTGCCGATGCCGAGGTGAACACCGACGTGCGCCGCGCGCTCCTCACCTTCGTCATCGTCGGCGGTGGGCCCACCGGCGTCGAGTCCTCGGGGGCGCTTGCCGAGTTGATGGAAATCGTGGCCGGCAAGGACTATCACCAGATTTCGCGCTCGGAAATACGAATCGTCCTGGTCGAGGGACTGCCGCGTCTCCTGAGCGCGTTCTCCGAACATCTCGGACGCTACGCCCAGCGGGTCCTGGAGCGGCGTGGTGTCGATGTGCGGTTGAAGGCCCTCGTCAAGGCGGCGGATGAGCATGGCGTGACGCTGTCGGATCAGACCTCGATTCCCTGCCGCACCATCGTCTGGTCGGCCGGCGTGCGACCGAACGATCCAAGCGGGGCGCCGTCCGTTCCCCGATTTCGAAACGCGCGGATCAAGGTCGATGGCTGGCTTCGGATTCCCGGGGCGACCGGCGCCTACGCCATCGGCGACGTCGCCTCGCCGGAAGTTGGCGACCAGAGGCAGCTGCCGATGCTGTCGCCGCCGGCGATGCAGGCCGGGCGCTATGTCGCCCGGGCCATTGTGGATCATGTGCGCGGTGTCACGGTCCAGCGCGGTCCATTCCACTACGTTGATAAGGGCACGATGGCCACGATCGGCCGCAATGCCGGTGTGACCCACCTGCCCGGCGGATTGGAATTCACCGGATTTCTGGGATGGCTGACCTGGCTCTTCGTGCACATCTATTACCTGATCGGATTCCGCAATCGAATCAGCGCGCTGGGATCCTGGGCCTGGGATTACCTGCGGCACGACCGGCCCATCCGCATCATCCTGGCAACGGGCGTGGAACCCGAGCAGGCCCCGAGCGTGGCAAGCGGCTCGACCCGCAAAATGGGCTGATGCGCTATCTCGCCTTTGCCACCGACTACGACGGCACGCTCGCGCACCATGGCCAGGTCGATGGCGACACGGTCGACGCGCTGCGGCGGCTTAAGGCCAGCGGCCGGAAATTGATCCTGGTGACCGGGCGGCAGGTGGACGACCTGGCCCGCGTCTTCCCGGAACTGGCTCTCTTCGATCTGATCGTGGGGGAAAACGGGGCCCTCATCTACCGACCGGAGGGGCGCGAGACCCGTCGCCTCGCCGAGCCGCCGCCTTCCAGCTTCGTCGATGAGCTGCGCCGACGCGGAGTCGAGCCGCTTGCCGTCGGCCAGGTGGTGGTCGCTACAGAGCAGCCCAATGAGCGGGTGGCGATCGAGGTGATCCGCGAGCTTGGCCTCGAGCTCCAGGTGATCTTCAACAAGGGTTCCGTGATGGTCTTACCCGCGTCGGTCAACAAAGCGAGCGGGCTCCAGGCCGCGCTCCAGGAGTTCGCCCTCTCTCCTCACAACGTTGTGGGCATCGGTGATGCCGAGAATGACCACGCCTTTCTCTCGATGTGCGAGTGCGGCATTGCGGTCGCCAACGCGCTGGATGCCGTCAAGCAGCGTGCCGACCACGTGACGCAAGGTCGCGCCAGCGCGGGCGTCCGGGAGGTGATCGAGGCGCTGATCTCAGACGATTTGCGTGCGCTCGACGCCGCCACCCTGCGCCGGCATTCCATCCTGCTGGGCCGGGCGGGCGACGATCCGGTCGTTCTCAGCCCATATGGTGCTGCCGTCCTGCTGGCTGGTCCATCGGGGAGCGGGAAATCGTCACTCGCCCGAGGAATTCTGGAGCGGCTCCATGAGCACGGCTACCAGTTCAGCATCGTTGATCCCGAGGGTGACTATGACAACCTGGAGGTCGCCGTTACCATCGGCACTCCAGACCGCGCCCCAAGCATCAGCGAGGTAATCGGCATCCTTAAGGATCCCGCCGAGAGCGTGGTCATCAACCTGCTGGCCCTGCGCGTGCAAGAGCGGCCCGCCTTTTTCGCCGAACTGTTGCCGCATGTGCAGCAGTTACGAGCGCAGGTTGGGCGTCCACACTGGCTGGTCGTCGACGAAGCGCACCACCTGCTTCCCGCCACGTGGGGCCAGGCGGACGTCAGTCTTCCGCAGGCGTTGAGCAGCACCTTGCTGATCACCGTTCATCCGCAGACACTGGCCAGAGACGTGCTGGACCAGGTCGACGTTGCGCTCGCCGTTGGGGCGCCAGATGACGTTCTCCAACCCTTTGGCACACGCGGCGGCGTAACGCTCAGCAGCGGCGAGGCGATGATCTGGTCGCGTCACGACGGGCCGCCCCGCCGCTTTCGAATCCTGCCCGGCCAGCTTGAACAGCGCCGCCATATCCGAAAGTACGCGGCCGGAGACCTTGGACCGAACGCCTTTTACTTCCGCGGCCCCGACGGCCGGCTCAATCTCCGGGCCCAGAACCTCGGGATGTTCATCCAGATCGCCGAAGGCGTCGACGACGAGACCTGGCTCCATCACCTGCGCCGGGGCGACTACTCGAGATGGTTCAGCGCCGCCATCAAAGACCCGGAGCTGGAGGCAGCGGCCCGCCGGGCCGAAGCCCTGGGCGACACGCCGGTGGCGGAGAGCCGGCGGCTCATCCGGGACGCCATCGAGCAGCGCTACACGGCGCCCGCATAAACAAAGAGGCCGGGCGCCGGCCCGGCCTCTTTTCGAGCCGACGACTAGTGACTCAGCGCTCCGATGAACGAGCTGGTCGGCGTCCCGATGCCGGTGACGTCGTCCCAGCCGGGAGTCGTGTGCAGAGTCAGGGTCTGGTTCATGGTCCGCAGCCGATACAGCAGGCCAGCGGAGGCATCGACGTTGTTGGCGTAGTTCGTGCGCACCGTGGCGATGATCGACGCCGGATTGGTGATATCGGTCACGGCGGAGGTCCGGTTCAGGCCGTACAACAGCGGGTTGGCGAAGCCATGTGGCCGCCCTGCCGCTTGGTCTGCCAGCGCCATGATGCCGGCCATCAGCGGCGAAGACAGGCTGGTGCCACCGATTCGATACTCGTCGTACCGCACACCGTTGGGGAATGTCTGCGTCTCGCCCACCAGGTATCCCGTGTTGGGATCACCGAGTGCCGCAATGTCCGGCACGGCACGGCCCGTACGGCCTTGCGTGGCAAATACCGACGGCGGAACGACGCCTATCTGATAGCCGGGTTCCGCGAACACGCGGCTCACGCCGCCGCCGCCGCCGTACAGCCAGGACCCGGGAGGAGTCGGCGACCACGCCGATCCCGTCCAGCTGCTCGTTGTTGTGCCCCAACCGGTCTCGAACAGGTAATTGTTCGCGGCGCCGACACCCAGACTGGTGCCGCCGACCGACGTTACGAACGGGCTGGACGCCGGCCAGTCGGTCGACGCGATGCCAAGGGTGGCGGTTTCGTCGCTGTTGTCGCCCGATGAGAAGTAAATCCCGATGCCGGTGACGGCGCCCTGCATGATTGTTTCCTCATACGGCTTGATGAACCCGGGCGGGAGGAACTCCCCGAGGAAGCCGTAGGAGTTGGTCACGATCTGGGCCAGATGCCGGTCGACCACATGGTTGAGGGCGGCATCCAGGTCCTGAAAATTATTCGGCGAGCCAACGTAGACGATATTTGCGCCAGGGGCCATGCCATGAACGGCCTCGACGTCCAGTGTCTCCTCGCCGTACCAGCCCTGCGGATCCTGCCTCAAGCCCCGCTCGGGATGGTTGTAGGTCCCGGGGGCGACGAGCTGACTGAACTGGCCAGCTTTCATGGTTGGAAGGCCACGCCTGGTGGACCACTGGTTGACATCCTGGACGATGGTGGGAGCTGCGTAGGCGTCGATGATCGCTACGGTCTGACCGCTGCCGTCGTACGGGGTGTTTGTCAACCCGTAGGCTCCCTTCACCTGCTGCGGGGTGTAGCCGCACGGCGCATACGGAAGCGCGGAGTTCCCATAAGGATTGGTAAACCCAGTAGCCGTCTTCTCACCCCAGTAGTCCGAGCAAGGACGCCCTGGGACGAACGCGGCCGGCGGCGGCGCATCCGCTGAGGCGTGGTTGGTATGGACGAGTTGCGCGCCATCATCGAGACCGATGACGCCACTGATGGAGGCGGCGATCGACGCCGGTACCCAGAGGTCCGACGACGGCGACCGAAGGGTCAGCCCGGCGACTTTGTACATCCCGAAGGACGTCCCAAACGCGGCGGCCGCCTGAGTCACCGTGCCTTCAGCTGAAACGTAGTGGTTGTTCATCGGCGTGTAGACAACCGTGAAGCCCTGGCTCCGCAGCCACGTCTGAACCGCACCAACCTGTGCCTGCGAGGGCGCAAATTGCTGGCGGAACTGCTGCGGCGTGAGGTAGTGCCCATATGAGGCGCTCCGGGGATCAGATACCGCCTTGGCGAGCGCCTCGACGGCCGACGGATTGCTCCATCCCAGGTAGACCCTAAAACCGATCGAATCGGACGGATTGGCGGCGGCCTTGAAGTTCGCCGATTTCGCCCAGGGCGGCACGTTGCCGGTCAGGGTGGCCCGGCCCGATGGTGCCGCCATTGCCGGGATGGCCGAGCCAACGAGCGCGACGCACGCGACGATACCGAGCATGCTGGTTCTGATACGCAAGCGCTTCCCTCCTCTATGTGGTGAGTGCATACAGCCTAGCGGGATTTGGTGAGGTGGTCAACGGCCGGTTAAGCGGCATTAAGACGAGTGCCATGTTGTCGGCTTTTTCGAATCGGAGGGTACTTGACAGCGGCCGTCCCGGACGACAACGCCTTCTCGTCGTAGACGACGCGCCTGCTCCTCTCGGCTATGCGCCGCCAGTTGTCCATTGGCCCGCACCACCCGCCACCAGGGCAGGCCGAGATTGGAAGCGAGGATGTTTCCGACCGCCCGCGCCGCGCGCGGATACCCTGCCCGCCGCGCGACTTCGCCATAGCTGACGACCTCGCCGCGTCGCAGGTCGCGGATGACCTTCCGAACGCGCTCCGGAAAGGCCGGCTGATTCGCGGCTGGCTCAGGCGGGGGTCGCGCCGCTCGTCTCCCGAGCGATGAGGACCGGATCGGCGCGCAAAGTGAGTTGGACGCGGGTCCCAGCCGGAGCCGAAGCGGCATCGGACGTGGCAAGCTGAGCGAGCACCCTCACATCGCCGAGGTCGACGGTCACCCTGCTGGTGGCTCCCAGAAACGCCGTGGCGATCACGGTCCCGACCAGCGGCCCGGTCGACGTATCGGCGCCGCTCGTCAGCGTCACGGCTTCCGGTCGGATGAGTGCGACCGCCGGTCCGTCGGGAACATCCGGTTGGACAAGGGGGATTCGCGTTCCCCGGACCTCAACGGAACCGCCGCGGACGACGCCGGCCAGCCGGTTCGTGAGACCGACGAACTCCGCCACGAAGGGGGTGGCTGGTCGGCCGTAGATGGCGGTCGGCGGCCCAATCTGCTCCAGCCGACCAGATTGCATGACGCCCACCCGGTCCGCGATGGCGAGCGCCTCCTCCTGGTCGTGGGTCACGAACATTGTCGTGATGCCGACCTCGAGCTGCACCCGGCGAATCTCGTCGCGGAGCCGCACCCGAACCTTGGCGTCCAGGGCCGAGAGTGGCTCGTCGAGGAGAAGCACCTTGGGTCGGATGGCGAGCGCCCGGGCCAGAGCCACGCGTTGCTGCTGTCCGCCGGACATTTGATGGGCATACCGGTTCGCGAAACCGGCCAGGCCGACCAGCTCCAACGTTTCCACCGCCCGGCGCCGGCGGTCGGCGGCGCCGATTTTCCGCATCTGCAAGCCAAAGGCGACGTTCTCCCAGGCGGTCATGTGGGGAAACAGCGAGTAGGCCTGGAACACCATTCCCGTGTCCCGTTTGTTGGCCGGCAGTCCCGTCACATCGTGACCGCCGATGACGACCCGCCCGCCGTCCGCCTCCTCGAGGCCCGCCAGCAGCCGGAGGGCCGTCGTCTTTCCGCAGCCGGACGGACCCAGCAGCGCGACCAGCTCTCCGGGTGCGAGGGTCAGGCTCAAGCCATCGAGGGCGGTGACGGCACCGTAGCGCCGGCGCAGGTTTTCCAACCGGATCTCGACGCCGGCACGGGACGCCGTCGCCGTACCGACGCCGGTAGCCGCGATCACGGTCGTCACCTCGGACCTCCTGCAGTCAAGCCTGGGAATGGGATCCCGGGCTCAGGCTCCACGCGCGTCCGCGGCCGGCCGAAGAACGACAGAATGACCAGCAGGATGAAGGCGAACATCAGCGAGGCGACCGCGACGGCGATGGACACAGTGGCATTGGCCCGACCCAGGAGGGCAATGGCGACCTGCAGATTCACGTAGTTGAGCAGGTTCGCGATCGTGAACTCGCCCAGGACGACGGCTACCGAGAGCAGGCAGGCGTTCAGGATGGCTACCGACATGTTCGGGACGATCACCCGCAGCATCACGGTGCCCCAATTTGCCCCCAGGCTGCGGGCTGCCTCGGCCAGCGTTTTCACGTCGATGGCGGCGAGGCCGGTGTAGAGCGCGCGGTACGCGTAGGGCAGCACCAGGATCAGGTAGACGAACGCCAGGGTCAGGATCGAATCACTGATATTGAGATTCATCCAGAGATAGATGGGCGCCAATCCGGCAACGAGCACGATAGCCGGGATCGTCAATGGCAGAAGACAGAGGAACTCGATAACGCGACTCAGGTGGGGCAGCCGCAAGCGGACCCAGATCATGGTGGGGACAAGTAACAGGAGCATTCCCAGCGAGGTCAGCACTGCCAGCGCCAGGGAAGCAAAGATGGCGGCGACGAGGTCGGGGGTTTGCGCGATCGTCAGCCAGGCATTGAGGGTGCGTGGTGCCTCTTCAGTCACGCCGCGGGTCGAAAACTCGAACATGGCGCCGATCGGGACGAGGAAGAAGGCACCCAGCACGAGGAAGACAGCCACGCGGAAAATCTGCAGCTTGAGCCGGCGGTTGCGGCTCATCCGCCGGATCCACCGATGGAGCTCACTGCAACCACCTGGATGTCCTGCGCTGGAGCACCGTGTAGAGGACCATCACGATGGCCACCAGGACGACCATCACCAGGGCAAGCGCCGAGGCGATGCCGGGGCTGGCCAGGCCGACTTCGCTGGTGAGCGTATTCGCAATCAGCAGCGAAGCGATGATGCTGCCCTGGTTGATCAAGGCCGCGGCCGTCGCATAGGCTGAGAAGGCATTGGCGAACAGCAACAGCGTGCCGCCGAAGAACGCCGGCGCAAGAAGAGGTCCGGCGATGTAGCGCCAGTAATGCCAGGTGCCGCCGCCAAGGCTTTCAGTGGCCTCCCGCCACTGTGGCCGAATCCCATCGAGTGCTGGCAAGAACACGAGCACCATCAGCGGGATTTGAAAGTACGTGTAGACGAGCACCAGGCCGCGGAGCTGATAAAGCCAGACGCCGTTGGCGTAAATGTTCATGCCCTGCTGCTGTAACCAGAGCGTGATGAAGCCGGCGCCCCCGATGGTCGCGATGAACGCGAAGGCCAGGGTCACGCCACCGAATTGCGCCAGCACGCCACACGCGGACTAGACCAGCCGGCGGAAGAC
>WNES01000354.1_pt1 | contig 24371 bp, 18 predicted proteins | sample 5399931 | NCBI WGS metagenome assembly WNES01 (sample SAMN13153332, study PRJNA577476) | soil metagenome | isolation source: 20 cm grassland meadow soil 2 days after 3rd rain plot 5 | place: USA:California | collected 2015-11-11
CGTTGCGCGGTAAAGGAAGTGGGGCCTGCCAGCGCGGGTGTGCTCTTCGTGGCCACTTGCGGAGATGCTTCCTCAGCCTGTCGGCGTCGATCTCGGCTGCATAGCGGAAATCTCGCTGAGGCTCTCTAAGGAAACATGACAGCGACAGGCAACTGCGAATATAAGATGGGTGATGGGACGGTTTGCGGAAAGCCCACCAATGAGTCGGGGAGATGGGGCAACCGCGATTTCTATTTTTGTCACGAACACTTGAAACTGGGAGCGGAACAGGTGACCGGAAGAAAGTTCAAGGACTCGCCCAAACCTATTTTTGGCTTGAATTGAAGTGCTGGCAGGCTCTTCGGAAAAACGGGATCAAATGGCGCAATTTTTTTGTCTACCAATATAACGGAGACTCCGCGACGCGCGACTACGAAGCTGTTTCGGATGGTACACCGCCCCCGTCGCTCTCCCATCCAACTTTGTCCAGACGCTGTAGCCCTCGCAGCGCGGCCGTGTACACGCTGGTTGCCCGAACCTTCAGATTACCCGCAACTCACTGGGTCAGTCTACTGTTCTTTAAGGACTTATAAGGACTTCATTAAGGACCTCAGAGATCTCAGCGCGGCCGCCAGTGCTATCTGTTCCTCATAGTCGTCCATGGTGCTTGCCAGTTGCCTGAGTCGCAGGCCGACGACCTGCTCTGCGGCGCCAATCCTGCTTTTCATCAGTTCAGGACGAGTTTCAGTCATTGCCTGCATGTAGTGGTGCTGCCACAGCGGATATTTCAGAGTTATGTCGCTCAGCGGTGTCTCCTTCCCCTGGCCGACCATCCCGGTCAGTGCATTTTCATTTGGGAGCGTGCAAGGTCAGGCCAGGCGCGCGCCCAGCCGGACCGGTTCGAGCACCTCGAATCGCGTGGCTCGGTCGACTGCGTGAATCCCCTGTTTCCAGGGGACATGTCCTGCACTCACTATCGAACCGCACGGCTTCTGGCAAGAGCGTGCCCTCCTTGATCAGGATGGCCCCGTTTTGATTGTGTCTGACACTTGGGGTCTCCTCAGCGTGCACAGCGGTGCATTGCTCCAGCAACTGGCACTAGCAGTTGGCCGGCCAGTGAAATCGTATGGCTGTGGACAAAGAAGATTCTCGAAGATTCTTAACCACCGCGACTCTTCATTCTGTACAACTCGCGGTCTGCTGTTTGCAGGAGGGCTTCAATCGTTTCGCCGTCCTGCGGATAGGCAGCCACCCCAATGCTTGCGGAAAGTGGCGGCTGCTCACTATCCGTTGCAAGACGATTGCGAATGCGAGAGGCGACAAGCCCTGCGGCAGCGGCGGCTGTCTCGGGCAGCACGACGGCAAACTCGTCGCCCCCGTATCGCGCGGCTGTATCGATAGCCCGACAAAATAAACGGAGCACATCGTCGACGCGGCATAGTGCCCGGTTGCCGGCCAAGTGGCCGTAGCAGTCGTTGATCCTCTTCAGCCCATCCAAGTCAAGCAGCAAAACGGCAAACGGTCGTCCCGTGCGCGCGGATCGTTCGATCTCTGCATGCAGGACGTCCAGAGTCTGGGTGAACTCGGGAACACTGCCCTTCAGATGCATGGAGACTTTGCGTGCAAACATGTCGACCTCCTTCGCACAGTCCCTGTTAAGGGGGGTTGTAGGTAACCACCCTGTTTTCAGATGGTTCGCATCCCTACACCCATTCAAACTGTTGCGCTAGATGCACGATACTAGTCAAGGGCTAATCCCCAGGCTGTGTTCAAAACAGCAACTCGCCTATTAAGATGAGATGTCCAAATTTGACCATGAGTTTTAGGCTGCGGCGGACTGCCACTGGATTTTGCGGTACTACACAAGTAACTCCGTGAGGCAGTCTGTGGACCCGCTACCGATACAAAGAAAGAAGGGGTCCCTTTTGATCCTCAAGATTTTAGTTGACAGTAACTGAATCGTTTGCTACGGAAAAATTTGCACTCTGCAATGAGGCAGTCGGGTGAGTTCGCCACCGAAGTCGACTGGGAAACAAAAGGGAGGGGTTTCTTTCGATCCCCAAGTGTTTCTTGCGACGGTTGGCGTGGCAAGGACTATTACGCAGTGCCCAAAAGACTACAAAATCTTCTCTCAAGGTGATCCCGCCGAGAGCGTTTTCTTTATTCAGCAAGGCAGGGTGAAGCTCAAGGTCAGATCCAAACAAGGCAAAGAAGCGGTCATCGCGATCCTAGGCGCGGGTGACTTCTTAGGGGAGGCATGCCTAATAGGCCAGACATTCTGCCTGGCGACGGCTACGGCGATTGCACCTAGCTCAATTCTTAGAATTGAAAAGAACGAGATGCTACGCGTCCCCCACGAGGAACGTACGTTTTCAGACCTTTTCATACCGTACGTGCTTTCACGCAACGTGCGCGCCCAGGAGGATTTGGTCGACCAACTTTTCAACTCCAGCGAGCAACGGCTAGCCAGGCTAGCCAGGCTAGCCCGCACTCTTTTGTTGCTCGCTAACTACCGTAAGGAAGGCACACCGCCCCAGACTGTAGTTCCGGAGATAACCCAGGAAACCCTAGCAGGAATGGTTGGCACAACCCGGTCACGTGTGAACTTCTTTATGAATAAGTTCAAGAAGTTGGGCTTTATCGATTACAAGGATGGATTGCGAGTGCACAGGTCCCTTCTAAATATTGTCCTGCAGGACTCGCGTCCTCATGGCGCGTAAAGCGATGTGGGGCAGCCGCAGAATACCGTGAGTAATCCCTGAATGTTGAGAGTCTTGTACATATTTCATTTTCTCACTGCGTATTGTCTGAAATAGGGGGTAGCCGCATGACCGAGGACGAACTTTTACATTTCAATCCGCTGATTGCCAAGGCTTTCACTCAGTTCGAATCTGAAAACGATACCCGAACGGCCGACGTGATGCGAGAGATCGTTATCGCCGGCCTCAAGACCGGCGCGGCACCAGAGAAGATCTATGCGACCATCAAGACTGGCCGGCTGTTGACCAAGGACAATATGCAGTTTTTGACGCCGGCTGAGATCCAAGAATGGTCGGACGCGGCTGAGGAATACAAAATGCTGGCAGCTTGCCGTTGAGTTTGGCGCGGAGCATCATCGAATTCGTTCTGCGAACTTCTCTATGGCGGTCCTAGGCTAGGCTAGCAATCCCAAACTTCCCACCGCGGCCTGCCCGAACAGCCTCGGCTACTGGCACAGATGGCACAGAACTGGTCGCGACATAAGTGCTACTATAAATCGGCTCCCGGCAGGACTCGAACCTGCGACCTCGCCGTAAGGTGGGAGGCAGTGAGGACGACTTTCTTAGGGTGCATCCTCATCATCTTCTCTTTTGTCTCGGCCAGCGTGCTCTATCCTTCTGAGCTACGGGAGCACCTCAGCGTTGGCATAACTCTGGTTGCTTTGGAATCTTGTATACAGAAATTTGAAAGATAATTTCCCTTTTACGGGTGAAAGGAGCGGTCCCACATGGCTGATGTTGGTATCGAAAATCGGAACGGCCAGAAGTTAATCCGCAAAACGACGGAACGAGGGAATCATCGGTTCGCTCGTGTGTGGATTCTCAAATGCTCCATTTGCAAACGCGAGTATGAAGCAAACAGTTGCGACTTTCACGAACGGCATTGCCCGAACCGAGATAAGCATTGAGGCAAACGCGACGGTGGGACGGCAACGATTGGAGGTGACGGTGGGACTCGAACCCACTAAGATCGGCTTTGCAGGCCGACGCCTCGACCACTTTGGCATCGCCACCTCTGGCAAGCAGCACGGTCGAATCGACAAAGGTTTCTCCAGGGTTTGGTAAACCCTGATTTTTTCTAAATCAGGCTATACCCAAAACTGTACCCAAAATGCCCCCCAAAATGCCTGCGCAGCCCCTATTTACCCCTCATTTCCCCTTTGTAAACTATTGACGCTATTAGAGCCCCGCTTTTTCGGCAGGTTTTGCAGACCTCCGCCTTGCCACTTGGCTACCGCGCCGCTGGAAAAGTTGTCAGTTATCAGTTCCCAGTTTTAAGCAAAAACAAAAAGGCCACCACCCTTAACGCGCGGCGGTGGCAACACCGGATTGCGCGGAGCGCGTTTCGTTTACGATGGGCGCGCCAACGAGATTGCCCCATTCCGTCCAGGAGCCGTCGTAGTTGCGCACCTTGTCGAAGCCCAACAAATACTTGAGCACGAACCAGGTGTGCGAGCTGCGCTCGCCGATGCGGCAGTAAGCAATGACTTCATCCTTGCCGTTAATGCCCTTGGCTTCATAGAGCTTCTTCAAATCGTCGAAGGATTTGAAGGTGCCGTCTTCGTTGGCGGCCTGCGCCCAGGGAATATTGGCGGCTTGCGGAATGTGACCGGCGCGCTGTGCGGTTTCGGTCATGCCCGGAGGCGCGATGATTTTGCCGGTGAATTCATCGACGGACCGAACGTCGACGAGTTGACCCGACTTGCGGCCCTCCACCACGGCCGCAACGTCTTCCTTGAAAGCGCGGATGGTCGCGTCAGTCTCGGAAACGCGATAGGTGCCTGGGCTGACATTGGGAGCCTCTTTGGTGAGCGGGCGCTTCTCTTCGAGCCATTTCTTGCGGCCACCGTTGATCAGCCGAACGTTTTTATGGCCATAGAGCTTCAATTGCCAAAAGGCGTAAGCGGCGAACCAGTTGTTGTTGTCGCCATAAACAATGATAGCGGTCTCCTTGGAAATGCCAGAAGCGCTGAGCAGCTTTTCGAGCGCAGCTTTGTCGATCAAATCGCGGCGGATACCGTCCTGGAGCTGGGTCTGCCAGTTCCAGCCCACGGCGCCGGGGATGTGGCCTTGGTCGTAGGCGGTGGTGTCCACGTCTACTTCGACAAAGCGTGTATTTGGCGCTTTGAGATTTTTTTCGGCCCAATCAGTCGAAACCAAAACTTCGGGGTGCTTGTACTCTGCCATTTGTGTTCTCCTCGTTCCTTTAGATGTTTGACTTGAAAACGCGTTTGATCGCCCGGCCTCGGAAAATAAAAAACCCACCGGCGGTTTTGTTTCTGGCGGTGGGCTCAAAAGCTTTTGAGGCTGGATGAAATCGCTAAATGCTCAGCCTCCCCGCGCCAGAAGACACACACGTACAGCACATACAACAGATGCACACGGAGTTGTTCTTCCGGCTGCGAATTTGCATGTTTTTATGCTACATGGATAGGGCACGCTTGGCAAGAGTGCCGCCTCAACGGCCTCAACGGTCAACGGACTTACTTTCGCGTCTCTGCGTCGAGTTTTTCGAGCATCTCGCCGATTTCCGGGTTGGACATGAAATTCTTCCAAACCAGGCCGGTTCGATAGTTTTCGATCATGACGGTGATGGGAGCTTGGTTTAGACCCATGAAGATGTCGGATTGTAGGCCTCGCGCAAACCGTAGATGCCCCAAAGTTGCGCGCCAAGGTCGCGGTAATAGTGTTTGAACGCGGCCATGGAGGCGTCGGGCGCATAGGGGAAGGAAGCGAGGGCCCCTGTTGGCGTAATGGTGCCTTGGTCGCTAGCGTTGTCGGGCGCGTGGGGAACATATCCGAACGGGCCGTCGCTGGCGGTCAGTCCCCAGGCATCCGCGCCGTAGCCCGGGAAGTGTTTGGGATTCGCGATGCAATAAGCGCGGTTGATCAGGGCAATGTTGCGGTTGTTTTCAAAATAGGAAGACGTGAAACGATCATGCAGGCTGTGCGGACCGAAGCCGAAGTAGGAGTAGTGGGTAAAAAACAGAGGACCACCGGTGCCCACGCCGACATCAAGCTTTAGGCCGTAGTAGGTGTTCCCATTCGAATAATGATTTCCATCCTTGGTGCCGGACCTTCGCGATATGCAAGAGCCATGGGCTCCTGGCTGGCCCAGCCGGAATAGTAATAGCTCGCGGGAACTCCGTGTGTGGGCGAGGCCATCGCCAGAAGATAGGTAATCATCGGTTTGGGCTTCGTGACACGCTACTCGGGAACAGACGCCGTCTTGAGCGTGGCGTTCACCCATACCGGCTGGTTCTTTCCGTTCTTCGGAACCTTCCTGGGATGGTTGGGCGTCGCGCTCAGGGGCAGTGACACGTCTTCGAACGCGCTGTTCGGCAGTTTGCAGCGCATCACCGCGGAACAGTTGCGTTTGGATTCGATCCTGATGACTTCCGCGAATAGCGCGGGCGGCGTCATGGGCAAGATGGTGGATGCGCAATCGATTTGCGTGACCACTGCCGCCACCAATCAAGTCGGAAACGAAGGCATCATCTTTCGATTTGTGGTCTGGCATTCGCTGGCGCTTGGCGCGATTGTTGGCGTCATCGTCATGCTCTACGGGTATGTCTTCCCACACTTCGTGCCGCATGGGCTGACGTTCATCCACTAAAAACTGTGGGATCTGTAGGGGCAGCACGGCTGCGCCTCATCTCGCCTCGATATCAGTGTTCGTCCGGCTCGTACTCAGGCATAATATGTTTTCAGGTAACCGCTTTATGAACCCCTCTCTACTCACCCAATTCCGCTCCATCGTGGGCGACCGTGGCCTCATCTCCTCGCCCGAAGAACTACACACGTACGAATGCGACGGCCTCACGAATTTTCGCGTCTTGCCTTGCGCGGTTTTGCTTCCAACTTCAACCGAGCAGGTTCAAGCCATCGTGCGAGTTTGCCATCGCGAAAGAATTCCTTTTGTCGCGCGCGGTTCTGGGACCGGCCTGAGCGGCGGCGCGCTGCCCGTGGAAAACGGCATCGTCCTTAGCCTAGCGCGCATGAATCGCATTCTGGAAGTCGACATCCCGAATGCGCGGGTGGTCGTGGAGCCTGGGGTGATTAATCTCGATGTGACCGTGCGCGTGCAGCGCCAGGAATATTTCTACGCGCCGGATCCTTCCTCGCAATCCGTGTGCAGCATTGGCGGCAACGTCGCGGAAAATTCCGGCGGCGCGCATTGCCTGAAATACGGCTTCACGACGACGCACGTCCTCGGCCTCGAAGTTGTTCTGCCGGATGGTTCGCTCGTGCACCTCGGCGGAAAAACGCTCGATACACCGGGCTACGACCTTGCTGGAGTTTTTGTCGGCTCCGAAGGGACGCTAGGCGTGGCCACGAGGATTATTCTTCGCATCGTCAAGCGGCCCGAATGCATTCGCACGCTGCTAGCCGCGTTTCCTTCCACCAACGAAGCCGGGGCCGCCGTCAGCGGCATCATCGCGGCGGGCATGCTGCCTGCCGCCATGGAGATGATGGACAATTTGGCCATTCAAGCGGCCGAAGCCGCGGTTCACGCGAATTATCCCGATTGTGGCGGCTTGCTTCTCGTCGAGCTCGATGGCCCAGTTGCCGAAGTCGAAGCGCTCATGACTCACGTCGACGAAATCTGCCGTTCAAATGGCGCGCGGGAAATCCGTGTGGCGCAATCTGAGACCGAGCGCGCGCTCGTTTGGAAAGGCCGGAAAGCGGCGTTCGCCGCTGTGGGCCGGATTTCACCGAATTACATCGTGCAGGACGGCGTGATTCCCCGCACAGCTCTTCCTCAAGTGATGAGCGAGATCGAGCGGCTCAGCAAAGAAAATGGCTTGCGTGTCGCCAACGTTTTTCATGCCGGCGACGGCAACCTGCATCCGCTGGTGCTTTACGATCGGCGCATTTCCGGTCAGGAAGAGGCCGCGCTAGCGCTCTCGTTCAAGATTCTCGAACTGTGTATCGTGGCAGGCGGCTCCATCACCGGGGAACACGGTGTGGGCGAAGAAAAGAAATCCATGATGGCCAAAATGTTCGCTGAGCCTGACCTCGCCACCATGCAGCGCGTCCGCTGCGCCTTCGATCCTCTGCAGCTTGCGAACCCCACGAAAGTCTTTCCCACGCCGCGTCTGTGCGGCGAAAAGCCCGGCGAATACGTTCCGCACCCGCTCGAAACCGCTGGCCTCGCGGAGAGGTTCTGATGCTTTCCGCTTTGGAGTGCAGCAGCTTGCTGCCGCTTTTCTGCGTGCGAGCTGGTTCGCACGTTCCGCTCACTGTACTCAGCGACTGACTCATGGACGCTGCTACCCAACCCCAGTCGACCACTCTCACCCGAGCTCTCCATGACCAGTTCGTCGCCCTTCTTGGCCCTGATCAGGTCCGTCCCACCACGCCTTCGGATGCCGTCTCTGCCGTTCAACCCCAACTGGTCCTCGAACCTGTCAACGAACAACAACTCGCCGACGCACTCCGTATTGCAAACGAAGGCGGCCTCGCCGTCATTCTGCGCGGCGGCGGCACAAAGCTAGGGTGGGGCAATCCGACCGCACGCGCCGACCTTATCTTGTCGACCTCGCGTCTGAACCGCGTTCTCGAGCACGCCTGGGCCGACCTCACAGTCACCGTGGAAGCCGGCTGCACGGTTCAGGCTTTGCAGCAAACGCTCGCGCAGCACGGCCAGCGCCTGGCTATTGATCCACTGTGGCCGGAAAAAGCCACCGTCGGCGGCATTCTCTCCACCAACGACAGCGGCGCGCTTCGTCTGCGCTTTGGCGCCTTGCGTGACTTGATCATTGGAGTGACCATAGCGCTTCCGGACGGCACGCTCGCCTCGAGCGGCGGCAAAGTCGTCAAAAATGTCGCGGGTTACGATCTACCGAAACTCGTCACCGGCGCACTCGGCACTCTCGGAGTCATTACGCGCGCCGTCTTCCGTCTGCATCCCCTCCCGCGCAAGACGTGTTCATTTTCTATCGCTGTATCAAATCCTGACGAGGCGCAAAAGTCGGTCCTCGCTATCCAGGATTCCAAACTCGCTCACGTGGCGCTTCAATCTCATTTCTCCGTCGAATCCACTCCCACCGTCGACATCCTCTTTGAAGGCACGGAAGCGGGACTCGACGCACAAGCCGCTCATTTGCGCAGTCTTTGTCAATCCGCGAAGATTTCAGATGCCCCCATGTCCGTGTGGAGCGCACGCCAATACTTCTGGTCCTTTTCCGATTCTGCAGAAACGGTCATCGCGAAAATCAGCATTCTGCCCGCCGACCTGGCGCGCACCATCGAACTGATTCGCCGCTCCGCGGATTCCTCGCACCTCCACTGGCAATCGCTGATGTACGCAACGGGTCTCGGCTGGCTCCTGCTGGAAGGCTCCGCCGACAATTTCCACGGCGCACTTACGAGTTTGCGCAGCGAGCTCGAAAAAATGGGCGGCTCCTTAGCTGTGCTCTATCGGCCGTCGAATATGCCAGAGTTCGACGCCTGGGGCTCTCCCGGCAACTCCCTGCTCCTCATGAAAGCCGTCAAGTCGCGCCTCGACCCTTCCCACACCCTGAATCCAGGCCGCTTTCTCGGCGGCCTCTGAATCTTCCGCGCATCAACTTGGATTTGACTTGCCATCAGGCCCGCATACCACGACAATTTCTCGCAGGCCAAATCTATGATCGGCACACTTGTTTCCAATTACCGGATCGCAGAAAGACTGGGCGGCGGCGGGATGGGCGTCGTCTACTGGGCGAAAAAGGCTTCCGATGGCAGCGGCATTCTCCTTGCTGCTCAGGAGAAAAGCGGCGCTCCGCAACAAATCTATTGGAATGCGCCAGGCAGCGCCGAGGCGGGCAAGCTCACCGCCGACGTAAACAGTTACATTGCCCTCAGTGTGGCTTCCGATTCCCGCTCTTTCCTGGCCGTCCAGAGCGACATCAACGTCAACCTCTGGGTTGGTCCCGCCAACGACCTCGGCGCCGCCGTGCAGATCACTTCCGGCCGCCTGGACGGCATCGGTGGTTTCGCCTGGACCGCCGACGGTCGCATTGTGTATCAAGGGAACGTCGCCGACACCTATCAAATCTGGATGGTCAATGCCGACGGCTCCAATGCCCATCAGCTGACCAACGACCGTTATTTCCACACGCGGCCCGCGGTCTGCGAATCCGGCCGCTCTATTGTTTTTGAATCTGACCCTGCCGGGACACACCATCTCTTCAAGATGGACTTGGACGGCAGCAACCTCACGCAAATCACGAATGGGGCAGGTGAGGGCAGCCCGAGTTGCCGCATCCAATCTAACGACCTGATGTTTTCCGGTACGAGTCCCGACGGCCGCACGCTCCTTTACCGCATGGATCTTGGTGCGTCTCCGCCCGTTCCCGTCTCCGATCTCCTGCTCTTGGGCAATCCGGTTTATTCTCCGGATGGCAGTCGGATTATGGCGCCCTTTATGGACCCGAAGAACGGCAAGATTAAGGGCTACATCCTCCCTCCTTCGGGCGGCCCTCCGCTCTTTGCTGGCGATCCTCCTTCTACAATGGACAACATGGGAATCGTGGGCTGGACGCCAGACGGTCGCGGCATGACCTTCCTGGATGACCGCAGCGGCATCCCCAATCTCTGGATTCTGCCGTTTGATGGTGGCCCGGCCAAGCAGCTCACCCACTTCCCAAAATCCGAGATTCATGGCTTCGTCTGGTCTCCCGACGGCAAGCGCATCGCCCTCTCCCGCGGCGCCATGGAGCAAAACGTCGTCCTCATCAAAACCGGCCCTAGCAGGCAACCATGACAAGCACTTGCAATCCGCTTCCTTCCGCCTTCGACACGCATCATCCGCCGTCCACGACCATTATCGACAAGTGCGTGCACTGCGGCTTCTGTTTGCCGGTCTGCCCCACGTACGTGCTCTGGAACGAGGAAATGGATTCGCCGCGTGGCCGCATCTACCTGATGAAGCTCGCTTCCGAAGGCAATGCGCAGATCAATCCCAAATGGGTCAGCCACTTCGATAGCTGTCTCGGCTGCATGGCCTGCATGACCGCGTGCCCTTCCGGCGTGGACTATGGCAAGCTGATTGAAGCCACGCGGGCGCAAATTGAGCGGAATTTCCCGCGCTCCTCCGTGGAGAAGCGCCATCGCCATTTTCTTTTTGACACCTTCACCCGGCCAGACCGCCTGCGCCGCTTGCGCGCGCCGCTTCTTGCCTACCAAAAATCGGGATTACAAGCTCTTGTCCGTGGCTTGCGCTTGGTAAAACTCCTGCCCAAACGATTGCAGACAATGGAAGCGCTACTTCCCCGACTCACGCCACAAGAAGCAGTGCCGGAAGTCACCGCTGCGGTTGGCATAAAGCGCCGCCGCGTCGGGTTGCTCCTCGGTTGCGTGCAGCGCGAATTTTTCTCGCAGGTGAATGCCGCCACGGCGCGCGTGCTCTCCGCCGAAGGCTGCGAGGTGGTTGCTCCCCAAGCGCAACCTTGTTGCGGTGCGTTACTCGTGCATGCCGGAGAAGAAGCCGCCGCCATCGAGCTCGCCAGGAAGACCATTGACGCTTTCGGGCACGCCGAGGTGGAAACCATCGTTACCAACGCCGCCGGATGCGGCTCCAACGTGAAGGAGTATGGTTACTTGCTCCGCGACGATCCGGAGTACGCGGAGCGCGCCAGAGCATTCTCTGCAAAATGCAAAGACATCAGCGAAGTTCTTGCGGAACTCGATCCACGCAGCAAGCGTCATCCTCTAAAATTGCGCGTGGCCTTTCACGACTCCTGCCACTTGCAGCACGCGCAAGCCGTTCACTCGCAACCGCGCGCTTTGCTTTCGGCCATTCCCGGCCTCGAACTCACGGAAATTCCCGAATCTGCCATTTGCTGCGGCTCTGCCGGCATCTACAATCTCGTGCAGCCCGACTCCGCCCAATCCCTCGGGGACCGCAAAGCCGAACTGGTTTCGCAACTCAAAGCCGACGTCGTCGCTACCGGCAACCCCGGCTGCATCCTGCAACTCCAGTCCGCCCTCTCGCGCCGCGGTCAAAAAACACCCGTTGTGCACACGATTCAGCTTCTGGATGCTTCCCTCCGCGGCAAGCGCTCAGATTTCTTGCGTTGATTTCTGGTACGTGACTCTCACTCGAGCAGAATCCCCGGCTTCTGCGAAATCTCCCGCAGCTCTTCGACCACCGACAGAATCAACGGCACGCCCTTTTCCGTCGCACTTGTCCTGCTTCCCGCTCCGGGTCGCCCGGAATGAGCGGGCCTTTCGTGGCTGGCGCGGGCTTCGTGGCGCGAAACACGCGGGTGCAGAATTCGCGCAGCTTCTCAATGGGAAAAATCTTGGATTGCACTTCGGCCAAGTTTCTCCAGATGCGCGGCGTTAAGCGGGCAGGCATTCTCCGCGGGTTTCCACGCCAAAAGGAACGAGCAGCAAGCCAATCGCAAAAGCGATGGAAGTCAGCGCCACCGGGATTCCCAGCGAGCCGTACCTCTGTACGCCCGCACCAACCAGAAACGTGATGCCAGCGCCTGCGAAGCGCGCGAACGAAGTAGAAAAAGCAAACGCGCTGGCGCGGCACTCGGTAGGATACTGCTCCGGTAGCCAGAGCGTGTAAACCGCAAAATTCGCGCCGCCAAATCCAAGAAAGAACAAACAGGCGAAAAACCACGGCAGCGCCGTCGCGCCGAGATAAAACACTTTTCCGAAGGTCACAGCAATGAACGTGAGCATCACCGCAAAATAAAATCCCAGCGCGCCGCGGCGTCCGAGTTTTTCCGCGAACCAGGGCATCGCCAAACACCCCAAAATCGTGGCGACGGAAACCAGCATCGTGGCGCCCGAAGCAAACTGCGCCGCTAGCGGACCAATTCTTCCTGCCGCTTCCGCCAGCGTCGTTGCGGCCGCAGGCACATACACGGTTCCCGCCCACAATCCGCAAATCGACGCCAGCATGTACAACGAATTCAGAATCGTCCTGCGGCGCAGGGCCTTCGAGAAAAGCGCGGCGAACGGCCGCCAAATTTTCCAGGAACGCACGACGCCTTCTTTTCGTTTCCAGCGTTCCGGCTCCGCCACGCCGTGCCGTACCCACGCCAGCAACAGCGCGGGCAATCCGCCTACTGCAAACATCATGCGCCAACCGTAATGGCTGCCAATCGCATAATTCGCAATCGCCGCAAGGAGAATTCCGAGGTAATATCCGGTGTGCATGTATCCTGCGCCGACGCGCCGACGCTCTTCCGGCCACTCTTCGGCCACGAAAGTTCCACCCATGGCCCACTCGCCGCCGATGCCAATGCCCGCAAGCAAGCGCAAAATAGCAAGCTGCCAAACGTTGACGACGAGCGCGCTGAGAAACGTGAAAACGGAATACCACACGATCGTCAGCATGAGGGTCCAAACACGCCCGAATTTGTCGCCGACCGGCCCCCATAAGAAGGCCAATCCCCATCCCAACAAAAATAGCGCGAACAGCAATCCGCCATAAAAACCGACGTTGCCTTTGGTGGCAGCGATGCCGGAGTTCGGCAGAAGTTCCCGCAGCGAGGGCACCAACACGAGCGCGTAGATAAACGAATCCATACCATCCAGCGTCCAGCCTCCCCAAGAAGCCCAGAACCCGCGAATCTGATTGCGCGTGAGCGGAGTGGTTGCGGTTGATTTCGTGTTTGACGGCGGCGCTTTAACGCTCATGACAGCGGGCACTATATCACGCGTAGCTGGTAACTCGTGAAGTTCCCAGCCGCGGACGAATTGTAGGGTAGGGTGGCGCTTTAGCGCCTCCCAATAATATTTTGAGCCTTTGCGGACTGAGCACTAGCGGTAGCCGCCCCAGAAGAAATAAATCGTCATGCTCGTGCCGACCAGGAAGTTTTTGGGAGCGAGCAAGTAGGTGAGGCCTGCTGCTAGGATTCTGAGGACCGCAGTAACGTCCAATGCAGCAGAAGCCTTCTGGTTTTGCTGACATCCTATCTTCAGAACGCACCCGCCGGAACATGTCACCCCAAATCCCCGCGGTTGTATGCCGACGCCTGGGAGTTTATTAAATCTCGCAGTCAATCGCTTTGCTCTGCCGGATGACGCCGCTTTCGTCTCAGAGGGCTGCGTAAGGCCCCCGCCCGGCCCAGACCTAACTCTTAACATAGCGGTTGACCAATCGAAAGACTAGCAACTAGCAGGGATGCTCCAAAATGCTCCAAGTCCTTTCTTGACAACTCCCGCCGACCCGTATATGAACTTGGCGTTCCCGAAGCCCTTCCGCCAAGGAAGACCTGGCTCGCGCCCCTTACTGCGAGTCCCAGGACGGATTCAACGGAAGGGGAAGGACACGGCAAGAAGAGGTGTGCGCAACGCTTGCCTTAGAGCGAAGTCAAGGCACATCCATGCGGCAGTTAAGAGCGTCGAGGAGGAACCATGGCTAGCCGAGCAGACGCAATCCCCATGGGCGGTACGGCCGCATACGGCATCTGGAGGGTGATTCTCGCCTCGGCTGTCGGCACCATGATTGAGTGGTACGACTTCTACATTTTTGGCAGTCTGGCGGCTGTACTGTCGCCCTTATTTTATCCACCAGGGAACCAGACGTTTGCGTACATCGCCTACTTGGCCACGTTTGCCGTCGGCTTTGTTGTTCGCCCCTTTGGGGCGCTCTTCTTCGGGCGCATCGGAGACCTGGTGGGACGTAAATATGCATTCCTCGTGACTTTGTCGATTATGGGCGGGGCAACGGCGATCATTGGGATGCTGCCTACTTTCAGGACCGCGGGATGGTTTGCGCCCATATGTCTCCTTGGCATCCGTATCCTCCAAGGGCTGGCGCTCGGTGGTGAATACGGAGGAGCAACGGTATACGTGGCGGAACATGTGCCGGACCACAAACGCGGTTTCTATACCAGCTTCATTCAGATCACCGCAACGCTTGGTCTTTTTATTTCCCTGATCGTCATCCTGGCGACGCAGTCTTCGATGAGCAGGGAGGCTTTTTCGGCCTGGGGCTGGCGCATCCCGTTCCTGATTTCCATCTTCATGCTGGCAATTTCGCTCTACATCCGTCTGCGGATGAAGGAGTCGCCTATCTTTACATCCATCAAAACCGCGGGCATGACCTCCCTGCAGCCGCTCAGAGATGCTTTCGGAAAGTGGGAGAATCTCAAGCGCGTGCTGATCTCCTTGTTCGGCGCAACCGCGGGTCAAGGAGTTGTGTGGTACTGCGGTCAGTTCTATGCTCTTTTCTACATGCAGACCATTCTCAGGGTGAATCCCACGCTGGCGAACAAAATCGTGGCTTTAGCGGTGCTGCTCGGAATGCCGTTCTTCACTGTGTTTGGAGCCCTGTCAGACCGCATCGGACGAAAAAAAATCATCATGGCCGGCTGCTTGATCGCCGTCGTTACCTATATCCCGCTTTACAAAGCCATGCAGCAAGCCGCCGGAAGCAATATCGTATCGCTATGGTCCACGCGCAATGCGCTAACGGGCGCAATTAGCCTGACGGCAGTGACCACGGACGCAAAAGGCGCCTTCGTGGCCGCAAGAGAAGCAAGCAATCCCAACGTTCCCCTGCTTGTGCTGCTCGTCTTTATCCAAGTGATTTATGTTTGCATGGTGTACGGTCCCATCGCCGCGTACTTGGTCGAAGCATTTCCGGCAAAGATCCGTTACACCTCGCTTTCTTTGCCCTATCACATAGGCAACGGAGTGTTCGGAGGATTGTTGCCGCTAATTGGGCTTTCCGTGTGCGCTGCCACCCACAACATTTATTCGGGGCTGTATTACCCCATGGGAATTGCTGCTCTCACTTTCGTCGTTGGTAGCCTCTTGTTAGAAGAAACCCATGGCACGAAGATCTGGGACGAAGTGGGAGGCATGAAGTAGTCGGGGCCAGGCAGCCAGAGGGCCAGGCAATTGACTCGCGCCCCCGCGCGGTAGCATCATTTTTGGCGGACGAGTTTCTTCTATCCTTGGGGAAAGCGCCCGAGCAAAGCTGTCCCACATCGCTACGCCTTAGTGAATCCATCGTCCAAGGGAGCCGCCATCGTGGCCACACCGCGTCAGAAACTAAACACAAAAGAGCATAAAACCAAACTGAAAGTCAGTGAGGCGCAAATCGCCGTCCACTGGAAAGAGGAAGGCTATTACCGCCCGCCCGCGAAATTCATTGGCCAGGCCAACCTCTACGACCCGGACTTCGTCGCGAAGTTCGACGAAAAATATTTTCCGGAGTGTTTCCGACATTACGCCGAACTGCTCGACTGGGATCAGTACTGGCACACCACGCTGGACACCGAGCATCCTCCGTTCTGGAAATGGTTTGTCGGCGGCAAGCTCAACGCCTGCTACAACTGCGTGGACCGCCATCTCGCCAAATATAAGAACAAAGCCGCGCTCGTTTTTGTTCCGGAGCCCGAGGGTGAATCCGCCACGGCCATCACCTATCAGGAGCTGTACCGGCGCGTGAACGAAACCGCGGCTCTTCTGCGTGACTTTGCGGGACTGAAATCCGGCGACCGCGTCACCATTCACATGCCCATGATTCCCGAGTTGCCCATCACCATGCTGGCCTGCGCGCGCCTGGGCATCGTGCATTCCGTCGTTTTCGGCGGATTCAGCGGCGAGGCTTGCGGTTTGCGCGCTGCCGATTCCGGCAGCCGCGTGCTGATTTACGCCGACGGTTATTGGCGCAACGGTAAGTGGGTGGATCATAAGGCCGCCGCGGACATCGCGGTACAAACCGCCAAAAAAGAAGGCCAGGACATCGACAAGGTTCTGGTGTGGAAGCGCTACGCCGGCAAGTACAGCTCCGACACGCCGATGGTCATGGAGCGCGATTATTTCATCGACGACGTTTTGCAGGACTACCGCGGCCACATCGTCGAGCCCGTTTCACAGGATTCCGAAGCTCCGCTCTTTTTGATGTACACCAGCGGCACGACCGGAAAACCGAAGGGCTGTCAGCACCGCACCGGCGGTTATATGGCTTACGTGACCGGCACGGCGAAGTATTACCAGGACATTCATCCCGAAGACGTCTACTGGTGCATGGCCGACATCGGCTGGATCACCGGGCACTCTTACATTGTTTACGGGCCCCTCGCACTCGCGGCCACCAGCGTTCTCTACGAAGGCGTGCCGCAATTCCCGGACGTTGGCCGCCCTTGGCGTATCGCGGAAAGGCTCGGCGTAAATATTTTCCACACGTCGCCGACCGCCATTCGAATGCTGCGTAAAGCCGGCGCCGACGAGCCGAGAAAATACAACTATCGCTTCAAGCACATGACCACCGTCGGCGAGCCCATCGAGCCGGAAGTCTGGCAGTGGTACTACGAAGTCGTGGGCAAAGGCGAAGCCGTGATCGTGGATACCTGGTGGCAGACCGAAACCGGCGGTTTTCTCTGTTCCACTAAACCCGCTCTTGACCCCATGAAGCCCGGCAGTGCGGGTCCGCCGGTGCTGGGAATTTATCCGGTGATCTGGGATGAAAATGGAAACGAAGTGACCGCTGGCTCGCACATGGCCGGAAATATTTGCATTCGCAATCCCTGGCCTGGAATCATGCAAACGATTTGGGGCGATCCCCAGCGCTTCGTCAATCAGTACTACAAGAAGTACAACAAGCACCCGCACAGCAAAGACTGGCGCGATTGGCCATATTACGCTGCGGATGGCGCGGTGCTTCCCGCCGACGGCTACTACCGCATCCTCGGGCGCGTGGACGACGTAATCAACGTGGCCGGCCACCGCCTAGGAACCAAGGAAGTGGAATCCGCTTGCCTCACGATTCCGGAAGTTGCCGAAGCGGCCGTGGTTCCCGCTGTCGACGAAGTCAAGGGCCGAGTTCCGGTCGTTTACATTTCACTGAAGCCTGGCGTTCTGCCAAAGAAAGAGATCAATGAAAAAGTCACTGCTACCATCGAAACCATGATCGGCAAAATCGCACGGCCCAAGAACATCCACATCGTGCCGGATATGCCCAAGACGCGCTCGGGCAAAATTATGCGCCGCGTGCTGGCCGCCATTTCGAATCGCATGGATACGGGAGACATTACCACGCTGGCGAATCCCGATATCGTCGAGCAAATTCGCGAACTCGTGCAGGGACGCGCGGTTTTGCCACTTCAGGAAGGCCCGGAGGACATCAAGCGCTTCGGCCAAGAACCTTAGCCATCCCTATCGGACTGTGGAGCTACACCCTCCGGAAAGGTCGGGAGTCTGTTCCTCCCCGCGTCTAACCATTTTGCTATCAGCAGCTTAAGAGGGCCAGAGAGAAACACGCGCGAGGGCCAAAATTCCGCTAAAGGTATGAGAGGCGACTCTGCACGCTCCCCCGACGGACCTTCCCGTCGCCGCACCCCCTGTTCAACGCACCGAAGCGCCTCGGTTTCACTGAGCAGTTGGTTGCGGCGCCGTCCTAGTACAACGGTACTTCTCAGGCTTGAATCGATTTTGTATCGGGAGTCCTATTGTTCGCTGGCCCCCTGCCCAGATACACTCTGGCTTCGGTCAGGAGGACGGTCTTGACGGGCTCCGAACGCCGCACCACCCAGCGCTTCACCATGCGGCTGCCGCTTACGGTTCGCTGGACGTCCGGCGCCGCTGTAGGCGAAACCAGCACCGAATCGCGGGACGTCAGCTCCCGCGGTGTCTACTTCTATCTTTCCAAAGACGTCAAAGAAGGCTCGCCGGTCGAGATTCTTCTCACGTTGCCCAACGAGATTACCATGGCTGGTCCGGTGCGCGTGCGTTGCCTGGGCCGCGTGCAGCGTACCGAGCCGCGCGAGGAAGGCGCCGTCGGCGTGGTTGCCGCGATCGAGCGGTACGAGTTCCTCCGCGGCGACGAAGACCGATAGGTTCTCTGCTGCGCGAGGCCGTAGCTCCCCCGGCTCACCGCACGATCTGTAAGTCCAAAATCCGCGGGACGAATCAGGAGCTTATTGAACGAAGTAAAACCTGTCGTTCCAGGGAGCGAAGCGACGAGGAATCTGCTTTCTCGTGAGTTTCTTCAAAAGTATCCGCTGCGCTCCGCAAGACAACTAACGGCATTCTTCAATAAGCTGTCGGAGTTCTGCGGCGCTAAAAATTTCTTCCGGGTTTCTTGCTCGCACACTGCGGAGGCGGGCAGGATCAGCCGGGGTGCCTTGGCCCCTCAGCGAAGCGCCCCGGCTCAGTTTTGTCTAGGCACCCGCCGCGGATTGGCGAAGGAACGCGGACCTGCTGGATAAAGCTCTTTGCCGCGGACTGACGCGGACCCATGCCTAGACCCATGCCCTAGTTTGTACGCCTCTTAGAGCACACAGTCTCCCACGATGCGCCCGCGAAAGATCACGCTCAAAGGGAATTGGCTCCTGTGAGGACTACCATCTCGGCACTTCCACAGGGAATGAACGGATGAGAATACTTCTCCCCCGCGCTAAGCTAACCGTTACCGCTGGCGCAACCTGTACTTTGGGTCAGGCGATTTTTACAGCCTAGGTGAGAGAGGATTGGGGAGCCCAACGGAAGTTCCTTGTGGACTCGAAAGTGGGGGCTGGCGTTGCGCGGATTCGCACGCGGGATCCGCGGCCAGGCGCACATATGGCCGACAGAGGAAGTAGTTCCTCGGGGGAAAGTGCTCGAATGTCTCCGGATATCCATGCAATCAAAGAAGTGGAAGAACTAAAAACGGAAATTACCATCGATGCCGCCGCAAAAGAAACACCTCCTGCGGTGGAAGAGGTTCCCAGCCGCGAAGGCACCATCGGAATTTCTCTGATCGATCTTGCAGAAATTCTGGATCAGCACAAGCAGTGGGTGGAATCGGGCGGAGAAAGCGGCGCCAGGGCGGACCTCACCGGCGTCAACCTGGCTAAAGCGGACCTCACCGGCGTCAATTTGCAGGCCGCACACTTGCATCGGGTAAATTTATCGGGCGCGGACCTTTCCATGGCCAACCTCCGGGGAGCCAGCCTAGTTCGGGCAAATCTACAAAACAGTAATCTACTAGGAACGGAATTAAGAGGCGCCAATTTGATGGGCGCCAACGTGTACGGTGCCGACGGCTTGTGGTTCGGGCGCCTCGGCGGAACGAACCTTTTCGACGCGGTGCTTCCTGAATCGATTTCCGCGATGGACAGCTCGAAAGCGATTGGCGACGCCACGAAAGTCGCGCGCTGGTTCTATTTTCTGACCGTTGGCCTGAGCTTGCTCTGTTGCCTGCTGATTATCTACACCACCGATGTGCGCCTGCTCTTGAACTCGTCCGCACTGCCCTTCCCCAAACTCGGCAATCTGCTGCCGATGACCGGACTGTATCTTGGCGGGCCCATCGTTCTTCTGGTCCTCTCGCTGCGTTTTCATTTTCTGCTCTTGCGGTTGTGGGGCAGCATGGCCGCGTTGCCCGCGGTGTTTCCCGACGGGCAAACCCTCGAAAAAGACGGTCCGTGGTATCTGATGGGCCTCGTGCGAAGGCACTTCCGCTGGCAGGGGGAATCGCGCGCGGCCATGACCGCGTTCGAATCGGCGCTTTCGACGGTCCTTGCTTACTGGATCGTTCCGGTCACGCTCTTCTTTTTTTGGCTGCGCTACTTGACGCGCCAGGATTTTCGCGGAACGTTGCTTCACGTTTTTCTGATGACCCTTGCGGTGGCCACTGCGACGAGCATTCCCTTCGTTGTCTCGCGCGTGCTGCGGCCCGGCGATATCCGGTTGCCAAAATCCAAAAACGTTTTGCGAATGATTCTGGGAACCACGCGCGCGGCGCTCGCCGTGGGATGCATCCTCTTTATCATTTCGCTTGGCGTGAACCGCGGCCTGCCTTCCGACAAGACGGGCAGCGCGGCAGGCTCAGCCGCTGATCCTCGCCGCTGGGCCGCTACGATTTTTCAATCGGTGGGTTACCGGCCTTACGCGGACCTGACCGAAGCTTCGCTTTCCACGCCTCTTCCTAAGGGAACGCCCTGGACCGACGAAAACGTGACGAAAATTTCGGGCGCGCACTTGAATGAAATGAATTTGCGCTACGCGCGGGCGTATCACGCCTTTTTGGTGAACGCCAAATTATGGCGAGCCAATCTCGAAGGCTCTTATTTTTCGGAAGCGGATCTGCGGGGAGCGAATTTGCGGGAAACCTTGCTGCGCTCCGGAATTTTCGACCGCGCGCAACTTTCGCATGTGGTCATGGTTTCTGCCAATGCCACCGGCGCGAATTTTTCCGCGGCGGATTTGCGTTTTTCGTATTTGTCCTACGGCACGTTTGAAAACACGGTGCTTTCGAACGCCAAAGCGTCCGGTGCCTCGCTTTACGCGGTCAATCTGCGCAACAGTCAACTTTTACGCACCGACCTTTCGCGCACGGACATGCGAGACGCCAGGCTCGAACACGCGGTGCTTTCCTTTGCCAACCTCGAGCAGACGGACCTTTCCTCGGCCCGGCTGGCAGACGCCAATTTGACGGGAGCTTTGTGCAAAGGAACGATTTTCTTGGACGCGGATTTGAAGAACGCGGATTTGCGAGGAGCCAGTTTGGTGGGCGCCGTTTTGCGTGGGGCGGAAACGGACGGAGCCAACCTTGCGGGCGCGGATTTGCGAGGGGCGCTGGGAATCACGTCCTTGCAGGTTTGTTCTGCGCAGAATGGCAGGACGGCGATCATGGACCCGGATCTCGCGGGAGAAGTGCAAGTTCGCTGCGGATCTCATTAGCGTGCGATAACAGGGATTCGCGAAACAACTGGAAACGCGCAATGCGTAACCCTGCAATGGCTTGCGGAATTGAGCCAGTGGCATCATCGGAAGGACGAAGCCAAGAGGAGCCGCTTTTCTTCTGGCATTTTGTAAAAAGCAGATTCCTGCCTTCGCTCAGAATGACATGTTAAGTAAGTTTTTCGACAAGCTGCCGAGCCACAGCTCGGAATGAAGGATTTTGCAGAGTTTGCTTACCTTGTGAATGCAGCGGCATCGCAAAAACTTCTCGACTCAATTAAAAATCCTGGCTCTCCTAAGGTACTTTTCGGAAATTTCAATGGAAGCAAACAGAACTTTGCGTTTGCGCTCTTGCAAGCGCAAGTGTCAGCATGACTCCACCAATTGGAGAGGCGCATCGCGCCGCTCTGAGGTGGTCGTTATGCAAGATTCCCGAATGTCATCAACGGCGGATACCTCGTTGGCAGCAGCTCAATTCGCTCCCGCAAATACCGTCGAGGGATACAAAGCGTCCATGGACGGGGATGGACTCCGGATCCTGGAGCAATTGCCGCAAATCATCGCGCGCGGCGCGGAATCGCTGACTCAGGCGGAAAAAGAATTGTTGAAGTGGGTCGGGGTTTTCTACCGCCGGCCAACGCCGGGCAAATTCATGATGCGCATTCGAATGCCCAACGGCTTCGCGCGGGCCGAGCAACTCCGCGCCATGGCGGAACTCTCTCGCCGGTTGGGCAATGGCGTGGTGGACATCACCACGCGGCAGCAGGTCGAGTTGCGCGGATTTACCCTCGAGAGCGTGCCGGAGATTTGGAAAAAACTGCGCGGCGTGGACCTGCGCTCGCTGCAAACGGGCGTGGACAACGTTCGAAACATCAATGGCTGCCCGCTCGCGGGTCTGAACCCACACGAATTACTGGATGCTTGGCCCGTTGTGCAGGATTTGGACCGCATCATCGTGGGCAGTCAGGGTAATCCGGAGTTCACCAATTTGCCCCGCAAGTTCAACATTACCGTTAGCGGGTGCCTGGACAACTGCACGCATGCGGAATCACAGGATATTGCTCTCGTTCCCGCAAAGAAGGCGGGCCGGATTGGTTTCAATGTGCTGGTCGGCGGAAAAATGGGTTCGGGGGGATTTACTGTTGCTTCGCCGCTGAATGTTTTTGTGGAAGTGTTTCAAGCTGCCGCGGTCGTCGTGGAGTTGGTGAAAATTTATCGCGATCATGGACCACGCGAGGCACGATCGAAATGCCGATTCGCTTTTCTCATCGAAGAGTGGGGTTTGTCCCGCCTGCGCGCGGAACTGATTGAGCGCCTGGGTCACGAATTGGCGTTTCAGGGAAGAGACATGCGCAGCTCCGCGCATGCCGACCATCTTGGGGTGACGCGGCAGCGCCAGGACGGACTTCGAGCGGTTGGGCTTTGCATTCCTACAGGCCGAGTTAACCCACCGCAATTGGACGAACTCGCGCGGCTCGCTGAGATTTATGGAAATGGCGAGATTCGGCTGACAACCGGACAGAACGCCATCCTTCCCCATGTTCCTACGGACTCGGTTGGCGGCCTGCTTGCGGAACCTTTGCTCAAGGAGTTTTCGCCGCGTCCTTCGCCGTTTTTGCGCGGGATGGTGGCTTGCGTCGGCACGGACTACTGCAATCTCGCGCTCATCGAGACGAAGAGCCGGGCTGTCGCGCTCTCTGAAGCGCTCGACCAGAAGCTTGGCGCCGGTGGGAATCCCTTGACGCTTCACTGGTCCGGATGCCCAGCTGGTTGCGGAAACCATCAGGCGGCCGACATCGGCTTTCGCGGATTCAAGACAAGACTGGACGGCAAGCTCGTGGACGCCGTGGCCATTTACGCGGGCGGCCAGACCGGCCCGCAGGCCGTTGCGGGCGAAGAGATTTTGGAAACCGTGCCATGCGATGAAAAATTGCCGGAAGTGGTGGCCAAGGTCATCGAGTCTTATCGCTTCGAGAAAGAGGCGAGAGAGCATGCCGCGTTGAGCGATCCTCTGTTCGCGGCAGCGGCGACGGCGGGACTGGCGTCGTGGCATTCGCCGCGTCCCCTCCCGTCTTCCTCGGCGAGGGCCAATTGAGACGCAGCAATTTATTGAAGCTCGCCAGATTTTAAATCGTTTTTCAACACAGAGGACACGGAAAGAAGAGCCCAGAGAAGAGCAGTCGGGGAGCAAGGCGAGGAAGGAAGAAAAGCGGGGTCAAGCCGCCGCGGATTCCATGACAGACTGTCAGTCCAAAAGAAGTGCTGCAGGAAGCGGTGCGGTTGGCAGAGAGGAAGTCGGAACTTTCTGCGCCAGACATGCTGATTCGCGGAAAGCTCTCGGGGGCGTTCCTTGGGTACGCGACTTCGCTGGCTGTTTTGGTGACTTCGCAGGGACTTCCGCCGATTGTGGGCGCGATTCTTTTGCCCGTTGGATTCGTGATGCTGGCATTGCTCGGGCTGGAGCTGGTGACGGGAAATTTTGCAGTGCTGCCGATTGGCGCGCTGGCCGGAACCGTGCGCCTCACACGAATGCTTCGCAATTGGGGCTGGGTGTATCTTGGCAATTTGCTCGGCAGCTTGCTCTACGCGGCGCTGTTTTATCTGGTAATCACCAATTGGCGCACTGGCAATGGCGGCGCCGTCGCCGATTTGTTGAAGCAGGCAGCACAAAAGAAAACGTTGGGCTACGCGGCGCTCGGCGGAAGCGGCTGGGCTTTGGCGCTCGTAAAGGGAATTCTGTGTAATTGGATGGTCACGATTGGCGCGGTGCTGGCGTTGGTCTCTCGCTCGACGGTAGGAAAAATCGCGGCGATGTGGCTGCCGATCCTAACTTTTTTCGCGCTGGGTTTCGAACATTCCGTGGTCAACATGTTTGTCGTGCCCTCGGGCATGCTGCTGGGCGCCCCCGTCTCCGTGGGCCAAGCGCTTTTCTGGAATCTGCTCCCCGTGACGCTCGGAAACCTTGTGGCCGGCGCGTTTTTCACTGGCATGGCGCTGTACGCCACGTAC
>WNES01001004.1_pt1 | contig 24166 bp, 19 predicted proteins | sample 5399931 | NCBI WGS metagenome assembly WNES01 (sample SAMN13153332, study PRJNA577476) | soil metagenome | isolation source: 20 cm grassland meadow soil 2 days after 3rd rain plot 5 | place: USA:California | collected 2015-11-11
CTGGGGCGACGAGACCGAGGGCTTCCAGTTCTCGGTCGGCAACGCCTTCTAGAGCCGCATGCAGGAAAGAATCGAGCCGCCTGGACGGTTTCTACGCGATACTAAGCTTCGGGCCCCCGCGGCGGCTTGTCCCGGCGGGTTCGCAAACAACGACAGACGAGGTGGGTAGTTCCGTGAAGCGTGTGATCAGCAGCAAGTGGTGGATCGGGCTCATTGCAGCCGGCGGCGCACTGGGTGCGCTGCCGGCATCGGCCGAGACGAAGATCGGTGTCGTCGACCCGGCGCGGCTCCTCGAGGACTCGCCCCAGGGCAAGGCGGCGAGCGAATCCATGCGCGCGGAGTTCGCGCCGCGCCAGCGCACGCTCCAGGCGCAGGAGCAGGCCCTGAAGGCGAGACAGGAGAAGCTGCAGAAGGACGGCGCCACCATGACCGACGATCAGCGGGTGCGCGCCGAGAAGGAGTTGCGCGACGCGGCGCGCGACCTCGAGCGCGCGCGCGGCGAATTCAACGACGATGCCACGGCGAAGCGCAACGAGGAGATGTCGCGGCTGCAGAAGACACTCGGCGAGGAAGTGCGCAGCTACGCGAAGGCGCAGAACTACGATCTGATTCTCACCGGCGAGAGCGTGGTCTACGCGGCTCCCGCGTACGACATCACGCCGGCGATCCTCGCGGCGCTCCAGGCGCGCAGCGCCGCCGCGCCCGCGACTCCCGCCGCGCCCGCGACTCCCGCCCCGCCGGCGGCCGCCAAGCCCGCGCCGCCGGCCAAGCCCGAGAAGCACTGACCGCGGGTGCGGCCGCGCGGGGCTTCGCGAGAACTCGCCATGTCGGTGTCGCTGGGGGAGCTTGCGGTCCGCTTCGGCTGTGAGCTGCGCGGCGATCCTGACCGGCGGGTCGAGCACGTCGCGACGCTCGCGAACGCCGACGAGCGCTCGCTCGCCTTCCTCGCCAACCCGCGCTACCGGCAGCAGCTCCTCGCCACCCGCGCGGGAGCGGTGGTGCTCGGCGGGGCGAGCGCCGCCGAGTGTCCGACCGCGATGCTCCTGAGCGAGAACCCCTACGCGACCTACGCGCGCATCGCCGCGGTGCTCCATCCGCTGCCGGCGGTGGTGCCCGGGGTGCACCCGACCGCGCTCGTCTCTCCCGGCGCGCGCGTCGATCCGAGCGCGCAGCTCTCGGCCTACTGCACGATCGGGGAGCGGGTGGTCGTCGGCGCCCGCAGCTTCGTCGGTCCGCACTCGATCCTCGCCGAGGGTGCCACGCTCGCCGCCGACGTGCGGCTCACTGCGCGCGTGACGCTGGGACCGCGCGTGTCGGTCGGCGCGCGCTCGGTGCTGCAGCCCGGGGTGGTGATCGGCGGCGACGGCTTCGGTTTCGCGCCCGAGCAGGGCGCCTGGCTCAAGGTGCCGCAGCTCGGCACGGTGCGCATCGGCGACGACGTCGAGATCGGAGCCAACACCACTATCGACCGCGGCGCCATCGACGACACGGTGATCGAGGAGGGTGTCAAGCTCGACAACCTCATCATGATCGGGCACAACGTGCGCATCGGCGCGCACAGCGCGCTCGCCGCCTGCGTCGCCGTGGCCGGCAGCACCACGATCGGCAAGCGCTGCATGGTCGGCGGCCTCTCCGGCTTCGCCGGCCATCTCACCATCGCCGACGACGTGGTCATCACCGGCTATTCGGCGGTCACGCACTCGATCGCGAGACCGGGTGTATATTCCGGCACCCTGCCGGTCGAAGAAGCGCACGCCTGGCGCCGGTTGGTGGCGCGCTTCAAACGCAGCGGATTGCTCGCGACCCGTGTGCGCAGGCTGGAGCGCGCCGCGGGCCTGAAATCCGATCAGGAAGAGCCTCATGACTGAGCCGGTTGACCTCGACATCCAGGCGATCCTCGAGCGCCTGCCGCATCGCTATCCGTTCCTGCTCGTCGACCGGGTGCTCGAGTGCCGTCCCGGGGAGAGCATCCGCGCGCTCAAGAACGTCACCTACAACGAGCCGTACTTCCAGGGCCACTTTCCCGCGCGTCCGGTCATGCCGGGCGTCATCATCATCGAGGCACTCGCCCAGGCCGCCGGGATCCTGTGCTTCGTGACCGCCGGCGTGATTCCCGACGCGGACACGCGCTTCTACTTCGTCGGCATCGACAAGGCGCGCTTTCGCCGCCCGGTCGTGCCCGGGGACCAGCTGGTGCTGACGGCGCAGTTCGAGCGCGCGCTGAAGGGGATCTGGAAGGTCTCGACCGCGGCCTTCGTCGGGGATCAGGAGGTCGCGCATGCGGAGATGATGGTGGCGCCGGAGGCCTCCAAGTGATCGATGCGCGCGCCATCGTGTCCCCCGAGGCCGAGCTCGCCTCCGATGTCAGCGTCGGGCCCTTCAGCATCATCGGCCCCCGGGTGCAGCTCGGAGCGCGCACGGTGGTCGGTCCGCACGCGGTGATCAACGGGCCGACCCGCATCGGCGCCGACAACCGCATCTTCCAGTTCGCCTCGATCGGGGACGCGCCGCAGGACAAGAAGTACCAGGGCGAGCCGACCCGGCTCGAGATCGGCGATCGCAACGTGTTTCGCGAAAGCTGCACCATCAACCGCGGCACGACCCTCGACAAGGGCGTGACGGTGATCGGCAGCGACAACCTGTTCATGGCCTTCTCGCACGTCGCGCACGACTGCGTGGTCGGCGATAACACGGTCTTCGCCAACTGCGCCGCGCTCGGCGGGCATGTCGAGATCGGCGACTGGGTGATCGTCGGCGGGCTGACCGCCGTGCACCAGCACGCCAAGATCGGGGCGCACGCCTTCCTCGCCGGAGGCGCGATCGTCAGGAGCGACGTGCCGCCCTACGTGATGGTCGCGGGCAACCCGGCCGCGCCGCACGCGGTGAACTCAGAAGGGCTGAAACGCCGCGGATTCACCGAGGAGCAGATCCGCAACATCCGCGACGCCTACCGCATCGTCTACCGCTCGGATCTGAAGCTCTCCGAGGCGCTCGCGCGGCTCGCGCCGGAGGCGCAGCGGCATCCCGAGATCCGCGCGTTCGTCGACTTCATCCACGCCTCCACGCGCAGCCTGGCGCGATGAGCGCGGCGGTGCGCGCGGCACCGAGCGGCGTGCAGCGCCTGCGCGTCGGCTTCGTCGCCGGCGAGCATTCCGGGGACCAGCTGGGAGCGGCGCTGATCGCGGCGCTGCGCGAGCGGGTCCCCGGCCTCGAGTGCTTCGGGATCGCGGGCCCGAAGATGATCGCGGCGGGCTGCGAGGCCTGGTGGGGCGCGGAGCAGCTCTCCGTCATGGGTCTCGCCGAGGTGCTGCGCCACCTGCCGCGCCTGCTGCGATTGCGCGCCGCCGTGGCGCGGCGATTCCGCGAAGCGCGGCCCGACGTCTTCGTCGGCATCGACGCCCCGGAGTTCAACCTGTGGCTCGCCCGAGGGCTGAAGCGCGCCGGCGTCCGCACCGTGCAGTACGTGAGCCCGCAGGTGTGGGCGTGGCGGCAGGGCCGGGTGCGCAGCATCGCCCGCTGCTGCGATCTGGTGCTGTGTCTCTTGCCCTTCGAGGCGAAGTTCTACGCGCAGCACGGCCTGCGGGCGGCGTTCGTCGGACATCCGCTCGCCGATCAGATCCCGCTCGAGGTCGACCGTGAGGCGGCGCGGCGCGTGCTCGGGGTGGAAGCGGCCGCGCCCCTCGTGGCGCTGCTGCCGGGCAGCCGGCTGACCGAAGTCGTCCGTCTTGGAGCCCCGTTCGCGGCTGCCGCCGCGCACATCGCCGCCCGCCGTCCGGGCTTTCGTTTCATCGCGCCCATGGCGAGCCCCGCGGTGCGGGAGCTCTTTGTGAAGCAAGTCGCGCAAGTGCCGGACGCGCCGGAGATCCGGCTGCTCGATGGGGAGGCGCAGCGCGCGCTGGCCGCCTGCGATGCGGCCCTCGTCGCCTCGGGAACCGCGACTCTCGAGGCGCTCTTGAGCGCTCGTCCGATGGTGGTGGCCTATCGGGTGAGTCCCCTCACGGCCTTCGCGCTCCGCACGCTCGCCCTGGTGAAGGTACGATACTTCTCGCAGCCGAACCTGCTCGCCGGCCGGCGCCTGGTGCCGGAGTTCTTTCAGGAGCAGGTGAGGGGCGCTGCGCTCGGGGATGCTCTGTTGCAGGAGCTCGAGGATCGCGGGCACGTGCGTGAGCTCGTCGAAGAATTCGCCGCCGTGCATCGGACGCTGCGCCGCGGCGGGGCTGCGCTCGCGGCGCAGGCGATCCTCGAGTGCGCCGCGCGCGCGAGCGCGCTTGGGGGGCCGCCGGCCATGAGCGCGGGGGGCGCCGATGGCGGGAGCTGAGCTCGCGCTCGCGCCGCGCCGGGAGCGGCGCGCTCGCGCACGCATCGCCGGCGTCGACGAGGCGGGTCGCGGACCGCTCGCGGGCCCCGTGGTGGCGGCGGCGGTGATCCTCGATCCGCGGCGGCGCATCCGGGGGCTCGCGGACTCGAAGCTGCTGACGGCGCAGCAGCGCGAGCGGCTCGCGCTCCTCATCCGCGCGCGCGCGCTCGCCTTCGGCATCGGCTGGGCGGATCGCGACGAGATCGATTGCCTCAACATTCTCGAGGCGACGCTGCTCGCGATGCGCCGCGCGCTGCTCGCGCTCCCGGTGTGCCCGACGCACGTGCAGGTCGACGGGAATCGTTGTCCGTGGCTCGCGGACCTGCCGCTGCCGTGCACGCTCGAGGCCATCGTGCGGGGCGATGCGCTGGTGGCGGCGATCAGCGCGGCTTCGATCCTGGCCAAGGTGCATCGCGATGCGATGATGCGCGCGCTCGATGCGTGCTATCCGGGCTTCGCGCTCGCCCGCCACAAGGGCTACGGCACGCCGGCGCACCTCGAGGCTCTCGCCCGCCGTCCCCCTTCGCCCCTGCACCGCCGCTCGTTCAGTCCGCTGCGGCGCTCCGGGGATCCCTGAGAGTCCTATGTCGCAGGCTTTCGTCCACCTCCGGGTGCACACCGAATACTCGCTCAGCGACAGCGTCGTGCGGGTGCCGGAGCTCGTCGCCGCGGTGGCGGGGATGGGCATGGCGGCCGTGGCGGTGACCGACGAGGGGAATCTCTTCGCGATGGTGAAATTCTATCGCGCGGCGCTCAAGGCCGGTCTCAAGCCGATCGTCGGAGTCGACCTGCAGGTCGCGGAGGCGGGCGAGCCGCGGCAGCCGCCGACGCGAGTGACGCTGCTGTGTCAGTCGCCGGCCGGTTACCGCAATCTCACGCGCCTCGTGAGCCGCGCCTACCTCGAAGGACAGGAGCGCGGCACGGCGCGCATCGAGCGCGGCTGGCTCTCGCCGGACGCCCTCGAGGGCCTCATCGGCCTCTCCTGCGCCACCGAGGGCGACATCGGTCGGGCGCTCATTTCCGCGCGCGAGCGCGACGCCGAGCGCGCGCTCGATGCGTGGCAGGTGCTCCTCCCCGGGCGCTTCTATCTCGAGCTGCAACGCCTCGGCAAGCCCTTCGAGGAGACCTACATCGCCGGCGCGGTGGCGCTCGCCGCCCGGCGCGGCGCGCCGGTGGTGGCCACCAACGACGTGCGCTTCCTCGAGCCCGGGCAGTTCGAGTCGCACGAGGCGCGCGTCTGCATCCACGACGGGACGCTCCTCGCCGACACCGGCCGGGTGCGCCGTTATTCGCGCCAGCAGTACCTGCGCACGCCGCAGGAGATGGCGGCGCTGTTCGCCGACCTGCCCGAGGCGCTCGCCAACTCCGCCGAGATCGCGCGCCGCTCGAGCCTCCAGCTCACTCTCGGGGAAGTGCGGCTGCCGCAGTATCCGCTGCCCGCCGGGGTGAGCACCGAGGAATTCCTGCGCGAGGAAGCCGCGCGCGGCCTCGCGGCCCGCTTCGCCGCAAGCTCGGGCGCGCCGCTCCCTTATCGCGAGCGGCTCGAGCGCGAGCTCGCGGTGATCTGCCAGATGGGCTTCGCGGGCTACTTCCTCATCGTCGCCGACTTCATCCGCTGGGCGCGCGAGCACGGCGTGCCGGTGGGCCCCGGGCGCGGCTCGGGGGCGGGCTCGCTGGTCGCCTACAGCCTCAAGATCACCGATCTCGATCCGATCCGCTACGACCTGCTGTTCGAGCGCTTCCTCAACCCCGAGCGCGTCTCGCTGCCCGATTTCGACATCGATTTCTGCATGGACGGCCGCGACCGGGTCATCGATTACGTCGCGCGCAAGTACGGCCGCGAGCGCGTGTCGCAGATCATCACCTACGGCACCATGGCGGCGAAGGCGGTGGTGCGCGACGTCGGCCGGGTGCTCGGCATGGCCTACGGCTACGTCGACCGCATCGCCAAGCTCATTCCCTTCGAGCTCGGCATCACGCTCGATGCCGCGCTCGAGCGCGAGCCGGAGCTCAAGCGCCTCTATCAGAGCGAGGACGAGGTCCGAAATCTCATCGACCTGGCGCGCTCGCTCGAGGGGCTCACCCGCAACGCCGGCATGCACGCCGGCGGCGTGGTGATCGCCCCGTCGGCGCTCACCGACTTCACGCCGCTCTACCGCGACGCCGCCGGCGGAGCCGTGCTCACGCAGTTCGACAAGGACGACGTCGAGGCGGCGGGGCTCGTGAAGTTCGATTTCCTGGGTCTGCGCACGCTCACCATCATCGAGCGCGCCGTCGCGCTCCTCAATCGCGCCCGGCCGCCGGAGGCGCTGCCGCTCGCCATGAGCGCGCTCCCGATGGACGATGCGCCCACCTACGCGCTGCTCAAGTCCTGCCGCACCACCGCGGTGTTCCAGCTCGAATCGCGCGGCATGAAGGACCTCATCCGGCGGCTGCAGCCGGATTGCTTCGAGGACATCGTGGCGCTGGTGGCCCTCTTCAGGCCGGGGCCGCTGCAGTCGGGCATGGTGGACGACTTCATCAACCGCAAGCACGCACCGCGCGAGGCGCCGATCGACTACCTGCATCCGAGCCTCGCACCCGTCCTCAAGCCCACCTACGGCGTGATCCTCTACCAGGAGCAGGTCATGCAGATCGCGCAGGTGCTCGCCGGGTACACGCTCGGCGGGGCGGATCTGCTGCGCCGCGCGATGGGCAAGAAGAGCCCCGAGGAGATGGCGCAGCAGCGCTCGGTGTTCGTCGGCGGCGCGGTGGCGCGCGGTGTGCGCGAGGGCCTCGCGGCGCACATCTTCGATCTGATGGAGAAGTTCGCCGGCTACGGCTTCAACAAATCGCACTCGGCCGCCTACGCGCTGCTCGCGTATCAGACCGCGTACCTGAAGGCCCATTGGCCCGCGGAGTTCATGGCGGCCGTGCTCTCGGCCGACATGGATCACACCGACAAGGTGGTGACGCTCATCAAGGAGTGCAGCGACATGGGACTCGCGGTGCTGCCGCCGGATGTCAACGCCTCGAGCTACGAGTTCACGGCCTGCGGCGAGAGGAGCATCCGCTACGGCCTCGGCGCGGTGCGCGGTGTGGGCCAGGGCGCGGTCGAGGCGCTGATCGTCGAGCGCAGCGCGCGCGGTGCGTTCACGTCGCTGGAGGATCTGTGTCGCCGGCTGGATCTGCAGAAGGTCAACCGGCGGGTGCTGGAAGCGCTGCTGCGCTCCGGCAGCCTCGATGGCCTCGGCGCCACTCGCGCAACCCTCATGGAGCGCTTGGGGCCTGCCATGCACCTCGGCGACCAGAGGAGCCGCGCCCATCAGGCGGGACAGAACGACCTGTTCGGCCTCGCGAGCGAGGAGGGCGCGGCCGCCGCGCCCGCCCCCGGGAGCGCCGTGGTCCTGCCGGAGTGGGGCGAGGCGGTGCGCCTCGCGGGCGAGCGCGAGACGCTCGGACTCTATCTCACCGGTCATCCGCTCGGGCGCTTCGAGTCGAGCCTGGCCCGCTTCGTCACGCATCGCATCGGCGATCTGGTCAGCGACCGGCCGGTGGCCGGGCTCGAGGGCGGGCGCTTCGGCGGCGGCCGCCCCGTGACCGTGGCCGGACTCATCGACGAGGTGAAGAAGCGCGGCCCGCGGGTGATCCTGACCCTCGATGACCGCACCGGGCGACTCGAGGTGTTGCTCTTCGAGGAGACCTGGCAGAGACACCGCGAGCTGATCGCCAAGGATGCGCTGGTGCTGGTCGAGGGACTGTTGCGCTTCGACGAGTTCTCGGACGCCTGGCGACTCGCGGCGCGGCGCATCACCGAGCTCGACAAGGTGCGCGAGCAGGAGGCGCGCCGCCTGGTGATCCGCTGCACCCACGCGCAAGCCCCCGCCGTGTGCGAGGCTCTGGCGGCGATTCTCGCGCCGTGGCGCCCGGGGCCGTGCCCGATCACGGTCGAATATGCGGGCGCGACGGCGTGCGGCGCGCTCACGCTCGGGGAGGAGTGGACGGTGCGCGCCGGGCGCGAGCTCATCGAGCAGCTCGAGGGCCTGCTCGGGCGCGATGCGGTGCAGATCGTCTACGGGCCGCCGCCGGTGAGCCCCGGCACGACATTCTCGGCCGACGGCCGTTAGGGTACCTTAGCACGCATGGCCGTCGCGTTCCTCGACTTCGAACAGCCGATCGCCGAGCTCGAAGCGAAGATCGAGGAGCTCAAGCACGTCGGCTCGGATTCCGAAGTCAACATCGAGGATGAGATCGGGCGGCTGCAGGCCAAGAGCCGGCAGCTGACGGTGAGCATCTTTGCCAGCCTCACTCCCTGGCAGATCACGCAGCTCGCGCGCCATCCCCATCGTCCCTACACGCTCGACTACGTCGCCGCGATCTGCAGCGAGTTCTACGAGCTGCACGGGGATCGCATGTACGCCGACGACGGCGCCATCATCGGCGGGCTGGGGCGCATCGACGAGCGCGCGCTCATGATCATCGGCCACCAGAAGGGCCGCGACACGAAGGAGAGAGTGCGCCGCAACTACGGCATGCCGAAGCCCGAGGGCTACCGCAAGGCGCTGCGGCTGATGCGCCTCGCCGAGCGCTTCGGCCTGCCGCTGCTGACGCTCATCGATACGCAGGGCGCCTACCCCGGAGTGGGCGCGGAGGAGCGCGGTCAGAGCGAGGCCATCGCCCGCAACCTCTTCGAGATGTCGGTGCTGCGCATTCCCATCGTCACGGTGGTGACCGGGGAGGGCGGATCCGGCGGCGCGCTCGGCATCGGGGTGTGCGACCGCCTGCTGATGCTCCAGTACAGCACCTATTCGGTGATCTCGCCCGAGGGCTGCGCCTCGATCCTCTGGAAGAGCCAGGACAAGAAGGAAGTGGCCGCCGACTCGCTGAATCTCACCGCCGACCGACTGTACAAGCTCGGCCTCGTCGACGAAATCCTCGAGGAGCCGCTCGGGGGCGCGCATCGCGATCCGGCGGCGAGCGCCGCGAGCCTCAAGGCGGCCGTCGTCCGCTATCTGAACGAGCTCGCGGCGATCCCGGCCGAGCAGTTGCGCGCTGCGCGCGCCGCCAAGATCGCCTCTTTCGGCGTATTTGCCGAAACCCCGGCCTGATGCCGTGAGGCGAGCGGGCGGTCGGCGGAGCGTCGCATTCGGGCCACGCGCACTGAGTGCGCGCCTGGCGGAGCTCCTGCCGGACTTCCCGCAAGTCTCCGTGTGCGTCGCCTTCAGCGGCGGTGCGGACTCGACGGCGCTGCTCGGCGCGCTCGCGGCGCTCGCACGGGCGCCCCTCGAGCTGCGCGCCATCCACATCGATCACCGGCTGCATCCGCACTCGCGGCGCTGGAGCGCGCACTGCGCCCGCGTGGCCCGCGCACTCGCCGTGCCGCTCACGGTGCTGCGCGCGACCGTGGCTCCTCTCCCCGGCGAATCGCTCGAAGCCGCCGCGCGCACCGTGCGCTACCGGCTGCTCGGGGAGGCGCTGCGCGACGGCGAGACGCTCCTCACGGCGCATCACGAGGACGACCAGCTCGAGACCGTGCTGCTGCAGCTGCTGCGCGGCGGAGGCTTGGCCGGCATCGCCGCCATGCCCGCGAGGGCGCCTCTGGCACGCGGCTTCCTCGTGCGCCCGCTGCTCGCGTGGTCGCGGCAGGAGCTGGTCGCATACCTGCGCGCACGCGGCCTCGAGTGGATCGAGGACCCCATGAACTCCGAGCTTCGCCTCGATCGCAACTACCTGCGCGCGCGCGTGCTGCCGGCGATCCGCGAGCGCTGGCCCGCCGCCGCAACGACCGTGACGCGCACCGCACGCCACGCCGCCGAGGCGCAGCGTCTCCTCGACGAGCTCGGTCGCGCCGATGTCGCCCGCGCGGCCTTCGGCGCCAGGCTGTCGGCGAAGGTGCTGCGCGCGCTCACCCCCGAGCGGCGCCGCAACGCGCTGCGCTACTGGATGACGGCTGCCGGGTACCGGCCGCCTCCGGCAAGCCGGCTCGAGGAGATCGCCGGCCCGGTGCTCGCGGCGCGCTCCGACGCCCGGCCCCGCGTCAGCTGGCCGGGAGCCGTGGTGCTGCGCGAGGCGGATCTGCTGTCGCTCTCCGCCACGCCCGGGCCCGGCGAGCGCGCGAGCTCCCCGCCGCCCGGTCCGGCCCCGCTGCCGGAAGTCAGCTGGTCGTGGGGCCGAGGGCGCAGCCGCGTCCTGCCAGGGTACGGCGGACGCCTGACGCTGAAGCCCGACGAGCGCGGGCCGCTCGACCTCGAGGCACTCCCCGCCACGCTCACCGTCCGGGGGCGCCGCGGCGGGGAGCGGTTGCGTCCGGTGCGCGGCGGGCCGCACCGCGCGCTCAAGAGCCTGATGCAGGAGGCGCGCGTGCCGGTCGCCGAGCGCGGACGCCGGCCGCTCGTCTACGCGGGCGACACGCTGATCGCCGTCGCGGGGCTGTGGCTCGACGAATCGGTGCAGGCGAGCGAGGCGAGCCGCCGGCGCGCGCGCCTCATCTGGAGCGCGGCGGACTGATCGGTCAAGCAGTCCACCTCGGCGCGGCCGGATGTGTTAACCTGCTCTCCCGTCGTGGTTCCGCCGAAGTTTTCCGGCGGGGACCTCATGCGACGGGAATTCCCGCACTCGACCATGACGCGTTTTGTATTCGTCACCGGTGGCGTCGTGTCCTCGCTGGGCAAGGGGATCGCCTCCGCCTCGCTCGGCGCGATCCTCGAGGCCCGGGGACTCAAGGTCGCGATGGTCAAGCTCGATCCGTACATCAACGTCGACCCGGGCACCATGAGCCCGTTCCAGCACGGCGAGGTGTTCGTTACCCAGGACGGCACCGAGAGCGATCTCGACCTCGGGCACTACGAGCGTTTCGTGCGCACCACGACCGGCCGCAACAGCAATTTCACCACCGGGCGCATCTACGAGCGCGTCATCGCCAAGGAGCGTCGCGGCGACTACCTCGGCGCCACGGTGCAGGTGATCCCGCACATCACCGATGAGATCAAGCGCAGCATCAAGCTCGGGGCGGACGGCTCGGACGTGTGCATGGTCGAGATCGGCGGCACGGTGGGCGACATCGAATCGCTCCCCTTCCTCGAGGCCATCCGCCAGCTCGGTGTCGAGCTCGGTCGCAACAACTGCGTGTACATGCACCTGACCCTGGTGCCGATCGTGGGCGGCTCGGGCGAGATCAAGACCAAGCCCACCCAGCACTCGGTCAAGGAGCTGCGCGGCATCGGAATCCAGCCCGATGCGCTCCTGTGCCGCTGCAAGCACCCGCTCCCCGAGGAGCAGCGGCGCAAGATCGCGCTCTTCACCAACGTCGAGGAGCGGGCGGTGATCTCCGCGGTCGACGCGGACGACATCTACCGCATCCCGATCCTGCTGCACGAGCAGGGGCTCGACGACATCGTGGTCGACAAGCTGCGGCTCGAGGTGCCGCCCACGGAGCTCCCCGAGTGGCGCCAGGTGGTGAGCGCGAAGTCCAATCCCGACGGCCAGGTGGACATCGCCATGGTCGGCAAGTACGTGCAGATCCGCGACTCCTACATGTCGCTGCACGAGGCGCTGATGCACGGCGGGCTGAAGAGCCGCACGCGCGTCAACATTCATTACATCGAGTCGACCGACCTCGAGCAGCGCGGCTCGCACCTGCTCAAGGGACTGGATGCGATCCTGGTGCCGGGGGGATTCGGCGAGCGCGGCATCGAAGGCAAGATCCAGGCGGCGCGCTACGCGCGCGAGCACGACGTGCCCTACCTCGGGATCTGCCTGGGGATGCAGGTGGCGATCGTCGAGTACGCCCGTCACGTGCTCGGCTTCACCGACGCCAACAGCACCGAGTTCAACCGCGCCACGGCGCATCCGGTGATTGCGCTGATCTCGGAGTGGAATGATCAAATGCGCGGCTCGCAGACCCGCGACGAGAGCTCGGACAAGGGCGCCACCATGCGCCTCGGAGCCCAGGAGGTGCTGCTCGCGGCCGGCACCCGCGCGCGCGAGATCTACGGGCGCGATGCGATCATGGAGCGGCACCGGCACCGCTTCGAGTTCAACAACAACTACCTCGAGCGCTACCGCCAGTCGGGCATGCGCTTCTCGGGCTTCTCGCGCGACGGCCTGGTGGAGCTCATCGAGCTGCCGAACCATCCGTGGTTCCTGGCGACCCAGTTCCACCCGGAGTTCACCTCCACCCCGCGCGACGGCCATCCGCTGTTCACCGGCTTCATTCGCGCGGCACGCGCCCTGCGCGCGTCGCTCCTGCCCCAGGCGGCCGGCGCCTGACGGCGCCTCGAGCGCGCTCGGCGCCTCCGCCGCCTGCGGGCATACTTGGCTCCATGCAGCTCACGGGACACCAGGTCGGGAACGGGCGGCCCCTTTTCCTCATCGCCGGCCCCTGCGTCATCGAGGGCGCCTCGCTCACGGAGGAAATCGCCGGCCGCCTGAAGGAGATCACCGGGCGGCTCGGCGTCCCCTTCATATTCAAAGCCTCCTACGACAAGGCCAACCGCTCCTCGCGGGCGAGCTTCCGGGGGCTCGGGATCGAGACGGGACTCAAGGTCCTCGCGGACGTGCGCCGCGCCGTGGGCGTCCCGGTGCTGACCGACGTGCACGAGGACACGCCGCTCGGGGAAGTCGCCGCAGTGGTCGACGTCCTGCAGACGCCGGCTTTTCTCTGCCGTCAGACGAACTTCATCGTGAACGCCGCCTCGCAGGGCAAGCCCGTCAACATCAAGAAGGGGCAGTTCCTGTCTCCCTGGGAGATGCAGAACGTCGTCGACAAGGCGCGCTCCACCGGCAACGAGGCGATCCTCGTGTGCGAGCGCGGCTTCTCCTTTGGGTACAATAACTTGGTATCCGACATGCGCTCGCTCTCGATCCTGCGCGCGACCGGCTGTCCGGTGGTGTTCGACGCCACGCATTCGGTACAGCTGCCCGGCGGGCAGGGTGCTTCCTCGGGCGGCCAGCGCGAGTTCGTGCCGGTGCTCGCACGGGCGGCGGTCGCGGCCGGCGTGGCGGGGCTGTTCATGGAGACGCACCCGGAGCCCGACAAGGCGCTCTCGGACGGACCGAACGCCTGGCCGCTCGCGCGGATGGAGCCGCTGCTCGCCACTCTGTGCGAGCTCGACCGGGCCGTGAAGAAGACACCCTACGAGGAGTCGCTGCTGATATCCGCGGCCGCGAGATCCTCGACTCGCGCGGCAACCCCACGATCGAGGCCGACGTGATTCTCGACACGGGCGCGCTCGGGCGCGCGGCGGTGCCTTCGGGAGCCTCGACGGGCACGCGCGAGGCGGTGGAGCTGCGCGACGGCGACAAGAAACGCTACGGAGGCAAGGGTGTGCTGAAGGCCGTGGAGCACGTGAACACGGTGCTCAAGGGAGCGCTCGTCGGCCGCGACCCGCGCGACCAGCCGGGGCTCGACCGCCGGATGATCGAGCTCGACGGCACCGAGAACAAGGGCAGGCTCGGCGCCAACGCGATCTTGAGCGTATCGCTCGCCACCGCCCACGCGGCGGCCCGGGACGCGGGCGTGCCGCTCTACCGCCATCTGGCGCGCCTCTCGGGCGGCGCACGCGAGCCGGTCATGCCGGTGCCGCAGATGAACATCATCAACGGCGGCGCGCACGCCGACAATACGCTCGACATCCAGGAGTTCATGATCCTCCCGGTGGGCGCACCGAGCTTCCGCGAAGCGCTGCGCTACGGGGCCGAGATCTTCCACGCGCTGAAGCAGATCCTCGCTTCGCGGGGCCTCGCGACGGCGGTGGGGGACGAGGGCGGCTTTGCGCCGAATCTTCCCTCGAACGAGGCGGCGCTCGCGACCCTCATCGAGGCGATCGAGAAGGCCGGTTACCGGGCGGGGAAGGACGTGTACCTCGGGCTCGACGTGGCGAGCTCGGAGCTCTTCGAGGACGGCTACTACCGGCTCGAGTCCGAGGAGCGCAGCTTCTCCTCCGCCGCCTTCGCCCGCTATCTGGCGGACCTCGCCGAGCGCTTCCCGATCATCACCATCGAGGACGGCATGAGCGAGTCGGACTGGGACGGCTGGGCGGAGCTGACGCGCCTCCTCGGGCAGAAGATCCAGGTGGTCGGCGACGATGTGTTCGTGACCAACACGCGGATCCTGAAGCAGGCCATCGAGCGGCGTATCGCCAACGCCATCCTCATCAAGCCGAACCAGATCGGCACGCTCACCGAGACGCTCGCGGCCATCGACATGGCGGACCAGGCGCGCTACGCCTCGGTGGTGTCGCATCGCTCGGGCGAGACCGAGGACAGCACCATCGCGGACATCGCGGTCGCGAGCGCCGCCTCGCAGATCAAGACCGGGTCGCTGTCGCGCTCGGACCGGGTCGCGAAATACAACCAGCTGCTGCGCATCGAGGCCGAGCTCGGGTCGGTGCGCTACGCCGGCCGGGAAGCGTTCGCGGTCAGGATCTGACCCTCGGCCGTCCGCGGCGCGTCCTGGACCGGGCGCGCGCCGCTCTGATACGCTGCCGCCCCCATGAAGTGGCTCACCGCCGCGCTCACCGTGGCAGTGCTCCTGCTGCAGTACCGGGTGTGGCTTTCCGAGAACGGGGTTCGTGAGGTCGAGCGGCTCGAGCGCGCGGTCGCGACCCAGCGCGCGGACAACGAGCAGCTCGCCGAGCGCAACCAGCAGCTCGCCGCGGAGGTCCGTGATCTCAAGACGGGCATGGACGCGCTCGAGGAGCGCGCCCGCAGCGACCTCGGGATGATCGCCCGCAATGAGACGTTCTACCAGGTGGTGCCGGCGCGGCCGGCCGACCCGCATCGCTCCCGGACCCGCACCGCCGCGGCTCGCTGAGCCGGCGGGGCCCTGAGCTCACCCGAGTGCGTTACTGGCTCGTCATGCCGGCCGCGGGCTCAGGCAGCCGCTTCGGCTCCGGTGTGCGCAAGCAGTACGCGCCCCTCGAAGGCCGGACCGTGATCGAGTGGGCGCTCGCGCCGTTTATCGGCGATCGCCGCTGCGCGCAGCTCGTGGTGGCACTCGCGCGGGATGATGCGGATTGGAAGAAAGTGGCGGCGCGTCTTGCCGCCTCCGGCGCGAGCGCGGTGACGACCGTCGAGGGCGGCGAGCGGCGCAGCGACTCGGTGCGTCGGGCGCTCGAGTCGCTCGCTGCCAGCGCGAGCCCGAGCGACTGGGTCCTCGTGCACGACGCCGCCCGGCCGTGTCTCGACCCCGCCGACCTCGGGCGTCTCCTCGATCGGCTCGGCACGCACCCCGTGGGGGGGCTGCTCGCGACGCGGGTGAGCGATACGCTGAAGCGCGCTGCGAGGATCGGGGGCGGCGCCGATCCGCCGGTCGCCGAGACGGTGGAGCGCTCTGATCTGTGGCGGGCGCTCACCCCGCAGATGTTCCGCTTCGGGCCGCTGTGCGCAGCGCTCGATCGCGCGCATGCTGCGGGGCGCTTTCCGAGCGACGAGGCGGAGGCTCTCGAGTGGCTCGGCGAGCGTCCGGTACTGGTCGAGGGAGACTCGATGAATCTCAAGATCACCCTGGCAGCGGATCTGGCGCTCGCCGCCGCGGTGTTGCGGGCGCGGCGCTCTTGAGGGGCACGCAAATCAGGCGGCGGTGCGAGGACGGCTGATGAGAATCGGCTCCGGATTCGACGTGCACGCCTTTGGTCCCGGCGACTTCCTCATGCTGGGAGGCATCCGCGTTGCCCACTCGCGCGGAGTCTTGGCGCATTCGGACGGCGACGTGGTGCTGCATGCGCTGTGCGATGCGCTGCTGGGCGCTGCGGGCCTCGGCGACATCGGTCAGCACTTCAGGGACACCGACCCCAGGTGGCGAGGCGCGGACAGCAGCGTCTTCGTCACGCAGGTGCTGGCGCTGCTCGAGGACAGGCGTCTCGCCGTGGCGAACGTCGATGTCACGGTGCTGGCGCAGGCGCCGCAGATCGCGACACACCGCGACGCCATGCGGCGGCGGATTGCGCAGCTGCTCGAGGTCGCCGCAGAGCGCGTCAACATCAAGGCGACCACCACCGAAGGGCTCGGCTTTCTCGGCCGCGCCGAAGGCATCGCCGCGCAGGCGGTGGTGCTGTTGACCGAGCCCTGAGGCCAGGCGGCGCGGCTGCGCGTCGGCCTCAAAGGCGGCGGCGACCCCGGTGCAGACGCTCGAACCGACCGCACGCGGGGCCGCGCTCTCCCCGCCGCGCGCGCTCGGCGCGCCGCCGGCGAGGGCGCTGCTGCGCGGCGCGCCCGAGGACTTCGTCGTCGAGGAGGATCTCGGTTTCGCGCCGGCAGGGTCGGGTCCCCACTGGCTGCTGCGCGTGCGCAAGCGCAACGCCAACACCCAGTGGGTCGCGGGCCAGCTCGCCAGGATCGCCGGCTGCCGCCCAAGGGAAGTGGGTTACGCCGGACTCAAGGATCGCCGCGCGATCGCCGTGCAGTGGTTCTCGGTGCCGCAGTCGCGCGCGCCGGTCGCCTGGTCCGCGGTGCGCGAGGCGGACTTCGAGGTGCTGGAGGCTCATCCGCACACCCGCAAGCTCCCGCGCGGCGCGCTCGCCGGCAATCGCTTCACGGTGCGCCTCGGCGCGCCGCAGGGTGGAGGCGCGCGGCTTGCCGCCGATCTCGAAGCACGGCTCGCCGACATTGCCCGCCGGGGCGTGCCCAACTACTTCGGCCCGCAGCGCTTCGGTCTCGATGGCGCGAATCTCGCGCGCGCCAGCGAAGGGCTGCGGCGCCTCGGGCCGCGCGAGCGCGGCTTCGTGCTCTCGGCGGCCCGCAGCGCGCTCTTCAACGCAGTCCTCGCGGCCCGGGTGGGCGAGGGCAGCTGGGAGCATCTCGAGCCGGGCGACCTCGCCATCCTCGACGGCCGCGGCAGCTTCTTTCCCGTGGATCGCGCCGCGGACGAGACCCTGAGTGACCGCTGCCGGAGGCTGGAGATCCACCCCACCGGCCCCATGTGGGGCAAGGGGACGCCCGCAACCGGCGCTCGGGTGCTCGAGCTCGAGTCGCGCCTCGCCGCGCAGTATCCGCAGCTGACCGGGCTGTGCGTGGCCGCGGGGATGTCCCAGGAGCGGCGGAGCCTGCGCCTCGCGGTGCGCGAGCTCGCCTTCGAGCCCGAGGCCGATGCCCTGCTCGTCGGTTTTCACCTCGCGCGCGGCGGCTTTGCGACCGCGGTGTTGCGGGAGCTGATCGAGGCGGCTGCGGATTCAGACCTGGCCTGAAGATCACCCCGGGGACAGCAGCACGTACACCGCACCGGTGCCGCCGTCCACCGGGCGGGCCGAGACGTATGCGAGCACCGCGCCGGTGCGTCGCAGGACGCCGCTCACGGTGGACTTGAGCACCGGCCCACGGTGACCGGAGCGCAGGCCCTTGCCGTGCACGATGCGCACGCAGCGGACGCGCCGCTCGAGGGCCTCGATGAGAAACTCGCGCAGAGCGTGCTTGGCCTCGGCCGCCGTGAGGCCGTGCAGATCGATCTCGCGCTCCACCCGATACTCGCCGCCGCGCAGGCGCCGCAGCACCGTCGGCTGCACCTGCGGGCGGCGAAAGACCAGCTCGTCGCCGCCGGCCAGGGCGGGGTCGGCGCTCGTCCCGTCGAGGCTCTCGCGCAGCACCGCGGCGCGATCGGCGCGCGTGAAGCGCGCGCGCGGCGAGATCCGCGGCGGGCGCTGAGGTAGGGCGCCGGACCTGAGCGGCCGTACACCGCGCACCGCTTCCCGGAACAGCCGTGCCTCGTCCGCTGCGTCCTCCGGATCGTCATCTCCCGGCCAGCTCACGCTACCTCCGCCGCACCTCCCGCTTACAGTATATAGTCACGCCCCGTTCGTACGGGCCGATTCCCCGCGCACGCGTGAAGATCCTCGTGAGCAACGATGACGGCTTTCGCGCCGAAGGCATCCGCCGCCTGCGCGAGGCCCTCGCCACTCTCGCCGACGTGACGGTGGTCGCCCCCGACCGCAACAAGAGCGGGGCGAGCAATTCGCTGACCCTCGACGTGCCGCTGCGGGTGTTCGAGTCCGAGCCGGGAATCTATTTCGTCCCGGGCACGCCCACGGACTGCGTGCACCTGGCGATCTCGGGGCTGTTCGACTTCGAGCACGACATGGTGGTCTCGGGCGTGAACGACGGCGCGAACCTCGGCGACGACGTGCTGTATTCGGGCACCGTCGCGGCCGCCGTCGAGGGTCGCTTCCTCGGCCTGCCCACGATCGCGGTGTCGCTCTGCGCCGGCACCGAAGGCGGCGGACACTTCGACACCGGCGCCGAAGTGGCGCGACTCCTCGTGGCGCAGCTCCTTACGAGCCCGCTCGAACCCACGCTCATTCTCAATGTCAACGTGCCCGACGTGCCGTTCGCGCAGCTGCGCGGCTTTCGCGCCAGCCGACTCGGCTTCCGCCACCGCTCCGCGCCCGTCATGCGGGCCAGGGACCCGCGCGGGCGTCCCGTGTACTGGGTGGGGCCCGCCGGGCCGGAGCAGGACGCAGGGCCCGGAACTGATTTCGATACCGTGGCCCGGGGGTATGTCTCGGTGACTCCGCTGCAGGTCGACCTGACACGCCACGCGGCGCTGCAGACGCTCGGCAGCTGGCTGGGGGGCATCGATGGCTGATGCCGGGGAGCGGCGGTGAGCGATCTGCGCTTCTCGGGGATCGGGATGACGTCCGCGCGCACCCGCGATCGGCTGGTGCAGCGCCTGCGTGAGCAGGGCATCGCGAATCTCTCCGTGCTCGAGCGCATTCGCAACGTGCCGCGCCATATCTTCGTCGACGAGGCGCTCGGCAGCCGCGCCTACGAGGACACGGCGCTGCCGATCGGTTACGGTCAGACGATCTCGCAGCCCTACATCGTGGCGCGCATGACCGAGGCGCTGCTCCAGGGCGGTGCGGCGGAGAACGTCCTCGAGGTGGGCACCGGGTGCGGCTACCAGACCGCGGTGCTCGCGCCACTGGTCGGACGGCTCTACACCATCGAGCGAATCGAGCCGCTGCTCGCTCGCGCGCGCGAGCGGCTGAAGGAGCTCGGCGTCCGCAACGTTCGCTTCCGGCACGGCGACGGCACGCTCGGCTGGAGTGCGCACGCGCCCTACGACGGCATCCTGGTGGCGGCCGCGCCCCTTACGGTGCCGGAGGCTCTCATCGGGCAGCTGAGAGTCGGGGGGCGGCTCATCGTGCCGATCGGCCCCGAGGGCGAGCAGGAGCTGGTTCGCTTCACGCGGGGCGAGCCGCGGGTCGAGCGCGAGTCGCTCGGGCCCGTGGCCTTCGTGCCCCTGCTGGGTGGCACGGCCTGAAGGATTTCTCCTGCGCTTCCCGGCAGGCTCGAACGACGACGGGGGGTTTCATGAGGCGAGGGGCGGTTGTGACCCTGGTTGCGCTCGCAGCGGTTGTGCTCGCAGCGAACGCGCTCCCGCGCGCTGCGCAAGCGCAGACGCCCGTGCCCCGGGCGCTCGAGGACTGGCAAGCCTGGGTGCTGAAGGGAAGGGAGTTCCACCGTTGTCCGTTCCTGGCAGGCTCGAATCCTGCCGTCGCCGAGTCGTATCGCTGCGCCTGGCCCGAGCGGCTGCTGCTCAACGTGGACGCGCACGGCGGACGTTTCAGTCAGCGCTGGCAGGTCTACACCGAGAGCTGGGTTGCGCTGCCGGGGGATCTCGTGCGCTGGCCCGAAGAGGTGCTGGTCGACGGACGCAGCGCAGCGCTGGTCGCCCGTGAGGGCGTGCCGCAGGTGCGGCTCACCGCCGGTGCGCACCAGCTGAGCGGCGCCTTCGCGTGGCAGGTCCGGCCCGAGTCTCTCACCATCCCGTTGCAGACCGCGCTCCTCGATCTCGTCGTCGACGGGCGGCAGGTGGCGCGACCTCAGCGCGACGGCGCGTCGCTGGCTCTCGGGCGCCAAAGCTCCGCCGCCGAGCCGCGCCAGCTCGAGGTACAGACCTACCGGCTGATCCGGGACGATATTCCGTTGCGCCTCTTCACGCGCCTGCGCTTGCGGGTGGCCGGAGACGCGCGCGAGGAGCTGCTCGAGCAGGCGCTGCCGGAGGGCTTCATCCCGGTTTCGCTCGAGGGCGAGTTGCCGGCCCGGCTCGAGCCGGACGGGCGTCTGCGAGTTCAGGTGCGGGCCGGCCGTTTCGAGCTGGCGCTCGACGCTCGCCAGGCGCAGCCCGCCGCGGCGCTGTCCTCACCGCCTCGATCGGGGCCGGCTTCGGACGAGGTGTGGAGCTTCGCAGCCAACGATCGCCTGCGCGTCGCCGCGGTGGAAGGCGTGGCCGGCATCGATCCGTTGCAGGCCAACGTGCCCGGGGAGTGGCGCGGCTATCCGGCATTCCGGATGCAGCCGGGGTCGCAGCTCAAGATCGTCGAGCGCAGCCGCGGGCTCGCCAACATGGACCAGAACCGTCTGCGCTTGTCGCGCCGCCTGTGGCTCGACTTCGATCACGAGGGGTTCACCGCAGTCGACGACCTCAGCGGGACGCTGCGACGCGACTGGCGTCTGGCGATGCGCGAGCCGTACGAGCTCGCCAGCGCGCGCAGCGGCTCCGAATCGCTCCTGGTCACGAGCTCTGCCCCGGGCGGCGAGACCGGCGTCGAGGTGCGCACTCCTAGCGTGCAGCTCGTGACGCTCGCGCGCAGCGCGCATCCGTTCAGCCGCCTGCCGGCAACCGGCTGGACGAGCAGCTTCGAGGGCGTGTCGGGCGAGCTGTTTCTGCCGCCGGGGCATCGGCTGCTCGCGGTCGTCGGCGCCGATCAGTCTCCGACCGCCTGGCTCGATGGGTGGGGTTTGTGGAGTCTGTTCGGGGTGCTGGTGGTGGTCGTGTTCTCGTACTGGGTGGCCGGGCCGGTCACAGCGGCGGTCGCGGCCACGGGTCTGCTGCTGATGCACCAGGCCGCCCCCGGTTTCATCTGGGCCTGGGGCAACCTGCTCGCGGCCATCGCGCTCGCGCGCGCCGCGCCGCCTGGGCGGCTGGCGCGGACGGCGAGCCTCTACCGGACGGTGAGTTTCGCGCTGCTCGGCCTCGCCCTGGTGCCGTTCATGTGGACCGAGGTGCGGCACGCGATCTATCCGCAGCTCGAGGTCGGCGGGTACGAGGCGCAAGCGGTTAGGGACCGCGCCGCGCGTCTCGACATGCCGGCGCCTCCGCAGCCGCCGCCGATCATGACCAGCATCCAGCAGGGGGTCGCAGGCGTACCCGCGGCCGCACCCGCACCCGAGGCAGCCCCGGCAGCGCCTGAGGCGAAAGCCATGCTCGGCAGCGAGTCATTCAAGGTCACCGCAAACCGGGCGGTGGCTCCGACGGAGGTGGTCGCACGCTACGCGCCCGGCACGCTCATCCAGGCGGGGCCGGGGATTCCGGCCTGGAACTATGGAGCGCATCCTTTCGGGTGGTCGGGTCCCGTCGAGCCGGACCAGACCGTGCGCTTCGTCGTGCTCGGCCCCGTGGCGGTGGCGGTATGGCGCATAGCGGGCGTGGCCCTGTTGGCGCTGCTCTTCATCGCACTGGCACGCGCGAGCTTCGGCCCACGTCCTGCCCTCGGGCAGTTCCTGGCGCGGGGGAGCGCTGCGGCCGCTCTGCTGCTCTCGTGCGTTCTCGCCGCTCCTCACGCGGCGCGCGCGCAGTCGACCCCCGATGCGGCGCTGCTCAACGAGCTGCGCGAGCGCCTCACCGAGGCGCCGCCGTGTGCTCCGACATGCGCGGAGATCATGCGGGCGCAGGTTCACCTCGCGGGTGACGCGATCCGCATCGAGCTCGAGGCGAGTGCGCTGGCGCCGCTCGCGCTGCCGGTGCCCTCCGCGGGAGATCACTGGCGGATCGAGACGCTGGCGGTGGACGGCGCCTCGGCGCTCGCGGTCGCACGTGAGCCCGATGATGCGCTGTGGGTCCCGCTCAGGAGCGGAGCGCACACGATTCGGATCGTTGGGCGCACGCTCGGCGACAACCTTTCCCTCGCCTTTCCACTCGCGCCGCGCACCCTCTCGGTCGACGCCGCGGGCTGGGACACCTCGGGCGTCACCGCCGGACGACTGGTCTCGGGTGCGCTCAATCTCTCGCGCCAGCCACACGCCGGTTCGGCGGCCGCGAGCCCGTCCTGGGCGGGGAGCGCGGACTTCCCGGCCTTCGTGCGGGTCATCCGCGACATTCGCTTCGATCTCGACTGGTCGGCAACCACGACCGTCGAGCGCGTGGCGCCGCAGTCCGCCGCATTCACGGTAGCCGTGCCGCTGATGCCCGGTGAGTCGGTGCTTTCCGAGGGCCTGGAGGTGCGTGGTGAGGGCGTCGCACTCGTCGGGCTCGCGGCCGGTCAGCGGCAGCGCGAGTGGACTTCGAGCCTGGCGCACCGGGACGCGCTCTCGCTGCGCTTCGACGCAGCGCCGGCCCGCGCCGAGATCTGGCGCTTCACGGTCAACCCGCAGTGGCGGGTCGCGTTCAGCGGGCTGCCGGCCGTGTTACCCGAGGATCTGGGCTCCGTCTCCTGGGTCTTCGAATATCGGCCACGGGTCGGGGAGCGACTCGATCTCAGCGTGTCGCGGCCCCCGGCGGTGCCCGGTCGCACGCTCGCCATCGATGCGGTGCGACAGGGCGTCACGATCGGCCGCCGCACCTCGGAGCACGAGCTCGAGATTCGTTACCGCAGCACTCAGGGCGGCCGCCACACGATCCAGCTGCCGAAGGATGGCAGCGTCACCCACGTGGCGGTCGACGGCTCGCCGACGCAGATCCGACCCGAAGGCGGCGAGCTCCCCCTGTCGATCCTGCCCGGCCAGCACACGGTCAGCATCGGCTGGCGCTCGCAACAGGGCGAGTCGCCGGCATCGAGCCCGGATGCGGTCGATCTTCGCGCGCCATCCGGCAATGTCGCCACGAACATCGCTCTGCCCGCCGATCGCTGGCCGTTGGTGGCGTTCGGCGCCGGGGTAGGGCCGGCCTTTCTCTACTGGGGTGAACTCCTGGTGTTCATCGTGGTCGCAAGCCTGCTCGGGCGATGGCCGCAGTCGCCGCTGCGCACCACGGAATGGCTGCTGCTCGGATTGGGACTGTCGACACTCTCCTGGTCGGTGCTGGTGACGGTCGCCGCATGGCTGTTCGCGATGCGCTGGCGGGAGCGCTGGCGGGGCGCCCACCGCGTTACACGGTGGCAATTCAACCTGCTGCAGTGCGCGCTCGCGGTGCTCACGCTGGTGGCCGTCGCGACCCTCATCCTCTCCGGCGTGCGCTATGGACTCCTGGCTTCCCCCGACATGGGCGTGGCGGGACCCGGCTCGGGGGATCACACCTTCGGGTGGTTCCTCGACCGCACTGCGTCGGCGCTGCCGCGCCCGGTGGTCTACAGCCTTCCCCTGTGGGTCTACCGCGCGATCATGTTCGCCTGGGCACTATGGGTGGCGCTGGCGCTGGCTCGCTGGCTTCGTTTCGCGTGGCGGGCATGGAGCAGCGGGGGATTCTGGCGAGGCGAGGCTCCGACGCTCCCGGCGGCCCCCTGAGCTTACGTCCGTGCTTTTAGGGCGAGTCAGGAGATTCGAGGTGATAAAGATCCGGTAACCAGCTGAAGTTTAAAACTATTTAAGAGAAAAAAGCGCGGCGCACCGGCGAGAATCGCCCGAAAACCTGTGGGGAAAGCGCATCAGCCGGCAATTTCGCGCTCATTCGACCTGGGAAGAAACCATTAGGACTCAAACCAGTTGCATGGACTTCTGCGACGTGTTTAACATGTGTCACCTGTCTCCTAACAACGACAGCAAAGGACCGAGGAGGGCACCGGGCAGAAGACACAGGGCGGAGGGAGAGATAACAGCAAGAAGGTTTCCAACAAGAAAAAAAGTGCAATTGTTCGAGTCTGTCAGCTTCGAATGATTGTTTGGTTGGTTGAGCCCTCCCCT
>WNES01000362.1_pt1 | contig 24101 bp, 21 predicted proteins | sample 5399931 | NCBI WGS metagenome assembly WNES01 (sample SAMN13153332, study PRJNA577476) | soil metagenome | isolation source: 20 cm grassland meadow soil 2 days after 3rd rain plot 5 | place: USA:California | collected 2015-11-11
GTATGATCGGCACAACGATCGCCGCATTTTTTTTCGGCTCTAACTTTTCGAACGGCATGCTGATTGCGTCGTTGTTCTTTGCCTTTGCGCGATTCTATCCCGACGAGATTATTTATGTGCTATTCATTTTACCGATAAAAATCAAGTGGCTCGCCTGGGTTTTCGCCGCGTTTTTGCTACTTGGATTTGTCCTGAACTCGAATTCGTACCGTGCTGCACTCATTGCCGCTTTCGCGAATTATTTCATCTTCTTCGGGCCGGAAATTATTCGCCAGGCGACGCATCGCCGCGAAGTTTCAACGCGTCGAAGACGTTTTGAAGAGCATTCACGCAGCGCCGATGACGCCCTGCATCGCTGTGCGGTCTGTGGTGCAACGGAGTTGAGCGATCCAAGCTTGGATTTTCGCGTCGCGCGCGACGGTGAAGAGTACTGCATGGCGCATCTGCCGAAAGCGCAAATGCCTGGGTAGGGCGCATCTCAAGGAGCGATGGCTCGGGCAGCCGTTAATTCTAAACCTGACGGCTGCGCAGCCGTCCTTCCTTGAGATGCGCTAACCTTGACCGGAAATTATCGCGTCCGAGACTAGCACGATGACCGACAAGAACACTGCGCTGGTTCCAGAGGATGGCTGGCATTGTCTGCATCTCTTTTACCGAGTGGAGTACGGGCAATGGCAATTGCTCAGCCGGGAAGAACAAAATGCTGCTAAGACGAATCTGTCGTCGCTTGTGCAGGAGGTGCGCGCGATGCAATCGACGCAATTGCTCACGCTAGCCGTGGTGACACCGAAAGCTGACCTCGGTTTCATGTTGATCACGCCAGATCTGCACAACGCTAACAGCATCGAGAAGCGGCTCTCGCTCGCGTTAGGCGCGGATGTGCTGACACCGGTTTACAGTTACTTGTCGCTCACGGAGGAGAGCGAATACATCACGACAGAGGAAGAATTCGCGCAAACACTCGAGCCGAATGTCCGCAATGATGCCGCAAAACTCGCCGAAGCGGTGAATTCGTTTCATGAGCGAATGAAGCATTACCGGCAGGAGCGCGTTTATCCCACGCTGCCGGATTGGCCAGTGGTCTGTTTCTACAATATGAGCAAGCGCCGCGGGGGAACGCGGAACTGGTATGCGCTGCCGTATGATGAACGTCGCAAACTGATGAAAGGCCATGCGAACGTAGGCCGTGAGTTCGCCGGCAAGGTGAAACAGCTCATCACCGGTTCGACTGGTCTCGATGACGCAGAATGGGGCGTGACGCTCTTCGCGCGCGATACTTTTCAGATTAAGGCGATCGTTTATAAAATGCGCTTCGATCCGGTTAGCGCCGAGTACGCTGACTTCGGTGAATTTTACATCGGCATCCAGTTGCCGCTCGACGAATTGTTCCGGCGATTGCAACTTTAAAATCTTCCTCTTCCTCCGACTCTTACTCTGTTCGGATTGTCTCCAGCCGCACTACGATTAAGATGCAAAGGAAGAGGAAGGCTCGCTCGGATGGGTGACAGAGTGGTTGATTGTGCACGCCTGGAGAGCGTGTGTGCCGAAAGGCACCGGGGGTTCGAATCCCCCCCCATCCGCTCCCCTCGTAGATCGAGGTACCAAGAGGTCGATGGCATAACAGTTTCACATAACAAGGCTGCCGATTTCCAGAGGTGTTCAGTGTTGTGTGACAACGTCTCAGGGATAAGTTTAGAAGCAGCGTGACGGGGGAGGGCGGGGCGTCGATGCGCGCGTGCGCGCTAGCTTCTCGGAACCCGTGACCACAGCGAGAAACACCGCGCAAAAAGCAGGCTGAATTTTTCACGGTCGTTTTCTACGGGCTGAAATTCTTGCGCAAAATAGTGCACTTGGCCTGCTAGTGTAACCCGAACTTTTTTGTCCGGAATCTCGTGTGAAGCATCGGCAAACCATGCGTCCAGCCGTTTTGAGCGCTTGTCGCGAGATCCATTTGCGAAAATTACAGAGTACAGCGGTCTTGTCGAACCGGACTCAGCATGGAGCTCTGCGTGCCAGGAGAGGCCTTTTCTCTTGTCGCCGGCTGTCCTCAAGCGCTTCCATAAGCTCAGATACCTGTACTTTCCTCGCACTTGGGTAAAACTTGGCAAATACACGGATAATCCGTGCGTTTTGATGCGCGAACATGCGGAATCGTTAAGACAAAAGATAGCTATAAAATAGCTACGACTCAGTCGTTCAGAGGTAGAATCGCGGATTTCTAATCCGTGGGTCGCGTGTTCGAGTCACCCCGGGCGCGCTTTCTTTCTAGAGAGCGAAAAACTGGTCCAGGGATAGTCCTCGTATGAATGATCTCGCTGATCATGGAGTAAGCATCGCGACCGCCCCAGTCGAATCAGTGATCGCTTGGCCCGCCAAGCTTTATTGGCAGGCGTGGTCAACAACGTTGCCCGATCACCGATCACCAACCACTAATCACTGCCCCTTTGCCCGCACCTGCGTAGCGTCGCTCGTGCTCGAGCAGCCATTTCTTGCGCCACAAACCACCACCATATCCACACAGCGTGCCGTCAGCGCGAATGACGCGATGACACGGAATGATGATACAAATCATGTTCGTCCCATTCGCGCGGCCAACGGCGCGTCGCGCGTTTTCGTCCCCGAGGCGTTTGGCCATCCATGAGTACGAACGCGTTTCGCCAACTGGAATCGACTCCAGGATTTTCCATGCACGCAATTGGAAGGGCGATCCGACCGGAGCCAGCGGAATTTCAAACTCCAACTTCTTGCCGGCGAAATAATCTCCCAGTTGCGAACGGAGACTTTCAAGATGCCGATGTTTCCCCGGCACTATATTTGTGCGCAATCGTTTCCGCAAAATCGACAACTCGCGTTCTGTCGCGCGCCGGTCGATGAATTCGAGTAAGCGCAAGCCTTGGTCGTCAGCGACCGCGATCATTGGCCCTAGCGGCGAATCGATCCGCTCCGCAAACAGTGGTGCATGCGCCTTGGCGTTTATTGGCGATTCGCCAAAGATCTTCGCGAACGCTTCACGGAAACCGCTGTCCGATTCAAAACCGCTGCCGTTTCTCGCTTGATCCACGCGACCGCCTTGCCGCACCTGGCTCAAAGCAACGCCCATCCGGCGCGCGCGGTAATACGCCTGAAACGTCATTCCATAATGACGCTTGAACTGTCGCCGCGCGGTGGATGGATCGATCGAGAGCGCGGCCAGTTCCTTGTCCGTCAGCCGTCCGCCCGGCGCGCGCTCCACTTCCGCGCGCAGACGCTCGATCAGTTTCGGCGGATGCGCGTTTGGATCGAGCGGGTGGCAGCGCAAACAAGGCCGATAACCGTTTTCCAGAGCGTCGCTTGATGTTGCAAAAAAATCGACGTTTTCGCGTGCCGGTTTTTTTGCCGAGCATGTGGGCCGGCAGAAAATTCCGGTCGTGCGGACGCCGATGTAAAAAATTCCTTCGAAGCTCGGATCGCGTTTCACCAGCGCGCGATACATCGTTTCAGTTGGAGGAAGGAGTTGAGGCGTTTTCATGCACGTTGGATTCGAAAAGTATAACAACCGCGTGTCACGCTGCGCGCATCCACAAATACAGTCTCCGGATTTTGCAGCAACTTTTCAACAATCGCTTCTGGTTCGCTTCCGTTAGCAACCTCGGCATCGATCATGTCGTAGCGCGCATTGTAGGCACGAAACGCACGACCGTTGCGAAGCTCGTGCGGATATTCGCGCGTGGCGCTGTAGCGCTCGCACGCATCGGCATGAACGAAGATCGGTCCACTCTCGGAATATGCATGGCCGGCTGGAATTGCCGCATAAGGAAATAGGATCATGCGTTCGCCTGCTTTTGCGAAACGCAGGCAATGCCGGCACGGATAACCCGTCGGCGAATCTGCGATGACTACCGCGTGGTCCGCTGCGCCGGCTTCTACTGCACGTCGCGCTCTCTCAGCGACTTCAGTCGAAAGAGGAACAATCCGAAATGTTGAAGTTTTCATGAATCAAACCTAAACGCGGTGTTCCGAATTGTGCATCGACGAAATTCGGGCAGCGAATTCCCGGCACTCGTTATCTCATTTACCGAAGGATTCGGCCACAACCTTTGCCGCCTCTGCAACAGCTGCCGCTCGATCGTTCGCACTCGCTGTTGATCCTACGCAATAAATCGCCAGCACGATCGGCGCACGATCCGGCGGATGGACGATTGCAACATCGTTCGTCGCGCCGTTTGCGCCACGTCCTGTCTTGTCGCCAACAATCCAATTGGTGGGGATCCCGGCACGAATCATTGCAGCGCCGGTCTCGTTTGCTTGTAACCATTCTTGGAGCTGCTGACGCGACGATGCAGACAAAGTATTTCCTACGAGAAGCTGACGAATGTCTCCTAACATCGAAGCAGGCGTGGTGGTGTCCCGATCGTCGCCTGGGATAGCGCTGTTCAATTCCGGTTCTTTCCTATCAAGCCTGGTCATCCGATCACCGAGGTCACGGGGCAAAATTAGTCAGGCCAACCGGTCCGCCGATCGCCTCCAGCAATAAGTTGCCTCCCGTGTTATCGCTTTGTTCGATGGCCGCTGCGCATAACGCGCCGAGCGTCATTCCGCCATTCCCAAGGTGAGCTTTCGTGACTGGCGCATATTCGAGGATGTCTTTTGCATCATAAGAGACGAAGCGATCCAATTTGTCTTTTTTCTCATCGACGCGTTTCAAGACGGCAGCGGCAGCGAGAAACTTGAACGTGCTGCACAGAGGGAAACGTTCCTCCGCCCGGTAATCAATACGTTTCCCGCTGCCAGTGTCCAATCCGGCGACCCCGATTCGGCCGCCTAGTCGCGCCTCGATGGCCGCAATCTGATCTGCCGCATCCCTTTGCGCATTCGCCGCGTTCGTGGCGAGCAACAAAACGAAAATGGCTACCATCGATGGTATGCTGGATGCCCTTCTGTGACGGCCACGAAAACGCCGCGACACGTGGCACAGATTTTGCCGCCAGCGGTCAACGTACCTTCGACGGTAGCGCGATCATCCGTTGAATCGACAACTTTTGCAGAAAGAAGGACTGAATCGCTCGTCGGGGTCGGCCGCACCAATTTGATCGCGTATTCCGCGGTGACTGTGCACGGCGGGCGATCCTCCTTCGCGCGCTTCATCAGATGATAAGCGGCTGTCCAGTTGCAATGGCAATCGAACAGCGTGCCGATTACGCCGCCATTCAACACTCCATCAAAAGCTTCGTATTTCTTCTCCGGTTTCCATTCAGCCACGACGTCGCCGTTTTTCGGGAAGCTTCGAATATGCAGTCCTTCGGGATTCGCTGGACCGCAACCCCAGCAGGCGTTGTTGGGTGCGTATTTTTCCTGAAGTGATGTGGCGCTCATCGTGAAAGTTAATCAGGCGGCAGAGCCGCAATCACATTGCCAACGCGTTGAGACAACGCGATCTTACGCGCCGTCGCCGCTGGACGAGCCCGGATAGGGACGCATTTTGGGCCCAATGTAAAGTGAGCGCGGCCGGATCAGGCGGTTGTGATCGTGTTGCTCAGTCACATGGGCGCACCAGCCGGCTACTCGCGACGCGGCGAACAACGGCGTGTTCAGCTCTGGCGGGAACCCGAGCATCCAAAACACCGGCGCGGCGTAGAGGTCGACATTGGCACAAAGATGTTTCTCACGGTCCATCACTTCTTCGAGCTTCTCGCAAATTGGAATCCATTCTTCCTTACCCGTGCGCTTGCCTAGCTCGCGTCCGATCTCGCGCATCACTGGCACGCGTGAATCGCCTTTTTTATAAACGCGATGGCCGAAACCCATGATTTTTTCCTTGGTCTCCAATTTTTTCATCAGCCAGGTTTCCGCGCGATCTGGTGTCCCGATTTCCTCAAGCATCTTCATCGATTCCTCATTAGCGCCGCCGTGCAACGGTCCTTTGAGCGTCGCGACTGCGGAGGTAACTGCGGCGTAAATTCCCGCCAGCGTTGAAGCCGTAACGCGAGCGGCAAACGTGGAAGCGTTGAATTCGTGGTCCGCGTACAAGTTGAAAATCGTGTCCAACATTCGGATTTGCCAATCCTGCGGAACTTTGCCCTCGAGCTTGTAAAAGAAATTGCCAGCCTGTGTGAGGTCCGGTCTTTCCGGCAGCGGTTCTTCGCCATGCGAAATGCGCCAGCCGTCGGTAATTAAGGTGGAAACGCGCGCGATTAGTCGAATCGACTTGCGAATATTAGCGTCGTGCGAGTTGTCGCTGAGGTCTTTGTCGAACGCACTCAGCATCGACAACCCCGTGCGAAGCATGTCCATGGGATGGGTGGAGTTCGGCAGAAGCCGGAGCATCTCTGTTACGGGACCCGGCAACGCGCGTTGCGAGGCAATCTGTCGTGTAAACTCGACCAGTTGTTTCCCATTGGGCAACTCGCCATTCAGCAACAGGTAGGCGACCTCCTCAAAGCTCGCCTTCTGCGCCATCTCATGAATGTCGTAGCCGCGATACATCAATCCGGCATTCGGATCGACCCAGCAGATTGCCGTTTCGCCGGCGATGACGCCGGCCAACCCAGGACTGTATTCTGGTTTGCCTTCCTTATTCACTGGTGTGCTTTCCATTACTCGCTATTATGAATCGTTCAACCCGGAAGCGGCTTTGCGCGCAAGTCTTCCACTTTTTATCATACAATCGCCGCATTCTGCCGCGCTGGACTCATTTGGACATTGAAGTTGCGCTGGGTGTTTTAATCCGAGCCCATACCTGACCAACTCTCGGCGTTCGGATCGTAATCGAGCAAATCATACAGTTCCTGCCGCGTCTGCATCTTGTCGATCCAATCCGATTGCGTACCGGTTTTCTTGAGCGCAGCAAAAAACTTTTCACTCGCCTTCATCGAAACGCGGAACGCGCTCTGCGGGAAAATCACCATCCGATAGCCGAAGTCTGCGAGCTGTTCGAATGTCAACAGCGGGCTTTTGCCAAACTCAGTCATGTTCGCGAGCAACGGAAGATCAATTTCCTTCGCAAAATCGCGAAACTCCTCGGCGCTTTGCAGTGCCTCTGGAAAAATTGCATCTGCGCCAGCGGCAAGATATTCGCCAGCCCGCTCGACGACGCGATCGAAATCTTCGACCCCGCGCGCATCTGTCCTTGCGATAATCATGAAATTCGGGTCGCGACGCGCGCCGACCGCAGCTTTGATTTTGCCAACCATTTCCTCGACATCCACAATCGATTTCCCAGCGAGATGTCCGCAGCGCTTTGGAAATTCCTGGTCTTCAATGTGACAACCGGCCAGACCGGTGGCTTCGAGTTCACGGATCGTGCGGCCAACATTTTCGGCGCCGCCAAATCCCGTGTCGGCATCGACAATTGCAGGAATCTTCACCGCCTTTGCGATGTAGCCGGCCAATTGCGCCACTTCCGTTAACGTCAGCAGGCCAATGTCAGGCACACCGGCCGTCGCGTTCGCCATTCCGGCGCCGCTAGCATAGACCGCTTCAAAGCCAGCGCGCTCCGTCTGCCGCGCCATTGCCGCATTCGGCACACCGGGTATGATCACGGCGCATTTCGTGATCAGTTCCCGCAGCCGTTTGCTCTTGCTTGTGCTCGTAATCGTAGTCGAGGTCATCCCTTTATGGCGCACGCGGCCACCAGCTCATCCACGTTTTTCGCCGCGTCGAGCTTCCACACAATGTCGATAATTTTCCTAGCGCGATCGCCACCGAGCATCGGGTCAACTAGAGCGTGAAACTTTTCTTCCACCTGCGAATCTTTCAGCGGGTTTTTCGCGTGTCCCAGCGGGTAATCGACCCGCTTCGTCAATCGCCGGCCGTCGGCGAGTTCAATATGCACAATGTTCGCAACCGCACCGGGATAAAATGCGCTGAGTTCAGCGTTGCGTTCGACCTTCACGTTCTCCAAAAATTTCCAAATCTTGGGATCTTTAAAGCGCTTCCTCTGAAATTGGTTCTCTGTCACTTCGCCATCGATTAACGCGACCGCGGTGATGTAGGGGAGACTATGGTCGGCCGTTTCGCGGGTCTCCGGTTTCCATTTTTCTGGCTCGCTGCCGATGATGTCGACCGATGCATCGTGACTTTCGATCGTCATTGATTTCACTTCCACCCTTTCACCGATCTGGTTTCGCAAAAAGAGCGCCGCTTCAATTGCGCTTTGGCTATGATATTCAGCCGGCCAGAATTTGATGCTCGTGCGCAAAATCATCGACGCCGTGTCTTCACCATTTTTGGCAAACGGCACGGCAAATTTCTCCGCGACGTTGCCTAGTGAAACTCCGAGCTGCTTTTCAAATCCCATTTGGCCTTCGAAAATCGGACCTGGTCCAGTCATCCCGGCGCGGGCGAGCAGCGCCGAAAAAACTCCGTGCCGTGCCGCGTTGGCGAACGCCACGCCTTTCCAATGCGACAGCTCGCCTACGCGCGCCTGTCGCATCGCTGCACCTGCAACTCCGGCGATGTTCACCGCGTGGCGCGTATCTTTCGGACTAAGTTTCATCAACTTGGCGCAAGCGAGCGCGGTAGAAAACGCGCCGTAGGTCACATGATCCCAGCCGCGCGCTCGAATGCTGGCGGCGTCGCAAAACCGGCATTGCACTTCATAAGCGAGCGCAATCGAAGTGATCAATTCGCGTCCGCTTGCGCCAACGCTTTCCGCTACTGCCAGCGCCGCCGCAATGTTGTCGCTCGGATGCGCAGGTTCCTTCGACAGATAAGTGTCGTTGTAATCGAAATAACGGATGCAACACCCATTCGCGAACGCCGCCCAGTCCGGCGGGGCCTTGTGATTCGTACCGATGATTGTCGAACCATCTTTTGCTGAAAAATCAAAAGCGACTTTGCGCGCAATCGCGCACGGCTCTTCCTTCCAAGCGCCAAGCGCGCAGCCTAACGAGTCGATCACGCGCCGTTTCACTTCATGGACAACCTCCTTCGAAAGATCCTCAAACCGGAGTGCGCACGCGTAATCGGCGAGTTGATGAGCAAGCGTTTTCTTCATGGAAACTGAAATTTCAATCTGCCGATGAATTGTCCATCGGCAACATGCGATGTTGTAGGACAGGCGCTTCGCCTGCCATTTTCTTTCGGCAACCGATGCGGTTGCCCTACAGTTGAAAAACACGCACACTTTTCCCGTGAGCCAATTTCAATTCGGCGGCGAATTTGTCTGGCATCCGTCGGCGAAGCTGATTGCGCAATCGAATCTGCAGCAATTCATCAGCAAGCATCGGCTCGGTTCGTACGACGAGTTGATGCGCAGATCAACCACCGACATCGCCTGGTTCTGGGATACGGTCCTGCGCGGTCTCGACATCGAGTTCTATAAACCGTATTCGCAAGTCGTCGATCTAAGCGACGGCAAACCCTGGGCGCGCTGGTGCGTGGGTGGCGAAATGAATATCGTTCACAACCTGCTCGATAAATACGCCGACACGCAGATCGACAAGAAGCTGGCCATCAAATCCGAAATCGAAGACGGTACGACCCGCGAGCTCACCTACAAAGAATTGCGCGATCAAGTCGATCGCATGGCGAATTCCCTCCGCACTCTCGAGCTCGGCAAAGGCGACGCTATCGGCGTGTTCATGCCGATGGTGCCGGAAATCGTAGTCGCGATGCTCGCCATCATTAAGATCGGCGGAATTTTCCTTCCGCTTTTCTCCGGGTTCGGCGCAGCGGCAATCGTCTCGCGATTAAATGACGCCAACGCAAAAGCGCTCTTCACGGCGGCCGGAACTTATCGACGCGGGAAATTTTGCCCGATGAAACCGGTCGCCGATGATGCAGCGGCGCAAATTCCAACATTGCGGCATCTGGTCGTTCTTAACCAAGCCGGCGAATGGCTCGTCGAAGATCTCAGCCCTGATGCGGGACCACCCACAAGATTGCGGGGGCCTTTTGATGATGCGCCGACCGAACACACGTCAGCCGAGGAACCGATGATGATCATCTACACGTCGGGAACGACCGGAAAACCGAAAGGCGCAGTCCACACGCATTGCGGTTTTCCGATCAAGTCCGCGCAGGACGTGTGGCATGGCCTCGATCTGCACGAAGATGAAACGCTTTTCTGGATGACGGACATGGGGTGGATGATGGGACCGTGGGAAGTTTTCGGCACGTTACTGCTCGGCGCGACCATGATGCTCTACGATGGCGCGCCTGATTTTCCGGGACCGGATCGTGTCTGGTCACTGGTGGATCGACACAAAGTGACGGCCCTCGGTGTCTCGCCAACGTTGATCCGCGCGCAGCGCCGTCACGGTTACAATATTGTGCATCGACACGATCTTTCCTCGCTCCGGAAATTCGCTTCGACCGGTGAACCGTGGAATCCCGAACCGTGGATGTGGTTGTTCCAAAATGTCGGGCACGGCAAACTTCCCATCATTAATTATTCCGGTGGCACCGAAATCTCCGGCGGGATTCTGATGGGTAACGTGCTCACGCCGATGAAACCATGTGCGTTCTCCGGGCCATTACCGGGAATGGCGGTGGACGTGGTCGATGAAGATGGAAAATCGGTACGCCGTCAGGTAGGTGAGCTGGTCATTCGCGAGCCTTGGATTGGAATGACACGCGGTTTTTGGAAAGATGCTCAGCGTTACATTGAAACCTACTGGTCGCGTTTTCCAGATGTGTGGGTCCACGGCGATTGGGCTGCAGTCGATGACGACGGGCTGTGGTACATTTTGGGGCGTTCCGACGACACGATTAAAATTGCCGGCAAACGCGTCGGACCAGCTGAAGTCGAATCTGTCCTCGTCGCGCACTCGCAAGTGAGCGAAGCCGCTGCAATCGGCGTGCCGGATTCAATCAAAGGCGAAGCGCTCGTTTGCTTTTGCGTATTGAAGAAGGACGCAAACGGCGACGTGGCTCTAGCAGCCGAATTGAAAAAGAACGTCGCGCGCGATCTCGGCAAAGCGCTCGCGCCGCGCGACGTCATCTTTGTCGCCGACATACCAAAAACGCGGAACGCAAAAGTGATGCGCCGCGTCGTGCGCGCCGCGTACTTGGGCGAAAAGCTTGGCGACACGTCAGCGTTGGAAAACCCGGCGTCCTTGGACGAAATCAAGCGGGCGGCAGCAAGTTCGAAGTGAACTGCGGCTGTTTCACGCGAGCAGCGAATTCAGCACGTCGTATGAAACAGGCCGCCAACTGGCTCGGTTTGCGCGAGCTTGTTGTAAAGCGCCACAGCATGCTGCGTCGGCAACACGTGGACGGCGAGTTGATCGCTCTCGGCCAGGATCAAGCAGGCATCGGCTCTCGGCCCGCTGCTAACACAATTAGAACCGAAACCGGTTGTAGTCTTCGTGCGTCCCAATCCAAAACCACAAAACAGTATCACCTTCTCGCAGGCCAAAGTGCGCGGTAATGGTCCCCGATTCGCACGACGCAGACGTTGTTGCGCCGTTCTTCAAATCCAAGGGATGGATGAAATGGATCGCGTTTCCACATTGCGTATTTCTCTCGTGCGAGATCTTGAATCGGGACCGGCAATTTCTCGAAAGCCTTCCACAAACGCCGGTGCGTCTTGCCGATCACGGCAGGTCTTGCATGCGGCCAGCGTGAAGATCGGCCCGAACTTCATCCAGAACCGGGCGGAGCCGTCCGTCTTCATCGAAATCTTCATCGATCTGCCGGTCCCACGCCGCACGATCTCGCTCACGCAGAAACGCGATCAGTTCCGCGAACTCTTTCGGCGAAAGTTGATCAACCGCAGTTTTGATTTCGGCTAGACTCATATTTTCGATCTTATCACCGCTCGATTATTCTTCCAAGTTTTCTGCAACACCGAGTGACGCGCCCTACCATTTGCAGCAGATCTTATCAGCACGTCGTATGAAAGAGTCCGCCGACGGCCTCGCTTTCGGCCAGCTTGTTGTAAAGCGCCGCGGCTTCTTTGGTCGGCAACACGTGCACGGCAACCCCCGCCGTTTTCAAAAAATCCAGCGTCTCGCGCGGGACCTGAAGGCACTCGGCCATTCCACGTGAGAGCACGATGATTTTCGCGCCGTGATCGAGTAATTCCTGCACATCGGCGATTTGAATCCCCGGCCGGTGAGCCATTCCTGTGTCGCGCCAGTTCCATTCGCGCGAGCCGCCGGGGAAAAGTTTTGCGTCTTTGTACGGCTCGGCTCTGCCCTCGACCTCAAGCTGACCCCACGAAACATGTTTGATTCGCGGCGAACGATTTCTGGTCTCCGTCATTCAACAGATAAATCGCACGGCAGTCACGAAACGGACTAGTCTTCCTCGATGGAACTGAAGTTCCTCGGCACGCGCGGCGAGATCGAGGCCCGAATGCGGCGGCACCGCATGCACACGTCACTGCTGATTTCACACCGCGGCGCGCGTGTGATGATCGATTGCGGTCTCGATTGGCTAGGCAAACTGAAACGGGTAGATCCAAGTGCGATCGTGCTCACGCACGCGCATCCCGATCACGCCTGGGGATTGAAACGCGGTGCGCGTTGTCCGGTGTATGCGCCGGAAAAAACGTGGCAGGAATTACGGCATTATCCCATTAAGGAGCGTCGGCTGATCAAAGAGCGTACGCCGACGAAAATTTGTGGGATCACATTCGAAGCGTTCCCGGTCGAACATTCCATTCTTTCGCCGGCGGTCGGATATCGCGTGAGCGCCGGGTGTGCCCGCATTTTCTACGCGCCCGACCTGATCTTCATTCACGAGCGCGGTGCAGCGCTCAACGGGGTGCAAATCTACATTGGCGATGGTGCCACGGTTACGCGCTCGTTTATTCGCAAACGCGGCAAAGCACTCATCGGTCACTCGCCTGTTCGGACCCAACTGACATGGTGTGAAAAAGAGGGCGTGCCTAAAGCCATCATTACGCATTGCGGTTCGGAGATTGTCACCGGTGATGAACGCGAAATGTCGGCGAAACTCCGTGCCATCGCCGTCGAGCGACATGTCGAAGTCCGGATCGCCTACGATGGAATGAAAGTCACGTTCTAAATTTGCTGCCTCCCGAAAAGCGACGCGAGGACGCGTGCGCACTCCGAAAGCTTCGCGAAACTCGATCCACGTTTCACACATTTCGCACGAAGTGCTTTTGGAGTGCGGTGAGTCAGCGCACCGCTTTCCCGCCTTAGCCCAGAACAGATCTGAGTTTGGATGCTTGGGCTGGGAGTTTACTTTTCTTCATGTTGTTGCGCCTTTTTCTCTGCGGCGACGTCATGACAGGGCGCGGCATTGATCAGGCGCTGCCGCATCCGGTGAATCCAGTTTTGTACGAACCGTACGTGCGCGACGCGCGTGAGTATGTCGAGCTTGCTGAGAAAGCACACGAACCGATACCGCGTCCGCTGAGCCTCGATTACATCTGGGGTGATGCGCTGCGAGGACTGGAGGACGCACAAATCGATCTCCGACTTGTCAATCTCGAGACTGCCATCACCTCGGCCGAAACACCATGGCCCGGCAAAGGAATTCATTATCGCATGCATCCACAAAACATTGGCTCCCTTTCCGCCGCGCGCATCGACGCCTGCGCTTTGGCGAACAATCACGTGTTGGACTGGGGATACCAAGGGTTGTCGGAAACACTGCAAACCCTGGACGCGGCGGGCATCGCCCACTCGGGCGCTGGCAACGATGCCGACGAGGCGATGCGGCCCGCAGTGCTCAGCCCGGCTGGCAAAGGTCGCGTGCTTTTGTTTTCATTTGGATCAAAAACCAGCGGCATCCCGCGCGGGTGGAAAGCCACGAGCAATTCTCCTGGAGTAAATCTGCTGGATGATCTTTCGGACGAAACCGCGGCACGAGTGTGCGATCAAATGCGAGCGTATCAGCAATCTGGCGATTTGGTCGTCGCGTCAATCCACTGGGGCGGCAACTGGGGTTACGAAATTCCACAAGAACAAATCGCGTTCGCTCATCGCTTGATTGAAGAAGGCGTTGCGGTCGTGCATGGGCATTCCTCGCATCACGTGAAGGGGATCGAAGTCTTTAAAAGCCGGCTCATCCTTTACGGTTGCGGCGATTTCCTCACCGACTACGAAGGAATCAGCGGCTACGAAACGTTCCGTGGCGACTTGGCGCTGATGTATTTGATCGAACTCGATCACGACAGCGGCGAATTGATGAATGCGCGTTTGGTCCCGATGCAAATGCGACAGTTCCAGCTACGGCGCGCATCGGCCGCCGATGCTAAATCGCTTTGCAATCTGTTGAATCAGCTCGGCGCAAAATTCAGCACAGGGGCAAAGCTGCAAAGCGACAACAGTCTAATGCTCGAATGGCGACCAGATTAATGAACGAATCTTCATTGTAGGACAGGCGCATCGCGTGCCCGGCAACCGAAGCGGTTGCCCTACAATTTTACAGCGCCCACACGCACTGAGAGCGCGCGCAGGAAGTCCTCGGCTTCGGTGGGATTTTTAAGCGAATAACGCGCTGCCGTCAGTTGCGACTCGTCTGTCACCAGAATGCCAACGCCGAGATGCTCGAGTGCGCGGAAGGCGTCTTCATCTGTGGTATCGTCGCCGAGGTAAATTGGGCGAACGTTCTCGCGATCCAGGCCGAGGCTTTCCATGAGCCAGATCACAGCTTTGCCCTTGTCCCAATCGATGTCGGGTAGCAGTTCGTAGACTTTTTTGCCGTTGATCCTGCGCAGTTCGGGATGTCGCGCTGCTACAGCTTCGACAGCTCGCGCCAGCATGAGCACGTCGTTTTCGTTCACGTTGCGGTAGTGCGCGGCAACGGAAAAACGTTTTCGTTCTAACTGCGCACCGGGAATTTCATCAAGCGCTTGGCGCAGCTCCTTTTCCGAAGTGTCGAGGATGGACAGATATTCGGCACCCAATTGCCTGCATAATCCGCCCGGACCGGCGATATCAAAGCCGTGACTACCGGCATAAACGATGCCATCGAGGTCCACGCGGCGGCGAACGTCATCGAGGTCGCGACCGCTAAGAATTGCAATCAGTGCTTGCGCACCAAGCTCTCGCAGCACGTGTCGCATTGACTCGGAGAGCCACGCGTCCTCTGGATGACAGACAATTGGCGTGAGCGTGCCATCATAGTCGAGAAAAACGGCCACGCGATGATTTGGGCTAGCGATCTCCTGAACGTGCTCGAGCGCCGAGGGAATCATATTCGATCTGACATTTCAACGCTTTAACGCTTCAACGAAAAAAGTTAAACTGGTCGGCACTGTAACTCACGTTTGCATGAATCGCCTGATAGTTGTTTCCAATCGATTGCCATTCGCGCTTGATTCCACCGGCGAAGATTTGTGGACGGTCACACCGGCAACAGGTGGACTCGTCTCTGCGATCGAGCCGGTGCTGCGCGAGCGAGGCGGAACCTGGATCGGCTGGCCCGGAATTGCAGGCAAAATCCCACAGGAACCGCTAGCCAAAGCCACGCGCAATGCCGGTTACAAGGTTGTGCCTGTGGCTCTGAGCGAAACCGAGCGCGACGAATTTTACTACGGCTATTCGAACGAGGTGATCTGGCCGCTTTTTCACGATCTGCAAAATTTCTGCAACTTCGAGCCGGCATACTGGCAAACTTACAAGGAAGTTAACAACCGCTACGCGGATGCCATTGCCCGGTGTGCGCAGCCCGATGATTTCATCTGGGTGCACGACTATCACCTGATGTACGTCGCGGAGGCGTTGCGCGAGCGCGGCGTGTCCCCAGACCTTTCGCGATTAACGTTCTTTCTACACATTCCCTTCCCGCCGTACGATATTTTTTCGAAGCTTCCGCAACAACAACGGCTCCTGCGCGCTCTGCTTCAGTTCGATTTGGTCGGGTTCCAAACCCGGCGCGACGTCCGCAATTTTATTCAGTGTGTGCGGCGCGTGATGTCAGAAGCAAAAGTCCTTTCTCGCCGCGAGCTGCAACTGATCCGATTTGAAGATCACGAAATACGCGTGGGGTATTTCCCGATCGGGATCGACTTCGATTCTTTTGAAAAGAGTGCGAGGTCTGACAGCGTCGAGCAAAGAGCCCAGCGGCTGCGCGCCACTTTTCCTGGTTGTCAGTTAATCCTCGGTTCCGACCGGCTGGACTACAGCAAGGGAATTCCCGAGCGATTGCGCGCATTTCGCACCGCTCTGGAACGTTATCCGGAACTGAGCGGCCGCGTGGTCCTGATTCAGATCGTCGTGCCGAGCCGGGTGGAGATTCCCAGATATCACGAGTTCAAGCAACGCATCGACCGCCTGGTTGGCGATATCAACGGCCGCTTCTCCACCAGCACGTGGCTGCCGGTGCAATATCATTTTCGGTGCCTCGATCGCGAGGACCTTCTCGCGCATTACCGGGGGTGCGACATCGCGTTCGTCACGCCGCTCAAGGATGGGATGAATCTCGTAGCCAAGGAATATTGTGCATGCCGAATCGACAACGATGGCGTGCTGATCCTGAGCCAGTTCGCCGGCGCGGCCGAGCAACTCAAGCCCGGTGCGTTGCTGGTCAATCCTTACGATATCGAGGAAATGGCGGACACGATTTTGAAAGCTTTCCGCATGAGCCAGGTCGAGCGCAGTGGACGCATGAAGCGGATGAGACACGTGGTTCGGAAGGAAAATGTGTTTTGGTGGGTCGATTCATTTCTCAGAGCCGGATTGCAAATCGGAACTCGGCCGCCGCGAGTTTCAAAGCGACGACTAGCCACGTCCGCGCGGTGAGCGAGCACTCAAAGAGGAGAGGAGCGTGGATTACGCGGATGGAATGAGATGGAACCAAAGACTTGTCAGCCAAATGCATGGAAGAACGCCGAAGCTTAAGCCCACGTTCGCCACAACAAATCATTGAAGCAGCGGGTCAGTGTCCCCACTGCATCAACGTTTCAAGACTTCAACGTCCTCGCCCCAAACCGGCTCCTCCAGTTGCAACGCCGGGTCGTCCAGCTCGGTGCGATTAAATTTCTCATATTGCCCAGAGACATCCGGCCACGGCCGCAAACGCAGCTTGACCCGATCGCCCGGCCGCAACCGCGCCGCTGATGTCCACACGTTGTCGCGCATGCTCCACAAATACACGACAGCCTGGGCGTGCGACGCCGCGTTGCGGAAGGTGTCCGCGGCGCCCTCGCCGCGCGAATCGGCGGCCACAATGTCGACCAAATGCAACGCCTCGATGTGATCCTTGTATGGCACGGTGCCCGGCCGCGGCACAGGCGAAATGCTTTCGACCGTTCCGCTGACCGCGATTTCCTCGCCGGCCTTCAAACTCAAAAAGCGAGAAGGTTTCGCTTCACCCAGTTTTAGATCGAGAAGTTTCCAATTCCCAAACGACAACTCGCGCGCTGCAAATTCCCAGATCACCAGTTTTTTTCCAGCCAGCCGGTCGCGCCCGCGCGCGAGCTCGTTGCTCAAAATTTCGCGCGTGGCGAATGACGCGTCGCTGTTTCGCAGAATGCAGTCGATAGGCCGCCGCAACGCCACGCTCAGATGCTCGGCGAATCCCGCCGATTCGCCCCAGCCCATCGCTTCGAACGAAAAAATATTTGAAAAACTGTCGCCGAGCAGGAGCACATCAGCCTCCTTGCTTGGCCGCCACAGCGCATTGCCAGTGACGACTTGTCGAATCGTCACTTTCTCCGGCGGAAAAAACTTATCACCTCTCGATAACTTCAACATCGCGGCGATATCGCCGCGCGCGACGATTTCCTTTTCAATAATCGACGGCAATGTTGATCCTGCTGTTGCTGGCAATTGGAGAAAATCTGCCAATCGTTGCGCAACAAACTCCATCGTTTGGGGCCGCCAATGCGTGTCGGTTTCGAGATAAAGAGGCCCGTTTTTTCCTCGCTCCATCAAAAACGGCTCAGGATCGAACAGGCGTACTTTCTCTCGTTCGAGCCGGGCTTTGAATTCGTTAAAGGACGGATTGGGTAAAGCGCCACTGGCCTGAGCCCGATTGGCGTTAGACACGGCGAGCATTTCACCTTCAGTACTTGGTTTCACTGACACCGGCAAAACCACCAGATCGATCCCCCGTGCGGCAAGCTGATTGCGAAAATCGACAATCGCCTTAATCGGATCGGGCTGGACACGGCTCGTTTGCAAACGGTGTTTCATCCGGATCGGATCGAGAAACGGCGGCCCGATCACATGATCGACATCGGCGCGATAAAACAGCCAGGGATCGTGGCCCAAATAAACCTGCTCGTTGCCAGCGCCTAGCAGCACACTGAGCAAATATTGCATGCGCGGCAACAGCCATTGCGAGACTAACGACTCGTTTTCCAACGTGCGCTCGACGCGTTTCAGATCTTCGGAATGGGGGAGCCATGGCAGCGATTTGAAGATGGAAATCATCGGCAAGCGGCTGATCGAGCCCGCCGCGCGAAATTCGCCAGCAAGCTGAATCGCCGGAACAGCGACAATCGTTAACAAGAACAGCGCAATAAGAGTTTGCCGCGTTCCGGGCGTAAACTTCGTATTCTTTAGCGCCAGATCGGCTTCCTCTTCGCGCGGAAGTCTCCGATGCGCCGCACTCGGAGTCGGGTCAGCGTATCTTGGCAACGAATATTTCGGCAGAGGTGGTGGGGTCGTTGGCATAATTAACGCGCTAGAAAATGAAATAGATAAAAGGATTGTATTCCTGGGTGGCCAGGACGATCAGCGCGACCCAGCCGAGCGCGAAACAAGTCGCTGTCTTCGGCCAGGTCATTTCTTGAGTCCAATCCCAAGTCTGCCTCCCAAACCAGACTACGATTCCCGCGGCCAGAATCGACAAAGCGTAATAGGGCTTGTAAATCAGGCCGCCAATCAGCGACGCATTCGGGAACGGCTGATTGAGGTGAAACATCGCGCCGAGATATTGGATGGCGCCGCGTAACGTTCCGCCGCGAAAGAACACCCAGCCAATGGTCACGATCAAAAACGTTAGGGCGACCCGCAATAGCTTGGGTAGATTATGATAAACGCCTTTGCGACCCTGGCTGCGCTCGAATGCGAGCATCCCGCCATGAAGCCCGCCCCAGATCACAAAGTTCCACGATGCGCCGTGCCAGAGTCCGCCGAGAAGCATCGTGATAATGAGGTTCGCGTACGTGCGGGGGAGGCCGTACTGGTTGCCGCCTATCGGAATGTAAAGATATTCGCGCAGCCAGGTTGAAAGCGAGATGTGCCAGCGCCGCCAGAAATCAGTGATCGATTGCGCGAGATACGGCGAATCAAAATTTTTCGCGAAAACGAATCCGAACATCAGGCCAAGCCCAATCGCCATGTCGGAGTAACCGCTGAAATCGAAATAAATCTGGAACGAATACCCGAGCGATCCGAACCACGCGTCGAGTGTTTGAATCGAGCCAGCGTCAAATGCCGTGTCCGCGATTTTACCGCACGGATTGGCCAGCAAAACCTTTTTCGCCACGCCCATCATGAAAAACGCGACGCCGCGCGCGAATTTATCGGATGTAAGCCGGCGATTTTTGAGCTGATCGGCGAGGAACGAGAACTTCAGAATCGGCCCGGCGACAAGGTGCGGGAACATCGAGACGAAGCAGGAGAAATCGATAAAGTTGGCCATTGCCTCGGCATTGCCGCGATAGACGTCGATGGTGTAGCTGAGCGCTTGAAATGTGTAAAAGCTGATGCCGAGCGGCAGCACCACGCGAAAAAACGTGTTCAATTGCGTGCCCTCCAATCCGAGGCTTTGCACCAGCGAGTTGTAACTATCGATGCCGAAGTTGAAGTACTTGAAAAAACCCAGGACAACGAGATTGCAGACGATCGAGATCGTGATCGCCGTCCGCCGAACGCGCGTCTTGCGCTCCGCCGGATCGACAATTTTCACCGGCTGACGCCAGACTCGCCACACTTGCCAGGAGTTGTGCGCGATGACCAGGCTCATCAGCCAGTCGATAAACGTTGTACCGAACATCAGCACCATGAACCGCGGCTCGGCCCAGCCGTAAAATGTATATCCGGCAACGATCAACCAGGCGTTACGCCAGCGTTGCCGCGCGCGAAACAGCGCGTAATAAACGAGCAGCGCGAAAGGCAGAAAATAGTAGATGAAAATGTGAGAGCTGAATACCACGCTCGATATTTGGTGCTTTTTTCCGCAACACGGTTATAGAAAAACTTCTCTTGAAGTCGATGCGAATCTTAGCAGGCATCCGCAGATTTTGGCGGGCGCTCTCACTGTCGGCGGGCACTGCAGGGAAAGCTGCCAGCGTTCCCCGCAGGTGTTGTGTTTACGTCGCTATTCTTACTTCTTTGTCTATCCCGAAAGTCTTCGCGGGTGATTCGATTCCGCTGTCCAATTCGCAACAGAAATTCGTTGACGAACTGGCGGCCAAATCACGGTCGGCTGAAAGTAAAGGCGCGGCAGTGATCCCGGGCGCGGATGGCTGGTTTTTTCTTTCCAGCGATATTCGATTTCTCTCGGTCGGCCAATTCTGGGGCGCTGACGCGGCGAAAGTCAGCCGGGCACACAAACCCGAATCGGCTGATCCGATTCCGGCGATTGTCGACTTTCATGATCAACTGAAACGGCGCGGAATAGACCTGCTGCTAGTGCCGGTCCCGCCGAAAGCAGCAATTTATCCGGAGAAAATTTTGCCCGACGTCGATCTTCATGGTGAAACGGCGGCTCCATTCCTTGCGCGATTTTACGACGAGCTGCGGAAACGTGGAATCGACGTCGTCGATCTTTCGCCAGTTTTCCTCCAAAACCGTGCCATCGAACGCGGCCCGGTTTTTTGCAAGACCGATTCGCACTGGTCTGGATTAGGCTGTGTTCTCGCGGCACAAACGGTCACGGAGAAAATTCGCGAGAAACTCGCCGGGCAGCCGCGGAGGAATTACGCAGCAGAATGGAAAGAGACCACGATCAAAGGCGACCTCGGCGATCTTGCCGGATCGGATACAAAGAAGCCCGAACCGGAAAAAATTGCGGTGCGAACGATCAGCGACAAGGAAACGGGCGCGGCAATAAATCCCGATCCGAACAGCCCATTGCTGATTATGGGCGACAGCCACACGCTCGTGTTTCACGATTTTCTTGCGGAGAAATCCGGTTTGCTTGATCAACTTGCGTACGAGATCGGCTTCGCGCCTGATTTGATAGGCACGCGCGGTTCGGGCGCTACCTCGGTCCGGGTCAGTCTGTATCGGCGCGCACGGAAAGATCCCGAATATCTCGCTAAGAAAAAAGTGATCGTCTGGTGTTTCGCCGCGCGCGAATTCACCGAGTCGGACCAAGGGTGGGACAAAGTGCCTGTTTCACAATGATGCCAGCACGACGGGGCAAGAGGCTGTGCTCTGTACGGCCTACGGACATCTTGTTCGGTATTTCGAATTCGGCGGAGTGCAACTCCGCCGGCCCCATGGCGTGCATATCTCTGTTCCGGTCCTCCGCTGCACTACGTTCCTTGGCGACGCTCTTAGCCTGCTTGAGTTTTGCTCCATATCTCCGCGCTCAAAGCACTCCAACTTCTCCTGAGCCACCGCGCGATCTCACGGTATTGATACTCGGCGATTCGCTCTCGTTGTGCGGATTCGGCAAGCGGCTCGACCAAAAATTCCGGGGCGATCCGCGGGTAAAATCGGTTTTCACCTATTGCACATGCGGCACAAATCCGCTGAGCTGGTTGAAAGAAAAACCCTATGCGCACGTTCAGACACATTGTGGTTACTTGAGCATTGAATCGCTGCCGGATTCGCATGCGATCAAGGAACTGCGCGATATTTACGGAATGACGCGCGGCCATACCCCGAAATCGCACCCAGTTCCGAAGCTGGAAGACCTTCTCGCCAAGATCCAGCCGGATATCCTCGTTATGCAAACCGGCGCGAACCTGTTCGGTTTGTTTTCGGGACGTGAAAAGGTAAAGCCCGACCACGACGCGGCCATGTTGCGAAAATACCTCGTGCCATTCGTCAAGAAAGCGATTACGCCGCCGTCGAAATTGCGGAAAATTTACTGGGTCGCCCCGCCCACGTCCGGGCGCGTTCCAGGCGAAGTGCAGGAGTTCGTGTTCGAGCAAACGCAGAATGACATCGGAAGCGTAACGCACGTAATCGATGGTCGAAAACTGGTCGTCTATCCTTACAAACACATGGAGCCGGACAAGGAGCATTTCGTCGGCGAAGACATGGACAAGTTGACGGACAAGGTCTTTGTCGAGATCGACCGCGATCTCTCCGCGCAGCCATGGTCGGATGTGCGGCCACTCAGCGAATCAATCGCGAGACTGGCGACCGTAGCCGCGCCGAGCGCAACGCCCGCGACGGCGTCATTGATCGTAAAGGCGAAACTCGTTTCCAAAACAAAACCGATTCGGCGGGAGGAATTACTGCCATATCAGGAATTTCTGGTCGGATTTGTTTACGATGTGGAAGAAGTGATTGCGGGCGAGTATGGCGAGAAACAAGTCTTGGTGATGCACCCGGCTTACATCGGCCTGCAGCCGCAATCACTCGGGAAATTTCGCATCGGCCGGAGTTATGAGCTTCAGTTGCGCGGGTTGGACGGCTCGATTTGGAGTACAGTAAAATCGAAGGACGATTCCGGCCGAATCGATCTGGAGCCCTATATTCGCATCCAGGATGAAGCCCGATACCCCAAGAGCGCGCGGTAAAAAAGATTGGTCGCCAATGATTCGCTCGGTTTCATTTTCGCTCGGATTGCTGGTCGTCATCGGCTCCTTCGTGTTGGCCAATAAGCAGCAGAAGCAGTCCGCTCCGCCACCACCGCCGAAGGTGCTCATGATTGGCGATTCGTTATCTGTGGCCGGCTTTGGCGATGCGGTGCGGGAACATCTCGAACACCGGATCGGGCGCGAGAACGTCGCATTTTTCGCCTCGTGCGGGTCGTCGCCGGAGAATTGGCTGCAAAATGAACCGGTGTTTCATACGCGGTGCGGCTACCGCGAGAAGACGCCGACGACCGACGTTTATCGCGATTATCACAACGGCAGGAGGCCGCCGGCCGTCGCCACGCCGAAAATCGAGACGCTGATCGAGCGATACAAACCGACAATCGTGATTGTCCAGTTAGGCACGAACTGGATGGATCAAACATTGTCCGACAATCACATCCGCGCTGTCCTCGCGCGGTTCGTTAGCGCGGCGCACCGCGGCGGCGTACGAAGGATGATCTGGATCGGCCCGCCGGATTCGTCGCGGTTTTCAAAGGTGCAGAATCGGATTTACCGGCTGATCCAGCAATCGCTGCCACGGGGCGATCCAGTGATCGATTCCCGTCGATTCACTCGTTATGTATCGGGCAAAACTGGTGGCGACGGCGTTCATTACAACAGCGAATCGGGCGCGGCATGGGCGAGACCTGTGAATGCCAGCATCGACCAGGTTCTCGCGGCCGACATTGCGGCGCGCCGCAAAGTGGCCAGCAATCGTTAGCCGCGGGCGAATAGAGATAAAACGCGGATTCAACTGCGCTGACTTCCAATTGGGAGCGCAGTAACATGGATCGCAGCACACTGAGAAAACTTTTAGATCACCCGCAAAAAGTTTAGAGAACGCCATTGTCATGGCCATCATCGACAACCTGCAAAAAATTTCGGACACCGTTTGGGAATTGCCTGCGACTTACAAGGAGGGCATGCGCGTACCGGCGCGGATCATCGCGACGGAAAAACTGGTCCGCGAAATGGACGAAGCCGTTTACCAGCAGATCAGCAATGTCGCCACGTTGCCTGGAATCGCGCGCTACGCGCTTTGCATGCCCGATGGCCACAGCGGTTACGGATTCCCCATCGGCGGCGTCGCGGCAATGGACGTGCGCGAAGGCGGCGTCATCTCACCAGGGGGTATTGGTTTCGATATCAACTGCGGCATGCGCCTCGTCACCACGAATCTCACGATCGATGACGTGAAACCGCATTTGAAACAGATTGTAGATCTTCTGTTCCAACGTGTGCCGGCTGGCGTCGGGAGTCATGGATTTCTGAAATTGTCGCACGACGATTTTCGAGGGTTAGTCGAGCAAGGCGCGCGTTGGTGTGTCGAACACGACTATGGCTGGGAAGAAGATCTCGAATTGACCGAGGAGAACGGTTGTATTTCCGGCGCTGACGCATCGAAGATCAGCGAACGCGCAATCGATCGCGGCTACAACCAGGTCGGCACACTCGGCAGCGGCAATCATTACCTGGAAGTCCAGGTCGCGCG
>WNES01000379.1_pt1 | contig 23825 bp, 24 predicted proteins | sample 5399931 | NCBI WGS metagenome assembly WNES01 (sample SAMN13153332, study PRJNA577476) | soil metagenome | isolation source: 20 cm grassland meadow soil 2 days after 3rd rain plot 5 | place: USA:California | collected 2015-11-11
GCTCGGGCAGATGGCGATGCGTGTGATCGCCCGCCCCGCCGTCCGCTTCGTCCGCGAACCAGCAGTAGGCCCAGATCTTTGCCGGGCGCAGCATCTTCCGGCCGGCCCGCAGAATGATACCGATCGGCTCGTCGTCGTCCAGAACTAAGGGGAGACTCGTCATGGAGAAGGCGTTCCCGGTTGTGGAATGCTGCGTTGCCGGGGCAAAACGCTTGCCGCACGCCTCTCCCGGCAACGCCTTATCCGACAACGGGTAACAGGAAGGGGAGGGCGGGGTGCGGTCAGTCGGACACGTTCAGCGCCGTGTCCAGCTGACGCTCCGGCTTCGTCGCTGTGAAACCGGCGCTGGCCTTCCCGCGGCGGCGGCGGACGATCTCCCAGCCGCCGTACTGGGCCTGCAGGGCCTCGGGGGCGAGCGGGATCACCTCGCTCGCCGCAGGGCTGGGGAGGATCACGTGGACACCGCCGGGGCGGGTGCGCACCTGCAGCTCTGCGAGCAGCGCCTGGCGGTCGCGCGCGCGCGTGACGACGAGCGCCTGGAACCGGCCGGCCAGCTGCTCGGTGACGGCCCGGCTCTCGGCCGCCTCGATGGCGCCCAGGTCGTGGTCGACCAGGAATACCTCGGCGTCGTGCGCCGCGATGAACAGCGCGGCGGGGAGCGCGGCCGCGCCGACCACAACGGCGAGGTCGCCGGGCTCGAGGCGGCGCACCGCGCTGACGAGCGGGCCATCCGCTTCGAGGCCCCAATGCGTCGGGGCGCGTTGCGCGGCGCGCAGCGCGCGGTGCTTCTGGCGCCAGCGGGGGAACGACGGCAGCCGCAGCCGCCGGGCGATGATGCGGTCGACGTGCTCGAGCAGCAGCACCTCGGTGAGGAGGTACTGCCCCGCGGCGTTCTCCTCGAGCTCGCGCACCGCCTCGTCGCCGATCTCCAGCAGCTCCTCGCGGGTGAGCGCGTTCTTGTGCTCCTCGATCCGCTGCAGCAGGAACTCCTGGTACTCCTGCTTGAGCGAGCGCGGTGGCCGGCGCGTGGTCCGGGAGCGCGGCTCCCCCGAGAGGCTCAGCATGGCTCCACGTGCACGGTGACTTCGTGCAGCCGGAGGTCGCGCTTGAGCCGCTCCTCCACCTGGTCGGCGATGGCGTGCGCGGACTCCACGTCGGCGTGGCGGTCGACGCATACCGTCACCTCGGCGTAACGCAGGTCGGAGGGCCCGCGCGACCGGATGGCGTAGGCGCTTTTCACCCCCGGCACGGCCTGGGCGGCGTCCTGGATGTCGCGCGTCGGGATGGCGCGTTGGTCCACGAGCACCGGCACCGTGCGCGCCAGGATGCGATAGGCCACGAGGACGATCGCCAGGGCCACGATGATCGCGACGGTCGAATCGGCCCACCACCACCCCTGGCGCGTGAGCAGGATGCCGACGAGGATGCCGACCGTGATGAAGACGTCCGCGCGGGTGTGCGCCGCGTCCGCGACCAGCAGCTCGCTGCCGAGCTCGACGCCGCGGCGATGCTCGTACCACGTGATGAGCATGTTCACGCCGAGCGTGAGAACCAGCAGCGCCAGCTGAAAGTCGCTCACGTCGACCCGATGGCTGCCGCTCACGAAATGGTTGACCGCCCCTCGCACCAGCTCGAAGCAGGTGATCGAGAGGAATCCCACGATCGCCAGCGCACCCAGCGTCTCGAACTTTCCGTGGCCGTACGGGTGGTCTTCATCGGGCTCCTTCGCGGCCACCCGGACGATGATCAGGGCGAGCACGTTGTTGAGCGCATCCACGCACGAATCCACCGCCCCGCCGAGCACGGCGAGGGAGCCGGACGTGATCCCCACCGCGAGCTTGACCCCGACGACCGCCAGGTTGGCGACGAGGAGGCCGATAAAGACTCGGCGGACCAGGGCGGACGCCGGCATGGCCAGGAATGCAAGGTTGTAGGGGACAGCGGTTTAGTCAACGGCCCGGAGCAGGACGCCCTTCAGGTACCCGGTCTCGGGGACGTTCACCAGCTCAGGGTGGTCCTGGCCGGCCCCCGTGACGGCGAGGAGTTGGAGACGGCGGCCTGCGTCCCGCGCGGCGTCGCCCAGCATGTCGAGGAAGACCGCCCGGGTCACATGGTAGGAGCAGGAGCAGGTAAACAGCACGCCCCCAGGGGCGACGAGGCGCATGGCCCGCAGATTGATCTCCTTGTAGCCGGCGAGCGCGCGGGCAACGCTCTGTTTCGATTTGGCGAACGCCGGGGGGTCGAGCACGATCGTGTCGAACAGCTCTTCGCGCCGCTCCAGCTCGCGCAACAGATCGAACGCGTTGGCCTCGCGCCAGGTGATGTTCGTAAGCTCGTTGAGCGCGGCATTCTCGCGCCCCCGCGCTAACGCGTCGGCACTCGAGTCCACCGCCACCACCTCCCCGGCGCGGCGTGCGAGGTGGAGCGCGAACGAGCCGTGGTAGGTAAACAGGTCGAGCGCCCGGCCGGCGCCGGTGTGCTCCGCCACGAGGACGCGGTTCTCACGCTGGTCGAGGAACGCCCCCGTCTTCTGGCCCGTGCGGGGCGCGGCGAGGTAGCGAACGCCTGCCTCCTCCACGGCCACCGTGTCCGGGACCGTCCCCCGTGCCAGGGCTACCTCGAGCGGCAGCCCCTCGTGGCGCCGCACCGTGGTGTCGTTGCGAAGCAGGATCCCCTCGGGCGCGAGGGCGGCGTCGATCCCGTCCAGGACGTCCGCGCGCACCCGCTCGAGGCCGGCCGAGAGCAGCTGCGCCACGACGTACGGGCCGTACCGATCCACCACGAGGGATGGCAGGCCGTCCCCTTCGCCGTGGACCGCGCGGTAGGCGGTGGCCGGGATGCGGGCGCGTCGCCGGGCCGCCGCGGCGATCCGGTCGGCCCACCAGGTCGCGTCGATGGGCTCGCGTCCGGTGGTGAGCAGACGCAGCCGGATTTCCGATGCGGGGGAGTGCAGGGCTTGGCCGAGGTGCCGCCCGCGACGGTCGGTGACGGTCACGACCCCGGGCGCATCGCGGGGCTCGTCGTAGACGTCCGTCCGATAGATCCAGGGATGCCCCGCGTGCCAGCGCGCGGCGCCTTTCGCGGATACGATGACGGCCCGCGTGGCAACTCCCCCGTCCGCCCGTCCGACGGTCCGACTGTCCGTCATTGCTTCCGGTCCGGCCGCAGCTTGGCCGCCTCGCGCAGGTACATATGTTTCAGCTCGCGCTGCGGCTTGGCGGTGTAGAAGTGCAGCAGGACGCGGATGCAGCGCGGTACGCCGTCGGGAACCGCGACCTCCGCCGCGCCCAGCAGCGGTACGTCGCTCCAGCCGAGCAGGCGGGCGGCGCGCGCGGGGTACTCGGCGGTGAGATCCGGGGACGACGTGAAGATCGCGCTCTCGACGTCCTCGGGCTGGAAGCCGTTCGCTTGCTGGAGCCCGCGCAACAGCTCGGCCGTCGCGTCCAGGATCGCCGGGCCGGTGTTTGCGGCGGCCGTGGTCGCGCCGCGCAGTCCACGCAGGGTTTTGCTCATGGCACTCGTTGATCAGCTGCGCTTGATGGTGATCACGGACGCGGGCGTTCTCAAGGGGCGCGATCCGGTCGAGACCTGCCGCCAGGCCGTGGCGGGCGGGCGGGGGGCCACGATCATCCAGGTGCGGCTGAAAGATGCAGCGCCCGAGGAGGTCCTGGCGCTGGCCCGGGCGCTCGTCGGCGCGCTCGCGGTGCCGGTGATCGTGAACGACCGAGTGGACGTGGCGCTCGCGGCCGGCGCGGCCGGCGCGCACCTGGGGCAGGAGGACCCGCCCCTCGACCGGCTTCGCCCCCACGTACCGGCCGGCTTCCTGCTCGGCCTCTCGGTCGGCTCACCGGCCGAGGCGGAGCGGGGGCGCGCTTGGCCCGCGGACTACTGGAGTGTCGGCCCCTGTTTCCCGACGGCGAACAAGCCTGACGCCGGGGTGCCGCTCGGGGCCGAGGGATTCGGGCGCCTCGCGCAGCTCGCCCCGGCCGGTACACCGGTGATCGGGATCGGCGGTGTCACCGTGGCCAACGCGCCCACCCTCGTGCGTGCCGGGGCGGTCGGCGTCGCCGTCATCGGCGCAGTGTGGAGGGCTCGCGACCCGGCCGCCGCGACGCGCGCGCTGCGCGCTGCAATTGCTTGACGCGCTGGATCGCGGCCAAGTGCTCGGCGTAGGTAGCCGAAAAGATGTGCTTGCCGTCCGGCTGCGCCACGAAGTACAGGAACGGCACGTCCGCGGGGTAGAGCGCCGCGACGAGACCGGCGCGGCCGGGCTGGCCGATCGGGCCGGGTGGGAGTCCGGCGTGCAGATAGGTGTTGTAGGGTGAGCGCACCGCCAGGTTCTTCTCCCACACCCTCCGAAGTCGCCGCCCATAGGCGTAGCTCACCGTCGGGTCGGCCTCGAGCCGCATGCGTCGTTTCAGGCGGTTGTGGTAGACCGCGGCGACGAACGGCCGGTCGGGGTCGTAGCGCACCTCTGCCTCGACAATCGACGCCAGCGTGACGAGCTCGTACCGCGAGAAGTGCAGCGAGTCGAGCCGCGCCTGCCACTCCGGGCTCCACTGCTGAGTGAACTGGTGGATCATGACGCGGACCAGCTCCCGCGCCCCGATCCCGAGCGGCAGCAGATACGTCGTGGGGAACAGGTATCCCTCGGCGCTCGGCGCCTCGGCCGGCAGGCCGGCGCTCGCCAAGAGACCCGAGTCCTCGGCCGCCGCCAGGAAGGAATCCCGGGGAATCTTGAGCTGTGCCCGCGCGAGCTCGGCCACCTCGGCGAGCCGCAAGCCCTCGCGCACGGTGAACCGCTGCTCGACTCCCCGGCCGCGCTCCAGCGCCGCCACGACGTCGGACCACGATTCGTCCTGACGCAGCAGGTAGACGCCGCTCTTGAGTGAGCCGGCCAACCCCCGCAGCCTCGCGTACAGCCGGAACGAGCCGGGATGGCTGATCACGTGGTTGCCGGCGAGGGAGTCGATGGCGGCGTCGAGGGTGGAGCCTTGGGGAATGGTGACGGTGACGCGGGGGCCGTCGGCGGAGCCGCAGGCCGCGAGGGCGAGGACGACATACACGCGGAAGTCGGAACGCGGAAGGCGGAACAGAGCATGGAAAATCGCGCGCCTGTTCCGCGTTCCGCTTTCCGCGTTCCGCGTTCTCACGTGGCCGATCCTCGCCTTGCATCGAGATAGTGCTGCAGCAACAGCGCCGCCGCGAGCGCGTCCACGTCGTCCTTGCGGCCCCTGGTCGACCCACCCATCGCGCGCACGGCCCGCAGCGCGCGCGCCGTGGTGAGCCGCTCGTCCCACAGCTCGACCGGCTGTCCCGAGCGGCGCGCAATGTCGGCGGCGAGCGCCCGCGCGGCGCTGGCCGCTTCCGCCTCCGTCCCCTCCTGGTCGAGCGGCAGGCCGACGACGACGCCGGTCACCGCGTGGTGCTCGAGCAGGGTGAGAAACTCGCGCATCGGGAAGCGCTTGCCGGAGCGGCGGGTGAGGGTGGTGAGGGGCTGAGCGAGCGTGCGCGTCTCATCGGAGAGGGCGAGGCCGATGCGGCGCTCGCCCCAGTCGACGCCGAGCAGCCGACCCGCGCCTCGGCCGCCCGTCACCCCTGCGCCATCGTGGCGAAGAACTCGTTGTTCGTCTTGGTGCGCTTCAGACGCTCGAGCAGGAATTCGATCGCTTCCACCGGCGGCATGTCGGCGAGGAAGTTGCGGAGCAGGTACACCTTGTTGAGCTCTTCTTTGGAGAGCAGGATCTCTTCTTTGCGGGTGCCGGACCGCTGCACGTCGATCGCCGGGAAGGTGCGTCGCTCGGCGATGCGCCGGTCGAGGATCACTTCCATGTTCCCGGTGCCCTTGAACTCCTCGAAGATCACCTCGTCCATCCGGGACCCCGTATCGATGAGCGCCGTGGCGAGGATGGTGAGGGAGCCGCCGCCCTCGATATTGCGCGCGGCGCCGAAGAAGCGCTTGGGTTTCTGCAGCGCGTTCGCATCCACGCCGCCCGACAGGATCTTGCCCGAGTGCGGGACCACGACGTTGTGGGCGCGGCCCAGGCGCGTGATCGAGTCGAGCAGGATCACCACGTCCTTGCCGTGCTCGACCAGGCGCTTGGCCTTCTCGATCACCATGTCGGCCACCTGGACGTGGCGGTCCGCCGGCTCGTCGAACGTGGAGGAGATCACCTCGACGCTCGGGCCTTTGACGTTCTCCTCCATGTCCGTCACCTCTTCGGGCCGCTCGTCGATGAGCAGCACGATGAGGTAGACCTCGGGGTGGTTCTCGATGACGGAATTGGCGAGCTTCTGGAGCAGGATGGTCTTGCCGGCTTTGGGCGGCGACACGATCAGGCCGCGCTGCCCCATGCCGATGGGGCTCAGGATGTCCATCACCCGCATCGACAGGTCCCCGTCCTTGCGCTCGAGCTTGATGCGCCGCTCCGGATAGCGGGGCCGCAGGTTGTCGAACGCCACCCGGTGCTTCGCCTTCTCCGGCTCGTCGCCGTTCACCACCTCGACCTTCAGCAGGGCGAGGTAGCGCTCACCCTCCTTGGGCGGTCGCACCTGGCCCATGATCGTGTCCCCGGTGCGCAGGTCGAACCGCTTGATCTGGCTCGGCGAGACGTAGATGTCGTCGGGCCCGTACAGGTAGTTCCAGTCGGGACTCCGCAGAAAGCCGTACCCTTCGGGGAGGATCTCGAGGACGCCCTCGCCGCGCAGTACGGTGTCGGAGTCGAGCAGCGACTGCTCGATGCGGAAGATCAGATCCTGCTTGCGGAGCCCTGAGTAGTTGGTGATGTTCAGGGTCTCGGCCATCGCGTGCAGTTCCGCGACGGATTTTCTCTTCAGTTCAGCGATATCCACGTGTGCCTTTGCTCCGTAGCTCTACGGCGGGCGAAACCCCGGGGTGGGGAAGTGAACGCGTTGAAAATGGAATCAGGGAGTTCGAAGGGGTGCGAAAGAGCTATAGTAGGGTTCTCCCGACGTCGAGTCAAGGGTGGGCCGTGGACCTGACCGAGTTTCTGGTGGCGTGGCGGACGACCTCCCTCCCGGACCGGGAAGTCGTTGATGCGCTTGTACATCCGGCCCATGCCGGGCCCTCTCCGGCACTCGCCGCGGCGCTCGCCCACGCGCCCGGCAGCCACTACTGGTCGGACGAGCCGGATGGCCGCCATCTCATCCTCACGCGGCCGCTCGCCCGGCGGCGGGAGCGCTGGGTGCCCCACCTCGTCCTGTTTGTCGCCACGCTGTATACGATCACGTTCGCCGGTGCGGTCCTCGCCGGCGGGATCCCCTACACCGGTCCCCTGGTGTTTTTCACGAGTGGTCACCCCGGCTATCCCGGGTTTCTGCACGCCTGGTCCACGGGGCTCCCGTTCTCGCTCTCGCTCATGGCCATCCTCTTGTCGCATGAGCTCGGGCACTACGTCGTGGCGCGCCGCTACGAGCTGGACGTTTCCCCCCCGTATTTCGTTCCGGTGCCCATGTTCCCCACGTTCATCGGTACCATGGGCGCCTTCATTCGCCTCCGCACGATCGTGTCGGACCGTCGCCAACTGCTCGACATCGGCGTGGCCGGACCCATCGTGGGATTCCTGGTCGCGCTCCCCGTCCTCGTCTACGGGCTGACGTTGAGTCACCCGACCGCCTCCGAGGAAGGGTTTCGCGGGCTGGTCGTGTATTTCGGGGGCGCTCCGCAGATTCCCCTTGGCGACTCGTTGGTGACTCTCGCGGCGCGTCGGCTGCTGCTCGGTGGCGCGGCGCTGATCAACGTGCACCCGGTGGCGTTCGCGGGCTGGGTGGGGATGTTCGTGACGATGCTCAACCTCCTACCCATGGGCCAGTTGGACGGCGGACACATTCTGTATGCACGACTGCCGCGGTGGCACCAACGGGTCGCGCTCGCGTTCTGGCTGCTGGTGGTCGCGCTCGGCACGTTGTGGGTCGGATGGTTCATCTGGGGCGGGCTCGTGCTGGTGTTGTCGCGGGGCCGCCTCGGTCACCCTCCAGTACTCGATGCGCAGCGGCCGCTGCCCACGGCGCACCGGGTGCTCGCGTGGGCGGCGTTGTTGCTCTTCGTCGTCACGTTCGCGCCGATCCCGTTCCGCCTCTGACGAGGGAGGTCGGTGGAGGTTGGGGGAGGTTGGGGGAGGTTGTCCCGCGCCGTACGACCTCCCCTAACCTCCACCAACCTCCCCCGACCTCCCGAACCTCCGGCGCAGCCGCCGCCGTATTGCGTAACCGGCTCCGGCGCTTATCTTTACCCAAACCAGCCCTAGGGTCAGCATGCCCGGACAACCGGCACGCTACAACGCACCCGATTCGAACGAAGCGGTCGTCCACGACCTTCCCCCCATCCGATTCGACGGACAACTCATCTCCATTCGCCTCCAGGTACGCCGGTCGGAAGACGGGATCTGGCGCGGGCGCGTGCTGTTCGGCGCTCCCGACACCGAGGCCGAGCGCTCCACGGCGGAGATCTTCTGCGCCGCGTCGGAGCCGGACCTGTGGCAGGCGGTGCGCGACCTGCGGGATCATCATTTGCGCGATCTCTACCGCTCGCTGCTGTAGATGGCCGACGCGCTGGACCCCATCAGGAAGCTCCGGCACGACCTGTCGAACCCCCTGGCCGCGATCCTGGCCGAGACCCAGCTGCTCCTGCTCGGCGCGGACAAGTACGACGCGGAAACGGTCACCGGCCTGAAGCAGATCGAAGCCCTTTCGCGCAAGATGCGCGGCATCCTCGAAGCGTTGGACAGGTGAGCCGGCGGCACCGGCCGCGCTACTGTCCACCGGCTCTGTGGTGGCGTTCTCTCAAGACGTTGTCCGTCATCCGTTATCCGTTGACCGGTAATCGCTTCTACGGACGACGGATGACAGATGACGGATCACGCTTGAGGTACGCCCACCCGCTCGCGAAATAGCAGGCCAGCAGCAACGCCGATGCGCCGCTGACGGCGAACTTGTAGGCCGGAGCGGCGTCGCTCGCGGAGAGCAGGCCCTCGATGGTGCCGGCGAGGCACAGGAGCAGCACGGCCGCAGCGACGAGACGGGCCGCCCGCCGACCGGCGAGCACGAGGGCGTCCCGCCGCGTCAGGTCACCGGGGGCGATCAACCCCCGGGCCACCAGCAGCCCGGCACCGCCGGCGATGAAGATCGCCGTCAGCTCGAGCACGCCGTGGCCCGCGACGAACGTGAGCAGCCAGCCCGCCAGGCCGTAGTTCGCAAACAAGCCCAGCACCGCCCCGAAGAAGAGCCCATTCAGGGTGAGCAAAAGGAGGGTCCCGATCCCCGCCGTGATGCCGAACGCGAACGCAAAGAACGCCACCTGCACGTTGTTGGTGATGATGGTCGAAGCGACCACCGGGAGGTACATCGAGGGCGCTTCGGCATAGCCGATCCCTTCCGCCCGGCGCCCGGCGCCGGCGCGCGCCCGCGCGATCATCTCGTCGGGCAGCACCTCTTCCGCGATGGCGGGGCGCTCGCGGATGGCCAGGTATCCGGTCGCGGCCGGGAGGGCGAACAGCAGCAACGCGGCCAGCACGAAGGCCCGCGCGTCCACGACGGCGGCCGGCAGCTCGCGGAGGACGAGCCGCACGAGGTGCACGTGCTGCCCGGCGTGCCGGCCATACAGCGCGTTGTGCCCGGCGCTCACCACGCGCTCCAGGTACTCGAGCACCCGCGGATCGACGCCGTAGGTACGGGCCCGGGCGAGATCCGCCGCTACCTCGCGATACTGCGCCGCAAAGCCGGGAATCTCGGCCGCGCCGAGCCGTTTCAGCCCCAGCCGTTCGGCGCGTGCGGCGAGCAGGCGGAACGTCTCCCACCCCTCCCGCTTCTGCACGACGAACCGCTCCGCGGCGACGGAGGTCCGTCCGACGCCCTGCGCGGTGCGGGTCGCCAGGCGCCCCCGGCGCTTGGCGAGCTCAACGCTGTGCAGCCGCACGAGGAAGGTCTCGGGATCGGCGTCCCGCCGCGGAAATCGCGGCGCGAACCGAGCGACGAGCTCGGTCGTCAAGCGGTGCCGCGCCGCGCCCTCCAGCCCTTCGAACCGCTCGATCAGCTGGTCCAGCAGGCGGAACTCCTCGTCGGCGAGCTCCGGCGAGCCTGTCTCGAGCGGCTCCGGTTCCCGCACGGCGTCGGCGCCTGCGCTCGCGAGATGCAAATTTTCGGGCCGATCGCGGACGACCACGGTGCCGGCGACGATGTCGCCAAGCCGCTTGTTCTGCGGATGGAACAGCACGAAGCCAAGGCCGACCAGGTAGGTGAGCACGGGCTGCATGTCCACGATCCGCACGAGATTGCGGACGGCGGCCGCCGTGAAGGTGAGCGGATGTCCGGTATCCATCACGACGCGGATGCCCATGAGACGCTTACCGGGCGTCCGGCCGCCATTCAGCGCCTCGAACAGCAGGAAGTAGCCCCAGAACAGCAGGAACACCGTGAGGACCAACACGACAGCGGCGAGCGTGCTCCACGGGCTCTCCTCGGCACCGCGTGTCGGGGTCGGGAGGAGCTGGATCCCCAGGCCCAGGAGCAGGTACGCGAGGCCGAGGACCCCGGCGTCGCATACGGTTGCGGCCATGCGTGAGCCGAGTCCCGCGAGCTCGAGCTCGAGCACGAGGTGCTCGGGCGTCTCGACTCCAAGACGCCGCGTGAACTGCGGCACGGTCGGGGCTCGCGTCTCCGGCATCTCGGAGGCATTTTAACCGCCGAGGAGGAACGATGGCTACCACCCAGTTGCGGCCGATGGCGATGGGAGAGATTCTCGATGCCTCCTTCGTGCTGCTGCGGCGTCACGCCGGCGTGTTCTTCGGTGTCGCGATCGTGTGCCAGGGTGTGCCGACCGCGCTGAGCCTGTTCGTGGAGTTCAACGGCGGCGCCCGGCAGCATTTCGGATTGTACGCGTTCTCGCAGCTCCTCAGCTTCGTCGGGTATCTCCTCATCACCGGCGCGTCGATCCGCGTGGTTTCGCAGGCCTATCTCGGCAACGAGCCAAGCCTGTCGGACGCGCTCGACTTTGCGTTCGGCAAGCTGGGGCGAACGCTGGCCGCCGGTTTCGCGACGGGTATCTTGGTCGTCTTCGCGCTCATCTTCTTCATCATTCCCGCATTCGTGGTAGCGCCCGGCCTCTCCGTGGCGGTGCAGGCGGCCGTGCTCGAGCCGCTCCCGGGGGGCACCGACGGCCTGGGACGCTCCTGGAGCCTCACCCAGGGGTTCAAGTGGCGGGCGTTCGGGCTGTACGTCGTGGTCATCGTCCTCGTGCTGCTGTGCCTGCTGGGCTTCGCCGTCCTCGCCGGTTTGGCGGCGACCTTGGTTCCCCTCCTGCTCGTTCCGGCGATGATCGGATTCGCCCTCGTGTTCCTGTTCCTCTATCCGTTCACGAGCTGCGTGTTCACCTTGTTCTATTACGACCTGCGCGTGCGGAAGGAGGCGTTCGATCTCGAGCTCCTGAGCCGGCACCTCGGCATCGCCGCCGCGCGGGCGTGAGCGTCGTTCCGCAGCAGGTCGAGCCGGACTCGCTGCGCGCTGCGCTGCGGGCCGTGTTCCAGGCTCGAGAGTACCGGTGGAGCGAGCCCAGCAGCGCCTGGCTCTGGCTGACCGAGCAGTGGCACCGGCTCCTCGAGTGGCTCGAGACCCTGCGGGTCGCGTCGCCCGCGCGCTACTATCTGCTCCTCGCCGCCCTGACGCTCCTGCTGCTCGCCATTCTCGCTCACGTGACCTGGGTCGTGTGGCGCTCGCTCCGACCGCGTGAGGCCATCGTCGCGCCGACCGCCGAAGCGGCTCCCCCGCGGGGCGCCGCGTGGCATTTGGGGGAGGCGCAGCGCCTCGGCGCCGGCGGACGATTCGCTGAAGCCCTGGCCCATCGTTTCCTCGCCACCGTGCTCGACCTCGACGGTCGGCACCTGCTGCGATTCCACCCTTCGAAGACCCCGGCGGAATACGCCGTGGAGGCTCGGCTCGACGCCACAGGCCGGTCCGAGCTCGCAGCCCTGGTCGCGAGCCTGTATCACCACGTGTTCGGCGGCGTGGCGTGCGATGCCGAGGGATGGCAGCGCTTCGACGCGCAAGCGGCGCGGCTCGGGCTCCATGCGACGCGGTGAGCGCGCCGTCGTCATCGGTGGCGTCACGGTCCTCGTGCTGGTGGCGCTGTGGGGTGCGTTGTCCGCTCCCGGCCGCGACCGCGACGATGACCGCCTCTCGACCTACCTGACGGGGCCCTCGGGAGCGAAAGGCCTGGCCCAGACGCTTCGGCGCCTGGGCATGACCGTGGAGCAGCGCCGTCGGCCGTACTTCGACCTCGCGGCGGACAGCGGCCGTCGGCTGCCCGAGCGGCTGTACGCGTTCCTCGATATCGAGCGACCCACCACGCAGGAGCTGACGGCAATCCGCGACTACGTGGCCGGAGGCGGCAGAATCCTGACGGCCGGCGTCACCGGAATCGAAGCCTGCTTCGGCTACCGCTCGCGGCGGCTGAGCCGGGACGCGGACAACGACACGCGCGCCGCGGTGGTGCCCGGATCCGCGCGGCGCCTGCCCCCCACGTGGCGCGTGCTCCGGCGTCTGCCCGCGGAGTCGCTCGCGGTCGCGGCCACAGCGCTGGACGCGGATCGTTGCGCCCCGCACCTCCCGACGCGGGCCGACACGCTGGCGCGCACGATGCGCGGCGCAGCCGTGGCGCTCCGGCTCCGCTTCCCGTCGCGGGGCGAGGCGATCCTGCTGGCGGATGCACGGTATCTCAGCAACCGGATCCTCAAGGACACGGACGCCGGGGTCGCCGTGCTTCCGTGGTTCCTGGACGGACGCACCCGGCAGGTCGTCGTGGACGAGTATCACCTCGGGTTCGGCGCAGGGGGAACGCTCCCCGGGGCTTCATGGGCGTGGCTCAGACACCATCCTGCGGGCTGGGCGATCCTCCAGCTGTTCGGGGTCGCACTCGTCGCGCTCGCGATGACCGCCGTTCGGTTCGGCCCGGCTCGGTCCGTGATCGAGCGACGGCGCCGCTCGCCGCTCGAGCACGTGGAAGCCCTTGCGGCGGGCCTCGAGGGTGCGGGCGGCGTGGACACGGCGGTGGGGCTCACCGTATCGGGGTTGCGCCGGCGGCTGGGTCGCGTCGGGCTGCTGCCGGCGGGCGGCGAGCGCGCATGGCTCGCCGCGCTCGAGCTCGCGCTGCCGACCCCCACCGGCCGCAACGCGGTGCGCCGCCTGCAGCGCACGATCAATCAACCCGGCGGTCCCGAGCGGGCGCTCGCGGCCGCCCAAGCCGTGGAGGACGTGTGGGAGGAGCTGCGCCCGCGGACGACGCGCGCCGGATTCTAGAGGCCCTCGACCGGGTGATCCTGGGACAACAGGCGGCGACGCGCGAAGCGCTCGTGTGCCTGCTCGCCCGCGGTCACGTCCTGCTCGAGGGGGTGCCCGGGACGGCGAAAACGCTGCTGGTGCGCACCCTGTCGCTCATCCTCGACGTCAAGTTCCAGCGCATCCAGTTCACTCCCGACTTGATGCCCGCCGACATCACGGGAGTCACGCTCCTCACCGGGGCGCGCGAGTTCACCTTCCGGCCGGGGCCGATCTTCGCCGATCTCGTGCTCGCGGACGAGATCAACCGCGCACCGGCGAAGACGCAAGCGGCGCTGCTCGAAGCGATGCAGGAGCGCACGGTCACGGTGGATGGCACGGGGCACCCGCTGTCCGCGACGTTCACCGTGTTCGCCACCCAGAACCCCGTCGAGTTCGAGGGCACCTACCCGCTGCCGGAGGCCGAGCTGGACCGTTTCATGGCGAAGCTGGTCGTAGGCTACCCCGACGCGGGCGCGGAGCAGGGGATCCTGGCGCGCACGGTGGCGGGGTTCGAGGCGGATCGGCCGGCGACCTACGGCGTAACGCGCGTGACGGACGCGGCCGGCCTGGAGCGACTGCGCGCGGCCGTCGAGGCCGTGCGGGTCGAGCCCCAGATCACCGCCTATATCACGGCGGTGGTGCGCGGGACACGGGAGGCCGCATCGCTCACCCTCGGCGCCAGCCCGCGGGCGGGCGTGTCGCTCCTGAAGGCCGCTCGCGCGGCGGCACTGCTCGACGGGCGCGACTTCGTGATCCCCGACGACGTCAAGGGTCTGGCACCCGCCGTGCTCCGCCACCGGGTGAGCGTCGCGCCCGAGCTCGAGCTGGAAGGTGTCACGCCCGACGCGGCCCTCAAGGCGATCCTCGACAAGACGGAAGTGCCCACGACGTGATTCTCGGCACCCCGCGGGCGCTCTGGCTGGGCGCGGGGCTCGCGCTGCTGGGTCTCGCCGGGCTCTGGCTGCCGTGGGGCCTCGAGGCGATGCTGGTCGGGGACCTGGCCCTGGTGGCGGCGGTGTGGGTCGACGGACTGCTCGCGCCGCGCTCGGGCCCGAGTCCCCGCCACCTGGTCGCCGTCCGGGACGCGCCGCCGGCGTTCTCCGTGGGTCGCCAGGGCGAAGTGACCTATCGTTGGCGGAACGGCGCGCCCCGAGCCGCGCGGCTGAGGCTCCGCGAGGTGCGCCCAGACCTGCTCGGCGGCGCGCAGCCGCCCCGATGGATCCGCGTGGCCGCGCGCGGCGAGACGCGCGAGGTCGTGGCGGTGACTCCGGTGCGGCGCGGTCGCGAGACCGAAGGCGGATTCGTTGTCGACTCGGTCGGGCCGTTGGGGCTGGGGCTGCGGCGCGAGCGGTTCGCTCTCCCCTGGGAGGCGGCGGTGTACCCGCCGCTGGTCACCGTGCGGCTCCAGGCATCGGTGGCGAGGGCCCAGCGACGCCGGGAGCAGGGGCTCACCCCGCTGCGTCGCCTGGGCGAGGGTCGCCTGTTCGAGTCCTTGCGGGATTGGGTGCCGGGCGACGACCTCCGGCACATCGACTGGAAGGCCACGGGCCGACGCGGCAAGGTCATCACCCGGCAGTTCGAGGCGGAGCGCCGCCAGCACGTGCTGCTGGTGCTCGACCTGGGCCGGCTTCTCACGGCCGAGATCGCCGGCGTCGCGCGGCTCGAGTACGTCGTGCGGGCGGCACTCGAGCTGGCGTATACCGCCGTCCAGCACGACGACAACGTCGGCGTCATGGCGTTCGCCGACGGGGTGCAGCACTTCGTGGCGCCGCAGCGCGGGCGGCTGGCGCTGAAGCGCGTGCTCGACGTCCTCGCGCGCGTCGAGCCGCGGCTGGTCGAGCCCGACTATCCGGGCGCGTTCCGCTACCTCGCGGCGCGCAACCGCAAGCGCGCGCTCACGGTGCTCTTCACCGACGTGATCGATCGGTTCGCGTCGGACGCGCTGGTGGCGAACGTCGCCTCGCTGCGGCCGCGGCATCTGCCGCTCGCCGTCACCCTGCAGAACCCCGAGTTGAACCACATCGCTGCGCTGCGGCCCGCCGCCGCGCACGACGCGTTTCGGAAGGCGGCGGCCGAGGAGCTGCTGCGTGCCCGTGAGGAGGCGCTGGGGCGCATGCGGCGCGCCGGTGTGCTGGTGCTGGACGTGCCGCCCGAGCGCGCGGCCGAAGCGGTCGTCGCCAAGTACCTCGATCTGAAACGTCGGGGCCGCCTCTAGGCGCGGTGGATCATTTGGGTGTCCACCCCGGCCGTTATTACATTGACTCCCACCTCCGCCGGACTCGAGTGCATGCGACGCAGTCGCGCGGTTGCTGGCCTGACGCTGCTCGTCGGTTTCGTGATCGTCGGGACGTGCGCGTACCCTACGGAGCACGACTCATCGGTGCATGTCAGCATCACACCCGTGAGCATTCTGTTCAGCGGCCACGACACGGTCGTCGCGGCCCGGGCCTGGGAGGTCACCGGGGTCGCCGACTCGCAGGCGATCCCCAACGTGGTGTTCGTCTGGTCGAGCAGCGATTCGACCGTCGCGACCGTGGACGCGGGTCGCGTCGTCGGCATCAAGTCCGGTACCGCGATCATCAGGGCGGCGGCGCTCAACTTTGACAAGGGGCAGCTCGCGGCCGCGGACACGGTCCGGGTGTCTGCCCCGCTCGAAATCGACAGCGTGGCTCCTGATACGGCGCGATACGGTCAGGTAGTGACCGTCTTCGGCCCCGGCGCCGACAAAGTCGTGTTGGCCTCGATGAAGGGTGCGTTGTTCCTGTACCCATATCCGTTCTCGGCACAACACGACACGACCGGCTACGGTCAACAGAAGTTCTGGATCCCGCCCCCAGCCGAGTCCGACCGGATCACTTTCATCGGCAACGGCATCGTCACCCAGAGCGCCGACTCGACCCACGTGACGAAACGGGACGTGTACGAGCCAAACGATACGGCGCCACACAAGTTCGACCTCGACGCCCCTCGCCCGTTCCCGTACCCCGGGACCATCTATAACCTGCTGCTGGTCTTCAACCCGGCGCTGTTCTTCGAGCCTCTGAAGCGCGGCGCGACGTTCGGAGCCGACTGGTACCGGTTTCGTCATTCCACGGCGCGCGACCTGACGATCATTCTCACGGCACCCTCGGCGCCCGGCACCTTCCAGACGTTTGTGACCGACTCGCTCGCGTGGACGGGGACGACCTATGCGATCGGGCCCGGGTCGTGGACGTTCGGCCCCGGCTCCCACGCGTGCCAGGGCGCGCGGTTCTCGCCCTCGGAAGCGGCTGCCGAATCCACGATCGTCGCGTTCAAGAACGCGCCCGCAGGTGTGCTGCACGCGATCGCGATTTACGGGCAACCGGCGTCGTATGGGCTCGCGGTGGTCGACACCTACGCGAGCGAGCTGCCGCCTGACGCCCACGAGGACGACAACTCGTGCAACGCCGCCGACCTGCGAGATACGATGCAGGCGCCGTTTCGCGATACGCTGACGATCGAGAACCCGCACGACGTCGACTGGATCCGGTTCCATTACATCAACGGCGGACTCGGGACGAGTGCACAGTTCCGACTGCACGCGTTTCCGGGAACGCACCCGGATTCCTTGAAGGACCTCGACCTGTACGTCATGAGCGTACCGGCTCTCGGGGATACCGTGGTGAAGCTCGTGCTCGCCGACACGGCGGCCGGCTCGGACGTCAATCGGACGACCTCGCTCGCGACGGGGGACTACTACGTGGCAGTCGTGGATTTCGCGGGGACGGCGACTACGTACGAGGTCTGCGTCGGCACAGTTCCCGTGCTTGGTGGAGGTTTCTGCAACACGAATTTTCCGGTACCGCCGCTCCTCATCCGGTCGAGGCGCCGATGACCAACGGCGTCCTCGAATGCTTCCGCTGCCACACGCCGATCCCGGAGAACAGCAAGTTCTGCTCGTCGTGCGGCGCCGACGTCTCGGGGGGGGACGGACCCACCAGCACCAGCAGCGTCGCCATCGTGCAGGAGCGGCTGCGGCGCGTGATCGAGGGCAAGTACCGGATCGAGCGGTTGCTGGGCAAGGGCGGGATGGGCGCCGTGTTCCTGGCGCACGATCTCACGCTCGAGCGGGAGGTCGCGATCAAGGTGCTGCCGCCCGATGTCGCCCAGGACGATCAGGTGGTGCGCCGCTTCCAGCAGGAGGCCAAGACCGCCGCCAAGCTCGACCACCCCAACATCATCCCCATCTATCGCGTCGAGAGTGAGGGTGGGCTCAACTACTTCGTGATGAAATACGTCTCGGGTACCTCGCTCGAGGATCTGCTCGAGAAAAAGGAGCCGCTGCCCGTCCCCGAGATCCAGCGCATTCTCTGGGAAGCGGCCTGCGCCCTGGGACACGCGCACCAGCGCGGGGTGGTGCATCGCGACGTGAAGCCCGCCAACATCATGTTCGACCACGACGGTCGCGTGATGCTCACGGACTTCGGGATCTCGAAGGCGCTCCAGGCCGCCACGGGCTTCACCGCGACCGGGATGATCATCGGCACGCCGCATTACATGGCGCCCGAGCAAGGGAAGGGCGCCCCGGTGGATGGCCGCGCCGACCAGTACTCCCTGGGTGTGGTCGGCTACCGCATGATCACCGCCGAGCTGCCGTTCAGCGGCGACTCGGTGCACACCATCATCTACAAGCACATCTACGAAGAGCCGCCGCTCGCGAGCACCAAGCGGGCCGGCATCCCCGGCGCGCTCACGGTGGCTATCTCGCGGGCCCTGGCCAAGGAGCCCGACCAGCGCTTCCCCACGATGGAAGACTTCGCCACCGCCGTGTGGCCGGAGCAGCCGGTCGCTTCGCCGGCCAGGTCCCGGGGCGCCGCGCGGCCGCGCGCCCGGGCAACGGCCGATGCGCCCACCGAGATCACGGGCGCGCCTACGACGCCGCTGCCCGCCGCGAAATCGCGCAAGCCGCGGTCGCGGGCTCCCGCCCTGATCGGGCTCGTGGTGGTGGCGGCGGGCGTTGGGGGATATCTGGCACTGAGAGGGAGCAGGGAGCAGCTCCCTGGTCCCTCCGCCGACACGGTGCGCGTGCCCGCGCAGGCCAGCCGGGAGCCGCAGCGCCGCCCAGAGCGCGTGAAGCCGCGGCAGGCGGCGCGCGCGGCCGAGGCCCAGGGTTTCCTGACCATCGCCGCCGATCCGTTCGGCGAGGTATTCATCGACGGGGTCGATGCCGGCCAGACGCCCCTGGTCGAATACGCGGTGAAGCCCGGCCGGCACACGATTCGCATCGAGCACGCCGGATTCAAGACGATCACCGAGACCGTGCTCGTGGACGCGAGCAACACCGTCCGCAAGCGCTACACCCTGCTCCCGGAGTGACCCGCATGGCCCGCCATCGCTGCGCCCTCGCCCTGCTGGCGAGCTTGGCCGTGCCGGCGACCGGCGGTGCACAGGCGGTTCAGAGCGCTACGCTGCGCCGGGCGCAGCAGGCATACGACAACCTCGAGTATCGCCAGGTCGTCTCACTCGCCCATGCCGCGCTGCGCGAGCGGCTGACCGGGCCCGAGCGCGCGCGGGCATACGAGCTGCTCGGCTTCACGTACGGCGCCTTGGACTCGATCCTCAAGGCCGTGGATGCGTTCAAGCAGGTCGTCCTGATCGATCCCGAGCGACAGCTCGACCCGAACCGCGTTTCACCCAAGGCGTACAGCGCGTTCGACGTGGCGCTGCGTCAGGTGCTGCTCGTGCGCCAGCTGCGCATCGACAGCACGAGCTTTGTCGGGGGGCGGGGAGCAGTACCGATCCGGTTCACGGTCACCCAGCCCGCGCGAGTCGTGACGCGGGCGATCGGAGGGGCCGGGGCAGGGAGTTACGTGATCGACTCGGGCGCCTGGAACGGGCAGGTGAACTTGAGTTGGCCCGCCCGGCTCGCAAACGGCGATCCGGTGCCGGCGGGGAATTACACGGTGGTCGTCGAGGCGCGGCTGGGACAGAATACGTTCTCCGCCTCCCAACCGATCCGGGTGAGCCACGGCAGCGTGGATACCCTGCCGTCCCTCACCAGCCTGCCGGGCTACCAGTACCTCCCCGAGACGGAGGTCCCGCCGCAGAGCTGGCGCCCGCTGGGGCTCGCTTTCCTCTATACAGGGGGCGCGCTGGTCGGCACGCTGGGGCTCGAGAGCTCGAGCCTCGGGTCGGGCTCCAAGCGGGAGCTCGCGGTGGTGGGGGGCGCAGCGCTGGTCACGGGTTTCGTGATGACCCTGCGCAGGCCCGCCCCGCGGCCCGCGGCGGCCAACATCCTCTACAATCGACTGCTGCGCGACCAGATCGCGCGGCGCAACCAGGACATCGCGAAGGAGAACATGGCCCGGCGCCAGCAGGTGCAGCTCACTCTGGTGCCGCTGCCCAGGCCGAGCGGGGCCGCGCCTCGGTGAGCCGCGCGGCCGCGGGCGTCGCGCTGCTCGTCCTGGCTTCCCCGGCGGCCCCGGCCCAGGGGGTCACGGTGACGGTCGGACCACAGTTCGCGCTGGCGAGCTATCGCGAGGTGGCCGCGGGGCTCCGGTATCAGGGCACGGGGTTCGGCGGGGCGGTGTCCGCTCGCTACCAGAAGCTCTCGGCCGAGGCGGGCGTCGTGCGCGTGACGCTCGACCCCGCCACCGGGAGCGCCGCGACCAGCGGCTTCACGGCGACCGAGGTGAACGCGTGGGTCGCCTATGACGTCGCGCCGTACGCCAGCGTGGAGGCGGGATTCATCCGGCGCACCACGGACCCGGAGTTCGCTGCGCAGTCGATGGGGGCGGTGCGCCTCGGGGCGCGGTCGTTCTACGAGATCGGGCCGGGGGCGACGGTGCTGTTCCGGGCGAACTATCTCGCGGCGCCGAAGTTTTCGGGCGGCGGCCGCGCGCCGTTCTCGATCGACCTGGGGCTCGGCCTCGACGTCCGCCTGGCGGGCCGGCTGCACGGGACTGCGGCGTACGCGTTCCAGCGGGTCAATCGCAAGACGAATCCCGGTGGAACCGGTGAGATCGACGCGCCGATTCAAGCGACGGCGGCACGCGTGGGAGTGGCGCTGGCGTTCTAGCCAATCCAGTCCCTCCATGACTCCACGAGGCCGCTTCCTCACCGTACGTCTGGCCTACGTCGCGATCATCCTGCTCGCCACGATGACGCAGCTCCACTTTTCCCCGGATCTCACCGCCGCCGGCCAGCGGCTGGCGCGGGCGTTCACACCGTCCCTGGGTTGGCGCGACGCCATCGACGGGTTGCGCAACACCGTGTTGTTCGCCGGGCTCGGTGTCGCGTGGGTCATGACGTCCCTCTCCGGCAGAGTGCGGGTGGAGATCGAGCGGGCGACGGTCGTCGGGTTCGGGCTGAGCGTGACGGTGGAGGGGCTGCAGGTCTTTTCGCCGATCCGCACCGCGAGCATCGTGGACGTGACGACCAACACGCTGGGGGCGTTCGCGGGCGCGCTGGCCGTAGCGCTGTTTCTGGCCGCGCTGCACCGGGCGAGGCACTCCCGCTCCTACCTCGGCGTGCCGACGTTTCTCTTTACGGGCGCGTACACGGCCGCGGTGCTGTGCGAAGCGCTGACACCGCTGTTCCGATCGGCTCCCCTTCCCGGGCTGAACGGAGGGCCGCTCGCCCGATGCCGCGCCGCCTTGGGGCTCGCCCTGCCGCTGCGACTGGCGGAGGTGCCGTGGTCCGACCTGTTCCTGTTCGCGCCCGCCGGGTTTCTCGTTGTCATGCTGCTGACCGAGCGGGGGCGCCCGGCGCGGCAGACGTGGCAGGCGGTGGCGGCGGCCGGCGCGGCGTGCGCGCTCGCGGCGGAGCTCGTGCACGGGATGTTCGGACTGTCGATCCGCTGGGAGGCGGCCGCGACCCATGCCGTCGCCGTGGGCGGCGGGGCTTGGTGGGCGCGGCGCCGGCTGGCCTGGCTCTCGCAAACGCTGCGCGGCCCGACTCGGGCCCTCGCGGCCCTTGCGGTCTACGCGCTGCTGCTCGTCCTGTGGGGGGTGCGCCCGTTTTTGCCGCAAACCGAGATCGGTGCGATCGCCGAACAGCTCACGGCGGCCCATCTCGTGCCTCTCGCGTCGCTGGCGCAGCGCGTGGACGTCTTCAGCGCGCTGCACGTCGCGCAGCAGTTCCTGCTCTTTTTGCCCCTCGGCTGCCTGCTCGCTGTCTGGCCGTTGCGGCTCCGGGGCCGATGGTCGCATCTCTGGCCCGCGGTCTGGCTGGCTGCGGGAATCGAGGTGGGGCATCTCGTGATCGCCGATCGCTACTTCGACCTGACGAACGCGCTGATCGCGTGCGCTGGACTGGGGATCGGGTGGTTGGCGCTGCGGCGCTCCGGTTTCGCTCCGTATGGCGAGGCCCTGGCGCCGCTGCGACTGTGAGCCCCGGCAACCATCTGCTGTGAAGGGGAGCTCCGTCTAAAGGCCGGCTGGCTTTCGCAGCAGCCGCCACGCCCAGAAACACAACGAGCCGCTCACCGCAAACACGAGGAGGTCCATGGCATGGAGGTGCCCCCGGTCGATCACCTCGAGGAGGTGAGCGGCTGCGATGAGGCCAAACAGGGCGCCGGACGTAGTGAGATAAGGCTTCATGGGGTCTGACGACCGAGCGCCGGGCGGCCCCCCCTGACCGCCGCGACCCCCAACCAGACGAAAAGGAGCACCACGAGGGCCTGCGTGAGGGCAAACGGCGGCTCGGACTGGGTCGGCGCCAGGAGGAACAGCACCGGAATCCGCTTGAACAGCTGCGCGACCAGGACGAAGACGTTCAAGTACGTGGCGAGGACGACGCCGACCGCGTAGGTCGTGCGCCACCCGCCAACCCGGTGTTTGACGTAGTCCCCGAAAATCGCGGCCACGAGCACCACCAGCGACACGATCCCCACGACGTGGGACGGCAGGACCTTGTCGAAGGGAAAGCCGAATCCGGTGACGCTCGTCAGCACCGTGGTGACCATGAACACAGCGGCCCAGCCGTCGAGGCGCGTCCCGGTGGCGAGGCCTCCGGCTACCACGAGCCCCGCGACGATGCCGACCAGACTCAACACCGTGTGGACGAGGGTAAACGCCGCGATGCTCATGCCGAAAATCATGGGGGCGCCCTTCCGCAGGAAGGGGCCTAATGTACGCGGGGTCGTCTCGGCTTGCAACGCGGGCGTCGGGGTGCCATATCTAGCGCCCAACCCACCTCGTCGCGCGGGAGGCAACCATGCGCTCGACACTCTCACTGACTTGCGTCTTGCTCGCCTTTGCCTGCGCCGGTGGCAGCGCTCCACCAGCCGGGCTGTCGGCCGAGGACGTGGCGGCGATCAAGAGGACCGAGCGAAACTGGGTTCAGGCGATGCTCGCCGGTGACTGGTCAGCGGGGGCCGCGATCCACACGCCGGACGCCGTGCGGATGCCGCCGAACGCGCCGGACGTACGCGGCCGCGCAGCGATCCTGACGGCGTTGCCGCAGTACGGAAAGCCCACAGCCTTCACCCTCGAGTCGCCGGAAATCGACGGGCGCGGCGACCTCGCGTACGCCTGGGAAAGGGTCTCCTATACGAGCTCGAAGCTGGTTATCACAGGGCGCGGCCTCGTGATCTTCCGAAAGCAACCAGACGGCTCGTGGCTCGCGGACCGCGTGATCTGGAACTCGGATCAGCCGCTGCCGAAGTGACGGGAACGGCGCGCCGTTGACCATGCGGCCTCTTCTCGCTCTGGCCATCGTCGCATTCACGAGCGTCCCTGCCGCGGCGCAGCAATCGAATCCGCGCCGGGACTCGCTGATCGCGCGCGCCAAGGCGCTCGAGCTCAACACGCCCTACGTCCCGCCCCCGGGGACCGCCCTCGAGCATCACGCGGCGGGCTTCGCCCAGATCATGTGCTCGGCCGTGTTCATCACCGGTCTCGATCCCGACTTCGCCGCCGAGAATGTGGGGTACTTCACGGCGCCCTACGCCGAGCGGGCGAAGCTGGGCAAGCCGATCATCGATCGTGCCGGCCAAGCGGTGCACGTCACGCTTCCCAACGGCGTGCGGCGCACCGCCAAGTTCGTCGGCGACCAGGGCTGTGTCACACTCCCACTCGGCCGAAGTTCGCTCAACTTCAAGCCGATCCGGGTCGCGAGCGTCCTCCCCGACCCGTCGACCCAGGCATGGCCGATGGGCGACCTGCTGCCGACGGACCCATTAGCCCCCGAGCTCGACACGGCCGCGATACGGGCGGCCGTGGACACGGCGTTCCAGCCTGCCGCTGCGATGACCGCCGCCTTTGTCGTGACGTGGAAGGGAAGGATTATCGGCGAACGATACGGCGCCGGTATCACGGCGCGCACGCCCTTGGAAAGCTGGTCCATGGGGAAGAGCCTGACGGCCGCACTCCTGGGCATTCTGATCAAACAGGGCGTCTACGCGCTCGAGCAACCGGCGCCGATTCCGGAGTGGCAGGGCGAGAACGATCCGCGCGCGAAGATCCGCATCGCCGATCTCATGAACATGTCGAGCGGCCTCCGGATCCGCGCGCCGCGAGATCCGGATTTCGATC
>WNES01000371.1_pt1 | contig 23774 bp, 20 predicted proteins | sample 5399931 | NCBI WGS metagenome assembly WNES01 (sample SAMN13153332, study PRJNA577476) | soil metagenome | isolation source: 20 cm grassland meadow soil 2 days after 3rd rain plot 5 | place: USA:California | collected 2015-11-11
CGGCCGCGAGCGCCCGGTCGTCGTAGGCCAGTGCCGTCGATCCGTCGGCGAGCGGCTGGGCCAGGTCGGTGCGCAGCCAGTCGAACACCGGCATGAAGTTGTAGCACAGCACGGGAATGCGGAGCGCGCCCATGGCGCGCACGCTTTCACAATAGTTCGCGATGAGCCGGTCGCGGCCCGGGCGGCCGAGCTTGATGTCTTCGTGCACGGGAATGCTCTCGACCACGGCGAAGCTGAGTCCGGCGCCCTCGATCTCTCCCTTGAGGCGCTCGAGCCGCTCGCGGCTCCAGGCCGCGCCCACCGGCACGTCGTACAGCGCGCTCACCACGCCCGAGACGCCCGGAATGTGCCGGATGTGCGCCAGCGGGATCGGGTCGTCGCGCCCGAACCAGCGGAACGTCATGTGCATGCGCGCACCAGCTGCTCGATTTCTTGCGAGGTGGCCCGGTTCCAGTCTCCCGGGATGGTCAGCTTCAAGGCGCCGGCGGCGGCGGCGAACTGCACGGCGTCCGCGGGGTCCCGCTCGGCCGCGAGCGCGGCGATGAGGCCCGCGGCGAAGGAGTCGCCGCCGCCCACCCGGTCCACCACGCGCACCTGATAGCGCCGGCTCGGCCAGACGTCCCCGGACGCCGCGTCGTACAACACGGCGCTCCAGCCATGCTCGCTCGCCGACAGCACCTCACGCCGCGTCAGCGCCACGTGGCGACAGTCGTACCGCTCCGCGAGGCGCTGCGCCAGCGAGTCGTCCGGCGCCTCGATCCCGAGCATGACGCGCACCGCGTCGCGGTTGCCGATCAACAGGTCGGCTCCTTTTACGAGCGGCTCGATCACGGCCCGAGGCTCGCGCCCCTGCCAGAGCGCGGGCCGGTAGTTGAGATCCAGGCTGATGCGCACCCCGCCAGCGCGCGCGGCCGTGATGGCAGCGGTGAGGGACGCGCGCGGGCCTTCCCCGAGGGCGGGGGTGATGCCGGAGCCGTGAAACCAGGCCGCGCCCCGAACCGCCTTCGCCCAATCCACCGTCTGGGGCGTGATGGCGGCGAAGGCCGAGCCGGCGCGGTCGTACACGACGCGACTGGCGCGGATATCGGCGCCCGGCTCCACGAAATAGATCCCCATGCGCTCGCTCGCCCCGCCGAGCGCGATCGATCCCGTGCCCACGCCCTCGGCTTGCAGCGCGTGCAGCGCGGCGTGGCCGATGGCGTTGTCGGGCAGCCGCGTGACGTACTCGGCGCGCACGCCGAGATGCGCGAGCCCCACGGCGACATTGGCCTCGCACCCGCCGAAGCCCGTGCGGAGCTCGGGCGACTGAAACAACCGCTCCGGTCCGGGCGGGCTGAGGCGCAGCATCAGCTCGCCGAACGTCACGGCGCGTGGGCCGCTCACGCCGGTGCCTCGGCGGGCTGGCGGCGGGCCTCCGCGACGCGGTCGATCAGCGCGCGGGCGCGCGCCGTCAGCCGATCCCAGGCCTGCTCCGTAACGAGCGACGGGCTCACCAAGGCGCTGCCGAGGCTGACCGCGGTCGCGCCGGCGCGGATCCAGTCGCCCGCGTTGTCGAGCGACACGCCACCGGACGGCACCAGGCGGAGAAACGGCAGCGGGGCGAGCACCTCGCGGATGTAGCGGGGTCCGACCAGCGACGCGGGGAAGAGCTTGATGTGCGACGCGCCGGCGCGCGACGCCTCGACGAGCTCCCGCGGCGTGAGCGCGCCCGGCATGCAGGGAACGTTCGCGTCGCGGCAGCAGCGCACGACGGCCTGATCGAGTGTCGGGCTCACGACGAAGCGTGCGCCGGCGGCGATCACGGCGCGCGCGGACCGCTCGTCCAGCACCGTGCCCGCGCCGACGACCGCGCCCGGGACGGCGTTGGGTGCCGTGAGGTCGGGGATCGCCGCCAGCGCGCCCGGCGTCGTCAGGGTGATCTCCACGACGCTCACGCCCCCGGCCACGAGCGCGCCGGCGAGCGCGCGAAAGTCCGCCGCCGCCGGGAGCCGCACCACCGCGATCACGCCGCTCGCTAGTGCCGCATCGATCATCCGAGAGTCGCCTCTACGCTTTCGTGCTCGAGTCGCGCGAGCGCCTGGGTGGTCGCCTCGAGGAACCCGGGAAGCCGCGCCAGCGAGGAGCCCCACAACGCCTCGTCGGCCAGAGCACGGGCCGTCAGCCGCTCGAGCGTGTCGCGGGGGAGGGGGCCGGACGCATGATCCACGTCCATCGCCAGCCAGTGCCGGGCGACGAGCGGGAGATCGGCGTCGTTGATCGGATACGTGTGGCCGCGCCACCGCCCGTGCGGCGCGGACCCGGGCGGTGCACCCTCGGAAACCGGGCGAAGATATCGCAGGTGCGCGGCGCACGCGAGCGCGAGCCCCTGCGGAACGCGCTGCTCCTGCTGGACGAATCGCTCGATCGCCGGCGCGACGCGCACGCGCATTTTCATGGTCTGGTTGGTGGCGATCACGCGCCACTCGTGCTCGAGCCAGGGATTGCGAAACCGCTCGAGCACGCTCGCGGCGAATGCCCGCGCCTGGACGCGTGGGATAGCGGTCGCGGGCACGAGCTCCTGGAACAGCGTGCGCCCGAGAAATGGCCCCAGGCGGGGATGCTCGGCTGCCTCCCGCACGGTCGCCACTCCGGCGAGCAGTGCCAGCGGGGCGAGCGCGGTGTGCGCGCCGTTCAACAGGCGCAGCTTGCGCTCCCGGTACATCCCGATCTCGGATGCGAACACCACCGCGTCGGGAGCCACGTCGATCGGGAATACCGCCCGCAGGGCGGCCGGCTCCCCTTCGATGGCCCACAGCGCGTACGGCTCGGTGACCGTGAGCAGCTCGTCCGAGTAGCCGAGCTGCGCGTCGAGCGCGGTGCGCGTTTCGGGGGGCGGGCTGCCCGTGGTAATGCGGTCCACGAGCGAGGAGCAGAAGTGGACGTGGGAGGCGAGCCAGGCGCGGAACCGCTCGCCGCACGGCGACGCCAGCCGGTCGATCATCGCGGCGAGGCGCGGTCCGTTGTCGGGGACGAGCTCGGTCGGGATCACGTACAGCGGCGGCCCGTCCGGCAGCCGCTCGAAGCGCGCGTGCAGGACGTCGACCAGCCTGGCGGGGAATCCCGCTTCCAACCGGAAGCCGGCTTCGGTCACGTTGCTCACGATCACTTGCAGCTCGGGTTGGGCGACGGTCGCGCGCACCGCCTGCCACTCCGTGGCGGCGACCAGCGCGCGCGACACGGCGCCGATCAGGCGGGAGCGCTCGATCGGCGCGCCATCGAGCAGGCCGCGCTCCACCAGCGTGAACAGCCCGTCCTGGGCGTTGAGCGCGCGCGCGCTGCCGTGCGGGGTGCTCTGCACGACCACGATGCGGCCGTGGAACGCGCCGGCGCGGTTGGCGGCGTCCACGGACGCCGCGCACAGAGCGCGCAGCAGCATGCCCGTGCCGAACTGCAGCACGCGCTCGGGGAGCTCGTCCCGGCGGTAGGCGCTTTCCGGCCAGTGGGCCCGACCGACTAACGGCAGGCGGACGCTCGCGGCGTGCACGCTGGTTTCGTCACCTCGTGACAGGAAGATCAACGGCGGTCTCGAACTTGCAACCCGTGACCCGGCGCACAAGAGCGTGAACAGATGTCCGTTGCGCCACCGCAACATCTGGGTACCACGGGTCACGTGCTCGCGCCACATGTCCGCTCCCCGCTTCCGACGCTCAAGCGTCGCGTGCCCCCCGCGACGCCGCCTTCGCCACATTGCTGGGAGTCCGCCTTCCAGGCGAATTACATCGAGCTGTGCGAGTATGTGCTCCGTTTTGTAGGCTCGGCGGAAGCCGCGCAGGATCTGGTGCAGGATTTGTTCTTGCGTCTCTGGGACAGCCGCGGCCCGTGCGACGCGACCCGTCTCACGCGGCCGTACCTCTATGTCGCCGCGCGCAACCGCGCGCTCAAGTATCTGCGTCACCGCCGCGTGGTGACGGCCTGGATCGCGCGCGCGGCCAGTGAAGAGACCCCCCCGTCCGATACGCCTGAAGACCTGTGCCTGCGCGGTGAGCTCGACGCCGCCGTGCAGCGCGCCATCGCCGAGCTGCCGGCGCGCTGCCGCGCGATCTTCGTGCTGCGCCGCCGCGAGCAGCTGAGCTACCGCGAAATCGCGACCCGCCTCGGCATCTCGCTCGGCACGGTAAAGTCGCAGATGTGGCGCGCCACGCTGCGGCTGCGCGCCAAGCTGGCACCCTACCTGGCCCGCCCCGTCATTCCCGAAGACCGCGCCGGCTAGCCGCCCGTCATCATACTCCCATCGGCTTGGCGGGTTTTCCAGCAGGAGGCTCGCCATGGCGGAGGAGATCGAAGAGTCCGACCTGCTGCGCTTCGTCGAAGGCGACTGCTCGCCCGACGATGCGGCCGCGATCCAAGCGTGGATCGCCGCCGATCCGCGGCGGGGTGAGCTGCTCGACGAGATCCGCGCCGTGTGGCGCTTCACGGGCTCGACCACGCGGCCTTGGGTCGTCGCGGAGGCCCGGCTCCGACTGCTGCACGGCCGCGGCCGTCACGCGGCGCAGCGGTCGGGCGGGTTCTCCGCGCGACCCCGACCGTTGCGGCGTGCAGGGCCGCGGTTGGGGATGGTCCGCATCGCCGCGGCGATCGCCTGTGTCGTGGCGGGCACGCTCGTGTGGCGGCTACACCCGCGCGTAGCGCCGTTTCGCGAATACGCAACGCAGCCCGGACAGCGCCTCCAGCTCGAGCTCGCCGACTCGAGCCGCGTGTTGTTGAGCGTGGGCACGCGGCTGCGCGTGCCGCGGGACTTCGCCGTCAGTGCGCGCGCCGTCGACCTCGACGGCGAGGCGTACTTCGTGGTACGGCACGACCCCCGGCGTCCCTTCCTGGTGCACACGCGCTGGGGCGTGACGGAAGATCTCGGCACCAGCTTCGACGTGCGTGCGTACCCGGAGGACGACTACCTCCAAGTCGTGGTGGCGGCCGGGCGGGTCGCCCTGCGGGCCGGGGAAGGGGGGGGCGACTCGGTGCTCAGCTTGCGGTCGCGCGATCGTGGCGTGCTCGACGCGCACGGCGTGCTGCGCGCGACGGCGGGCGTCTCGCTCGGAGACTACCTCGGGTGGACCCGCGGCACTCTCGTGTTCCACGATGCGCCCCTGGGCGAGGTCGTGACGCAACTCGAGCGCTGGTACGACGTGGATATCGCGGTGAGCGGCGCGATCGCAGCCGGCGACCGGCTCACCATTTCGTTCGCCACCCGCTCCGTCGACGAAGCTCTCGCGACGCTCGCCCAGGTGGTCGACGCCCGCTGGACTCGGTCCGGGAGGACGGCGCGACTCACCCCCTCGGGTCGGCGACCGTAATCGGAGGAGACCCACTATGCGATTTCTGATTCCGTTTGCGGGGTTGCTCGTCGCGGCGACGGCGCCCGTGCGGTCGCAGCAGGCGGCCGCCGCGTCGCCCTTGGACCGCACGGTGACGCTCACGCTCGAGGGCGTGCCCCTGAAGGACGCGCTCGACGCCGTCGCGCGCCAGACCGGCGTGCGCATCGCCTACTCCGGTCGAATCGTGCCGCTGGAGCGGTCGGTGTCCGTGCAGCTCGCCGCGGTGCGGGTTGAGGCCGCACTCGATACGCTGTTGCACGGCACTGGTGTCGCGTCCACGCTCGACGGCACCGGTCAGATTCTGCTCGTGACGGACCGATCGGTCGGGCGCGCGCGGCAACAGTCCGGGTCGATCGCCGGAACGGTCAGAGACTCGACCACCGGCGCTCCGGTAGTGGACGCGATGGTCACGCTCGTCGGGACGGCGCTCACGGCCAAGACGGGCGCCGACGGTCGCTTTACGATCACCGGGGTCCCGGCGGGGAGCTATCGGATACGCGTACGCATGCTGGGCTACACCGCGGCACTGGTCAGCGTGACGGTGCAGGACGGTGAGCAGGCCGTCGCCGATGTCCAGCTGGCCAGAGGTGCTATCGAACTGAATCCGGTCGTCGCGATCGGGTACGGTGCCGCCGACCGGCGGAATCTCACCGGAGCGGTGGCGTCCGTGACCGCCGAGCAGTTCGAGACCAAGGCGGCTCCGACGGTCACGCTCACCGCCGGTCTGCAGGGCAAGGTCGCGGGCGTGCAGGTGACCTCGAATTCCGGGATGCCGGGCGTGGGGATCCAGGTGCGCGTGCGGGGGACCGGCTCGATCACGGCCAACACGGAGCCGTTATACGTGATCGACGGCCTGCCGGCGGAGCAGGGGTCGAACGACACCGACCCCAAGAACAATCCTCTGATGTCGGTCGACCCGAACGAGATCGAGTCGATCGACATTCTCAAGGACGCGTCCGCGACGGCGATCTACGGCGCGCGCGGCGCCAACGGCGTGGTGCTGATCACCACCAAGCGCGGTCGGACGGGCACGTCGCAGTTCACGGTGGAGTCGAGCGTCGGCTTCCAGAACATCGCGAAGACGATTCCGGTGTTGAACGCGCCGCAATTCATGCGCCTCACGGACGAGGCCATTCTCAACGCCGGCGGCGACTCCACGAAGCCCGGCTATTTCCACGCCGCGCAAGTCGCGTCCGCGGTGACGTACAATTACCCCGCGATGATGCTCCGCACCGGCCTTCAGGCGAACCAGGGGATCAGCCTGTCGGGCGGCGACCAGAAGCTGCGCTATCTGATCAGCGGCAACTTCACGCGACAGCAGGGCATCGAGATCGGCTCGGACTTCAACCGTTACAGTGTCCGCCTCAACCTCGACGGCGACGCGAGCAGCCGGTTCCGCTGGGGCTCGAGCCTGAGCATGACGCGCGTCGCGCGCAACGCCGCCCGAGTGGAGAACGGCTCGCTCGGGAACAGCGCCAACGGCATTCAGGCGGCCATGCAGTTCGCCCCGTTCCAGGCGCCGAAAGACTCGGCTGGCAACTGGATCAAGACCTCCCCCTCCACGGAGCCCGTCCCGAATCCGATCGCGAACGCACTCGAGGAGACCGACCTGAATACCACGTCCCGTCTGCTGGGCAGCGTGTTCGGCGAGCTGGCGCTCAGCCCCTCGCTCAAGCTGAAGGGCACTCTGGGCGGGAACTTCCAGTTCGACGGGATCCACTTTTTCGCCCCCCGTACGATTCTCGATGGCGGCAACAGCGGCAGCGGGTGGATGTACACGAGTCAGGGTCGCAATCTCACGAGCGAGAACACCGTCAGCTACGCGCGTTCGGTGGGCCCCGGCGCACTGGATATCCTGGGTGGCTTCTCGGTGCAGACCTGGTATAACGAGAGTGTTACGGCCACGGCAGCGGGCTTCCCGACGGATTTCACCAACGTGTACAATCTCGGCTCCGGATCGCAGCTCTATCCGCCGGCGAGCGGCGTCGGCGAGCACGCGCTGATCTCGTACCTGGGGCGCGCCAACTACAACATCGCCGACAAGTACCTGTTCACGCTCACCGGCCGGCGCGACGGCTCGAGCGTGTTCGGCGCCAACCACAAATGGGGCTTCTTCCCGTCCGGTGCCTTCGCCTGGCGCGTCGGCGACGAGCACTTCATGCGGGGGCAGTCGCTGTTCAGCGATCTCAAGCTGCGGTTGAGCTACGGCACGGTCGGCAATCAGGCCGTCAACCCGTACCAGTCTCTGTCCCAGCTCTCGGTCGGCTGGGTCGCATCGGGCGCGACGGAGATTCCAGCGATGACGCTGAGCAGCCTCATGCCCAATCCGGACCTGCACTGGGAGCAGAAGACGGAGTTCAACGCGGGGCTCGACGGGGCGGTGCTCGACAATCGGCTCGCGTTCTCGCTCGACGTCTACCGTTCCAAGACCAAGGACCTGCTGCTCTTGATGAACGTGCCGGTGACGACCGGCTACAGCCGGCAGCTGCAGAACGTCGGCTCGATCCAGAACAACGGCGTGGAGCTGTCGCTCACGACCGACAACGTCTCGCGTCCCAACCTGAACTGGCGCAGCACGCTGACCCTCTCGCACAACGGCAACAAGGTGCTCGACCTCGGGACGCGGCCGGACACATCGGGGAAGCCGGTAGCCATCACGCAGTTCACCGTGACGCCGCGCACGGGCAACTTCTTCGATGCAGGCGATGTGTACTTGGTACGAGTGGGCGAGCCGCTCGGCGCGATTTACGGCTATCGGGTCACCGGCCTGTGGCAAAAGGGCGACACGGGCGCCGCGTGCTACATGACGAACCCGGCCGACTGCACGCCGGGCGAGTACAAGATCGCCGACCTCGCTGGCGGCGGGCCGAAGGGGGATCGGCCTGACGGCAAGATTACCAGTGCGGACCGCACCATCCTCGGCAACAGTCAGCCAAAGTTCTACGGAGGGTTCAGCAACACGCTCACCTACGGCCGGTTCTCGCTCGACGCGCTCTTCAGCTTCGTGTATGGAAACAAGGTGATCAACGCGGGAAACGCCTACGGCTGCCTCGACATCATGCAGGCGAACGAGCGGACCTGCGTGCTGGATCATTGGGACTCGACACACACCAACACCATGGTCCCGCGACCCAATCGCGACCGCGCCCGCTCGCTCTACAGCACGTTCGTGGAGGACGGGTCGTATCTCAGGCTCCAGACGCTCACGCTCGGCTACGACCTGCCGGCGGGCCTGCTGTTCCGCGGCGCTGCGACCGCCCGGGTGTACGTCACCGGCCAGAACCTGTTCACGCTCACCGGCTACTCCGGCTTCGACCCAGACGTGAACAGTCAAGGCGGAGATCCACGCTATGGCCTGATCGACATCGGCGCCTACCCGCGCTCGCGCGTATGGAACTTTGGCGTCCGGGCCACCTTCTGAGCCGCGAGGACACAGCCATGAGATACCAGCCATCCGTTACGCCCCTGGTGCTCGCGGTCGGCCTGTCGCTCGCCGCATGCTCCGACCTGCTGGTCGAGAACCCCAAGGGATTCACGACCACCGACACCTTCTTCAAGACGGGCGCCGACCTGAACAGCGGCACGCTCGCGATCTACAGTGCGTTGCGCGGGTTCGAAGGGCAGAGCAATTGGACGACGCCTGAGCTCGCATCCGATCAGACGCGCGCGGACAATCGCGAGCCCAACGCCGGCACCTACGGGCCTGATCGGCTCACCTGGAGCGCCGCGAGCGGTCGTGCGACTGTGCCGTTCGGCACGCACTACGCCGTCATCACGGAGGCGAACCTGGTGCTCGCCAAGGGACCGGGCATTCAGACCTCGGACACGCTCACCAAGGCGTACAATCTCGCCGAGGCGAAGTTCCTACGCGGCTATGCCTATCTGCGGTTGACCAAGATGTACGATGGGGTGCCGCTGCTCCTGACTCCGGAGGAGCAGGCGAACCCGAGCCCGACCCGCGCCACGGTCGAAGCGGTTCATCAGGCGGTGATCATGGATCTGACCGAGGCCAAGGCGGGCCTCCCCGCCGTCTGGTCGGGGGACGACGGCTACGGCAACCCGACCCAGGGGCGCGTCACCAAGGGTGCGGCCGAGATGGCGTTGGCCGACCTGTACCTCTGGCGCTCGAGCTTCATGGGGAAGAATGAGTGGCAGCTCGCCTCCGACTGGGCCGACAGCGTCATCGCCTCCGGTCTCTGGTCGCTCAACGACGACTACATCAAGACGTTCCTGCCCAGCAACAAGGGCAACGCGGAGGAGATCCTGGTGATCACCAACTCCGGCGCCGTCGATCGGACCAGCAACATCTTTCAGTTGTTCTATTATCCGCGCGACTGGGGGCTGGACGCCGGGCAGGGAGGCGGCTGGGGGTTGATCCACCCGACCGACTGGTTCTTGAACAGCTATCTCCCGGGCGACTACCGTGGATCGCGCGGCTTCGAGGGATACAAGACCGACTCGGCGTACGTTGCGGGCGGTTGCGGCCTGACGATCTGTGCAGACACGCTGGGCGACGGACCCATGCCGTACAAGTACCGCAAGAGTGACAACGGCGCGACCTGGTGGCTGGGCGACGTGGACGTCCCCCTCTACCGCTACGCCGAAGCGCTGCTGATCTACGCCGAGGCGCAGAACGAGCTCGGCAATACCGGCGTCGCCGTGCAGTACCTGAACATGATCCGCGCCCGCGCCCGCAAGGGCACCGGCGCCCAGGCCCGCACCGAGCCGCATGACTACGGTACGGCCGGCGAAGCGATGGACAAGCTGTCGGTGCGCGATGCCATCTTCATGGAGCGCGCCTGGGAGTTCGCCTTCGAAACCAAGCGCTGGTTCGATCTGGTGCGGCGCGACTCGGAGGAGCCGGGATACTGGAAGAGCAGTCTCATCGCGCACGATCCGAACTTCGACCAGACCCCGCCCAACCCGAAGCCGTTGCCCGACGAGTACAAGAAGCGGTGGCCGATTCCCCAGGCGCAGATCGACGCCAATCCCGCGCTGTGTCAGAACCCGGGATACGGTGGCACGGCGTGTCCACCGGGAGTGACCGGGCCCTGACCGCCCATGACCGCCCCTCGGCTCGTCCGGCGAGGGGCGGTTCTCTTCTGCGATGCACGTTCGCATCATCGGTCGATTCATCTGTCGCGCTCTAACTACGTCGCAATGATTCCTCACCACTGACCGCCAGTTTGTGGACGGCGTGCAACGCACGCGGCCTCCGCCGTGTCGCGCGGGCCGCGCTAACTCATTGTGAGGTCTTGTCACACTGATCCCGAGCACGACGCGCGCCGGCCCTCGATTGATCCGGCCTCAAACTTGAAAGCAGCCCCGTCAGCATAAATCCGTTGCACCCTTGAGCCGCCCAGGGGGACGACGTCATGCACGTAGTGTTGTGTCCGCACGCCGACAGTGGCGTCGATTGCGACGCCGCCCCCGCGCTTTCCCGTTCCTGCAGGTCCCGAACTCCGCTTCATCGCTTCTCTGCCGGAGGTTGTCCATGAAATACTTCGGTGTCGTGCTCGTATGCACGGTACTCGCCGCTCAAGTGGGCGCGGCCCAGGATGTGGGATCGATCGTGGGCACCGTCACGGCGCGCGAAACCGGCGCTCCACTCGCCGGTGCCGCCGTCAGCGTCCTCGGCACCCGACTCACCGCCCTGACCGCCGCGGACGGCCACTACGTGATCGCTCCCGTGCCACCCGGCACCTACCACGTGCGCGCGCGACTCATTGGCTACGGAAGCGGCGAAGACACGATCGTCGTTGCGGCTGGGCGGTCCGTCGCGGCGGACCTGCGGCTGCCGGCCCAAGCGGTCCAGCTCGACGCCGTCGTAGCGATCGGCTACGCCACCGTGCAGCAGCGTGACTTGACGGGCGCGGTCGCCTCGGTGAGCGGCGACGCCGTGACGACCAAGGCAGCCCCGACGCCGACCGTCAACACGGCGCTGCAGGGCCGGGCGGCCGGTGTTCAGGTCATCACGAACTCCGGGATGCCCGGGGTCGGCGCCAGCGTGCGTATTCGTGGCACGAACTCGCTGACCGCGAACAGCGAGCCGCTTTACGTCGTGGACGGCGTGCCCGCGGAACAGGGTGTGGGAGGCACCTCGAGCTCGGCGCAGGATCCGCGAAACAATCCCCTGATGTCAATCGACCCGAACGAGATCGAATCGATCGACGTCCTCAAGGATGCGTCCGCGAAGGCGATCTACGGGGCGCGCGGGGCCAACGGCGTGGTATTGATCACCACCAAACGTGGCCCTACGGGCGAGAGCCACTTCACTTTGGAGTCGAGTTACGGCTTCCAGCGCATCTCGAAGATGATCCCGGTCTTGAACGGCCCGCAGTACCGGCAGCTGCGCAACGAGGCCATCTGGAACGCCACGCGGGACTCCACCAGGCTGCCCTACACGGCGGCGCAAATCGCTTCCGCGTCGTCTTATGACTACCCCGGCATGATGCTCCGAACGTGTGCGTCCTCGGCCTGCGTCGCCGCCCCGCAGGCGAGCGAAGGCCTGACGCTGTCCGGCGGGAACGAGCGCGTACGGTATCTGTTCAGCGGCAACTACATGAAGCAGAACGGGGTCCTCATCGGGTCGGACTTCCAGCGCTACGGCGTCCGCTTGAACCTCGATGCCGACGTGAGCCAGCGGTTCCACGTCGGCACGAGCCTCAGCGTCGCCATGGTCAGCCAGAACGTCGCGCAGGAGGAGAACGGCAGCGTCGGCGCCGGCGCCAACGGCATCCTCGCGGCCATGCAGTTCGACCCCTCGCTCCCGCCCAAGGACGCGAACGGTAACTGGACGAAGTCGGCCATCCTCGGTGAGCAGGTGGAGAACCCGGTGGCCAATTCGAGTGAGCTGAAACAGCTGAACACCATCTCCCGCATGGTCGGCAACGTGGTCGGCGAGCTCGCCATCACCGACGCCCTCAAGCTGCGCAGCACGTTCGGCGGCTCTTTCAGCTACAGCGGCACCGAGTACTACGCGCCCCGCACCATCGCCCCCGGCTTGAGAACTGGCGGCGACAGCTATATCTCCGCCTCGCCCGTTCCGTCGCGCCAGCTCATCAACGAGAACACCCTCACGTACCGGCGCGCCCTGGGCCCCGGCCGCGTCGACGTGCTCGGTGGATTTTCGGTACAGACCTCCCACAACGAGAGCGAGACTGCACGTGCGCAGGGGTGCGCCAGCGACGCCACGATGTTCTTTGCATATGGGTCGTGCGGCACGCTGCGCCCGTCGGACAGCAATGCCTCGGATTGGACGCTCGTGTCGTACCTGGGCAGGGCTAACTACGACCTGAACGACAAGTATCTCTTCACTCTCACGGGGCGCACGGATGGCTCGAGCCGCTTTGGGAAGAACAACAAATGGGCGTTCTTTCCATCGGCCGCCTTCGCGTGGCGCGTGTCGAGCGAACCGTTCATGGCCCGACAGTCCGTGTTCGGAGACTTGAAGCTGCGGGTGAGCTACGGGAAGACCGGCAATCAGGCGATCGACCCGTACCGGACGCTCGATCAGCTGGGTGTCTGCTGGTACTCCAACGGAGCCTCGGAGATCAACTCCCTGTGCCCTTCGGGCACGAAGGGGAACCCGAATCTCAAGTGGGAGACGCAGCAGCAATTCGACGTCGGGGTCGATGCCAGCGTGCTACAAAACCGCGTCGCGTTCACGCTCGACGCCTACCACGCGGTGACACACGACCTGCTGCTCAGCGTGCCGCTGCCGGCGACCTCGGGGTTCACCAATCAGTTTCAGAACATCGGCTCCGTGCAGAACAACGGCGTCGAGCTGTCGGTCACCAGCGTGAACGTCGTCGGCACGCGCTTCAGCTGGCGCAGCGCGCTCAACCTTGCGCACAACCGCAACAAGGTCCTCGACCTGGGAGGTGTCACGCAGATCTTCCCGGGCGTTCGGGGCGGCGGTTTTGTCGAAGGCGGGCAAACCGACATCGTCCGGGTCGGGGAGCCACTCGGCGCGATCTACGGCTTTAAGACGAACGGCCTGTGGCAGGTCGGCGACAAGTGCTACCTGTCGAACGCCGCCAACTGTACGCCGGGCGAGTACAAGATCGCCGACCTCAACGGCGACGGGAAAATCGACCTGAACGACCGCACCATCATCGGGTATGCCGATCCCAAGCTGTACGGGGGGCTCTCGAACACCCTGGCGTACGGCTCGTTCACACTGGACCTGTTCATGAACTTCTCCTATGGCAACCAGGTCGTGAACATGTCGCGCGTCTTCAACGACCTCGCCACCGGCTTTCTCAACGAGCGGGCCGACGTGCTGGACCGGTGGACGCCCCAGCATACCAACACGACCGTCCCACGCGCGAACTTCGCGCGCCCCCGTCGCATCTACAGCGCGCAGGTGGAGGACGGCTCGTTCCTGCGTCTCCAGACGGTGACCGTCGGATACGATCTCCCGATCCACGGGTTGTGGGGGGCCAAGGCGGCCCGTGTCTACGTCACCGGTCAGAACGCATGGACCGCCACGAGCTACACGGGGTTCGATCCCGAGGTCAACAGCATGGGTGGAGACCCGCGGGTGCGCGGCGTCGACGATGGCGCGTATCCGCGCGCGCGGGTGTGGAATGTCGGCGTGAACGTGACATTCTGAGAAAGGATTCGTCCGCGATGAACGGCAAGCGTCCTGCCCTCCTCCCTCTCGCGCTGTCGCTCGCGCTGTCGGTGGTCGCCGCGTGCAGCCTCACGGAGGAGCCGACCTCGTTTCTCACGACCGACACGTTCTTCCAGACCGAGGCGGATTTGAAGAGCGCCGTAATGGCCGCCTACTCGCCCATGCGCAGCAACAATCTGTTCAACGGATGGCCCTGGCTGTCGCTGGAGCTGGCGTCGGACCAGGTGCGCATCGACCACGACGAGCCGAACCTCGAGACGAGTGGGCCGGATTTCCTCTTCTACTCGACGGGGAGCCGTGGCGTGACGGTCGCGTGGCGAGAGCTGTACAACATCGTATACCGGTCCAATCTCGTCCTGGCCAACGCCGACCGCGTGCAGCAATGGAACAATCCCGCGCTCAAGGGCACGTACACGGCGGAAGCCAAGTTCTTGCGGGCGTACGCATATCTGTGGTTGACCAAGCTGTACGACGACGTTCCCCTTCTCCTGACGCTCGAAGATCACGCGAATCTGCACGTGGCGCGGACGCCGGTCGAGCAGGTGCACCAGCAAGTCATCAAGGACCTCACCGAGGCCGAGGCGGTACTCTCCGCCAAGTGGGGCGCGAGTGATCGCGGCCGCGCTACGCAGGCCGCAGCGGACATGGCGCTCGCCGACTTGTACCTGTGGCGGGCCAGTTACCTCAAGAAAACCGCCGAGTGGCAAAATGCTTCCGACTGGGCGAAAAAGGTCATCGATTCGGGGGTCTGGGGACTGAACGCGGACTACATCAGCACGTTCCTGCCGAGTAACAAAGGGAATCCGGAGATGATCTTCTACGTGGCCGCTTCCGGGCTCGATTCCCGCAGCAGCAACGGCTGGCTGGTCAACTTCTATTTTCCACGGGACTTCGGCCTCTCGACCGGCGGAGGGTGGGGGGCAGGGCACCCGACGACGTGGCACTACAACCTGTATGCCCCCGGTGATTACCGCCGCGAAGCCGGCTACCGCTCCGGCGGCTGCCGCTGGGACGGCTACTGCGTCGCGTCCTTCAAGGACGGCCCGCTGCCCTGGAAATACCGTCCCACCAACAACGGGTCGGACGGCGGCAAGTGCGACGTCGACATCCCGCTCTACCGCTACGCCGAGGCCCTGTTGATCTACGCGGAGGCGCAAAACGAGCTCGGGAACGCCGCCACGGCCGTGACCTACCTCAACATGATCCGCGCCCGGGCCCGCAACGGCACCGGCGCCGAGAACCGCCCCAGTCCGGCCGACTACGCCGGCCCGCTCGACAAGCTGGTGCTGCGCGACACGATATTCATCGAGCGTGACCTGGAGTTCGCGCACGAGGCGAAGCGCTGGTTCGACTTGGTGCGTCGCGATTCTGAAGATCAATCCTACTGGGCGAACAGCCTGCACGACCACGACCCCAATTCGTGGGTCATGCAGCCCATCCAGACCTACAAGATGCGGTGGCCCATTCCTCAGTCCGAGGTGGACCTTGATCCGGCCCTGATGCAGAACGCCGGCTACTAAACGCGCGGCAGGTCCCCGCCCCCTCACCCGCACACTGCCAGTAGCCCGGCAGGGTGCGGTTTTTCATGGAGTGTGGTATCTTCGCAACACCAACCACCCCGTTGCCGAAAGGAACCCGAAGGAACCGATCTCCCAGAACAGTGTTGAACCGCCCCTACCCTGACTCGAGGGCGAGACATGAAGCACGCCATCTGCTGTGGATTTGCCGTCGCGCTAATCATTGGTTGCGGGCCGACCGGATCGCGACGCGAGGTCCCGACCCCCGACGACCAGGTCTCTGTTGGCTACGGGACCATGAGCAAGCGTGATGTGACGGCTGCCGTCACGTCCCTCTCCCCGACCGAAGCGGACGCGCGCGTCACGCGCATCGAGGATCTGCTGCAGGCCCGCGTGCCGGGCCTCGAGGTGCTCCCGCTCGCCAACGGCACCTTCACCCTCCGGCTGCGCGGTCGTCATAGCATCTCGGGCGCGAGCCTCGCCGACGAGCCGCTCCTGGTGATCGACGACATACCGGTGCCACAAGGCTCACTCGGCAGCGCGTTGGCCGGAATGTCCCCGCGCGACGTGGGGCGCGTCGACGTGCTCAAGGACGCCGCCGCCGCGAGTATCTACGGATCGCGCGGGGCCAACGGGGTTATCATCATTACGACCAAGCGAGCCTCGTGGCCTAATCCGTGATCGTGCCGCTCGTAGCACTGCTGCTGCAGAACCCCCCCCCGGCGCCGGCCTCCGCCGCCGCGCCCGCGCGGGTGATACACGTCTGGCTCGGCTCCGCCAGCCCGCTCGTCCGCGGGGCGGCGGTCCGCGTGTACGTCGAGGCGGGGCAGGACGGCAACCTCGTTGTCCTGCACCGTCGCACCGACGGCCGCATCGAGGTCCTGTTTCCCAAGAATCCGGCCACAGATCCCTTTGTCCGGGCGGGCACCTACGAGATTCGCGGCGGCGACGAGCAGGCCGCCTGGGTGGTGGCCGAGCCCGACGGCAGCGGGATGGTCCTGGCCGCCCTCTCACCCGACCCGCTCCGGTTCGACGAGTTCGTGCGCGCCGCCGCTTGGGACTCCGCTGCGCTGGTCCCTACCTGGTCGGGGGCGGACGCGGCGGGGTCGATGAGCGACATCGTGCAGCGGATGTTGGGGGACGGCTACTTCAATTACGATGTCGTGACTTACCGTGTCGCACCACCAGTCTACGCGCAGCAGGACATGACGCCGCAGGAGACTGCACCGGCGTACGACCCGTATCCGGCGTGTGTGGACTGCACGTTCATCGGGGAACAGCTGGTGTTCTACGAGCGAGTGCTCGGTCGTCGTCACTTCCGCCGGGAGCCCGATCGTGAGCCGCGCCAGCAGCCGATGAGAGGTCTCGCGCTCGCACTCGGCCCCCGCTCGACCGTCGGACCACAACCACTCTCGTCCGGGTCCCGGTCAGCCTCCTCGCCCCACCACGTCGCCGGCCCCGTCCCGATCGAGCCGCGCCCACGCACGCACGTGCGCTACACGCGGCTCTCCGCTCCCGCGCCCGAGCGGTCCATGGTCGTCATCGCGCTGCCCGCCGGGGCTGGTGCCGCCCCGATTGGTCGAGCACGCCTCGCAGTCGCCCACGCCGATGTTGTTTCTAGTCGGGGAGCGGTGCGGTCGGATTTCCCGGGGCAGGGGCGGGAGCCCGCGATGCCGGCGGCGGCGGGCCAGGGGGCCCAGGGCGCCGTGCGGTCGCGCGCGATGGCAGTTGCCCGGACCGGTGCGGCGGCGGCGCAAGGGGGATCACAGGGCGTCGCCATTCCCCGAGAGGCCTGGGGATATACCCGTCGTACGTCGCTACGACGCTAAGTCGTACGTATCACGTAGCGTCGTAGCGCCGTGGCGTCGTTACTGTCCAACCGTAAAATCGATTCGCTTCAGTACGGTCCCGGCCGCATCGCGCACTTCCACGTGCCACGCGCCGGTCCAGTCAGCTGGCACGGTCTTCTTGCTCCACGTGCGCCACGGCGACCCGCCGACCTGCAGCTCCACGTCGCCCACCTGGGTGTCTCCGTGGAACCACACGTGGTGGATGCTCGCGCCTTCGGCTCCCGCCACTTTCGTCCAGCAGACCAGCTGACCGACGTCGGCGGGGAAGGTGCTGCCCGTGTCCTGCGGCTGCCGATCGACCACTGCCTTCGCGACCACGGCCTCGGCGACGTCGACGGCGGCGGCGGGCGCGGCTGCCGGAGCGGCGGCCGGTGCCGCGGCCTTGGTCGTATCCTGAGCCGCGAGGCCGCCGGTGCCAAGCAGCACCAGCGCGATGAACGGAGTGATGCGCGTCATGACGGCTCTCCCACTGGGGTTGTCGGTTGCTCGTCGGTTGTCCGTTGTACGGCCCGCCGGCGACGAAGTTCCAGCAACGCGCCCAGCGTCGCCGCGATCACGACCCCGGTCGCCCCACCGCCGAGCTGAAACCGCGCGAGGTATTGGCGCTGCCGCCCCGCGCACTTGCCCGAGAACAGGGCGCCCACCATCGCGCCGCAGGATCCTTGGATCGTCGTGAAGTAGTGGCCCGACCCCGCCGCGAACACCAGGGGAAGGGAGCACAGCACCAGGTGACGGAGAAAAGTCTTCATGGGGAGCCCATCACGTAAAGAAAGACGTAGTTGTAGATCCCCGTGAGCAACGCCAGGCACCATGCGAGCACGACGTACGGACCGGTGTGCCGATGCAGCGGCCGCAGCCGCGCCACGGCGCGGCTCGTGAGCTGCCACGCGAGCCCTGCCAGCGCCGTGATGGCGAATGCGAGATGGATCTTGAAGAACGGCAGCGCGACGAGGGCGGCTCGTCGGGGACTGGGAACCATGAGGAAAGAGAATCCCACCACCACGGCGATCTCGATGACCGCGCTCACACTCATGAGGGTCACATGCAGGGCGACCCGACCGCGCCGGATGCGCGTGGCACCGTAGATCAGGAGGGGCGGCCCCGCCACGGCCCAGGCGAGTGCCGCGACGGCCTGGGGCGGCGCGCTCATCGACCCCGCTCGACCTTCCACCGGTCCACCACCCGTCCCTCTCCCCCGTCCTCCGTCCCCCGTATGACGTGATACGCGTCGAACAGCGGGACCGTGAGACAGGAATGGTTGGGAATGATCTCGATCTTGTCGCCGACCTTGTAGCGCCCGTCGAGGGCGGTGACCGAGGCGGCCCGGATCTGGCCGTGCTCCTGCGACACAGTCGCCACGGTCAGGTCGGGCGCGTCTTTCACCGCGCCCATCGCCTGGGGCCCCACGTGCGCGGGGCCTGGGTCCTTCGAAAGCTCGAGCGCTCCCGCGTCCACCACGAAGTGTGACGCTCCCGGCTGGTGCGACACCACCGTCGCGAGCACGCTCACTCCCACGTCCGCCGGCTCGCAGCACCCGATCAGCACCATGGTGCGGTCGTAGAACACGTAGTTGCCGGGTCGCGCCTCCGTGACGCCCGTGAGATCGGTGACCGCCGCCATCGCCGGCGTCGATCCGACACTCACCTCGCGCACCGCGAGGCCTTCTCCCCGGAGCCGTTCCGCGAATGCCACCATGACGCTGCGCTCGCTCTCGGCCACGGCGGCCGCTTCCTCCTTATTCGTCGTCCGATACGCGTGACCGGAGTGGGTCAGGATGCCGTCGAACACGAGTCCCCGCTCCTCGCCCAATGCGGCGGCGACCTGCAGGGCGTACGACGAGGCCGGGTCCACGCCCGCCCGATGTAACCCGGAGTCCACCTTGAGCCACACGTGCAGCCCCGAGCCGGCGAGCGCCCGGGCCGCATCGAGGTCGTCGACGACGACGCGCAGCGTCGCCCCGGTCTCCTGCACGATGCGACGCGCGTGGGCGACGTGGCCCGGATCGATCGGAAACGCCCACGTGAGGTCGGTGATGCCGGCACGGGCGAACACCTCGGCCTCCACCAGCGTGGACACCGTGAGCCCGCGCGCCCCGTGCTCGAGCTGCAGCCGTCCCAGCTCGACGCACTTGTGCGTCTTCGCATGGGGCCGGAGCGCCACGCCCAGCTGCCGGGCGCGCGCTGCCATGTGCGCGAGATTGCGCTCCACGACATCGAGGTGCAGCAGCAGCGCCGGCGTCTCCACGTCGTGCACCTTCACGCATCCCGCATCCCGCATCCCGCATCCCCTCTAGCGAACGATGTGAAATTCCGTCTGGCGCCGCAGTATCCAGCGCATGTGGCCGTCGGGACCGAGCTCCGCGTCTTCTTCCTGAGCCGAGCGGACGCCCTGGTTGTCCCACTCGGGAAGGGGCGTGGTCGCCTGCAGCTCGATCGAGAACCAACTGCTCGGCACCAGCGACACGTCGCCGCGGTCCGGAACGCCTTCCTGGTGGTCCCACAGGCCGATCAACGGCCCGGCCCCATGACCGCGGTCGCCGATGGGGTGGGTGTAGATCGTCCCGTTGATCCCCGCGGCGCGCATCTGCGCGAGCGCGGCCGCGAGCACCTCGTTCCCGGTCCGGCCGGGCCGCATCTCGGCGAGCAGGAAGTCTTGTAGGTGGTTCGAGTTCGCGAGCGCCCGTTTGAGCCCGTCGGGCGCGTCCGTCTCACCCCGGCGCAGCACGTAGCCCATGTGCTGCGTGTCGGTGTTCAGGCCCAGCGCCGTGATGCCGAAGTCGCAATGCAGCACGTCGCCGCGCTCGATCACCACGGCGCCCGAATCGGATAGGTCGTGGCCGCGCCGCTGCACGTCCACGTCGGTGTGGAACCAGGTGCCGAAGCCGAGGTCGTTGACGCGCTGGCGCATCCACCAGGCCACGTCGTCCGTCGTGGTCCGTCCGGGAGTGATCACGCGGCTCGAGAACGCCGTGTCGATCACGCCCCAGACGACCTCCATGAGGCGGCGGTACACGGCGAGCATGCCGGGTGCGCGGATCTCCTGGTACTCGAGCGGCAGTCGCTCGGCGCGCATGATCCGGGCGCGGTATTCCGCCGGGAGCGCTGCTTGGAGCTGCTCCCATTCGCCGGCGGACAGCCCGTCCGAAAAGGCATGCGCGTGCGAGATGTCGACGGCGATGGTCTGCGGATTGCGCTCCTCGATCACCCGGCGCAGCAGCTCCCACTGGGCCTGGCCCACCAGCTCGGGGCGGCGGCCGATCGACGGGTCTATGGCCTCCCTAGCGTGGTAGGCGTCGTACAGGCCGCCCTGGGAGGTGCCGCCCAGGGCGAGCCGCTCGACGCCGCGCTCGGGGCCGCGATCGTAGAACACATAGATCGTGCGGCGCCGGGCGAAGAACGTCGTGGCCGAGACGAGGGACCAGAAGACGGGGTCTTCGTTGTATTCCCGCATGGGGACCACCCACATCGCGACGTGATATTGCCGCATCAGCCGGGGCAGCACCGAGTCGAGCCGATAGCGTAGCCACTCCTGCTCGACGGCGGCCTGCTCGCGCAACGTGCCCAGGGGGCGCGTCGGCGACGCCGTGAGCGGCAGCGCGGGCGCCTGGAGGAGGAAGGTGGAGACGGCGAGAGTGGCGAGCATCATGTGGATTGCAGCGCTCCGGGGGGTTCAAGTACGGGGTCACGCCCTCGTTCAGTCGAGCTGGCGCCCCGTCACCTCGATGCGACGATAGCGCTCGATCCTGCCCGATCCGCCGACGAACGCCGACGCGAACCACCCCGTGAGCCCCACCACGATCGAGCCGAGTACGGCGGCGCCGAGGCCGCTCACGGAAAATCCTGGCACCAGCCAGGCGACGAGGTACAACGAGATCCCGTTCACGACCAGAATGAACAGCCCCAGCGTGAGCACCGTCAGCGGCAGCGTGAGGATGAGGATGACCGGCCGGATCACGGCGTTCACGATGCCGAGCAGCAGCGCCGCTACGATCAGGTGATCCCAGCGGTCGATGTGGATCCCGGGAATGACGGTTTCGGCGGCCCACAGGCCCAACGCCGTGATGACGAGCCGGAACAAGAAGCCTTTCATCGGTCCTTCGCCTTCTCTCGCCAGGCCGCGATGTTGCCCTCGATCTGGCGCGAGTGCTTCTCGAGGTGCTCGGCGTAGACCGCCAGCCAGTCCTCGGCGCCGTACGGGCCCGACTCCGTGTGCCGGCCCACGCGGCGCCAGTCCTGCTCGGTGGCGCGCTCGAGCAGCGGCACGGTGTTGGCGCGCACCGCCTTCACGGTGGCCAGCGCCGCGTCGATCGGATGCTTGTGGTAGTCGAACCGCTGCGCCCAGCGGTCCTGGTCGTATCCGACGATCAACGGCTCGGGCTCCGCGAGCAGGTAGCGGAGCCGCATGTGGGCGTTGGTCTCGCTGTCGGCGCAGTGCACCACGATTTCGTGCGCGGACCAACGTTTGGGCCCTGGTTTCCATTGGAGCGCGTCGCGCGGCACCTTGGCAAGGGCGGCAGCGAGGAGGGCCGGTCCCCTGGCGTAGCGCTCGATCATCGAGGCGCGCTCGGCGGCGGTGAGAGGCATGTCGGGATCTCCCGAAGAAGATACTCGATTCGCTCAACTGTGCGCGCGACCGGCCACGAAGCGCGCCGTCGCACCCGGGCGCGCCCGCACGCCGAGGCGCGAGTCGAACAGGATCGCGCCCACGAGCGAGTCGCCCACGCGTGTCGCGCCGACGCCGGCGAACGGCCCGAGCGCGGCCGGCCACCCGTACACCAGCGCCTGCTCGGGGTAGCCGATCCACGTGACCGGCAGCGTGTCGGGCGGCACGCGGAAGACGAGCGTGCCCCGGAAGTGGCAGCCGCGGCCCACCACCATCCGCGTGCTGTCCAGGACGACGTCGGTCAACTTGAAGCGGTCGCCCAGCTCGGGCAGCGTGAGCGTATCGCCCCGCGCCACCACCCAGTGACCGATGTAGCGTTGTGCGTAGCGGGCCTGCAGGTGCATCGCCCCGGCGTAGCAGGGGTCCCCCGGTGCACACCCCAGAGCAAGGAGAGACCCGGCGGCGAGGAGGACGCGCCCCGAGAGGGCGCGCTCGGCCGTGATGTGCGTCCTTAAAGGACGCACCCGGCGCCGAGCCCGGGCTCTTAGCCCGGGGATCATCGGATCATGGCGCGACGCTGTCCGTCGCTCGGATCCGGGCGTTCGTCGAGTCGGCGGCACGCATGGCGGCGCCCACCCCGCGCGCGCCCGGGATGCGCGACCCGGCCAGGATCGAGTCCCGCTGCCGCTCCGTAAGTGTATCGCGCGCCGCGGTGCCGGCCTTGCCGGACCGGCCGCCACCGCAGGCGCCCACGGTCAACGCCACACCGAGTACGATCCACCCGATCGTCCGGTTCATGCGGGCAGCCCCTTTCGCAGCACGTCTTCCATCACGTCCGCGAAGCGATCGATCTCCGCGAGTGTCGTGTACACGTTCGGTGTCACGCGCATGCAGCTGAACTCCTTGTGCACGATCGGCGTGACGAGAATCCGGTGCTTGTCCCAAAGGAAGGCGACCAGCTTGTTCACGTCCAGCCCCTCGACTGAGACGCTCGCCAGCCCGCACGACTGCGCGGGGTCGTACGGGGTGAGGATCTTGACGCCCGGCCGCTGCTCCAGCCGCTTCGCCCAGCGCTGGAACAGGTAGCGCAACCGCGCTGCCTTGCGCTCCGCCCCGAGCCCCTCGTGGAACGTGAGCGCCTCGGCGATGGCGTTGTGGTTCGCGGCAGGATGGGTCCCGATCTCCTCGAACTTGCGGATGTCGCGGTTCATCTCGGGCGGTGCCGCCATGAGCGGCCAGAGCCGCTCGATCTTGGCCTTCCGCACATACAGGAACCCGGTGCCGTGGGGTGCCAGCAGCCACTTGTGGAGGCTGGTGCCGTAATAGTCGCAATCGAGCTCGTCGCGGGTGAACGGGAAGTGCGCGAACGCGTGCGCCCCGTCCACGATCACCTCGATCCCGCGCTCCCGCGCCAGTCGCCCGATCTTGCGGATCGGGAAGATCTGGCCCGTGAGGTTCGTGATGTGGCAAACGTGAATGACCTTGGTCTTGGGCGTGATGGCGTGCGCGAAGCGGTCGGCCAGGTCGTCCTGGGACGGCGGCGGCACGGGAAAGGTGATCTCCCGCAGCACGATGCCCTCCCGCCGTTCGCGCTGGTGCCACGTCGTGAGCATGCGCGGGTAGTCCTGAGTGGTCGTCAGTACCTCGTCGCCACGCTCCAGCGGAATCCCGAGCTGGACGATCTCGAGCGCTTCGCTCGCGTTGCGTGTGATCGCCATCTCCTCCGCGTCGCAGCCGAAGCTCGCCGCGAGGCGGTGCCGTACGGCCTCGATCTCCGGCTCGAGCACCTGCCACATGGTATAGGCGGGCGCCGTGT
>WNES01000530.1_pt1 | contig 23655 bp, 20 predicted proteins | sample 5399931 | NCBI WGS metagenome assembly WNES01 (sample SAMN13153332, study PRJNA577476) | soil metagenome | isolation source: 20 cm grassland meadow soil 2 days after 3rd rain plot 5 | place: USA:California | collected 2015-11-11
GAGCGCGGCGGCGACTCTCCACTGGTCCCGCTCCATGGCGGGCGGGATGGCGATGCCGGGCGGCTGGACCCTGTCGATGGTCTGGACACTGATGCCGGCCCAGACCTGGGCTGGCAGCGGTGCCCGATTCGTTGCGATGTGGCTCGTGATGATGGTGGCGATGATGTTGCCGCCGCTCCTGCCGATGCTGGCAAGCTTCCAGCGGACCCGGCTGGCCGCCTTAGCGGGCGTGGGCTATTTCGCCGTGTGGGCGCTGTTCGGCGCAGCCGTCTACGCCCTCGGGAGCGCCGTCGCCCGTACCGAGCTCGAGTGGCCGGCGGTCGCGCGGCTCGTCCCGCTGGCCACGGGCGCTGCGCTGCTCGTCGCGGGGGCGGTGCAGCTGAGCGCGTGGAAGGCCCGCCAGCTCGTGCTGTGCCGCACATGCGACCCCCCGGAGAGCCGTGGGAGCGCAGGGACGTTGCTGCACGGTGTCCGCTACGGGGTGAACTGCAGCCGGTGCTGCGTAGGTCTGATGGCCGTCCTGCTCGCCGGCGGGATGATGAACAGCGCCGTCGTCGCAGCGGTGGCGGTCGCCATCGCGGCGGAGCGGCTGGGGCCCCGGCCCGAACGCCTGGCCCGCGCGATCGGCGCGGCGGTGATAACGATCGGAGCCGTGGTGCTCGCTCGGGCGGCATGACTCCCAAAGCACCTGTCGCCTGGCGATAAGCCCAGCGGGGTGCGCATGGTCGGGCCGGCGTGTCGATTCTGAGGCTCCTCGTTCGACGCTTCTATGAAGCCGGGATGGGCCCGGCGCACCCAAACCAAAAGGAACTGAGCACGATGCGATTCATGATGCTGGTGATCCCGAAGGGGTACGAGAAGGCGGGGGCGGACTTCGCGCCCCCGGCCGAGCTTGTCGCCAAAATGACCAAGTACAACGAGTCCCTCACCAAGGCCGGCGTCCTGCTCGGGCTCGACGGGCTGCACCCGCCTGTCAAAGCCGCCCGCATAAGCTTCTCCGGTGGCAAGACGAAGGTGACCGACGGGCCGTTCACCGAGGCGAAGGAGGTGCTCGGCGGCTACTGGATGATCCAGGTGAAGTCCCGAGCCGAAGCGATCGAATGGGCGAAGCGCGCGCCCATGCTGGACGGCGACCTTATCGAAGTGCGCCAGGTGCAGGAGATCTCGGACTTTCCACCCGACGTTCAGAAGGCCGCGGGGAGGTAAGCTGCACTAGCCGACGTGGGAAGGGGAGTGCGAAATTCGTCAACTAGTATTCCTCGCACTGGGGAATGCGTAGATTGTCCGCCGTCATTCGTTGGGCACGTCATGAAAGGAGTCAGTCATGAGCGGTGTACGGGTGCTGGTGGGTACCCGCAAGGGTGCGTTCATCCTGGCGGGGGACGGCAAGCGCAAGCAGTGGAACGTGAGCGGCCCGCACTTCGCGGGCTGGGAGATTTATCACATGAAGGGATCGCCCGCCGACCCGAATCGGCTGTATGCGTCACAGACGAGCGGGTGGTTCGGACAGATCATCCAACGCTCCTGCGACGGCGGCAAGACGTGGGAGGCGCCCGGCGGCGGAATGACCATGGAGCCCGGCCAGATGCCGAAGGGCGAGAGCAATAAGTTCGTCTACGACGCGTCGCCGGAAACGGGCAAGCCCCTCACCACGCACCAGTGGTACGACGGCACGCAGCACCCCTGGGAGTTCAAGCGCGTCTGGCATCTCGAGCCGTCGCTCTCCGATCCGGACACGGTGTTCGCCGGGGTGGAAGACGCGGGGTTATTCCGGACGAGCGACGGCGGCAAGACGTGGCAGGAGCTCGCCGGGCTGCGCGGTCATGGTACAGGGCCCAAATGGCAGCCGGGCGCCGGCGGCATGTGCCTCCACACGATCCTGCTCGATCCCGCCAACCCGCGCCGGATGTACGTCGCCATCTCTGCCGCGGGCGCGTTCCGCACCGACGACGGCGGCAAGACGTGGAAGCCGATCAACCGCGGCCTGCACTCGCAGTACATTCCCGATCCGAACGCCGAGGTCGGCCACTGCGTGCACCGCATCGCGCTGCACCGCTCGCGTCCCAACGTGCTGTTCATGCAGAAACACTGGGACGTCCTGCGCTCGGACGACGCCGGCGACTCGTGGCGCGAGGTCAGTGGGAATCTGCCCACCGACTTCGGGTTCGTGGTCGACGTGCACGCCCACGAGCCGGAGACCATCTACGTCGTCCCCATCAAGAGCGACTCCGAGCATTACGTGCCCGACGGGAAGCTGCGCGTGTACCGCAGCCGCTCCGGCGGCACGGAGTGGGAGGCGCTCACGCAGGGGCTGCCGCAGCGCGACTGCTACGTGAACGTGCTGCGCGACGCGATGGCCGTCGACTCACTGGAGCCGTGTGGCGTGTACTTCGGCACCACCGGCGGGCAGGTGTACGCGTCCGCCGACGCCGGCGACAGCTGGGCGCCCATCGTACGCGATCTTCCCGCCGTGCTGTCGGTCGAGGTTCAGACGCTGCCATGATTCGCGTGGTGCTCCCCCCGCACCTGCGGACGCTGGCGCAGGTCAAAGGCGAGGTGAAGCTCGACGTCCCGGGCCGGGTCACTCGGGGCGCGGTGCTCGACGCACTCGAGGAGCGCTATCCCATGTTGCGCGGGACCATCCGGGACCACGTCACCGCGCAGCGACGGCCGTTCCTGCGATTCTTTGCATGCGAGCGGGACCTGACCCACGACCCGCCCGATGCCCCGCTGCCCGAAGCCGTGGCATCGGGGGCGGAGCCGTTTCTCGTGATCGGGGCGATCGCCGGCGGGTAGTCCTCACCCCCTGACCCCCTCTCCCTTCGGGAGAGGGGGAACGACATGAGTCCCCCCTCTCCGGAACGGAGAGGGGGACAGGGGTGAGGACCCCTAAAACGGAGAGGGGTCATGGGTAGACCTCTTGGACAGGGACCTAACAGTGTAGGGAGCCACATTCGTGAGATACATGCTGCTGATCTACCTGGACGAGCAGGCCCTGAGCCAGACCGAGCGAGAGCAGTGCTACCGCGAGTCCACCCAACTGGCGCACCAGCTCGACGCCGCGGGCCAATATGTCGCCGCCGCCCCGCTCGAGCCTACCGCCACGGCGACGAGCGTCCGGGTACGCCAGGGCAAGCGCGTGGTGACCGACGGCCCGTTCGCGGAGACCAAGGAGCAGCTGGGCGGCTACTTCCTGGTCGATGCGAGCGATCTGGACGAGGCGATCGCCATCGCCGCGCGCATTCCCATGGCCCGGCGCGGCACGATCGAGGTCCGGCCGGTCATCCACATAGCGGACCTGCCGGCGGATTAGCGCGCGCCGCGACAGCCGGCCGGGGTCGGCGTGTCGATTTCGCCGACGCCCGTTCGACGTGAGGGTATGAGGGGAAGTCCGTGAAATCGGTACGCTCGCGCGACGGCACCACGATCGCCTACGACCAGCTGGGAGCGGGACCACCGGTCATCCTGGTCGACGGCGCGTTCTGCAGCCGGTCGTTCGGGCCGATGCCGAAGCTGGCGCCGCGCCTGGCGCGGGACTTCACGGTATTCATGTACGATCGCCGTGGTCGCGGCGACAGCGGCGATACGGCGCCCTATGCCGTCGAGCGGGAGATCGAAGATCTCGACGCCTTGATCCGCGAGGCCGGAGGGTCGGCGTTCGTGTTCGCCATCTCCTCCGGCGCGGCCCTCGCCCTCGAGGCGGCAGCGAGTCGCCTCAACGTCAAGAAGCTGGCGTTGTACGAGCCACCGTTCATGGTCGGGAACCCGGCGCACGTGCCGCCCGTGGACCATCAGACTCAGCTCGTTCGGCTGATCGCCGAGGGGCGCCGTGGTGATGCCGTCAAGTACTACATGAAAGACATCATCGGCATGCCCGGCCTGCTCGTAACAGTGTTCCGCTTCTTGCCGATGTGGCCCAAGCTCAAGGCGGCGGCCCCCTCACTCCCCTACGACTCAGCAGTCATGGGAGACTTCTCGTTACCAGCCAGTCGGGCCGCCTTGCTGAAGCTGCCGACGCTCGTGATCAGCGGTGACAAGAGCATGCCGGTGCTGCGCCAGGCGGCACAGCGGCTCGCCGAGGTCATCCCCGGTGCACAGCTCCGCACGCTGGTCGGTCAGACCCACAACGTGGCGGCGGGGACCATGGCCCCCGTGCTGACGGAGTTCTTCGCCTCATGAAAAAGTTTGCCTCGGTGCCCGCCTACCTCAGGGCGGTCCCACCCGCCCCGCGGGCCGCGCTCCAGAAGCTGCGCAAGACGATCAAGGCCGCCGCGCCCGAGGCGACCGAGGTCATCAGCTACGGGATCCCGATGTTCAAGCACCACGGCATGCTGGTGGGCTACGCTGCGTTCAAGGATCACTGCAGCCTCTTCATGAGCACCAACATCACGAAGGCGCTCAAGAAGCAGCTCGCGTCGTACGCCACGTCCAAGGGCACCATTCGCTTTACCGCCGACAAGCCCCTCCCCGCGACGCTGGTGCGGAAGCTCGTCAAGGCGCGTATCGCGCAAAACGAGCACAAGCGGTGACGCCATCCGCCACGCACAGCGCGATCGACGCCGTCTGGCGGATCGAGTCCCCCAAGCTGGATCGAGTCCCCCAAGCTCATCGCCGGGCTTACGCGGATCACCGGCGACATCGGTCTCGCCGAGGACCTCGCGCAGGATGCGCTCGTCGTCGCGCTCGAGCGCTGGCCCGAGTCGGGCGTCCCGGACAATCCGGGCGCCTGGCTCATGGCCACCGCGAAGCATCGCGCGATCGACCAGCTGCGCCGGGGCAAGATGCTCGATCGCAAGCATGAGCAGCTCGGTCACGAGCTCGAGGCCCGGCGGGACGCGGCAGTGCCGGATCTCGACGCCGCGATCGACGATCACATCGGCGACGACCTGCTCCGCCTCATGTTCATCGCCTGCCATCCCGTGCTCTCGACCGAGGCGCGCGTGGCGCTCACGCTGCGGCTGCTCGGAGGACTCACCACCGACGAGATCGCGCGGGCGTTTCTCGTGCCGGAGTCGACGGTCGCACAACGGATCGTCCGGGCCAAGCGGACCCTGCGCGAAGCGCGCGTCCCGTTTGAAGTCCCCCGCGGGGCCGAGCTCACGGCGCGCCTGGCGTCGGTGCTCGAGGTCATCTATCTCGTCTTCAACGAGGGCTACTCGGCGACGGCCGGCGACGAGTGGGTGCGGCCGGCGCTGTGCGAGGACGCGCTGCGGCTCGGCCGGATTCTGGCCGAGCTGGTTCCCGACGAGCCCGAGGTGCACGGCCTCGTGGCGCTGCTGGAAATCCAGGCGTCCCGCCTGCACGCTCGCGTCGGCCCTGGGGGTGAGCCCGTCCTGTTGGCCGATCAGGACCGCGCGCGCTGGGACCAGCTGCTCGTGCGTCGCGGGCTCGCGGCGCTCGAGCGTGCCGAGCAGCTCGCCGGTGCCCTCGGCCCCTACGCGCTCCAGGCCGCGATCGCCGCCTGTCACGCGCGAGCGCGCACCCCGGAGGAGACCGACTGGACCCGCATCACGGCGCTGTACGATGCGCTCGCCCAACTCACGCAATCCCCCGTCGTGGAGGTGAATCGGGCGGTGGCGTACACCATGGCCTTCGGCCCGGCGGCGGGCCTCGAGATCGCCGACGCACTCCGCTCCGAGCCCGCACTCGCGAATTACCACCTGCTGCCGACCGTGCGCGGCGATTTCCTCGCCAAGCTGGGCCGCTTCGAGGAGGCGCGGGCCGAGTTCGAGCGCGCGGCAGCGCTCACGCGCAACGGCCGCGAGCGCGACCTGCTCCGCGCGCGCGCCGCCGCGTGCGCACGCGGCTCGACGCCCAACCATCCGCAGGAGTGCTGATGCCCCCTACGAACGGCAAGATCTGCTATATCGAGATGCCCGCGGTCGACATCCGTCGTTCGGCCGACTTCTACGCCAAGGTGTTCGGCTGGGGGATCCGCCAACGCGGCGACGGATCCACCGCATTCGACGACACCACGGGCGCGGTGAGCGGCGCCTGGGTGCTCGGCCGGCCGGCGTCCCCGCAACCGGGCCTGCTCATCTACATCATGGTGGACAGCGTGGCCGCGACCATCGACGCCGTATTGGCGCACGGCGGCGCGCTCGTGCAACCGATCGGGGGAGACGCGCCTGAGATCACGGCACGGTTCCGCGATCCCGCGGGGAACGTGATCGGCCTGTACCAGGAACCCGCTCGCTAGCGCAGCGGCAGCGCGATGATCGTTCATCTCGTGGACGGCACGTACGAGCTGTTCCGCCAGTTCTACGGCCGCCGTCGCGCCAACGAGGGCAAGGATGCGCCCTTCGGCGCCGTGCGTGGCGTGCTGCATTCCGTCCTGGAGATGATCGAGCAGGGGGCCACGCACGTCGGCGTAGCAACCGATCACGTCATCGAGTCGTTCCGCAATCGCCTCTGGAGTGACTACAAGACCGGAGAAGGCGTCGAGCCTGCCCTGCTCGCCCAGTTCCATCCCCTCGAGGAGGCGCTCACCGTCCTGGGCGTGGTGGTGTGGCCCATGATCGAGCTGGAGGCCGACGACGCGCTTGCCTCCGCAGCCTGGATCGCCTCCCAAGACGACCGCGTGCAGCAAGTCTGCATCTGGACGCCCGACAAAGATCTAGCGCAGTGCGTCCGCGGCGATCGGGTGGTGCAGGTCGACCGTAAAGCACACAAGATCCGCAATGCGGCAGCGGTGCGTGACAAGTTCGGCGTCGAGCCCGGCCTGATCCCCGACTTCCTCGCGCTCGTGGGCGACGCGGCCGACGGGTATCCCGGCGTTCCGGGGATAGGCGCGGTCACGGCAGCACGGCTCCTGAACCAGCACGGCGTCATCGAGCACTTCCCGCCCACCGTCCTCGGGGAGCACCGCGACCGGGCGCTGCTGTTCAAGCAGCTGGCGACACTCCGGACCGACGCGCCGCTCTTCCGCGACGTGGACGAGCTCGAGTGGCGCGGCCCTACCGACGCATTCGCCGCGTGGACGGAGCGCTTGGGAGACGCAGGCCTGCGGGAGCGCTGCCTCAAGGCAACACAGGCTACGCGCCTGTGCTAACGGCTTAACTAGGAGGACTCGTGACCGATTCCGCTCTGGCGTCTCGCTGGCGCTCCGCGGCGCCGTACCTGCACAGCATCCTCCGGATCGTCGCGGCCTTCGTCTTCATGCAGTTCGGAACGGCCAAGCTGTTCGCGTTTCCGGGCGCCATCATGCCCGGCGGTGGCACAGTGCCCGTCGCCTCGCTGCTCGGCCTGGCTGGCGTCCTGGAGGCCCTCGGAGGTCTGTTCCTCCTCGTCGGGCTGTTCACCCGTCCCGTCGCCTTTCTGCTGGCCGGCGAGATGGCGGTCGCCTATTTCATCGGGCACGGGTCGCACGGCTTCTGGACAGTCCTCAATCAGGGCACGCCCGCCGTGATCTACTGCTTCGTTTGGCTCTACATCTCGGCCGCGGGCGCGGGGCCGTGGAGCCTGGATGCCAAGCGGGGGAGGTAAGCCCCTCGATCGCTCCATCGTCGAGGGTCCGCTCGCTCGCGCCGTCTGGATGCTCGCTTGGCCCACGATGCTGCAGAATCTCATCGGCGGGCTCCAGGGGATGGTCGATCACGCCCTGGTGGGGCATTTCGTGGGGTACGCCGGGAACGCCGCCATCGGCGTGGCCATCCAGATCTTCATCGTCGTCATCGTGTTCGTCATGTCGGTGTTCAGCGGGATGGGGGTGCTCGTGGCTCGCTTCGCCGGAGCGAACGAGCCCGAACAGGTCAATCGCACCGTCTACCAAGCCTTCCTCGCGGCCCTGGCGCTCTGGGGATTGCTGCTGGCGCCGCTGGGCTGGTTCCTCGCGCCCTCGCTCCTGGGCGTGGTGAACGCTGCGCCCGCCGTCCGCACCGAGGCGTTGCCGTTCCTCCGGATCATGTTCGTCGGCAGCATCGGCATGCTGCTCTTCTTCATGGTAGGGGGAGCCTTGCGGGCGGCAGGCGACGCGCGCACGCCGTTGTGGTTGGGCCTTCTCCTCACCGTACTGAACATCGCATGCAATGTCGCGTTCATCACGGGTCTGGGACCATTCCCGCGATTAGGCACCGCCGGCGCCGCGGTCGGCACCACGGTGGCGGGCCTCGTGATCAGCAGCGTCGCCGTGTACTGGTTGATCTCGGGAAGGCTGCCGGTCGTGTGGCACCGCGGCATGGACTGGCGGCCCGACTGGGGCATCATCCGAGCGCTGTTCCGCTTCGGCCTCCCGACCGGGTTCCAGGGAATCGCGATGAACGTCGCGGGTGTGTTGCTGCTGCGGTTCATCGGCTCGCTGGCACAGAGCGCCGAGGCCCAGGCCGCCTATGCGGTCGGCTACACCGAGCTGTTTTCGTTCATCACATGGACATCGGTGGGGTTGATGGGCGCCGCCGCCGCAGTCGCCGGTCAGAACCTGGGGGCGGGCCGCCCCGAACGCTCAGTGCACGGCGTGCACGTCGCCGCCGGACTCGGGCTCGGGCTCGCGGCGGCGATCGGCGTGCTCTTCATCACGATCCCGCGCTCCCTGCTCGCGCTGTTCGGCATGACCGACCCGGTCGTCGTCGGCCTCGGGGTGCAACTGCTCGGCTTCCTCAGCGTGTCGGGGCTGTTCGTCACCGTCGCGCTTACCTACACGGGGGGACTCCAGGGTACGGGCGACACCCGCTCGCCTCTCTTCATCTCGATCGTCTCCCAGGCCGTCGTGCCGCTCGGCCTGTGCGCGTTCTTCCAGGCGACGCGCGGCTTGCGCCCCGCCGATATATGGACGGCCATCTTGCTGGGCCATATGACGCGCTGTGCGCTGAGCGTTGTGCGGTTCCGTCAGGGGAAGTGGCGCAGCATCCGCGTGGAGATGGCGTCCGCACACTCCTAACCCACCGCCGGCCGCGGCGCACGCAGCAGTCAACCTCTGACGAATCGCCTGTATATGGCGTCGCCTTCCGCCAGGAACGCCTCGAGCCGCGTCCCAACAGGTAGCGAGCCGTGACGCCACCAAATGAGCTCCCTCTGGGCACCCGCCAGCGAGTGTCCGAGGTGGGCCACGAAGTAGGCACGAATCTCAGGTGTGAAGAGCGCCCCGACTGCTGCGGCATCGTCGCCGGCAAGTACGTATACTCGAGCGAACTCAGAGGTGGTGCCGGCCCAGAGGGCACGCTCGTCGGGTCGAGCGAGCCAGCTCAAGAGCCAATCCGCGCCTCGTGTCCACAGGTCCTTCGGCGTGAGGGAGAACTTCGGGAAGACCGCATCCGGGGTCTCCCACAGGACGGCACGGATTCGAGACGGCCACTCTCTGCGGGTGCTGGGGTACCACTCATATTCGAAGGCCGTGAACGTCCGACCGCCGTACCTGCCGGTGATCGTGAATCCCCAGCGACGGCGATCCCCTTCCAAGAAGAGGTCGAGGGTGGAGGTGGAGGCATGGCGCGTCCATTCCTCTGGGCGCTCCGGCTCAAACTGGAAGCCACGGTCCGTGGCGTAGCGTTGGTGCCTCTTACCCCGCCACGTCCGTCTCGCCCATTGACCGCCGTGGAGCAACGCGTATAGAGCGACGACGACCAGGGCGGCCCAGCCGTGATCGACGGACATCTCGCTCCTCCGCATGCCCTGGCCCGGATTCGAACCGGGACGCCTTACGGCACTGCCCCCTCAAGACAGCGTGTCTACCAGTTCCACCACCAGGGCGGGTCGCGAAAGCTAGAACTCCGCCGGGCCGTAATCAAGCGGAGCATCTGGCCTCGGGCGCTTCGGGGGATAGCTTACACCGCATGGAATTGTGGGTGGCGTTCGCGTTCGGCGCAGCGGTCGGAGCGTTCATCGGTGTCTTGCTGGGGCGCTACCGCGCGACAGCCGCCGCTGGCCGTCTCGCCGCCGCCCGCGTGCCCGCCCCGCCGCCGCCGCCAGTGCAGCACGTGGTGCTCGATGAAGGCTCCGCGAACGTGTTGAACGCGCTCAACAACCGGCTTGCCGCGATCGGCGCGCTCGCCGACCTGCTGCACGGCAGCCCGCTCGACCCCGAGCGCGCCCGCGCGCTCATGATGCTGCACGGCGAGGTGCGACGGGCAGCGGAGATCACCCAGCACTTCCTCGAGCTGGCGCAGCACCCGATCGGCGCGGCCGAGCCGTCGGACGCGTCGATCGTGCTGAACGGCGTGCTGGCCGAGCGTGAGGGCACGCTCAAAGAGCTGGGCGTCAAGCTGGTGCGGAGCATCCCGCACGATCTGCCGATGGTGTCCTGTCCGATGGCCCAGCTCACCGAGATGCTGATGAAGCTGCTCGACTTCTCACTGCGGCGGCTGCGCGAGAGCCAGCCGCCGCGGGAGCTCCGGATCGGCGTGACCGAGGGCGGGCCCGCGCTCGTCATCTCATTGTGGGACTCGGGCGCCCCGCTGTCGGTCGAGGCGGAACAGCGCCTCGTGACGCCGTTCCGATTCACGCAGAGCGCCGGAGGCGGGGAAATCGAGTTCGCGCTGGCGCGCGCGCTGGCACAGTCGTCGGGCGGGACGCTGCGGCTCCGGCCCCGCGGTGGAGGGGGGGCCGAAGTCGTCGTCACACTTCCCAAGAGCGTGCTGGCACCGCTCGCGCGCGCCACTCCGTCCACTCCTTCCCTCCCCAAGCTCCGCATCCTGGTCGTGGACGACGACGCGGTGAACCGCCAGGCCATGCGCCTGTTGCTCGAGCGCGAAGGGCACGAGGTGGTCGCCGTGGAGAACGGGCTGGAAGCGATCGAGCGGCTCGGGCCGGCGAGCGACCGGTTCGACGCGGTCGTCACCGACCTCCAGATGCCGCGGCTCGGCGGGCGCGCGCTGTACGAGCAGCTGCAGGAGCAGCGGCCGCAGCTCGCCGAGCGCTTCGTATTCGTCACCGGCGATCGCGCCCGCGACGAAACCCGCCGCTTCCTCGACGAGTGCGGCCAGCCATCCGTCATGAAGCCCTACGACTTCACCGACCTGATCGCGGCCATCGGCAAGGTGGCGAGCAAGGCGTAATCAGGGCGGGGCGCAGCGCTCGCGTGTCATCTTCCTGACAGGTTCGCCGAGTAGCTTCTCGGGACGACGAAACTTCCTCCCGGGAGCAGTGGTGCGCGTTTCCTTTCTTGTCGTGGGGCTCGTGGCGGTGACGACCGCGCCGCTCGTCGCTGCCCAACAACCGGTGACACGGGCCGAGGCGATAGCGGCGGCGCTGGCCCGCGGGGCGCGGGCGGCATTCGGCCGCGCCGACACGGCCCGCGCCGCAGGCGTGCTGCGGGCAGCCCGCGCGTTTCCCAATCCGTCGCTCGCCGCAACCTACACGAAAGACGTTCCCCATTATCACTACATCGCCGACTTGGCACTCGACCTGCCGTGGTTGCGCTCGGCACGGATCGGTGCCGCTGCATCCGCGCGCGACGCGGCGCGCTACGGCTTCGCCTTCGAGCGCGCCGCGCTGCGGTTCGACGTCGACACCGCCTACACGCGGGCGCTCGCCGCCGCGGCGCACGCCCGGCTGTCGCGCCGCACCGCGAGCGACGCCGACAGCCTGCTCCGCATGGCGCGGCTGCGCCGCGAGGTCGGTGACGTGAGCGAGCTGGATGTGCGGCTCGCCGAGGTGAACGCGGGCCAGCTCGAGAACGTCGCGGTGGACGACTCGCTCGCCGCGCTCGACGCGCTGCTCGGTGTCCAGCTCGCCATGGGGCTGCCGGCCGACACGCCGGGCATCACGCTCGCCGACTCGCTTGTCCCGCCGCCCGACAGCGCGCCTGACGACGCCGGCGAGCCGCTGCGGGTCGCGGCCGCGGCGGCGAGCCTGAGCTCGGAACAGCGCGCGCTCACGCTCGCCCATCGGAGCCTCATGCCGGCGCCGAGCGTCCAGGTGGGGATCGAGCGCAGCGATCCCGCCGAGCCTTCGGGGACGCTGCTGCCCACGGTCGGGCTGTCGCTCGCCCTGCCGTTCTTCAACTGGAACGGTGGTGAGATCGCGCAGGCGCGCGCCGCGCGTGACCGCGCGCAGGCCGACCTCGACCTCACCCGCCGGGAAGCCGCGGCGGACCTGAGCCGGGCACGTCGCGGTCTCGTCGCCGCGCTGACGCGCCTCGCCCGCGACCGGCGGCTGCTCGCGAGTGCGGACCGCGTCGCGGGGATGTCGCTCCGGGCCTATGCCGAGGGCGCCATCCCGCTCGCCAACGTGCTCGAGGCTCAGCGCAACGCGCGCGAGGCGCTGGGCCGCTACGTCGACGATGTCGCGCTCGCGAACGACGCCGCGGGCGCGGTGCGGCTCCTCACCGCCACGGCGGCCCAGCCGTGAGCCGCTTCGGCCTGCTGCTCGCGCTCGCCGCGCTCCCCGCCGGCTGCCGCGTGCGGGCCTCCGCCGATGAGACCGACGCGGGCGGCGTGCACGGCGCCGTCGCGGTGCAGACCGCAGCCGCCACCGCGCAGCCGTTCGCGCGCGTGGTGCGCGCCATCGGCACCGTGACGCCGCGCCCGGGGCGCTTCGCCGAGCTCGCCGCGCCGGGCCCGACGCGGGTCGCACGCATTTTCGTCGCCCCCGACCAGCGTGTCGCCGCGGGCGACACGCTGATCGAGTTCGAGCGCGCGCCGTTCGACGCGGCGGCGCAGAGCGCCGCCACCGCGCTCGCGACCGCGCAGCGCAACTACGCCCGCGCGGCGCGGCTCGTCCAGGCGGGCATCCTGCCGCAGAAGGACTCCGACCAGGCCGCCTCCGAGCTGGCCCAAGCGCAGGTGGCGGCCGTGACCGCCCGCCGCGCCCAGCAGCTCGCGACGCTGCGCGCCCCGCTCGCGGGAGTCGTCACGCGCATGACCGCCGTGCTCGGCGCCTCGGTGGATGTGAGCCAGGCCCTCATCCAGATCGCCGACCCCAGCGCGCTCGACGTCGTCTTCAACGTCTCCCCCACCGACGCCGCCAGGATCGACGACGGCGATTCGGTGGCGGTCACGGCCGGTGAGTCCGCGGCGGGCGACCCGCTCGGCTCCGGCACCGTGACCGGCGTCGCGGCCGCCGTCGATTCCCTCACCCGCGCCGTCGCAGTCCGCGCCCGGTTGCGGCATCCCGCCCGCGCCCTGCGGCTCGGCGAGTCGCTGGTCGGGAGAATCGTGACCGCGGTCGTGCCCCGCGCCGTCACCGTGCCGGTCGCCGCACTGGTCCCGGCCGCCGGCGGCGAGGGGTTTCAGGTCTTCGTCGTCGATTCCGAGCGGGTCGCCCACGTCCGGCCCGTCACGGTCGGCGGCCGCAGCGAGGTCGTGGCCGAGATCGTGGCGGGGCTCGCGGCCGGCGAGGTCGTCGTAACGAACGGGGCGTACGGCATCGCCGACGGCGCGAGGGTCGCGCGGGCCCCCTCGACGTCCCGATGACGCTGTTCGACGTCCTGAGCCGCCAGCGCCGCGTCGTGTTTCTCGCAACGGCGCTGCTCTCCGTCGCGGGCGTATGGACGGCGTTCCGGCTTCCGTCCGCCATCTACCCGGAGCTGCTGTTCCCGCGGATCAAGATCGTCGCTCAGGGCTCGACCCTGGGCGCGCGGCAGGTGGTCTTCAGCATCACGCGCCCGCTCGAGGAAGCGGTGAGCATCGTGCCCGGCGTGACGCGGGTGCAGTCGCACTCGATCCGCGGGGCGAGCGAGGTCGCCGTCACCTTCGCGCCGCGCACCGACATGGCGTACGCGCTCCAGCTGGTGCGCGCGCGCGTGAGTCAGATCCAGAGCACGTTACCGCCCGACCTGGACATCGACATCGAACGGCTCACCCCGTCGTTGTTCCCGATCCTGTCCTACAACCTCGAGGGCGGCGACCCGGCCACGCTGTACGACATCGCGCGCTACGAGATCAAGCCGCTGATCTCGCGGGTCCCGGGGGTGGGCCGGGTGGACGTGCAGGGGACCGACGTGCGCGAGATCGAGGTCGTCGCCGACCCGCCGCGGCTCGCGGCGCTCGGGCTCACGTACGCGGACCTCGCCGACGCCATCCGGCGGGCGGTCACCGTGCAGGCGGTGGGCCGGGTGGCGCAGGACTACCGCCAGTACCTGATCGTGACCGACCAGGAGGCCCACGACCCCGAGGACATCGGTGCCGTCGTGCTCGCGCACGGGCTGCGGGTGCGCGACGTGGCGAGAGTGCAGGTGGGGACCGAGGATCACGTCCGCATCGTGGCGGGTGACGGCAAGCCCGCGGCGCTCATCAACATCGCGCGGCAGGTCGAGGGAAACACCCTCGAGGTCGCCGACAGCGTGGCGGGGATCGTGGCCTCGCTCGCCCCGGGCCTTCCGCCCGGTGTCCACCTCAAGCGGGTGTACGACCAGGCTGCCCTGGTGCGCGATGCGGTCCACTCGGTGCGCGACGCCATGCTGATCGGGGCCGCGCTCGCCGTGCTGGTGCTGCTCGTGTTCCTGCGCCACGGGCGCATCACTGCCATCAGCGCCGCGGCGATCCCGGTGACGCTCGCCATCACCGTGTTCGTGATGTGGGTAATCGGTCAGACGTTCAACCTGATGACGCTGGGCGCGATGGCGATCGCGATCGGACTCGTGATCGACGACGCGGTGGTGGTCACGGAGAACATCGCCCGCCACCTGCTGCTCGACGCTGGCGCCGACCGGCTCGCCGCCATCCGTGCGGCCGTGCAGGAGCTGATCTGGCCTGTCACGACGTCCACGATCACCACCGTGGTCGTGTTTCTCCCGCTCGGCTTGCTGCAGGGAGTCGTCGGACAGTTCTTCGCGGCCCTCGCCGCGACGCTCACGGTGGCGGTGCTGGTCTCGCTGCTGCTGGCACTCTCGCTCATCCCCCTGCTCGCCGAGCAGTTCGTCACGGCGCACGAAGTGGCGGCGAGCGCCCCGCGCTGGCGCCCGCTGGCGCGGCTCGAGCGAGCGCTGGACGCGCTGGCGCCGCGCTACGAGCGCGCCCTCGCCGCCGTGCTGCACCATCCCCGCCGCGTCGGCGTCGCCGCCGCGGCGCTCGTCGTGCTCGGGGTGGGGCTGTGGTATGCCGCGGGGACGGGTTTCCTCCCGGAGATCGACGAGGGGGCGTTCATCCTCGACTACTGGACGCCGGGGGGTACGGCCCTCGCCGAGACGAATCGCCAGCTCGGCGTCGCCGAGAGCCTGCTCGCGGTTACGCCCGAGATCACCGGCACCTCGCGCCGCACTGGCGCCGAGCTCGGCATGTTCGCCACGGCGCAGAACTCGGGCGACATCGTGGTGCGGCTCGCGCCCCGGGGCCGCCGCTCGCGCGACATTTTCGCGGTGATCGACGACGTCCGCGACCGGATCCAGGCGGCGGTGCCGCGGCTGCACATCGAGTTCATGCAGATCCTCGCCGACGTGATCAACGATCTCGCGGGCGCGGCCCGGCCGGTCGAGGTAAAGCTGTTCGGCGAGTCGCTCGACACACTCGAGGCGTACGCGCGCCGCCTCGCGCCCGACCTGGCGAAGATCGCCGGGGTCGAGGACCTCTACAACGGCGTGAGCGAGCCCACGGCGGAGCTGCTGATGCGGGTCAACCAGGCGGAGGCCGACCGAGTCGACCTGACGCCGGTAGACGTGGGCAACGCCGTCGCTGCGGCGCTGCTCGGCGTCCCGGCCGGCGAGGTCCGGGTCGAAGACCGGCCCGTGGCGGTACGGGTCCGCGCACCCGACTCGGTCCGGTTCGACCCGCTGCGCCTCACCGCCCTGCCGATCGTCGCGGCGCGCGGCGCCCATCCTACTCCGCTCGGCAGCCTCGCGAGCTTCGCGCCCACCGAATCCCGGCTCGCCCTCGACCGCGAGAACCAGCAGCAGATGATCGCGCTGACGGCGGATGTGAGCGGGCGCTCGCTGGGTGGCGTGATGGGGGACGTGCGCCGCGTGCTGGCCGCGCATCCCGCCCCGCCGGGCGTGCGCGTGGCGCTGGGCGGGCAGTACGCGGGCCAGCAGGAGGCGTTCCGCGCACTCCTGCTCGTGCTGGCGCTCGCCGCGGTGAGCGTGTGCGCGGTGATGGTGGTGCAGTTCGAGTCGTTCGCGGAGCCGCTCGTCGTGCTGCTCGTGGCACCCGTGTCGTTCGTCGGCGCCCTCGCGTTGCTGCTCGCCACCGGCACGGTGCTCAACGTCTCCTCGTTCATGGGGTTGATCCTGCTGGTCGGGCTGATCGTGAAGAACGGCATCATCCTGCTCGACTTCACCAAGCTGCGGATGCGCACCGCAGGAGCGACACTCGAGACGGCGATCCGCGAGGCGGCACGCGTGCGGCTCCGCCCCATTCTGATGACCACGCTCTGCACCCTGTTCGGCCTGCTCCCGTTGGCGCTCGGCATCGGGGCGGGGAGCGAGTTGCAGCGCCCGCTCGCGCTCGCCGTGATCGGAGGGCTGGCGCTGTCGACGCCGATCACGCTGTTCGCTGTGCCAACGCTGCTCGTGGCGCTCCGGGGCCGGGGGTACGTAGATCCTTCGCTCGCGCGCGTGCCGCGCGCTCGCTCAGGATGACAGCTTGGCGCGTCTCCATTTCTCTCTCACGGAGCGAGCGCGCCTGTCATCCTGAGCGCCGCAGGCGCGAAGGATCTGCTTTTAGAAGGATCTGCTTCTAGGCCGGCGACAACGGGAACATGATGGTGACCCGAGTGCCCGTCCCTGGAGCGGAGCGGATGTCGATGCGCGCGCCGTGCGCGTCGGCGATCCAGCGGGCGATGGCGAGACCGAGCCCGGCGCCGTCCGCGGTGTGACGGGCTGGGTCGCCGCGGTAGAAGCGCTCGAACACATGGGGGAGCTGCTCGGCCGGGATGCCGACCCCCGTGTCCGAAACGAGCGCGGCGGCCCGGCCGTTCTCCGCCGACACGTCGAGGCGCACGCGGCCGCCCGCCTCGGTGAACTTCACCGCGTTGTCCAGCACAATCAACAAGAGCTGGCGCACGAGCGCGGGCTCGCCCGTGATCTTCGCCTCCTCGAATGCCCCGACTTCCAGCTGCACGCGCTTCTGCTCGGCGAGGGGCCGGACCGCGTCCACCGCCTCGGCGGCGACGTCGTCCAGGTAGAGGGGTAAGCGAGCGACCGGGCGCTCACCCGCGTCCGCTCGGGCGAGCGTGAGGAGGTTCCGGACGATTTCGCCCAGGCGGGCCGCCTCGCGCTCGACCGCGCGCAGCGTGCCCGCGTCCCGCGCCGCCTCGCGATCCTGCTCCAAGGCGACCTCGGCGCGCGTGCGCAGGATTGTGATCGGGGTACGCAGCTCGTGGGCGGCGTCGGCCATGAAGCGGCGCATCTGGTCCATCGAACGCTCCACCGGAGCCGTGGACTTGCGGATCAGGAGATAGCCTCCGCCCGCGACCAGCAGCAGAGCCGCGAGCGCCGCGGCGGCGAACGTCTCGATCAACGAGGTGTACTCGTCCTCGAGCTCCAAGCGATCGGCGACGACGGCGGCGATGTAGGGTATGCCGGTCGTCCCCGTGAACCGCCCCGCGTAGATCCGGAGCTCCCGCCCGTCCGGAGCATCGAGGTTGCGGTACCCGTGTTTGGACCGCACCGCCTGGTGCGTCGCCTCCAACACCCAGCCGGGCGCCTCCGCCGGCTTGATCGGTCGCTCCTTCTCGTCGAGTAGGTAGAGCGACCGATCGGGGATATGCAGCTCGTCGACCGCATCGACCACGGCACCACGAGCGCTGGCGCGCTCCGTCTCGCGGATGCGCGCCGCCTGCTCGAGCGCCGCCGCAGCGGCGCTGAGCGACTTGTCGACGTGCCGGGACATCTGGTGGCGGATCGTCAAGAAGAGGCCGGCGCCCAGCAGCGCGAGCACGAGGCTGAACACCCCGGCGTACCACGCCGTCAGCTGCAGCCGCAGCCGGGCGAGCGGCTGCATCACGGGGACCTCATCTGCCGAACCGGTAGCCCGCGCCCCGCAGCGTCGTGATCAGCTTCGGCTCGAAGCCGTCGTCGATCTTGCGTCGCAAGCGGCGCACGAGCACCTCGAGCACATTGGCGAAGGGATCGTGGTTGTCGTCCCACACGTGCGCGGTGATGGTGGAGCGGTCGAGCACGCGTCCTTGGTGGAGGACGAACAGCTCGAGCAGAGCGAACTCCTTCACGCTCAGCGTGATCGGCCGGCCGCCCCGACGCACCTCGCGTGCGCCGAGATCCACTTCGAGGTCCGCGATGCGGTGGCGCGCCGGCGCCAGGGCCGGCCGGCGCCGCGCCAGTGCCTTGAGGCGCGCTAGGAGTTCCCGGAAAGCGAACGGTTTGGTCAGGTAGTCGTCCGCCCCGACCTCGAGCCCACGCACCCGGTCATCCACGCCGTCGAGCGCGGTCAGCATCAGGACCGGCGTGGTCACGCCGCCGCGGCGCAGCTCGGCGCAGAGGTCGAATCCGGAGCCGCCCGGCAGGCGGACGTCCAGCAGGATCACGTCGTACGACCCGCCGGAGGCCCGCTCCCGGCCCTCGGCGAACGTCCCGGCCAGCGTCGGATCGATCCGCTGCGCGCGCAGCCCGTCGCGCAGCAGGCCGGCCAGCTCCGGATCGTCCTCGACGATCAGCACCCGCACAGACAACGCTCCGGTTCAGGAAGGCGGCGGTGCCGCCCGCAGGGGCGCTACCTCGATGGGCCGACTCGGAATCGAACCGAGAACCTAGCGATTAAGAGTCGCTTGCTCTGCCAGTTGAGCTATCGGCCCGGAATACAGAACGACGTCAAGCAAATTCGTCACGCTGAACCGTCGCGCAACGGCGTCACGCGGAACCGTGAGCGCATTCTCGACGATCCTGCGTGACGTCGTCGCGTGACGTCTCCGCGCGACGTCTTCGCTGGACGCCTTCTTAGCAGTTGCCCCCAAGGAGAATCGAACTCCTGTTCCCACCTTGAAAGAGTGGTGTCCTGACCGTTAGACGATGGGGGCTTACCACACCGAACAACGTAACAGAAACGGCGGGAATAGCGGTAACGGGATTCGAACCCGTGTTTGAGCCTTGAGAGGGCTCCGTCCTAGTCCCCTAGACGATACCGCCGGGCGAGCGGAGAATATCACTAGCCGCCGAGGGCCAACGCAACTAGCCTTAAGGCCCAACCACCGTCGTCCAACCCGGCCGAACCGCAGCGAGGAGTCCCAGCGACGTGCGCCAGCAAGCGCAGCAGAAATCCGTCTGGTACGACCGCCTGAGGAAGGTTGCGTCGTACAGTCTGCCGGAGATCCCCATCATCTTCGCCGCGCTGCTGTACACGTACTCCCGAGACCTCCAGCGGTCGCTTGGCGTCATCGCGTTCTACTATCCCTACGCCATGTTCGGCGCCGGCCTGCTGCTCGGCTGGCGGTTCCACCGCAGCCGGCTGCTGTTCGCGCTGCTGTTGTTCGCCCTCGTCGACCGCTCGTTGCTCACGTTCGTCGCGAGCCGCGGCTTCACGCGCGACCACGTGGCGTTCCAGGCGATGGCGTTCCTGCTGCCGCTCAACCTGGCTGCCCTGGCGCTCACAGCCGAGCGGGGGGTCCTCACACCGCCGGGGCTCGTGCGACTGGGCGTCATTCTCGGGCAGCTGGCCCTGGTGGCGATGCTCGAGCGGGGAACGCCGGGACCGGCCGCCGCCCTGCTGCACGCGCGGCTGCTCCCGCCGCGCTTGTTCGCCTGGACGCCGCTCGCCGATCCTGCGTTGCTCGCGTTCTTCGTGTCGGCGGGACTAATGGTGGCGGGCCAGCTCATGTCGCCGACAGCGACCGGCCGCTCGTTCTGCTGGTCGCTGCTCCCGGCGTTCCTGGGCTTTTCCGCCGTGCGCCCCGGGAGCCCCGGGTTCTCGACGTTCTATTTCGCGACGTCCGCCCTGCTGCTCATCATCGCCGTCGTCGAAGCGTCCTACCACATGGCGTACCAGGACGGCCTCACCGGGCTGCCGGCGCGGCGCGCCTTGAACGAGGCGCTGCTGCGGCTGGGCAGCCAATACACCGTGGGGATGGTCGACGTGGACCATTTCAAGCGCATCAACGACAGCCACGGGCACGACGTGGGGGACCAAGTGCTGAAGATGGTGGCGGCCAAGCTCGCGCAAGTGGGCGGCGGCGGGCGGGCGTACCGCTACGGCGGCGAGGAGTTCGCGGTCCTCTTCCCCGGCAAGTCCGCCCCGGAGTGCCTCGCGGAGCTGGAGGCACTGCGCCAGGTGGTCGAGGAAGCGAAATTCATCCTGCGCAGCCGCATCCGCTCCAAGCGGAAAAAGGAAAAGATCCTTTCGGACAGGGGCCCGGGACAACGCGTGCCTGTCACGGTCAGCATCGGCGTCGCCGAGAAGGACGCCCGGCATACAAAGCCCGATCAGGTCGTGAAGGCGGCCGATCGGGCTTTGTACCGCGCCAAGGACGGCGGGCGCAACCAGGTACAGACGTAGCCCGCGCTATTGCGTCGCGCGCTTCGCCGTAGGGGGCAACAGGCCGTTGAGCCGCAGGTAGATCGCCATCTGGCTGTAGTGGTCCGCCCAGTCGGCAACCGTAATGAGCGTCGCCATCCCGCGGGTGGCCGTGCGGCCGCCGAAGAACGGGATGCTGTCGCCGAGCTGCGCGTCCTGCATCGCCGCGAGCGCGGTGGCGCAGAACTGGAACGAGTCCTTCAAGCCGGCCACGAGCTTGTCCTTGGGGTCCGTCCCCGAGAACTTCGGCCGCTCCGGCCCCTTCTGACCGCTCGCGGCGCTGCACAGATAGTCGTTGCCATCCGCGATCAGGTGGGCGACCACGTCCCCGAAGCTCATCTGGGCGGGCGTCGGCTTAAAGCCGTACTTCTCGGCCGGCATCGCTTCTGCGGCTTCGGTGATGTTCTTGGCCTGGCGCTGCGCTACGAATCGGAACGCGCTCGACACTGGATTCTGGGCGTCCACGCCGTGCCGGTTCACCGACGCGCCGTCGGACAGGCCCACGGGCACGCCGTCGACGACGATGATCGGCTCGCGCACCTGAGCCGCGCTGGCGGCGGGCAGGGCGCAAACGGCCAGCAGGATGGTCCCGAGTGTGGCTCTCATGCCGAATCTCCTGTGAAAGACGTGGTGACGGCCGCCGAATTCTGCACCGGAAAGCCGCTGCCGTCCAGCGGGAGGTGGCGACGCCTCATCGCTCCCCCGCACCTTCCTGTTCCGTTTCCCGCCTCCCGCCGCTCGCGTATTTCTCGAAATGCGGCTTCTCGACCAACCGGTAGAAGGCGAGAATCGCCGCGTGATCGAACACGGCCGCGGCGAGCCCCGGCCAGGACCCCGTGACCAGCGCAAAGCCGTAGGTCTGCAGGTAGCCGACCGTGTACATGGGATTCTTCAGATAGCGGTAGGGGCCGGCCGTGCACGGGCCTTCCCACTCACTCGGCACGAAGAAGTCCCGCCAGTAGTACGGCCCGCCGCCGAGTGTGGCCGCAGCCCAGAGCTTGACGGACATGCCGATGATCACGAGCAGCGTGCCCACCGCGAGCACGGCGCCGCGTGGCAGCGCGCTGCTCAGGGTGCCCCAGGTGGCGACGCACAGCAGCACGAAGCTCGCGGCGTCGTTGTACATCAGGGTCGCTCCCAGCCGCCGGAACCGGCGAAATCCTCCCTCGGCGCCGTGCCGCAGGGTTAAGTAGCCGGTCCGCTCCTGTCGCCCCAGCGCGAGCCCGATGTACAGCACGTAGGCCAGCCGGCTGGCGAGGTGGTAGGCGAGCGCGAGCAGGGCCCAGGGAGGCGTGAACATAGCGACGGAAGCTGTAGCGCGCGCGCAAAACGTCAAGGAAGCTCTGCGCTGGCCCGCGATCAGGGCTCAGAACCGCAGCAGATAGCTCAGCTTGACGAAAACCTGACGGCCGATCGACGTGTCGGGTGACCGACGGCGGGCGACCTCAGGAGGGCTGCCCACGAGCCCGAGGTTCCGGTAGCTGTCGGTGTAGCCCACGTACACGGCCGTGCCCGGGTTCGGCAAATAGGTCAGCAGCACGTCCGCCCGCCACTGCTTATCGTCCTCGACGTCCGCGAGAGTCGTGTCGCCCGTTTCCGCCTCGTAGTCCACGATGGCCCGCAGTGAGACGAAGCGATTGAACTGATAGTTGACTTTGGCTCGTAGCAGCCGCTCGCTGAGGACACGTACCCCCGCCGTCGTGTTCAGCCGGCTGACGATGTAGGCCTGATCCATCCGCAGCCGTGACGTGGGCCGGAGCGTTACCTTGACCTCGGTCTCCGCCGCCCGGCCGAGGAACGGTGTCAGCCCGTCCGCCGGATCGTGGTTCACCGCAGTGCCCCACGTGTAAGAGGCGTCGAGCCCTAACCACTTGAGCCACTCGGTTGCAAGCGTGGCCTTAGTCTCGTAAGGGCGGAACCCGACTTCCTCGAACAGCTCGAAGGCCTCGGTCCGCTCCAGCTTGATCTCGCTCTGGCCGACGAGCTCTGCTTTGAACTGAGCGCCGATCTCCCGGTCCAGGATGGCGCCGGCCGGGTCCCAGTTGTACAAGATGGATAGGGTCGGGCCGTAGGCGACCACTGGGCTGCCCGCCGGCCGCCACTTGTACTGCCACTCGTGCTTCGTTTGGCGGTAGCCCTTGCGCTTCACGAAGCCGAGGGGGGCGGCGAAGTCGGGGCTGAATTCCAGGTAACGGCCCGCGTAGTCGACGTGGCGCCCGTCGCGCTGCAGCTCCGCCAGGGCGCCGAATCCCGCGACCAGCGCGCTTGCGTCGAGCTCGCGGTTCTCGCTCCGGATCACCTGGCCGACGAGCGCCCAGTTCTTGCCGAACCGCAACCGGCCGTCGAGCGAATACATCCGGTTGAAGCTTCCTTCAAGCTCGCGGTCGGTGACGAGAAAGCCGATGGTCGACTCCTGCCCGAGCTCGCGCTGGACGCGGAGCGCCCCGGCGCCCGCCCGGCTGCCGGCAAGCGGATCGGGTGCCGGCACGCGGCCGGGCTCCCGGTCGTTGATGGCGATGGCGCCCAGGGCCCAACGCCCGGCCTTGCCGGTGAGCCGCAGACCGGCGCCCGGATCCACGATGCGGCGCGAGAAGAACAGGTTCACGGGCGTCTGAAAGTAGCCGGCGTTCTCGATGAAGAACGGCCGCTTTTCCGGGAAGAACACCTCGAACCGCTCGTTCAGCGTGACCTGCGGATCGTCCGTCTCGACCTGGCTGAAGTCGGGGTTGACCGTCGCGTCCAGCGTCAAGGCGTCCCGCAGCACGACCTTCGCGTCGAGCCCGACGCGCGCGTCGCCCTCCGTCACGAACGCCGGCGCGTCCTCGTCGAGGAACCGAGCGCGCGCCAGGGTGCTGTAGGGGTTGAGCTGGATGTTGCGTCCGGGCGAGATGCGCTCGAGCCCCTGGAGCACGGCGAACTGGGGCACGAAGCCCTTGACGCGCTTGGTGAGGTGCGGCCAATAGGATTCTTCGTTGTTGCGCCGGATGATCCGGCCCACCGCGACGCCCCAGGTCTGGACGGGCGCGCGCGGGAACCGCAAGCTGCGGAACGGGATGGCGAGCCGGACGACGTAGCCGTCCTCCGTCAGACGGCCCTCCGACTGCCACACCACGTCGTAGCTCAGATCCTCGTCCTGGCCCTCCGTGCGGATGCCGTCGAGCTGCACACCCCGCGGGTTGGCCATGAAGACGTAGGCGTGTTCTCGATCGTGGAACGCGTCCAGATAGATCGCCACCGCGTCGTCGCCGCCGATCTCCTCGCGCCGGGCGATGCTCGCCCGGATCTTGGCGGGCTCGTCGCGGCACACGAAGACCGCGTAGAGGTTCTC
>WNES01000387.1_pt1 | contig 23248 bp, 19 predicted proteins | sample 5399931 | NCBI WGS metagenome assembly WNES01 (sample SAMN13153332, study PRJNA577476) | soil metagenome | isolation source: 20 cm grassland meadow soil 2 days after 3rd rain plot 5 | place: USA:California | collected 2015-11-11
GGCGACGGCGTCTACTGCTTCGCGCTCGACAGCACCTCGACCGACAACGTCAACTACAACTCCCGCGAGGCCACGACCGGCAAGCCGTCGGTCGCCCTCGAGGTGGAGCCCGACTGCGGCTGCGGGCCGGCTCAGGTGCCGACCACGACGACCACCACGACCCCGGCGCCGGGCGCCACCACCACGACCACGCTGGTGACCGCGGGGCCGGTGGGCACGGTCCTGGCCGATACCTACGTCCAGTCCGACCTGCCAACGACGAACTTCGGGACGAAGCCTCAGATCTTCGTGGACAACGGCACTGCCACGAACCCCGGCACCATCGGCGTGCAGCACACCTTCCTCCGCGTCAGCGTGAGCGGCGTCGGCGCGAGCCTCGTCACCGGCGCGCACCTGAAGCTCCAGGTTGCGAACGTGACCAACTCGGGAAGCGTCACGGGCGGGACCATCCACGCGATCACGAACTGCAGCTGGGATGAGCACACGATGACGTGGAACACCCAGCCGGCGATCGACGGACCGGCGCTGGCGACACTCGGCGCCTGCGCGACAGGTCAGGTGGTGGACTTCGACGTGAGCCCGGCCATCCCGGGCGACGGCGTCTACTGCTTCGCCATCGATACCACGAGCACCGACAGCGCGATCTACAATTCCCGCGAGGGGAGCGGGGTGCCTCCCGCCCTCGAGGTCCACGCCACACCGTAACGAGCTGACCCATGATGGAGGAGCGGTCGGCGCGCCGATCGCTCCTCCACCCTTCTCCGCGGCCGCTTTCCCTGCCTCGATCAATCACCCCTCAGACAGCCTCCCTCCGCCTTGAGCGGCATACGGGAATTTCGCGGCACGTTCGCGCGTATTCGATAATTTACAGACTCTCTGGAGACAAGTAGGGAGCGAGGCGGGGGGAAGGGAGAACCAATGAGAACACTCTGCGCGATCGTGTCTGTGCTCGGAGTATGCCTTCTAACTAAGACCGCAGCCGCAATTACGACAGCAACTTGCTTCACGCCACTGTTCGGCGTGGGACCCGTCAATCCCGTGCACGGATTCCCTGACTACTATCAGGATTCGACGGGCCTCGCCCTGCAGTCGTGCCTGGATGCCGTCTGCGGCGGCGCCGGGTTCGCCCTCCCTAATCCGAACCTTCCACTTTCGTTCCCGGACAACTTTCCGGTCGAGATCTTCTACTCGCGGGCCATCGTCAAGATGACCGTCGGACCGATGCTCGCCACCTACGTAGCGGCCCTGGAAGGGTCCTTCGCGAACGGCGTCCAAGCCGTCCCGGGCGACCAGGTGGTGTTCAGCCGCATCCGCGTCAAAATCCTCGGTGCGGCGCCCGGCGGCACGTACACGGTCACGCACCCCTACGGGGTGGAGGTGCTGCAAGCAGATAGCCTGGGGACGGTGAACTTCACCCAGGACAGCCCTCGCATTCCGGTCGGGGCCGCGGGGCCGGCTGCCGCCTTCACGCCGCCGATCACCGCCGGTCGGGTCGGACCGTTCCTGACCGCACTGGCACCCGCGCCGCTGCCCGGCCTGGTCGGCAGTCCGGCCGCGAACCAGACGGTCATCGGCAGCACCTGCGGTACGAACTTCGTTCGGATCGAGGGTCCGGGCTTCCCCGCCGGTGGGCAGCAGACCGACCAGTTCAGCACGATCATCGGCAAGATCGCGCACGTCTGTGGCAACGGCGTCGTCGACCTCGGCGAGCAGTGCGACGACGGCAACCTCGCCGCGGGCGACTGCTGCTCGCCGACCTGCCAGTTCGAGCCGGCCGGCCAGGCCTGCGCCAACAACCCGTGCATCAGCGGCAGCACCTGCGACGGCGCCGCCGCCTGCGTGGGAGGCGCCCCGAACACGCTGCCCTGCAACGACGGCAACGCCTGCACCACGGCGGACACCTGTGCGGGCGGGGTCTGCGTCGGCGGCCCGCCGCCCAACTGCGTCGACGGCAACGTGTGCACGACCGACACGTGCGACCAGGCGACCGGCTGCGTGAACACGCCCAACACCGTGCCGTGCGACGATCTCAATCCCTGCACCTCCGGCGACACCTGCGCGGCCGGCGTGTGTGCCGGCACCCCGAACACCCTGTCCTGCGACGACGGCAACGCCTGCACGACGGCGGATACGTGCGCGGGCGGCGCCTGCGCGGGCGGGCCACCGATCAACTGCAACGATGCCAACGTGTGCACGACGGACTCGTGCGACCCGGCGACGGGCTGCGTGAACGCCCCGAACACCTTGCCGTGCAATGACGGCAACGCCTGCACGACCGCCGACACCTGTGCCGGCGGCGCCTGCGTGGGCGGCCCGCCGCCCCCCTGCCCACCGGCGGTCCCCGCCGCAGCGGTCACGGCCGACGCCTTCGTGAACTCCGGCAGTCCCACCAGCAACGCCGGCGCGAGCACGGTCCTGGTGGCCGATGCGAGTCCGGTGAAGCGCACCTTCCTCCGCATCAACGTGACCGGGACCGGCACGCATCCGGTCACCTCGGCCAAGCTGCATCTGCAGGTATCCTCGGCAACCGGCTCCAACAGCCTCTCCGGCGGACAGATCCACGCCATCAGCAGCTGCGCGTGGGGCGAGCGCACGATCACCTGGAACAACCAGCCCCCCATCGACGGCCCCGTGCTCGCGGCGGTGGGCAAGGTCGCCTTGAAGCAGGGCGTGGAGTTCGACATCACGCCCGCCATCCACGGCGACGGTGTCTACTGCTTCTCGATCGACACCACCTCGACCGACAACGTGAATTACAATTCGCGCGAGGCCACGACGGGCAAGCCGTCGGTGGCGATCACGGTGGCGCCCGACTGCGGGTGCGGGCCGGTCCCGGTGGCAACCACGACCACGACCACACCCGTCGGTGCCACCACCACGACGACGCTCGCGACTGCAACGGCGCCGGTTGGCACCGTTCTCGCCGACACCTACGTCCAGTCGGATCTCCCGACCACCAACTTCGGCACCAAGACCCTCCTCTTCGTGGACAACGGCGTCGCCTCGAATCCCGGCACCACCGGCGTGCAGCATACCTTCCTCCGGGTCAGCGTCAGCGGCGTCGGCGCGCAACACGTCACCGCCGCCCATCTGCAGCTGCAGGTCTCCACGGCGACGAATGCAAACAGCGTCACGGGCGGGACCATCCACACCATCTCGAACTGCAGCTGGAGCGAGACGGCGATGACGTGGAACACGGCGCCGGCCATCGACGGGCCGGCCCTCGTGACGCTCGGCCCGGTGGCCATCGGTCAGGTCGCGGACTTCGACGTGACCTCGGCCATCTCGGGCGACGGCACGTACTGCTTCGCCATCGACACCGCCAACACCGACAGCGCGATCTACAACTCCCGCGAGGGCAGCCTGCAGCATCCGGCCCTCGTGGTCCAGACCGCGCCTTGAGCGAGGCACGGTGATCGGCCGGGGACGGGTCCGCGCAGTCGGCGGGCCCGTCCCCAGCCTTGCCACGAGTCCGACCGCCCCCCTGCGCCCGCCTTCGCCCGCTTCCCCCTGAGCAGACCCTCCGACCGCCTAGTCCCAGCGACGGGCCCACCGCACCGCCTTCCCTTCGGGAGCTCGACACGGTGGCCCACGAGACCAGACGACCTCGGCGCGCCGCTCACCTCGCAGTGCGCGTCCATAACACGCCCGACGCCGTAGGTCGTGATCCCTAGAAACCCTTATCAGATAGCAGGTATTTGCGAATTTACAGGTGTCTCGCTCCTCACTAAACGCACGACACAGAGGATATCATGTCGGGGGCCATGAGCTTGAACGTGCGCAAGTACAACGCGGGTGACAAAGCAGCACTTTCCCTCTGTCCGAGGGACCACTCGAGCACGCTAGGCTACATGGCCGAAGAGAAGTCCTCGCAGGCTCGCCTGCCGGAGAGTCTGGCCGGCCCGTGGTCCCTCGAACGGCCGCATCGCGACACTCCTCGAGTTCCGGACGGCCGCGACAGGGAACCCGCGCTGCCAGGGCGCAACGATCAATGGAGGATCATTTCAGCGAGCAGCTCTTCCCGCGTCGACGCAGGATGTATCACGCGGCAGCCAAAGGAGGTGGATGACCGGCGCTGACACAGCTCGCTGAAACATCTCGGAACCAAGAGCAACGACAAATAACGAGAAACAAACGCAACATGAACCGCGAACCCGGTCCCGGGGGGGGGCTGGGGGAGCAAGAGGGGAAGACAATGCAACGACTCACAGCAACGATAACAAGCCTGGTCCTGCTGCTCGGCGTGGCGAACTACGCGGCCGCGAAGGGCGGACTGCCGCCGGTACAACCGGTTGGGGGCTGCGCCAAGGGGATCAACCTCACGGCCTCGCCGGCCGGTAAGGCGATCGCGGCGTCGGGAAAGGCCCGCGTCCGGGCGATCCCCAATGCTGGCTTCCTGAACCAAGATTTCGTGGTGGAGATGGCCGCTGTCGTCCCCGACGGGACGACCTTCATGGTCTTCGCCAACGGCCTGCCGGCCGGCACGATCACCATCGTGCTCGGGCATGGAAGGCTGGCCGTGACCAACGTGCCCCCGAGCGTTCTGCCAGCCGGCACGGATCCGGTCTGCTCGATTCTCCCCGTCATCGTCACCGACGGCGCCGGAAACACGATCCTCAGCGGTAGCTTCTGAGAATCATCGGCGGGGGCGCACCAGGCGCCCCCGCCGACGGTGTCATCGACACCGCCAACACCGACAGCGCGATCTACAACTCCCGCGACGGAACCGGGCAGAAACCCGCCCGTGTGCTCCAGGTGTGCCCTAAGCAGGTGACCGATGATGGAGGAGCGGTCGGGCCACCGATCGCTGCTCCATTTTTTGTGCGCGGCCGCTTTCCCTCCCCTCGCCATCGCAATGAGCTGTCTCTTCGTTGTCCACCGCAAGCTCCTCTCCTCGGCGACCGGCAAGCGGGTGAAACGCCCCGTTGGGGCACATCCCCCACCCCACCGGCCACCGGCGCGATGTGCCGCGGGCGCCTCCGTCAAGACCGCGTCGTGCGCGCTCCGCCCGCGCTACGGAAAAGCCCCAATGCGCCTTGGGAGAACTCCTCCTTGGCGTACCGCTTGCACGAGGCGGCCGGCGTGCATCGCCATGCGGTGCAGTGAAGCGAGAAACCTACATGCTCGATCAGCACCCGCAACCTCGGCCGCGTCCCCAGCAGGACCTGCCCGACCCCGGCCGGCCGGCTGGCCGAGTGCACGGCGGTTCTGGATTCTGGCGCATCTGCGCCAACCTTTTCGAGTTAGCGAGAATCCCGGACCCATTCAGGGGTGTCTGCCAATTTACAGCCTCATCCCGCGCCCACTAGAAACCAAACGCCACAGAGGCCCTCATGCCGTCCGCCATGAAGTTGAACGTGCGAAGGAACAACGCGGGTGACACAGCACCGCACCGCATCGATCGATGCAACCATTCTAGCACGCCAGCTCACCGCAGCGGCCTGGGAGCCTTGCAGGCTCATCACCTGACGCACGGCCGAACATTTCAGCGCGCCGGCCGGCGTGTCGACGGGGGGGGCGTCACGTGGCGGCGAAAGGAGGTCGATAATCGTCGCGAACGGGCGCCCTAAATTCTCGCAACGAATAAACGAAGCCAACGATAAACAACACGAAGCATGAACTCCCCGCGGCGTGGGGGCCTCGGGGACACAACTAGGGGGAAGACAATGCGAGCACTGACAGCAGCAACACTGGGCCTGGCGATGATGCTGGGCGCCGCAAGCTCCGCCTCGGCGGACTGTGACAAGACGATCAGACTCCTCGCCTCGCCGGCCGGGAAGGTGATCGCGGCGGACGGACGGGTACGCGTCCGGGCCAAGACCGTATCGCCAACCTTCGTGAAGCAGAACTACGTGCTCGAGATGAGCGCCCTCGTCCCGAACGGCACGACCTTCATGGTCTTCAACAACGGCCTGCCCGCCGGCACGGTCACCATCACCTTCGGTGTCGGCAGACTGGCCCTGGACAACGAGGCCGGACACGTGCTCCCGGCGGGCACGGATCCGGTCTGCTCGATCACAACCGTCATCGTCACCGACGCTGCCGGAAATACGATCCTGAGCGGCACCTTCTAGGACTCTGCGGCGGGGGCGCATCGCGCGCCCCCGCCGACAGGGTGACCAAGGGGTCGGCAGGGTTACCGGGAAATCCCACAACAAAAAGGACGAACGATAATGCGCAGAAATATCATCGCTATGACAATCGGCGCCGTGCTCTTGGGCGCGGCGGTATACGCCGCATTCCTGCTCCGGGTGACGCTCAACCGCACCGCCGGGGAGGATCCCAGTGTCTCGGCAGCGTGCCTGTCCGTCGGGGACGCGCGCTGGGACGGCGTCCTCGCCAGGATCAGTCTGAACAACATGGACCCGGCTCGGTTCCCGGCCGGGGCCGCCTGCCAAACCGAGGCAAGGATTGGCGGGGTCACGAGGACCGGGATCGCGCTGGCCGCGGTGCCCTCGGAGGGCTGCCTCCCGATCGTGCCCACCACGAGCTACGTCTTCAAGACGGCCACGCTCGTCACCCCGGGCACCAACGCCCAGCTCCGCATCCGCTGCGTCGACGCCGCCGGCGTGCGGCACGAGACCCAGTACGCGGGGAAATTCTAATCTCGCAAGGTGGAACAGCGGACCCATGCACGGCCAAACCTGCATCCAGACCACTGTCGGCCGTGCATGGGCCGCTCTTCCGCGTCAGCGTCCGGCGCATGACATCCTGAGTTCACCCGGGGTTCCCGCACCCACTCAGGGGGTTTTGCCAATTTACACCCCCACCCCGTGCCCAGTAGAAGCCAAACGCCACTGAGGCCCGCATGCCGTCCGCCATGCAGATCTGTCCTCGCTGTGAAGCCGCAGAAGCCCGGCTCTTGCGGCGCCCGAACCATCACCCGCGGGGTGGCTGGCGCTCCATTGCGCTCGCCGTCCTGATGCTGGTGTCGATCGCGCTGGCGGCACTCGCAGGATAGCCCGGCCCGCCAGCTCGCGGCCCGCGATCTGCAAGAGGCCGGGCCCTGAACCCGACTGATGCGGGATCATCCTCGGGTCGCGCGCGGGAATCCCCAATTGATGGGCGTCTCTGCCTTCTGGCAATGTCCCACTGGCATGGAAAGGACGGCCTCGACCATGGGACACACCACTGAGCGCAATGTTTGGAGCCCGGACTGGGGGACAGCCGTCGTCGTCGATCCGAAGGCGTTGCGACGCCTGGAGGAAGACAACCGAAGGCTGCGCGGCTGGCAGCGCCGGCGAGCAGTGGCCGCGGCGTTTCTCCTCGGCGCGAGTGCCCTGTCGGCATCGATCGCCTACCGGCAGTACTCCTTCGTCAGCAAGCTACGCCTCAAGTCTCACGAGTGCCGCCAGAATGCGACGCGTCCAAACATGGCCCCTTCCCGCGCCAGCCTGGAGCCGTGAGAACATCTCGGATGCGGCCGAGCTACGACTCGCGCCACCAGCGGCTCATGTCGAGCTCGACCGCGTCGAACGGCTCGGCACGCGCCGCCATACTCCCGGCATGCGTGCTCGCCACGACCCAGCGCCCGCCCTCGAGGCGGTAGACCTCGACCGTGCGCGGGCCCGGGTCCACGATCCAGAGATGCCCGACCCACTCGCGAGCGTACACCTGCATCTTGCGGCCGCGGTCGAGAGCACCCGTGGAGGGAGAGACGATCTCGCAGGCCCAGTCCGGGGGCAGCGACAGCGCCGCCGCGTCGGGGATGGCCGGGAGCCGCTCGCGTCGCCAGCCCGCGAGGTCGGGAACGAGGACGTCCTCCCCAAGGTGCAGCTCCGGCTCGTCCAGGATCCACCAGCCGCCAGGAGCCGTAGCGCCCTCGGGAGGGCCACCGAAGGCCCGATGAGCGCGAAGCCGATCATCGAAGACGCCAGGGCGTGGGGCAACGCCGGCCGCGGGCTCGTGAAGAGCTCGCCGTCGATGATCTCGGCCACGAGGTGGTCGGGCACCTTGCAGAGGTCCTCGTAGGTGGCCCGGCGCCGCTCGTTGCTCACGTGTACGACGATAGCATGGGGCGCACGCCGCGGACCACGCAAGGCACTCCCGCTGCTTTCGACTAGCCATCGGTCCGCGGGAACGCCGGCCGTGGCGAGGCCGCCGAGCTGTTCGCGATCCGCTAGCTACTTTCCGGTGCAAAACCCCCCGGATCGTAGCGGCGACGTCGAGGGCCCATTCGCGGGAAGCCGACGACTCGTCCCGTCGCGGGGGCGGCTCGTCTGTGGGCTCCCTAGTAGCGGCCGGAGGGGAATCGGACGCGGACGGCCGCCACCGCGATGGCCAGGCCGAGCACCCAGTCCGTCACGCGCTCCTTGCTCCGCATGCCGCGGCCGAGGCCGCTATCACGCGTCACCGGCGCACGCCAACCCCGCGGGACCCGCATAAACGACGACGCCCCGGGCGGCTTCTGCAGCCCGGGGCGTCGTGACCTGCTATGGGCGCGTGGCTACTACTGGCAGTTCGGGTAGCCGAAGACGCGCGCGCCCGTCGCGTCGCGCACGATGGAGACCGGGCCGAAGGGATCGAACGTGAGCGGGAACTCGTTGACCGCCGGGGTGTCGTCGAACTCGATCTCACCCTGGTTCTTGCTCACCACCTTGATGGTCCCGCGCTTCAGATTCCCGTCGGTATCGGTCACGAACACGCTGTAGTTGCCGTTCGGCACCTTCTTGATCTGGTAGCGAACATCCCGATCGCAATCGAGGTGCACACGTACGCGGCGGGTCCCGGTGGCCCCGCGGATCGCGCCACAGTTCACCAGCGAAACGGTGTTATCGATCGCCTGGCAGCTGCTGCCGCCGCCGAGCGTCGTCGAGGTGGTGGAGCTGCCGCCGAGGCTGGTGGACGTGCTGGTTGAGCTGGTCGTTGTGCTCGTGGACGAGCTCGTCGACCCGCCGGCGTTCTGGCACGCGCTGTCGTTGCTCAGGCTGTAGGCGAGCCTCGTCCCCTGGAAGGAGAGATCGACCTCGGTGCCCACGTCGAAGGGGAAATTCAAGGGGTGCTCCCCCGCCTGCGGGTTGGTGCTGTATTCGATCTCGCCCTGGCCCAGCGAGTCCACGGAGATCACGCCGCGGTCGACTCCCTGGATGATGACGGAATAGGGTCCCGATGGCGCATTGGAGATCTCGATGCGGACGTCGTGCACGTTCCCGGTCTCGATGCGGAAGCGACGTTTCGCCTGGCCCGGGAACCCACCACAGTTGATGAGGAGGACGTCGTCCTCGAACGTTGTCTTGGCCGTCGCGAGCCAATTCGATCCGAGCACGAGGAGTCCGAGGACGAGGATCTTCAACACGTTCTTCGATGTCATCACTTCACCTTCCCGTCTGCGCTGTCGCGTAAGGCGTTGCCGTTTGACCTCTCTCCAGCAACCCACATGCCGACGGCAGAAGCGTGGGCAGACGTGGCGCTCCCGCGACGGCGTCGCGGGTTGGCGCACCCAGTGGGTGATACCCGGCCCCACCCTGCGCGCCCCTGGGGGATATCCCCCAGCGGCGATCGACCGCCGCCGCTAGCTTCGCCAGCCGTCGCTGGTTCAGACGAACGGCTGCGCCGCCGCGAAGGCGGTCAAAGAACACGTTATTATAGCCGCGAGCTAGCGAGCATAGAGGAAGACAACCGGAAGCTGCGCGGCTGGCAGCGTCGGCGAGCCGTGGCCATGGCATCTCTCAGCACGGGTCTCGCGGCGACATTCATCGGAGCACGGAATCCGCCTCGTCGCGCTTGATCGAGGGTTGAGGCCCGCCGTCGTAGCGACGGCCGGGCCCTCCTGGACACCGGGAGTCGCCGACTACGCCAACACCACGGCAGGCCGCAGCTTCGCGTGCGACAGGTCTGAGAACGGGAACGGAACGAGGACTACCGCGCCCGCTGTAGGTGCACCCACGCCGCGTCCTCCTCCGCTCGCCCCCAGTCGGCTGCGAGCGCCCGCTCGCTGAGAAGTGCCCTCTCGGTTGCGGACGCGGCGTCGTCGAGGATGATGACGAGTGCCCGACAGGCAGTTGGGAGCTGCACGGGCTCGAGTAGCCGGACCCGGCCGTCCGGTTCGATCATCGCCTCGATGGTGGTCAGCATGGGGTGCAGCCTCCATGTGTCAGTGTACACGACGCTCCCGGTAGGGGGTAGTGTGGATTTCGTGGCCGCATGGGCCGCAGGGATGCCGTTCGGGGGAATAGGCGAAGCGTGGCATTCGGGTGGCGGCGACAGGCCGGGGGGAGATCGGCGTGCGGCAACTGTGCATCGGTCTTTCTGGCGGAGCGTGTTGCCGCCGAGCACCACGCCAATGCAATGCTGGCTAGCGCGCGGCTCGAGCGAACCGGCCGTAAAACGGCTCGTGATGGCCGGGCGCGCGTGGCCGTGGGCCGCTCAGCCGCGGGGCGCTAGCCGCCTACGGCACCGCAGGTGCAGTCGGCCGCACAAGCCCCGGGACAGGCCGAATCGTCGGTCCCGTCGCACGATTCCGCCGCCTGGTTCACCACGTTGTCACCGCACGTCGGCGGCGGGGCACAAGTGCAGTCCGCTTGGCAACGGCCGGGGCAGGCGGAATCGTCTGCTCCGTCACAGGATTCGTTGGCCTGGTTCACCACGCTGTCGCCGCAGACGGGCAGCGGTGCGCAGGTACAGTCGGGGCGGCAGCGACCGGGACACGTCGAATCGTCGGTCCCGTCGCACGATTCCGTCGCCTGATTCACTACGTCGTCCCCGCACGTCGGCGGCGGAGCACAGGTGCAGTCGGATTGGCAGCGGCCGGGGCAGGCGGAATCATCCGCTCCGTCACAGGATTCGTTCGCCTGGTTCACCACGTTGTCGCCACAGACCGGCGCCGGGGCGCAGGTACAGTCCGCCCGGCAGCGCGCCGGACAGGCCGAATCGTCGGTCCCGTCGCACGATTCCGTCGCCTGATTCACCACGTTGTCCCCGCACGTCGGCGGCGGGGCACAGGTGCAGTCGGATTGGCAGCGGCCGGGGCAGGCGGAATCATCCGCTCCGTCACAGGATTCGTTCGCCTGGTTCACCACGTTGTCGCCACAGACGGGCAGCGGGGCGCAGGTACAGTCCGCCCGGCAGCGGCTGGGGCAGGCGCTGTCCGCCGTCCCGTCGCAGTGCTCGCTCGCCTGGTTCACCACGTTGTCGCCACAGACCGGCGCGGGGGTGCAGGTGCAGTCCGCCCGGCAGCGACCGGGGCAGGCGCTGTCCGCCGTCCCGTCGCACTCCTCGCTCGCCTGGTTCACCGCGTTGTCGCCGCAGACCGGCGCGGGGGCGCACGTGCAGTCGGCCCGGCAGCGGCCAGGGCAGGCGCTGTCCGCCGTCCCGTCGCACTGCTCGCTCGCCTGGTTCACCACGTTGTCGCCACAGACGGGCGCCGGGGCGCAGGTGCAGTTCGACCGGCAGCGGCCGGGGCAGGCGCTGTCCGCCGTCCCGTCGCACTGCTCGCTCGCCTGGTTCACCACGTTGTCGCCGCACACCGGCGCTGGCCCGCACGTGCAGTCGGAACGGCAGCGGCCGGGGCAGGCGCTGTCCGCCGTCCCGTCGCACTGCTCGCTCGCCTGGTTCACCACGTTGTCGCCGCAGGTCGGGGGCGGAGCGCAGGTGCAGTCCGTCCGGCAGCGGCCGGGGCAGGCGTGATCGTCCGTCCCGTCACACTGCTCGTTCGAGCAATTGACGACGTTGTCCCCGCAGCCCGGCAGAGGCGCGCAGGTGCAGTCGGCGCGGCAGCGGCCGGGGCAAGCGCTGTCGGCCGTCCCGTCGCACTGCTCGCGCGCCTGGTCGACCCGGTTGTCGCCACAGACCGGCGGCGAAGCGCACGTGCAGTCCACTCGGCAGCGCCCGGGGCACGCACTGTCCGCCGTCCCGTCGCACTGCTCGCTCGGCTGGTTCGCCCGGCCGTCGCCGCAGAAGGGGACGACGGGCGGCAGGACCGTGAGCAGCACCTGAGGTTTGCCGACGGCTGCTTCCTTCGAGTTGTACTCGACGTTGTTCAACGACGGAGTATCGAGCGCAAAGCAGTGGACACCGTCGCCGCCGATGGCCGAGGTCAAATCGAAGTCCACAGCCTGGCTCAGCAGGACGGGTCCTGCCTGACCGAGCAGCGGACCGTCGATCGCCGGCTGGGTCTTCCACGTCATCGAGAGCTCGTTCCAGCCGCAACTCGTGATGGCGTGCAGTCGGCCGCCCGAATCGCTGCTCGCGCTCGAGCCTTTGCCCACGACGAGCCGCAGGCGCGCGGCGGCGACGTGGCGGTCTCCGACGCCGTTGACGCGCACGCGCAGGAACGCGCGGTTGAGGGGGCTCGCGTCGACCTCGAGCACCGTGCTCTTGCCGTAGTTGGTGGTCGTCGTGGCTGCGCTCACCGAGGCGTCGGCCTCGACCACGGCCACCGGGGGGCCGCACGTGCAGTCGGGCTGGCAAAGGCCCGGGCATGCGCCGCCGTCGGTCCCGTCGCACTGCTCGCTCACCTGGTTGACGACGTTGTCACCGCACCGAGGGAGCGGCGCGCAGGTACAGTCACGGCGGCACCGCCCGGGACATGCGGCACTGGAGGACCCGTCGCACTGCTCGCCGGGCTGGTTCACGAGGTTGTCACCGCAGCTTGGCGCCGGGGCGCAGGTGCAATCGACGCGACACCGTCCGGGGCAGGCGCTGTCCGCCGTCCCGTCACACTGCTCGCGCGGCTGGTCGACGAGATCGTCGCCACAGCGGGCAGGCGCGCAGGTGCAGTCGGTCCGACAGCGCCCGGGGCAGGCGGGGCTCGTGGTCCCATCACACTCCTCGCCTGCCTGGTCGACCAGGTTGTCCCCGCAGCGGGGAGGCGCGCACGTGCAGTCGACCCGGCAACGGCCCGGGCAGGCGGAGTCGTCCGCCCCGTCGCAGACTTCGCTCGGCTGGTTCAGCGTGCCGTCCCCGCAGCGCGGCAGCGGCTGGCAGGTGCAATCGGCGCGGCAGCGGCCGGGACACGCAGCGCTGGCGGCCCCGTCGCACTGCTCGGTGGCCTGGTTCACCCGGTTGTCCCCGCAGCGCGGGGATGGTGCGACCACGAGGTGCAGCAGCGGACCCTGGGCCGTTCCGTTCTCGCGCGAGGCATAGGAGCCGGGCGTCGATTTGAGGCTGCTGATCACCAGCGTGTATGAGCCGGCTCCGCTTGCGAGCGCGCCGGTCACGTCCACGGAATAGCTTCGCCCCGGGAGCACCGGGCCCAGGGATGCCAGCGGCCGTGTGAAGTCGGGGACGTACGGCGAGGTGTCACGCGGATCGATCTGCCCGTTGCGATTGGTGTCGACGTCCTTCCACTTGAGCCCTGGACCCTTCGCGCTCGTGCTATCCAGTCCGGGGCGATTCCCCTCGGGCCAGCTCGAGCTCGCCACCGGATACACCGTGCCGCCATCGGTCGAGGGATGGATGCACGTCAGCGTCAAGATTGCCTTCGCGATCTTCGTCCGCACGTTCGAGAGATCGAACTTGAGATACGTCATCGCGGGGAGTGGCTTCAGACCGACGTCCAGGTCGCCGGCCGCACCATGATCCCAGGTCGCCTGCTTGCCGCCCACGATGCTGGTGTCCGCGACCGGCCCGAGATCGAGTGCCACCGGCGGATCGGCACAGCCGCAATTCGGCAGGCACCGGCCGGGGCATGCGGCATCAGCCCTTCCGTCACACTGCTCGCCGGGCTGATTCAAGATCTCGTCCCCGCAGCGAGCCGCGCAGGTGCAGTCCGCGCGGCACGCCCCCGGGCAGGCCAGAGCATCGGCGCCGTCGCACTGCTCGCCCGGCTGGTTACGGACACCGTCGCCGCACCGGGGCGGTGGGGCGCAGCGGCAATCGAATCCACAGAGGCCCGGGCATGCCGCCGCGTCGGCCCCGTCGCACTGCTCCCCCGGCTGGTTGACGACACCGTCGCCGCATCCGGGCGGGGGGGTCTTGACGAGCGTCAGGCTGTCGCGCACGGCGCCGTCGGCACGGATCATCTGCAGCTGGAGCGTGCCCCGATCGATGGCGACGCGAGTGATCTCGAAGGCGGACTCGGCGTAGGCCGTGAAGCTGCTCGATCGCAGCGGGTAGAGATCGTGCCCCCCGCCGCCGCTCGTGACGTAGACGGTGCCCGTTCCCGGGGCCACGACCTGGTTGGCTCGCAGCGGCTTCGTGCGCTCGTAGTTGTGCTCGTGCCCCATGAAGACGAGGTCCACGGCGTGCTTGTCGAGGAGCGGGACGAGGTTGGCGCGAACGGGCAGGTTGCTCCCGTGGACGGTGCCGCTCGAATAGATGCTGTGGTGGAAGGCGACGAATTTCCACAGCGCGGTGCTGGCCGCGAGGTCGTTGTCCAGGAAGGTGTACTGCGGGCTGCCCGGACTGGTGCTCTGGTTGCTGTCGATCACCGCGAAGTGCGCGTTGCCGGCGTCGAAGGAGTAGTAGTTCGGCACACCGGCCGGGTTGTTCGCCGGCGTGATGAAGAACCCGCTCCAGGGCACACCGCCGGCGGCGGAGACGTCGTGGTTGCCGACCGTCGCCCACAGCGGCAGCCGGGGGAGCAGGTCCCGGTAGGGCACGAAGAATTCGGTGTCGAAGCCGAAGTCGTACACGACGTCGCCGACGTGGAGAAGAAAGTCGGCGGGCGTAGCGAGCATCAGGTCGCGCACGGCGTTCTGATTCGGGCTCCCGCTCCCGGTATCCCCCACCACCAGGAAGTCGAAGGGCACCCGCGGGTCGTCGGTCCGGAAGACCGACTCGGCTCGGAGCGGCACGTTGTCGGCGAGCGGGGCGTAGCCGTACGAGCGACCCGGCGAGAGGCTCTCCACGCGGATTTCGCACACGGCGGCGGTGCCCCCGCCGAGCACGGTGGTGGAGCCGTCGGGCGAGTGGAGAGCCAGACCGCACCGGGCGGGCGCATCCATATCCCAGATGACGGTGACCGAATGGGTCGTGCGCAGCTGGAGGTACGGGCCCCGCGTGAGCGTCGCGGCCGCGGCGCGCTGGGTCGCGGCCAGCACCGTCAGCGCGAGCAGCCACTTCATGCAGCGCCCGGACGGCGGACCCGCGTGCGAGGCACGGCGGAGCATCAACGATCGAGCTCCGGGTGAGCCGAGCGTGCGCCGATCGGCGTCAGCGAATGGGGGCGCCGAACAGGCGTATTTCTAGCACGGCACATGTCAAGACGAGGAGCATGGCGTTTGATGAGCCGAGGTCCGTGTCGTGAGGTTCGGCTTCGCCATTCCGCAAGGGAGCAAACAAGACGTGTGCCACTCGGCGTCAACGTTAAGTGCCAGACGCGAGGGTGGCATGCTCGCACTGCGGCGCGCGCCCTGCACGACCGCGCGCCGGTGCAACACATGCGTGCCGTCCCGTTCGCGCCCCGCTCCTTGAGGGGCGCATGCCCGAGACCTGCGCGAAGCCTACAGCCATGCCGGTTGACGGAGCGCAGGCACGCGCATAGAGACGTGGTGTCGGTGAAGGGTGCCCGGGTGGTGAAGGAGGTCGTGGTTGGTCTCGCCTTGCTCCGCGGCCTGGCGCCCGGGATCGCCGCCGCCGAAGACGCACCGACACCCCCCGCGGCCCTGGAGCGCTTCTCCGAAGCGACGCGGCTCATGCAGCACGGCCGGTACGTGGAGGCCTCGGAGGCGTATCGGAGCGTCGCCGACTGGCCTGACGGCGGCGCCTTCCCCCAGCGGGCGCAGGCGCTGTTTCTCGCCGGGTCGATGCTGGAGAGCGCCCGCGACTACGAGGGCGCCCTCTCGATCTATCGCGAGGCGGCCGGTCGCTTCGCGGGCACCAATTTCGGGCGCAAGGCCGACGACGCGGCGCGGGGCCTCCAGCAAGGAGGCCCGGCGCGCGCCATCGCGTTCCGACGGCGGCTCGACGCCGCGTGGGACGAGCTGTTCCCCGCCGCCGCGCTCGTCGAGCAGAAGGGACTCGCGGCCGCCCGCCCGGGCCTCGAGCGGGCCGCCGAGCTTCTCGCCGGAGTCCTCCGCGACTACCCCGAGCAGCCGAAGGCCAATGACGTCGCCGTCGCCCTGGGGGACGCGGACATGATGCTTCACCGCTACGCCCGGGCGCGCGCGGACTACGAGCGGGCGATCGACCTCTCCCGCCGGGAAGCCGCGAAGACCTCTCCCGATGCAACCGACGCGGACCTCGACGTGGCGAGCGCGCTCGAGAAGCTCGCGGAGGCCCGCCGCTCGGTGCGGCGGGAGTGGATCGACGGAATCGCCAAGACGCTGCTCGGGGTGATCGTGCTCGGGCTGGTCGTCGTGAAACCCTGGCGCCACCCCGACGGCTCGCTGATCCGCGCCAGCGCGGCGCTCGTCCTCGCGACGGCGGTGCTGGCGGGAGCGGCGGGGGCCGCCGCTCGATACGTCCGCTTGCACGTCGATGAAGCGTCACCGGTCGAGACGACGGCCGCCGCGCTCCTCGTCTTCCTCCCCGGGGTGACGGGCGAGCTGGTGGCCGTCGGCTTTGCCACCGGCCTGCGTCGAGCGCTCGGTCTGAGGGCGCCACGGTGGAACGTCGGTCTCGCGGCCGCCCTTGGAGCGCTCGCGGCGCTGGCCGTGGCGACCTGCGTCGTCCACGCCTTCGCGCTCTTTCCCTTCCTCGACTCGAAGCTCTGACGACTGCAGCTCGGTTTGAAACGCAGGCGGCTCCATGTCAGAGGATCTTGCGGTGGGCGAGGGGATGGGCATCGATCTCGGGAAGCTGCGCGCGCTGCTTCCCGGCGTGGGGACCGCCGGCCTCGCCTCGGCCGAGGCCTCTGCCCGCCCGCTCCGCGGCAGGGTCCTCAAGCTGAAGCTCGGCTTCAACCCGAACTCCTCGAGCGTCGGGACGACGGTCGTCGTCTTCCTGTGGAGCCTGGTCGCGTCGGGCGCCGTGCTGTCGTTTGCCGCAGCCGTCCTCGCCCACCGCTTCGGCAAGAGGGGGACGCGCACGTCTTGAGCTCCAGCCCGCCGACGCCACGCTGGCGGCATGAGCGGTTCGGCGCCATCGTGGCGCTCGACGACCCGCCCATCCTCGCACACGTCGACCAGGAGCTCGCCCGCGAGCTCGGGATCCCGCCGTCGCCGCTCTGGGGCGAGCCGCCGCGCGAGGCGCTCGAAGCACCGGTCGAGGCGCATCTCACGCTCACCCGGCGCTGCAACCTCACCTGCACCCACTGCTACCAGGAGAGCTCGCCGCTGGCGGGCGGGAGCGACCTGACGCTCCGGGAATGGCTCCCGCGCCTGGACGCACTGGCCCGCGCCAACGTCTTTCACGTCGCGATCGGCGGCGGCGAAGCGCTCACCCGCCCGGACCTGATCGAGATCGCGGCGGCGGCGCGGGCGCGCGGGATCACCCCGAACCTGACCACGAACGGCGCCCTCGTCACCGACGAGTTCGCCGCTCGTGCCGCGACGCTCTTCGGGCAGGTCAACGTCTCCATCGATGCGCTGCCTCCGTTCCGTGTCTTCGGCGCCGACAAGGCCACGCCCGGCATGCGCGCCGCGGCGATGCTCGTTCGGGCAGGCGCGCGCGTGGGCGTGAACGTCGTCGTTGCCCGTCACAACTTCGACGCGATCGGCGCGGTCGTGTCCTGGGCAGCGGCGACCGGCCTCGTCGAGGTCGAGCTGCTCCGCCTGAAGCCGACGGGACGGGCGCGCGTCCGTTACCTCGAGGAACGGCTCACGCGGGAGCAGCGCGAACGCCTGTTCCCGCTCGCGCTCGAGCTCGCCACCCGCCACGGCATTCCGGTCAAGCTCGACTGCTCCGCCGCGCCCTTCGTCGCGTGCCACGCTCCCGACCGCGAGCGCCTGGAGCAGTTCGAGGTCGCGGGCTGCATCGGATCGCTGTCGCTGCTGGGCATCGACGAGCGGGGGACGACGTCGGCCTGCTCCTTCTATCCCGGCGGCGGAGACGACGTCCTCGACCTGGAACGCGGCTGGGAGCGATCCGCGGCCTACGCGCCGTTCCGGGACTACGTGGAGAGGGCGGAAGAGCCCTGCCGGTCGTGTGCCTACCTGCGGACCTGCCGCGGCGGCTGCCGCGCCGTGGCCCTCTTCCTCACGGGACGCGGGGACGCGCCCGATCCGGAGTGCCCGCGCGTCGAGGACCATCATCGCTCGCAGCCATGAGCAGGGCGCGCGCGCTGGTGGGCGGCCTCGTGCTGATGCTCGCCGCTTCATCGCTGGCTGCCGAGGTGGATGCTCCCGGTGTCCGGCGGTTGCTCGCCCTGCTCGACGGTGTCGCTCGGGAGTATGGCGAAGCCTTCGGGGACGATGGCGCGCTCGCCAGGCCGCTGGAGCTCGAGGAGGCAAGCCTGCTGCTGGGGGACGCACGAGACCAGGGTGAACGGCTGGGCGCCGATCTCGAGCGCCAGCTCGCCGTCCTGGGCGAGGCGATCGAGAAACGCGCGCCGGCCGCCGCCGTTGCGGGACAGGTTCGCGCGATCCGCGTTGGACTGAAGGACGCCACCGGGATCGGCGAGGACGTCTTCCCTCTCGCGCGGCCCTCCCCCGCGCGAGGCCAGGCGATCTTCCGGGCGAACTGCGCCGGCTGCCACGGCGAGCGCGGCGCGGGCGACGGGCCCGACGCGGCCGGGCTCGAACGGAAGCCCCGCGACTTCACGGACCCCACGTTCATGCGACAGGAGACGCCGGCCGATTTCTTCCGAGTCATCTCGCTCGGCCGGCGCCAGGCAGCCATGCCCGCCTGGGAGAATGTGCTCTCGGTGCAGGATCGATGGGACGTCGTGAGCTATCTCTGGTCGCTGCCCGCCGACCTACGCCAGCCGCTCGCGGACGTGAGGCGGCAGGCGGATGCCGCGGTCACCGCCTACCACCTGGGCGAGCGGGATGCGGCGGAGCTGGCCGCGGACGCCTACCTCTCGTTCGAGCCGCTCGAGGCGCGCCTCGGGGTCGACGATCCCGAGGCCGTGCGCGGGGTGGAGGCCGCTTTCCTCCGCTTGCGCACCGCGCTCCGGCGGCCGGCGGCCGGAAGGGAGGTCGACGAGGCTGCCGGGGCGGTCGGTGATGCGCTCCAGGTCGCCGCGTCAGCGGCCTCCGTTGCGAACCCTCGTCCCATCTCTCACCTCGGGGTCGGATGGATCGCGGGCGCCGTCCTCGTCGGGACTGTCTTGTCCGTCTTCGTGGTGATACGTATAATTACCGTACGTTACCATGGCCAAGACGGCCCTCAGACGCGAACGCGAGAAGTGGACCCTGTCGTTTGACTCCGCCCTCAAGGAGTTCGTCGTCCGTGCGGCCAGGCGGCGCGGCGTCTACCCGGTGACCTTGCTGGAAGAGCTCGTGCGAGAGAAGTTCAACCCGTACGGGCACACCGAGGTCAGGGACAGCGTCGAATACGTCCGCATGCTCCGCCGCCGCTCCCGCAACCGATCGGATGCGGCGTTCCTCGGAGAGATCCGGACGTGGCAGCGGTCCAGATCCTCGTAGACACCGACATCCTCATCGACTACTTCAACGCCGGCGACCACAGTCAGCGGCTCGACAGTCCCGGCACCCGCGTCTACTACTCCATCGTCACGCAGAAGGAGCTCCTCGCGAAGCGCGGCCTGAGCGCGGCCGAGCGTCGAGCCATCCGGATCGCACTCGGGCGGTTCCGGCTCGTTCCGCTGAGCCGCGCCGTTACCGAACGCTACTCGCTTCTGCGCCGCCAGTACCCGAGCCTCGAGAAGGAGGACGCGCTGGTCGCAGCGACGGCGCTCGTCAAGCGGCTTCCGCTGATGACCCGCAACTGGCGCCACTTCCGACAGATCGCCGGGCTCACGCTCTACGGCGGCCGGTAGGGGACCGACCTTCACCCACGGCAGGTCCTGGAACGGCTGCGACCTGCAGTTTGCTGCGTGGGAAGCAGCGTTGCTGCCGGGGGCATGTGCACGATCGCGCAGCGCTGCGGTCCGGAAGGACGCCGCCGCCGGATCGATCCCCGCGCAGCACAAGCCGGCGAGGACGGCGGGGAGACCCGCGAGGAGATCCGCAGGGCGGCCTCCCACCGTGCCCGTCTTTCCACGAGGGCCGAGCGGTGGATGCCTGGCCTCTGCTTTCCGCAGTGCGCGGTCCCCATGGGGCGCACAGCGCTCCCGGCAGACATGGCACGCGCCTTGAAGTGAGCCACCGAGCCGTTGGCCGGGGGGTCCAAGGGCTAGGAAGGTAGCAATATGACACGGAGACCCCTCGGTTCGTCGATCGCAACGTGGCTGCTCACGGGAGTGCTTCTCGCCGCCGCCACCCCGGCCGAATCCATCGACCTCCGGTTCAGCGGAGCCCAGGTGAACGGCACCGGAGACGTGACGGGGCTGAACGGCGCATACGGCGTGACGGTCAGCCCCGATGGCAAGCAGGTCTACGTCGCGGGTGAGCTCGACAACGCGCTCGCCGTCTTCAGCCGCGATCCCGCCACGGGTGCGCTCACGTTCGTCGAGGTCGAGCACGACACCGTCGGCGGCGTCGCGGGCCTGAAGGGCGCCCACGCGGTCGTCCTCAGCCCGGACGGCGCACACGTCTACGTGGCCTCCTCGGTGGCCGACGCCGTGGTCGTGTTCAGCCGCGACGCGGCGAGCGGCGCGCTCTCCTTCGTCGAGACGAAGCGGGACAACAAGGGAAAGGTGAACGGTCTCAACGGGGCGGAGTCCGTGGCCGTCAGTCCCGATGGCCTCCACGTCTACGTCGCCGGGCGCAACGACAACGCGATCGCAGTCTTCGAGCGCGACGTCGCCAGCGGGATGCTGACCTTCGTGGAGGAGCAGCGCAGCGGCACCGGCGGCGTCGAGGGCCTCCTCGGGGCGAAGTCGGTGGCCGTCAGCCCCGACGGTGCCCACGTCTACGCTGCCGGCTCCCTCGACGACGCGGTCGCCGTCTTCGGCCGCGACGCGACGACGGGGAAGCTCACGTTCGTCGAGGCGCAACGCGAAGGGGCCAACGGCATCACGGGCCTGGCGGGTGCGCGCGCCGTCACGCTCAGCCCGGACGGCGCGGATCTCTACGTCGCGGGCGCCACCGACGACGCGCTCGCGGTCTTCAGCCGCGACGCGGCGACGGGGAGGCTCACCTTCGTCGAAGCGCAGCACGACGGCGCTGGCGGGGTGAATGGCCTGAACGGCGCGAACGCGGTGGCGATCAGCCCGGACGGCACGTACGTTTACGTCACGGGCAGCGTGGACGGGGCGCTCGCGGTGTTCCAGCGCGACGCCGCCACCGGGGCGCTGACGTTCGTCGAGCAGAAGCGAAACGGGGTGGGTGGCGTGGCGGGCCTCCACGGCGCCGCGGCGGTGGCGGTCAGCCCCGACGGCTACAGCATCTACGCCACCGGCTCCACGAGTGACGCCGTGGCCGACTTCGAGGTGCGGCGCTGCAGCGACGGCGTCCTCGACCCCGACGAGCAGTGCGACGACGGGAATCGCGAGGACGGCGACTGCTGCTCTTCGAGCTGCCAGCTCGAGCCGGCGACGACGGTGTGCCGGCCTGCGACAGGCCCCTGCGACGTGACCGAGCTCTGCACCGGGTCCAGCCCGACCTGCCCGGCCGATGCCTTCGAGCCCGCAACGTTCGAGTGCCGCCCGGCGGCTGGCCCGTGCGACGAGGCCGAGCTCTGCACCGGGACGAGCAGCGGGTGTCCGGTCGATACCTTCAAGCCGGCGACGTTCGAGTGCCGCCCCGCGGCCGGGGACTGCGACGTCGCGGAAGCCTGCACGGGGCTGAGCGCCGCCTGCCCGTCCGATCGGAAGCGGAGCGGTGTCTGCCGCCCGTCGGCCGGATCCTGTGACGCGGCCGAGACCTGCGACGGCACTTCGGACAGCTGCCCGCAGGACCGTTCCGCGCCGGACGGCACGCCCTGTGATGACGGCAACACCTGCACGCAGAACGAGACGTGCCAGCAGGGCGGCTGCGTCGGGGGCGACCAGGTCGGGTGCAACGACGGCGACGCCTGCACGGTGGATACCTGCGATCCGCTGCTCGGCTGCGTCAACCAGCACCTGGAGGGTCCGGCAGGCGTGACATGCCTCTGCACGGGCGGTCTCGAGCCGCCGACGTGCCAGGGCCAGACGCTGCCGCCCGGCGTGCGCGGGCGCTTTGCGCGGGCCTGCGGTCTGATCCAGAGGGCGGGCGCGAAGACGACCAGGGCTCGCATGGCAAAGGCGGCGAGGACCCTGAAGGCGGCCGCCAATGTCGCCTCGCAGGCGGGAAGGCGGGGCAGCATCTCGGCCCAGTGCGCCGCGGCGCTCTCGAGCACCCTCGTCGATGCCGACGTGCGGGCGCAGCGGCTCGCCGAGATCCGGTGACCCTTGGCCCTCCGCCGGACATCGTGGTGCTCGGAGGCGCGGGGGGCGGCGCTCGCTGCGCCGCTGCTCGCAGCCCTCGTCGCGGCGGCGCCGGCGAGCGCGGCGATGCTCACGCGGGGGCCGTACCTGCAGCTCCTCACCACGCACTCCGTCACCGTGGCCTGGAACACCGACGTCGCGAGCGCGTGCTCGCTCACGATTCGCGCGCTCGACGGCCCGGCGGCGACCATCGCCGGCGACACCGGCACGGTGTGTGCCATTGCGGTCGACGGGCTCGTCCCGGGCGGCAGATACGCCTACGTCCCGAACGCCGACGGCGTCCCGCTCGGCACGGAGTCGGTGTTCCACGCCGACGACCCGAGCGCACCCCTCACGATGCTCGTGTTCGGCGACTCCGGCGTGCCCGGCCCGGGCCAGACCGCTGTCCGCGACCGCCTGCTCGCCACCCCCGCCGACGTGATCGTCCACACCGGCGACATGATCTATCCGGGCGGTGAGGCCGCCGACTTCGACCCCGCGTTCTTCGCGCCCTACGCGGACCTCGTCCGGCAGCTCGTCCTCTGGCCGTGCCTCGGCAACCACGACTTTGCGGCCGCCGCCGGCCAGCCCTGGCGGGACGCCTTCTACACGCCCGCCAACAACCCCGACGGGAGCGAGAACTACTACTCGTTCGACGTCGGCAATGCACACGTCGTGGTGATCAACTCGAACCAGAGAACGGCGCCGGGTAGCGCGCAGTACATGTTCCTCGAGCACGACCTCGCGGCGAGCTCGGCGGCGTGGAAGTTCGTCGTCTTCCACCACCCCATCTACTCGAGCGGCACCGTGCACGGCAGCAGCCTGACCATCCGGACCAACCTGGTACCGCTCTTCGACGCCTACGCCGTGGACATGGTGTTCATGGGACACGAGCACAACTACGAGCGCACGCTGCCGCTGCGGGCCGATCAGGTCGTCGCTCCGGGGGCGGGCACGGTCTACGTCACGACGGGC
>WNES01000400.1_pt1 | contig 22842 bp, 21 predicted proteins | sample 5399931 | NCBI WGS metagenome assembly WNES01 (sample SAMN13153332, study PRJNA577476) | soil metagenome | isolation source: 20 cm grassland meadow soil 2 days after 3rd rain plot 5 | place: USA:California | collected 2015-11-11
CGAGGTGATCGCCACGCTGCCGAAAGGCACCCGGGCTGATGCGGCGCTCGCCGTCGAGGCGGCGCATCGGGGGCGGGCGGCCATGGCCGGGCTCGGCGCCTTCGAGCGGGCGGCCCTGCTGCACCGGGTGGCCGACGTCATGGACCGGCGGCGCGAGGAGCTGGCCCGATGGCTGAGCCTCGATCAGGGGAAGCCGTACAAGGCGGAAGCGCTGGGAGAAGTCGGGGAAGCCGTCGAGTATTTCCGGATCGCCGCCGAAGACATCAAACGACTGGAGACCAATGTCATCCCGTCGATGGCGCGCAACAAGCTCGTGTTTACGCTGAGGGTTCCCCGCGGCGTGTACGGTGTGATCACCCCCTGGAACTGGCCGCTGACGATGGCCACGGAGCTCATCGCCCCGGCACTCGCCGGTGGCAATAGCGTGGTCTGGGCACCGGCCACCTCGACGTCGGCCATCAGCGTGAAGTTGATGGAGTGCCTGACGGAGGCGGACCTCCCGGCGGGCGCCCTGAATCTGGTCACAGGCCCCGGCTCGGTGGTGGGCGATGAGATCGCCGGCCATCCGCTGGTCGCCGGCGTGGGCTTCGTCGGCTCGACCGAAACCGGCCGATCGGTCGCCCGGCGGGCTGCCGGCAAGCATGTGATGCTGGAGCTGGGCGGCAACGGCCCCATCGTGATCTTCGATGATGCGGACCTCGGCCGGGCCGCGGAAGGAACGATCACCGGCTGCTTCCTGTGCGCCGGGCAGAGTTGCACGGCTGGGGAGCGCATCCTGGTTCAGCGCGGGATTCAGGACGCGTTCCTGGCGCGACTGACGGCGGCAATGACCACGATCAGGCTGGGCGATCCGTTCGACGACGGCACCACGATGGGTCCGCTCAACAACGAAGGCGTCGCCCAGAAGATGGACGAGCATGTGCGAGACGCGGTCGACCGCGGCGCGACCGTGGTCCAGGGCGGGCGGCGGGCCGATGGATATCCAACCCGCCTTTATTACGAAGCCACGGTGCTGCGCAACGTGTCGCCGGCGATGCGGGTCAGCCGCGAGGAGACGTTTGGCCCGATCGCTCCCTTGATTCCGTTCGCTGACGAGACGGACGCCCTTGCCATCGCGAATGACTCACCCTACGGCCTGCTGGGCTCCGTCTACACCCGGGATATCGATCGCGCGCTGCGCTTCGCCCAGCGGCTCGAGACCGGCTGGGTCAACGTGAACGAGTCATCCAACTACTGGGAGGCTCACATCCCCTTCGGCGGCCGCGCGGGCAAGGAGAGCGGGATCGGCCGGGTGGGCGGCCACCGGGCGATCGAGCAGATGACGGATCTGAAGACCATCATCGTCGACGTGCAGGAGGCCTCAGCTGGCGGCTAACGTCAACGTCCCCGTCAGCGACGTCATCGCCGAGGCGCAGCGGATTGCGGCGGCCGCGCAACAGGCCAACGTTCCGGTCAAGTTGGTGGGCGGCGCGGCCGTCAACCTGCATTCGCCCAGCGCCCGACAACCGCCACTGAAGCGCCGATATGGGGACCTCGACTTCGTCGCGGCTTCGAAACAGCAGCCATCCGTGCAGCGGCTGTTCGAGTCGCTTGGCTACCAGGGCGACCGCCGATTCAACACCCTCAACGGGCACCAGCGACTGCTCTATCTCGACAGTCTGAACGGTCGACAGATCGACATCTTCATCGACCGGATGAAGATGTGTCATGTCATCGAACTGGGAGGCCGTCTCAGCCACGACGGTCCGACGCTCACCCCGGCCGATCTTTTGCTCAGTAAGCTGCAGGTCTACGAGGTCAACATGAAGGACCTCGTCGATACCATCGCGCTGCTGCTCGATCATCCCATCGCCGACCACGACGACGACGCGATGAACGCGGCCTATCTCGCCCGACTCACCTCTGAAGACTGGGGTCTGTACCGAACGCTGCAGATCAACATCGAGCGCGTCCGCGGTGCCGCCACCGAGCTCGCCGTGGACGCCGGCCGCGTCAATCAACGCCTTGATCAGCTGTGGGAGCGGATCGAGATGCAGCCGAAGTCACTCAAGTGGAAGTTGCGGGCGAGGATCGGCGACCGGATCAGCTGGTACGAGTTACCGGAGGAGGTTCGCCAGCCGTACCAGCGGGACTAGAACCTAACCCGTTATTGACAGCCGTCCGCGACATCTCTAGTGTGAACGGCAGGTAGGCGGCATCGTTCATCCGTGAAGGGGACCCACATGGCCACGATCAAGCATCCCGTCGAAGATACGATCCGGGTTTTGTTCATCGAGGACGATCCGGCGGTTGCCGAGATGTACAAGCTCAAGCTTGAACTCGATGGCTATCAGGTGAAGGTGGTCTCGAACGACGACCAGGTGATGCAGGAGGCGGCTGCGCTTCGGCCGGACATGATCTTCCTCGACCTGCGGTTGGGTGAAGAGCTCGGCTTTGCCACGTTGCAACGCATTCGCGCCACAGACGGTACTCGGAATCTTCCGGTGATCATCCTGTCGAGCCGTGCGGTGAACGAGATGGCCGGTCGCGGCTTCAAGGCTGATGTGATGGATTACGTGGTGCGAGCCGACCCCGGTCCAAGCGGTTTGACCTGGAACATCGACGACTGGGCCCGGATGGCGGCGAGCTAGGAAAGCGCCACCGGGCGATCACGCGACCCGCTGTCGCTTGTCGACGTACATCGAGCGGTCGGCAGCCGCCAGCAATCCGTCTGCGGTGGTGGCATCCGCGGGAAACGAGGCCGTGCCGATCGATACCGAGATAGCGCCGGCCGGGTCGTCCGCATCGCGCAGCGTGCCACCAACCCGGCGCGCGAGCGACACCGCGCCTACCTGATCCATTCCCGGCATCAGGAGGACGAACTCATCGCCGCCCCACCGGGTGACGACGTCCGTTTCGCGCAGGTGAGCGGTAAGGACCGACGCCACGCGCTTCAGCACGGCGTCGCCGGCCGCGTGACCGCGGGCGTCATTCACCTGCTTGAGCCCATCAACGTCGAGCATGATCACGGAGAACGGCTCGGGGAGTGCGGCACCCAGCCGGACTTCGAGCGCCTGTTCGAAGGCGCGTCGATTCGAAAGCCCGGTCAGTGGGTCGGTCCGGGCCGTGGCGGCCAGGCGCTCGATCAGCCGCGCGTTGGAGATCGAGACGGCAGCCTGGTTCGCCAGGATGGTCAGCAACCGCAGGTGATCGCCGGTGTACTGATGCAGGCCGACCTTGACGTTGACGATGACCCCGATCAGGTGGTCCTCGAAGATGACCGGGACGGCGAGCATGGACTCGTCGGTTTCGGTGGTGCTCGGGATGTGGACCGCCTTCGGATGGCGCTCCGTGTCGCCAACCAGCGCCCCCTGTTTGGTTTCGGCTACCCAGCCGGTGATTCCCTGGCCGACCTCGATGGCTAGCGTTTCGGCGGTGACACCGTCGTACTCCGACCGCCGGGTATCGCTGAAATAAACCGGCCTCAGCGTTTGCCGGTCGTCTTCGAGCAGGTAGATGCGGCACTGGTCGTAGGGCAGCAGGGTCGTGATCGCCTGGCCGATGGTCTCGGAGATCTCCGGAACGCTGCCGATATTGGCGAGGCGCGCGCCGAGCTGCTGGATGGCGTCGAGATGCTGGGTCCAGGAGTGGGCCTCCGGCAGTCGCTTGTCCTCGTGGGCGGCACTGTGGGCGGTGCCGCTGACGGTGGCCTCCCCGGACGCGATCACCGCGAGCAGCGCCTCCGCCACCCGCGGGTCGAATTGCTGGCCGGCCTGCGCGGCAATTTCGTTGAGGATCCAGTCGCGCGGCCTGGCACGCCGGTACGGTCGGTCGCTCGACATCGCCTGAAAGGCATCGCAGGCATGGATGATGCGAGCCTCGATCGGGATCTGCTCGGCCTTGAGCCCATCCGGATAGCCGTGGCCGTCCCATCGCTCGTGCTCCGCGCGGACGATCGGGCGGATGCGGCTGAGGAAGGGCACTGAGGCGACGATGCGCTCGCCGATCACCGGGTGCTCCCGCATGATGGCCGTCTCCTCCTCGTCGAGCGCGCCCGGCTTGTTGAGAACGTAGCCCGGGATCCCGATCTTCCCGATGTCGTGCAGCAGCGCTCCGTACTCGAGGAAGCGCAGGGCTTCATCCTCCAGCCCCAGGCGGTGGCCCACCGCCCGGGCCAGCGCGGCGGTCTCTCGCGAGTGCGCCTCGGTGTGGCGATCCTTCGCGTCCAGCGCCGCCGCCAGCGCCTCGATGGTGGACAGATAGCTGTTTTCGAGCTCCATGCGCCGCCGCTCGGCGAGCTGATTTTCTTTGCTCAGCGCCCTGCGACCGATGGCCGGAATGTAGGCACAAATCACCATGGACACCGCCAGCAACACGAAGGAGCGCGCATAGAGGCCATCCCACCCCTGTAGCACGAGCGGCAGCCCGGCCGCGAAAACGCAGGCCACCAGCGTCCCGGCGGCGATGCGGAACTCGAGAATCGCGGCAACGAACACGACGATGACGAGGAATAGCACGGAGAGGTGTGAGCGCGTCCCGCCTGTCGCAAAGAGACCGACCGTCAGCATGCCGATGCTGCCGAAAACGACGGGAATGAAACGCCTTCCCCGGACTTGCCCCCAGGGCAGGAACCAGCAGAGGACCCCGGCGAGGTATGCAAGGCCGGTCACGACCCACTCCGTGGTGAAGTTCACGTGCAGGTCGTTTCCGATGAAGTCGGTGGCCATCACGATGCTGGCCAGTCCCCAGAAGGAGATGGCGGCGACCCTGAGCGTCGCACGATGCAACGGCAGCGGGACCTGCGCGGGTGGCATGCTGGCGAATACAACGCGAGCTCGACGGCCTTCCGTCGTCGGGTTCCGGGCCCCCGATACGATGGGGCCGGCATGTTCTGGACGTTCGTGGATGAGTCCCAGGTGGCCGACGGGCAGGTCACCATCCGGGGGCCGCAGGGTCATCACCTTGCGCGGGTCCTGCGCGTCCGTCGCGGCGAGCGCGGGGTCGCGGTTGCGGGCGGCCGGCAATATGAGCTCGAGCTGGTTGAGGTCGAAGGCGGTCGGGTCGTCGGCCGGATCGTCGGCGACCGGCCCGTTCAAGGAGAGGCGCGCACGTCGGTCGCGCTGCTGCAGGCGGTATTGCCGAACCCCGACTTCGATGCCGTCGTCGAAGGTGGGACCGCCGTGGGGATCCGCCGTTTCGTCGCCGTGCGGGCCGCGCGCTCGGTCGGCCGCCCGCCGGCAGCCCGCCTGACGCGCTGGCAGGCGATCGCCAGATCGGCCGCCGAGCAGAGCCGTCGCGGCGAGGTGCCGGACGTTATCGGACCGATGTCGCTGCCGGACGCCCTCGAACAGGTGGCCGGGACCCGGCTCGTGGTGCTCGAGCCCACGGCAACCATGCCGTTGCTCGATGCGCTCGACGGCTCGCTTGCCTACGCGATGGCGGTCGGGCCCGAAGGGGGATGGACCGACGATGAACTGTCGGCATTGCGTGAGCACGGTGGCGTCGCCGTCAACCTCGGCCCGCGGATCCTGCGGGCCCGACTGGCGCCGATCGTGGCCGCTGCTATCCTCGTCCAACAGCGATGAACGTGTCGATCGAAACGCTGGGATGCAAGGTGAATTTTGCCGAGATGGCCGAGCTCGGCGACGGGCTGGCGCGGGCTGGCTTCTCGGTAACGGACTCAGCCGACAACCCCGACGTCTGCGTGATCAATAGTTGCACCGTCACCGCCCAGGCGGACCGCAAGCTCCGCACCCTGGTGCACGGGCTGCGCCGACGTCATCCGCAGGCCCATCTCATCCTGACCGGCTGTCACGTTGACAACCCGCATCCGCGCGTTTCTGCCGTGCCCAGCGTGGACGTGGCTTTTCCGAACGCGCGAAAGAATGAGATCTTCGACTACATTTCGGCAAACTTCGCCCCGGTGGCGGCTCATGGCTCGACGACGTTCGCCCGCTCCCGCTTCTTCCTCAAGGTGCAGGATGGCTGCAACCATCGCTGCACCTACTGCATCGTGTGGCGCACCCGCGGGGCCTCGCGCAGCGAGGCGGAAACTAGCCTCATCGAGCGCGCGCGCCGGGCGGTCTCCGATGGATATGGGGAGATCGTGCTCACCGGGGTCGATCTCGGCGCCTTTGGGCGCGAGCGGGGGGAGTCGCTGGCGTCGTTCCTGCGGCGACTGCTCGAGGCGATCGCTCCCGCCCGACTGCGGCTCAGTTCGATCAATGCGAATGACTTCACGCCGGAGCTGGTGGAGCTGGCCGGCGCCCCACGCTTTTGCCGTCATCTCCACATTCCGCTCCAATCCGGCAGCGACCGGGTGCTGAAGCGGATGGGCCGCCTCTACCGCAGGCGCGATTATCTGAACCTGGTGGCCGCGTTATGCAGCCAATCCCCCGAGCTCGCGGTGACCGCCGACGTGATCGTCGGCTTCCCAGGGGAAACCGATGCCGATTTTGCGGATACCGAGAATATCGCGGCGGAGGCCGGCCTCAGCGGCATGCACGTCTTTCGCTACTCACCGAGAGCGGGAACGGCCGCCCCCCGGCTCGGCCTGCCTGTGGACGACCCGGTCAGCAAAGAACGCAGCCACCGGCTGCAGACGCAGGCTGAGGCCCAGCGCCGGGCGTACGAGGCGCGCTTCGTCGACCGGGAACTGGAAGTGATCTGGGACCGGCGCTATCCGACCCGGATGCGTGGCCTGAGTGACAACTACATCACGGTCTATGCGCCCGCGCGCGGTCAGACGCTGGGCGCGCTCGCAACCATCCGACCGGTGGCCAGCTGCGGGGACGGTCTCCTCGGCGCGTAAGCTGTGCCGGTGGCTGAGGACTGCCTGTTCTGCAAGATCTTCGCGCGGGAGATTCCCGCGAAAGAAGTCTTCCGCGAGGACGACATCGTCGCCTTCGAGGACATCCGGCCGGTGGCGCCAACCCACGTGCTCGTCATCCCGAAAGTGCACATTCCCTCCGTCCACGATCTCACCCGCGACCAGGCCCCGATGCTGGCGCGGATGATGGAGGTGGCGAACCGCATCGCCGACGAGCGCAAAGTGGATCGCGATGGCTATCGACTCGTCTTCAACAAGGGACCGCAGGCCGGCCAGAGCGTCTATCACCTCCACCTCCATCTCCTCGGCGGGCGCGCCATGGCCTGGCCTCCCGGGTAAACTCCTTCACCGCCCGAGCGGCGTAGACGGCTGCAACGCGGTCGTAAACCCTCCGTGGCAAGCCCGTCACAGCGGCATGGCTGAACGGCCACGCGTGAAACAGGCGCCGTAATCGGCGGGCGATAGGGTGGGCGCAGATGCGCCTTACACCCTGGCGTGCCCTGCGGCCGAAGGATGCGAATTCCGGCCTCGATAAAGAGAGGCTGGAGGAACGGCTGGCCAAGCTCGTTGGTGGCCCAGTCGCTGGAGCCACGCCTGTGCCCGCCCCGGCGGTGGAGGCCATCGTGCCCGACCCTGGCAAACCAGCCGAGGTGGGCGCCGTGCTGGACGCCGTCGCGCTCCCCGTAAAGTCGCAGAAGCGCGGCGATGATGGTGACACCGCGACCAGCGAACGGAATCGCCGCCGGCGCCGGAAGGCCGGCTTTCTGCTCTTCTTCGCCGGGTTGATCGCGGTTTTCTTCATGGTGCGCGCCATTCCCGCTGACTGGGAAATCGGTCCGTTCCGGATCGACGCCAGCGGCAGCGCCGGCGATCCGGAAGCGAGCCTGTACTTCGCGGATGATCCGCACGCTCCCTTCTGGCTGCTGGTCCCAACGTTCAACCTTCCGCCACGGTTCTTTGCGGCGCGACCGAAGCCGTCTTCGCAGCCCGTCGCCCTGGGGCCGACCGCGACCGCAACGCCATCGCCGTCCGGCACCGCCACCCCCACCGCCTCGCCGAGCGGAACCCCCTCGCCGTCGGCCAGCGCATCACCGTCGGGAAGCCCGAGCCCGTCGCCCTCGACGTCCCCCACAGCAAGCCCAACGCCGACAGCGACCCCGACTCCTACGCCGACGCCGACGCCCACGCCAACCCCGACGCCCACGCCGACGCCGACGCCGACCCCGACCCCTACCCCGACGCCCACGCCCCCGCCCGCGCCCTTCGCATTCGCGCCGACGCCGACCGAGAACGTGACCATCAACGTCAACAACTCAACGAAGTGCAAGCTCGGCACGGTCACCGCAACGGGGACCTTCCGGATGCAGGCTGGTGGACCCGGCGGCACCGTGCAGTACCACTGGACCCGCAAGGACCTCAACGGGACGGCGGTCAGCGTGACCTACAGCATCGTCATCGCGGCGGGCGACACCGCGGCCCACAGCGTCGTGACCGATAGCTGGACGCCTGCCTCAGCCGGCACCGAACAGCTGGTCTTTACGATCCCGGGCTTCGCGGTCACGCCGCAGTCCTGGACCTGCCGGACCTAGGCTGCGGCGCGCTCGACGTAGCGGACGATGTTGGCCGGTCCGGTGCGCTTGGCGATCAGGAGCGCCTCGTCGGCCCGCTCCAGCAAGGTCTGCGGGGTTGACCCATCTTCGGGGAAGACCGCGACCCCGATGCTGAAGGACACCTCGACGTCCGTGCCACGCAGGGTCTGACCCATCGACCGGTAGATGTCCTGGATCCGCTGCGCAACGATCAGCGCGCCGGCACCGTCTGCATCCGACAGCAGCAGGACGAATTCGTCGCCACCGAATCGGAACGGCTCGTCGCCGACGCGCACAGCAAAGCGAAGCAGGTTTGCCACCTCCTTGAGCAACTCGTTGCCGACGCCGTGCCCGAGCCGATCGTTGACGGCTTTGAAGCCGTCCACGTCCATCATCATCAGCGCCATCCGCCGGCCGGTTCGGGCGGCCGGTCCCAGCCAGGTGGGGAGCTGTTCGTGAAGCGCTCGCAGGTTGTGCAGACCGGTCAGCTCGTCGACGCGGCTCATCCGCATCAGCCGCCGGCGTTCCTGTTCCCAGTTGTTGGTCAGCAGGGCGGCGTAGCCGTACATCAAGAGATGGGTGATTCCATTGATGACGAGGTTGCTCCCCTCGATGCCGCTGACGCCCACGCTCACGATCGCAACGCTGGTGGCCACCGCCAGGGCCAGCAAGCGCGGCAGCAGAATGGCGCCGCACAGAACGATCAGGAAGTACAGGAGTCGCAGGTCCAGGTCATGGCCAAGAAATCGCTCAAGGTAGGCGACCGCCGCCACCGCCGCCATCATGACGGCCAGGCCGAGGATCCGGCGGATTCCGAGCGTTTCTTTCGGGAACAGGGGCCGCGTCAGCTTCAAGGCTGCCTAGGTAACGCGCGGTTGCGGCCTTAATTGCTTCCGCGGCCTGGGGTCGAGGCCCGGCCAACAAGCACGCCGCGCACCACCCAGACCGCCACCAGCAGAGCGACGCCGATCACCAGGGCGGCCACCGGATGCGCGCAGCCCGTGACCGCCCAGGGGAGCGCCAGGGCCAGCCCGCTCAGGGCTTCGCGGATCGGCACGCCCCGCCCAATCGGAATATCGCAGGCACGGCAACGGCCCCGCTGGGCCAGGTAGCTGATCACCGGGACGAGCTCGTCGGCGCTCAGCCGGTGGCCGCAGGTGCGGCAGTGCGAAGGCGGCCAGAGCAGTGACTCTCCCCGGGGGAGGCGATCGTAAACGACCTCGGTAAAGCTGCCCAGGGCGGCCCCGAGCGGAAGCAAGAAGGCCGCACCCAGCAGGTTGCACAGGATGTCAAGCAATCAATCACGCCTCCGGGCCAGCCGGCCGACTCGCACCCTCTGATCATCGATGCCTACCTCCAGGTCTTGCTGGAGCAGGCAGCGTCCGACCTCATCCTGTCGGCCGGCGCGCCGCCGACCATGCGCAAGGACGGTGCCCTGGTCCCAATCGCCCGCGATCCACTTCGCCCTGACCAGATCGAGGAGATGGCCCGGGAAGTGGCGTCGCCCGAGCGGTGGGCCCGCTTCCAGGGACAGGGCGATCTCGACTTCTCCTTCAACTGGAAAGGGCAGGCGCGCTTCCGGATCAACGCCTTCAGGCAGCGCGGATCCGTTGGCCTGGCGTTGCGGCTGATTCCCTACCAGATTCCGAACTTCGACCAGCTCGGCGTGCCCATGGTGGTGCGCGGCCTGACCCGGCTGGGCCAGGGTCTGATCCTGGTGACCGGTCCGACCGGCTCGGGCAAGTCCTCCACCCTGGCGGCGATGGTGAACGACATCGTGGCGACCAGGCCGTGCCACGTGATCACCATCGAGGACCCGATCGAGTACGTCTACCGGCACCAGCGCAGTATTGTCGAGCAACGTGAGGTCGGCGCGGATGTCGCCTCCTTCGCGGACGGCTTGAGGGCGGCCCTTCGCCAGACGCCCGACGTGCTCCTCATCGGCGAGATGCGGGACCTCGAGACCATCTCGGCGGCGATCACGATCGCCGAAACCGGTCACCTGGTACTGGCTACCCTGCATACCAATGACACGGCCCAGGCCGTCGACCGCGTGGTGGACGTCTTCCCCGCCGAGCAGCAGCAGCAGGTCCGGGTCCAGCTTTCGAACACGCTGACGGCCGTCATCTACCAGCAATTACTGCCCCGCCGTGACGGCCCCGGCCGAGTCGCCGCCTTCGAGGTGCTGCTCAACACCATCGCCGTCCAGAACCTGATCAAGGAAGGCAAGACGCGCCAGCTGCGCAATGTGCTCGAGACGGGGGTCAAGGACGGCATGAACACGATGGAGCGAAGCCTGGGCGAACTGGTCAAAGCCGGCCTCGTGGATTTTGGCGCGGCCGCCGCCCGGGCACAGCACCCAGAGGAGTTGCGTCGCCTCGCCGCTTAGCCGCAGGTTTGCCCCGCTTGACGCGTTTGCTCCGGTTGGACACCCATGAAGCCGGCGCTGTCGACGAGCGAGGCGGCACGCTGGCTGGGGATCAGTAAGTCGACGCTGATCCGCGCGGTGAACCGGGGTGACATTCAGCCCGCGTTCCGCACTCCCGGCCGGCATCTGCGCTTCACCCCGGAGGCGCTCACCGAGATCCGCCGCCGGCTGGAAGGGCCGGTCCGCGAGGCGGTCGCGTGAGCGCCGTGGAGCGCCAGCCCGCCGGTCGGTTTGGGCTTCGCCAGGAAAAGCGCCTTGGTGAGCTCCTGCTTGAGAGCGGGCTGCTGACCGCGGAACAGCTGGAGGCGGCCCTGGCTGAGCAAAAGCGACAGCGCCGCCCATTGGGACAGATCCTGCTCGCGCAGGGGCTCGTCGACGAAAAGGCGCTGGCCGGTGTGCTCAGCCTGCATTTCAATGTCCCCCAAGTCGATTTCAGCCGGACGCGGATCGAGAGCCAGGCGCTCGCGCTGATCTCCGAGTCGTACGCCCGCGAACACATCATCCTGCCCATTCGGGTGGACAAGGACGAGCTTGAACTCGCAACGGTCGACCCGGGTGACCTGGCACTGTTCGCCGAGCTGAAGGTGCTGACCCGGAAGCGCATCAAGCCCGTGCTGGGCGTGCGATCGCAGATCGAGCACGCGATCACCCAGGCTTACAAACTTCGAACCGGGGTCGACCGCAACGTCCGCTCCTTCGAGGAGACACGCCGGCCCACCGTGGCGACCCGACGGCTGGCGGAGGTCAAGCAAGACGCGCCGGTGGTGCAAATCGTCGACTTGATCATCGCCCAGGGCGCGGAGGAGCGAGCATCGGACATTCACATCGAGCCGCAGCAGGATCACCTGCGAGTGCGCTTTCGGATTGACGGCGTGCTGCACGATGCGACCCGGCTGCCGGCGACCCTGGCCGCGCCGATCGCCTCGCGCGTGAAGCTGCTGGCCAACCTCGACATCGTCGACCGGCGCCACAGCCAGGACGGACAGATTCAGACGACGGTCGACGGCCGGCCGCTCGATATCCGCGTGGGAACCATCGAGACCATCTGGGGCGAAAAGGTCGTGCTGCGCCTCCTGGAGCGGTCGCGCTCCATCCTTGGTCTCGACACGCTGGGCTTTTCACGGGCGTCGTTGCTGACCTTCCGCGCGCTGGTCCGATCGCCCTACGGCATGATCCTGGTCACCGGCCCGACCGGGAGCGGAAAGACGACCACGCTCTACGCGGCCCTCAACGAGCTCAATCGGATGGAACAGAACATCATGACCATCGAGGATCCGGTCGAGTACACATTCGAGGGCGTGAACCAGATCCAGATCAACCGCCTGGCGGGGATCACGTTCGCGAATGGGCTTCGCGCCATCCTTCGCCAGGACCCGGACGCCATCCTCGTCGGCGAAATCCGGGATAAAGAGACGGCCGAGATCTCGGTGCAGTCGGCGCTCACCGGGCACCTGGTCCTGTCATCGCTGCACGCGACCGATGCGGTCGGTGCGATCTACCGATTCCTGGAGATGGGCATCGAATCGTTCATGGTGACCTCGGCGGTGACTGGCGTCCTGGCGCAGCGCCTGGTCCGGCGGATCTGTCCCGAGTGCAGCGTGTTGCACGAGCCCCCAACCGAGGAGCTGGAGTTCTACCGAGCGATGGGCGGCGCGGGCCAGATCTTCCACCGCGGAAACGGCTGCGCCTTTTGCGCGCACACCGGCTTCCACGGTCGCATCGGCGTTTTCGAGGTTCTCCGCATGAGCGACACCATCAAGCGGGAACTGGTGCGTGATGCGCCACCCGAGGCGTTGCGCGAGCGCGCGATCGCCGAAGGCATGACGACGCTGCGCTCCTCGGGCCTGGCGAAGATCGATGAGGGCCTGACCACGATCGCCGAGGTGATGCGTTCCGTGCACCTGAGCGAGGCCGACGATGCCTAGCTACGCGTACCGGGCTTACACGGAAGCCGGGCAGCGGCGCGACGGACGAATCGAGGCCGAAGGCAGTTCGGCCGCCGAGCAGGCTCTGTGGCTGGAGGGCCTCAAGATCGTCGAACTCAACCCGGCACCGCCGAAGAAAACGATGGCGGATTACTTTCCATCCCTCTATCAGATCTCCCGCGCGGACATCATTCTCTTCACGCGCCAGCTGGCGACCTTTGTCGGCGCCGGGGTGCCGATGAGTCGGGCACTCGGAACCATCGCGCAGGAAACGGCGTCACCCCTGTTCAAGCGGGTGATCCTGGCGGTGCTCGACGACCTCGAGCGTGGCCAGAATCTTTCGGAGGCGCTGGCCAAGCACCACAAGGTGTTCCCCGCCCTCTACATCGACCTGGTACGCGTGGCGGAGCTCACCGGTAACCTCGAGGCGACGCTGACCGAGCTGGCGGGATATCTGCGGCGGGACCTGAACACGGCGCGCCGGGTTCAAGCCGCCATGATCTACCCCGCCGTCATCCTGGTGGTCGCGACCGGGGTTGTCATCATTCTTGTTTTCTTCGCGCTACCCGCTTTTGTTCGGATCTTCGCGGAGTTCCGGGTGGAGCTGCCGTTATCAACCCGGATCCTGATCGGCATTGTCAATTTCACCCGCCAGTGGGCACTGATCATCGCCGCGGTGATCATCACGATCGCGGGCGCCATGGTCCTCGCGCTGCGAACGTCACGCGGGATCTACGCCAAAGACCAGCTCTCGATCAAGGCGCCGATCCTGGGGCCGATCGTCCTGTCGGCCGTGCTCAATCGCTTTGCCCGGACACTGGCGATGGTGTTGAAGGCCGGCGTGCCGTTGGGACAGACCTTCGAGGCCGTCATCGCCAGCACCGGCAACAGGGTCTTCCAGAAAGGACTGGCCACCGTGAAGGAGCAGATGACGAGTGGTGAGGGGTTTGCCGGACCGCTGATTCGGACGCGCCTGTTTCCGCCCATGCTGACCCAGATGGTTCGCGTCGGCGAGGAGACGGGAACGCTGGATACCTACCTGGAACAAGCCGCCGAGTTCTACGAGGAGGAGCTGGAGTATCGAATCCGGGCGATGACGTCGCTGATCGAGCCCGTGATGACCGTGGCGGTCGGCGTCATCGTCGGCTTCATCGCCGTCTCGCTGATCTCGGCGATGTACGGCCTGGTGGGAGCCCTGAAATGACCGTCAAGCGCGGCTTCAGCTTGATCGAAACCACGGTTGCCATGGCGCTCCTGGCCGTTATTGTCGTCACCGTGCTCGGCGGGTTCTCGGCAACCACACTGGCCGCGACCCGCCATCAGCAGGAGACCACGCTCGACCGCATGACCCGCTCCGATGCCGAGTACATCAAGAGCCAGCCCTACCTGGCGGCAGCCAACTACGCGCATCTCTCCCTGGGCGGCTATTCATTCAGCACGCAGGTCCTGCACTACAACAAGAACTTGAACCCGAACTTCGCCGCGGGCAATGCCGACACGGGCTTGCAGGAAATCATCCTGACGGTCAGCGGGCCAAATGGCATTCGGGAGCAACTCGATTTCCTCAAGGAGTTGCCGTGAAGCGCCGGCAGCGTGGTTTCACGCTGGTCGAGGCCATGGTTGGCGTGGCCATCTTTACCGTGCTCACGCTGGCGATGGCCGGCACGTTCCTCGTGGGTTATCGGGCGATCAGCAACGAGGCGCGAGTGATCGCCGCCGATACCGCCGTTAGCGGCGCCAGCATCTGGCTGACTCGAGACCTCAACAGCGCGACGTCAACCGCCGGCTGCCCGTGCACGATTCAGGTGGGTGGGCCAATGACGCTGACCTACGGGGTCCCGCCTGTGACGGTTGTGTACATCGTGGATGCCGGCCGGAACTTGATCCGAACTGTCAATGGAAGTCCGCAGGTCGTCGCCCGCGGCATGACGAGCGTGACCGTCAGCTGGGCCGGCTGCTACGGCACCGTCACCATCCAGCCATCCGCCACAGGAGCGTCGGCCGTGGTGCTCAACGTGAGCAACCGCCCGGGCGGGTGCATCTGATGTTCGGGCATCGCCATCGCCAGCGCGGACAGGCGCTTCTCATCGTGTTGGCGTTTGTCGCCGCCTTCCTGCTCATCCTCTGGGCAGGCCTGACGCTGGCCAGCAGCGCCTTCCTCGGCTTGGGAACCGTAAACGCAGACACACGATCGACATATGCCCTCGATGCCGGGCTGGCTTACGCCATGCAGGTCATCGACGAGAAGAATGGCAACGGCTGCAACGCCCCCAAGACCAGCGGGCTCACACTGAACTACCCGAGCGGCGCGATTACCGTCAACGTAGGGATCCAGAAGGGCAACCCCTGCCACGGCAATGGGGCCACCTGGAACGTGACCATCACCGCGACCGGTACCAGCCGCACGTTAACGGCACTGGTCACCCAGGTTGGTCCGTCATCGGTCGTCACCTGGGAAAGCATTCAGTGACTCGTCTCTGCGCGATCGACCTTGGCGCCCGGGAACTGAAGCTGCTGGAGGTCGACGGCCGCCGCCTCATCAATCATGCTGAGGTCCTGCTCCCGGAAGGTGCCCTGGCTGATGGGATGCCGACTCCACTATTGACAGCGGCCGTGCGGGGCGCGCTGGAAGCTGGGACCTTCACCTCGACCCGTGCCCGGGTCACGATTGGAGAAACCGGGACCGCCTTCCGCGATTTCCGATTGCCCGCCCTTCGTCAGAGCGAGCTCAGCCGTGCGGTCGTGTTCGAAGGCCGCCGGCAGGTGCCGATGGCCGCCGCCGACGTCTACTTCGCCTGGCACGCGGTTCGTGATCCGAATGGCTATGCCGTGTATCTGGTGGCCGCGAGGCGAGAGATGATCGACGCCCTGGTTGCGGCGGTTGGCGCGGCCGGGCTGCAGGTCGAGCGCATGGACTTGAAACCACTGGCGCTGGCGCGCGGGATCGGCGTCTTCGACGGCCTCGTGCTCGAGTGGGGGGCGGCGGACGCCACCCTGGTGCTCATGGTGCAGGGTCGACCGCGGTTCTTTCGCACCTTCCTCCTCGACGCCCCGGCCGACGACATTGACGCTCAGCTTGACGAACTGGCGCTGTCGCTGAACGCGCTCGTCAAGTTCATGCGGGGGACCGCATCAGACGTTCCGATCACGCCGGCGACGCCCCTCTTTCTCGCCGGGCGTTTCAGCTTCCTCCCCGACGGACCCCAGCGGGCCGAGGAGCGCTTCGAGTTCAGGGTTACCCTGCCCGCGCCGCGGTTCAGTGTGCCGCCCGGTTTTCCCTGGCAGGCCCACGTTGCCGGGATCGGACTGATCCAGCAGAACCAGTGGCAGAGCCGGCTCAGTCCGTCGCAGGGAGGTGACATCCGTGTCGCGGCCTGACCACGCCCCTCGCGTCGCCGTCGACTTCGCGCCGCCACGGCGGCCAGGCCGCACTCGGCAACTGGTGGCGCTCGTGGTCATCGTCCTGAGCCTGGGGGCTGTCACGGTCGCCGTTTCCCAACTGCTACTCCGCTGAGCGAACTTTCACAAATCTCGCAAGAAAGGGGCCGTAATCTCGACGGAGACTAAGGAGGTAATACGACAATCATGCTTCTCTCCATACTCAAAGATGCGCGCCGCCGCTCGCATCGCGGCCAGGAAGGCTTCACCCTTGTCGAGCTGCTCGTGGTCATCGCGATCCTCGGCATCCTGGCAGCGATCGTTCTCTTCAACATCTCGGGTGTCAACGCCAATGCGGCGTGCAACGGGATGAAGACCGATGGCGCGACCATTCAGGGCGCCGCCGACCTGTACTGGAATACCTATGGCGTCTACCCCGTCGGCACCGTGACGCCAGCGAGCTTGCCAGGCGCCAGCGACGTGGCCAGCCCGGCCGCGGCCACCACGATCAACCAGCAGGAGCTGCTGATGGCCAACCTGCTGCACAGCTCGACCAACAACTGGAACGCCGCGGCTCCGATTCCGACCGGCACCGAGCTCTTTACCTACAAGGCCGCTCCGCCGCAGGGAACCGTGCACGGCACGATCCAGGGCAACGCAACCTGCATCTACAACTAGCCGTCCGCTGATTCATCCAATGGCTCGGCCGGCCTTCGGGCCGGCCGAACTGTTTTAGGCGATCTTCGCTTCTTCGCCCTGGGTGCCGGCGATCCGCTGGGGCAAAGAGGACGTGGCGAAGGCGGCGGTGAGCCGCGGGTCCCACTGGGCGCCGGAACCGGCCGCCAGGATCTCGAGCGCCCTGGCAACGGTGTGTCGCGGCCGGTAGGGCCGGTCGGTGATCATCGCGTGGAAGGCGTCGGCAACGGCGACGATGCGGGCCATCATCGGGATCGCGGGGCCCTGCAGCTTATCGGGGTAGCCGGTGCCGTCCCAGCGTTCGTGGTGATGCCGGATGGCCGGCGCCAGCACCGAGGCGGGCCGGAAGGGGCCGGCGATTTCCGCGCCCAGGATGGTGTGCTGCTTGATCTGCGCAAACTCCTCGGGTGTCAGGCTGCCCTGCTTGTTCAGGAGCTCCTCGGACAACCCGATCTGGCCGATGTCATGGAGCAAACCGGCGTGGAAGGCGACCTCCTGGTCCTCGGCGTCGAGGCCGATCAGCCGCGCCAGCGCCTGCGCCGTGAGCGCGACGCTGTCGTCGAAGGGCGCCTTGGACTCGGTCGGGTTCTCCCGCTTGACCAGTTCGCGCAGGCTCTCCTGCGTGCTGCGGAGGTCGCGCCGCAGTTCCTTGAGCCGCAGCAGCGCGCGCACGCGCACCTGGAGATCACGCATCGGGATCGGCTTCACGATCAGGTCGTCGCCGCCTGCTTCCACCATCTTCGAGCGCTCAGGTCGAGGATCGAAGCCGGTCATCATCAGCACCGGGATCTCGGCGGTGGCCGGGTCGGCCTTCAGCTGTTTGCAGGCGTCGTGCCCGTTCATGACCGGCATCTCGACGTCCATCAAGATCAGGTCCGGCATGAGCCGCCGGGCCGCGCGGACGGCCTCCTCACCATTGGTGGCGGCCTCCGTCCAGAAGCCGAGCGTCGAGAGCTGGCCACAGAGCAGGTCGCGGTTCGCACCGCTGTCATCCGTGACCAGGATGGTCCGGCGTTCCGGCATCGGTCCGGAGGGCGGGGCGTCCACGGCTATAAGACGTAGGAAGCAAGACCTTCCTTCGTTGCAGGGTGCAGTGAAACGTCGCGTCACACAACCGTCGGTGCCGCTCGCCCTGAAGCTGCCTCATCTCCTGTCGGTGGAAGAGGTGGCGGCGGCCATCCGCAGGCACCCGGAGGTAGTTCGGCGCCAGGCGCGGAGCGGCCGGCTGCCGGCCGAGAAGATCGGCCGGGTGTGGTTCTTTCGCCCGGAGCGGCTGGCCGAGGCGGGGTTCACCCAGTTTCTGCCCACGATGACGCCAAGCGAGGCTCCCGCCACACCGGCGACGGATTCGCCGACAGAAAGCCTGGTACGCGCCTTGGGAGAAGCCGGACTCGAGGCGCTCCGGCGCCCCGAGCAGGACGCGATCTTCGAAGTTGTCGGCCGGCGTCTGGCGGACGCCGGATTCTCGACATTTGTCTTTTTGCTTGCGGACGATAGGGGATTGCGCTGCGCATTTCGACGGGTCACGGAGCCCGACACCGATTTCGAAAAGGTGGCGGGACAGCCAGCCGTCGGCACGATCATCCCCTTCGACCGGGCCCCTGTCCTCCAGGGCGTCTGTACCTCGCTCCGGCCGCACTACATCGCTGACGCTGACGAGCTGGTCGGTCGCATGGCTGTGGCGATCCCCACGGTCGCGGCCAACGCCCGTCGGGTGAGCGAGCTGCTCCACATGAGCACGATGATTGCGGCCCCGTTGGTGGTTGGCGACAGGGCGATCGGCGCCATCGTGGTCGTCGGCCCTCGATTGCGCCAGGCCGATCTGCCGGCCGTCATGGCCTTCGCCAACCAGACGGCCGCGGCGCTCGAGGCCGCGCGGCTCCTCGACGAGTCGCGCAAGACGGAGGAGGCCGCCGTGCTGGCCCTTGCCGGGGCTATCGAGCTGCGCGACGCCCTGCATAGCCGCGCCGGCGAACACGCGGAGCTGGCTGAGCGGTTCGCCGAGCACCTCGGGCTCGACCCGACGCGCCGGCGACGAGTGCGCTACGCGGCGCTCCTGCAGGACCTGGGCAAGTTGAGTTTGCCGGACAGCATCATCAAGAAGCGGGGCCGCCTCGACTCCGAGGAGCGGGCGCTGATGATGACGCATCCGGGCGTCGCGGCGGACCTGCTCGGACGATTCGCCCCACTCGCCGACCTGGCGCCGTTGGTGCGAGCGCACCACGAATGGTTCAACGGTGAAGGATACCCCGACGGGCTCAAGGGCGAGGCGATTTCGGCGGAGACCCGGATCATCTCGATCGTCAATGCTTTCTTCAACGTCACCTACGATCTCCCGATCAAAACGGAAACCACGGTGGACGAAGGCTTACAAGAGCTCACCCGATTTGCGGGCATCAACCTCGACCCGGCGCTCACCGAGTCATTTACGACGATGTGCCGCGAGGCGGCCTCCAGTAAGGCGCCCTGGTATCAGCGGATGCTCGACTCGCTTATGAGGTCCCAACCGCCCAGCGTGCCGGCTGGCCCAAGAGACATCCTCAGCGTCGCCGATTCGCGCGAGCTGCGCATCATCTATCGCATCGCGCAGGAGACCAACGCGGTGCTCGACCTCGATACCCTGCTGACCCGAATCGTGAATATCATCCGCGACGTGATGGGCTATTACATGGTGTCGATCCTCCTGCCCGGGAACAAGACGGATGAGCTCCGCGTCGGGGCGCACAGCGGCTATTCGATCGACATCACCGGGCTGACGATTCCCACCGCGCAGGGCATCACGGGCTGGGTCTTCACGCATGGCGTTCCCCAGATCATCGCCGACGTGAAGACCGAGCCGCGGTACATCGGACTCGATGAGAAGGTTTACTCGGAGTTGGCCTTCCCACTGATCAGCCGCGGTCGCGTCGTCGGCGTGCTCAACGCGGAGAGCCAGCACGTCGACGCCTTCTCCGAGGCGGATGTCGGGTTGATGTCGGCGGTTGGGTCACAGCTCGCGTCGTACCTCGAGGTGGCGCAGTTACACGACACGTTGAAACGCGAAGCGAGCCACGATCCGCTGACGCGGCTCAATAACCGGCGGCTCTTCCTGGAGCGGATCCAGCAGGAAGTGATTCGCGCGGGTGGGGCAGGTGAGAGCTTTTCGATTGTCTTCCTCGATGTCAACGAGCTCAAGCGAATCAACGACACCTACGGTCACCTGGCGGGCGACGCCCTCCTTCGCGAGGTATCCAATGCCCTGATGGACGCGGTTCGCGGCGAGGACGTCGTGGCCCGCTACGGCGGCGACGAGTTCGTAGTTCTCCTGCCCGCCACGCCGGCCCCCGCGGCCACCATCGTCGCGCAGCGTATCTCGGATGGCATCGCACGGCACCGCTTCATGGCCGGCCGCGAGCTGCTGCAGATCCCCGGCGTCAGCCTCGGGGTCGCCACGTTTCCCCGCGACGGCGCCACCGCCGAGGATCTGCTGGCTTCGGCCGACGCCACGCTCTATCAGGAAAAGCGAAAGGCCGGTTAAGCCCTACCCGAAGACCTGCTGCAGATCGTAAAGCTCGCGAGGGACCTTTCGGGTTTCGGCGATGACGTCGCGAAGCGGGACCACGGCGATCTGCCCATCCTGCCGAATCGGAATCACCCCGGCCTCTTTGTCGGCCAAGAGATCCGTGGCGGCCACGCCCAGACGCGTGGCCCAGATCCGATCGACCGGCGACGGCGACCCGCCGCGCTGCAGGTGCCCCAGGACGGTCACCCGTGTCTCGAAGCCAGTCGCCTCCTCGATCCGGTTGCTCAGCGCGTCGCCCACCCCTTGTTTCGCCAGCCGTACGTGACCGAACGCGTCGCGCTTCTCCGCGGTGGCCGCCACCGCCATCGCCGGCTCGAGCGCACCCATCCGTACCCCCTCCGCCACCACGATGATGCTGAAGTCTTTCCCCTCGGCGCGCCGCCGGTGCAGGTGCGCGACTACGGCCTCAAGCTTCGTCTCGAACTCCGGAATGATGATCATGTCGGCACCGCCCGCCAGGCCACCGACCATCGCCACCCAGCCCGTGTCCCGGCCCATCACTTCAACGACCATGACGCGGTGATGGGCCGAAGCGGTGGTGTGCAATCGATCGAGAGCCTCCACCACGACGCCAACCGCGGTATCGAAGCCGATGCAGAACTGGGTCGCCGAGAGGTCGTTGTCGATCGTCTTCGGCACCCCAACGACCGGATAGCCGGCATCGCTCATCGCGGCCGCAACCGACAGCGTGTCGTCGCCGCCGATCGCCACCAGACCATCCACCTGACTGGCCCGAAGCAGCCTGATCGCCTGATCGATGCCACCGGGGTCCTTGAGGGGATTGGTGCGGGAGGTGCCCAGGATCGTTCCCCCCAGGGGAAGGATGCCGCGAACCGAGGCAGTGGTCAGCTCTTCGAGGTCACCAGCGCCCTGCACGCCGGCCCATCCGTTCTTGATCCCGGTGACCTGGAACCCGCGTTGAAAGGCGCGACGGGCCACGCCGCGAATGGCGGCATTGAGGCCGGGCGCGTCTCCCCCACCAGTCAGAACGCCGATGCGCACGACGCTTAGTTTAAGACCCGCTCAGCGCGAATCCCGGCGACCCGAGGTCAGATTCAGAATGAGCATAAGGGCGCCCAGCACAACGATCAGGGCGCCGACGGCCATCCCCGCGGTCTGGTTGAACTGGTAGCCGCCGATGCCGATCACCCCTTCGAAGAACGCGGCGCCCAGCAGGAAGAGGACCCCCGCGATCCCCAGCAGGCGGGTCCCGGCGCGGAGGTTGCCCGGCCGACCGGCGGTCAGGCCGTAGAGGATCATGCCAACACCGATCGCCCCGGGGAACACCAGGGCCCAGGCGTAGGCCCAGCTTTCAAAGTGGTCCGTCGAGTTCTGGTAGAGGAGGATCAGCCCTGACACCGCGATGATGCTGCCGGTGATCGCCAGCCCCTCGCTCACGGCGCCGCGGGCTGCCAGCCCCACGACGATGAGCAGCACGCCAGGGGCGATCACAAAGAAGGGCCAGCCGTAGTGGCCGATGTCGATCCGAACGAACTGACCGATCAGCAGGATCGCCCCGATCAGGACCAGCAACCCGCCAAGAATGGTCGACTGACGCCGTGGCCGAACCGGCGTCTGACTAGCGGCGGGCGCCTGCGCGACCGGGGCGCTTGGCGGCAGTCCCTCGGCCATGCCCCAACTTTACGCCGGCTACCGGCGCCGTCAATGGGCGCGACCGTTTGGCTCGCACTGTCGACGACGGACAGAAATCGTTCATGACGCATTCCGGGCAGCGGGGTGCCCGGGCGACGCAGACCCGGCGGCCGTGCAGGATCAGCCGCAGGCTGAAGCCGGTCCACTCGGAAGCCGGGATCAGCTTGGTCACGTCCGCTTCAATCCTGACGGGATCTGTGCTCTTGGTCAGGCGAAGCCGCCGGGTGAGCCGGGTGACGTGGGTGTCGACGGCGAATCCCGGGATGCCGAACGCCACACCAAGCACAACGTTGGCGGTCTTCCTGCCGACGCCGGGCAAGGTGACCAGATCCTCGATCCGGGGCGGCACCTCACCGCCAAACTTCTCCACCAGGGCCGCACTGCAGGCGATGATGGTTTTTGCCTTGACGTGGAAAAACCCGGTGGGCTTGATCATGGCCTCCACCGCCTGGGGATTGGCATGCGCCAGCGCGGCGGCATCGGGATACCTGGCGAATAACGCCGGCGTCACGGAATTGACCGATCGATCGGTGGTCTGCGCCGACAGGATGGTCGCGATCAGCATCTGGAACGCGTTGCGGTGTTCGAGCTCGGAGGCGGCCGGGTAGATGGCCTTCAGCCGCTCGACAGCGAGGCGCGCGCGGTCTTTGGCTCTTAGCCCTGCCATAAGGCTCAAGCGTAACGTCGGGGCGTCGCCCCACGCGAGCCGCGCCCGGGCGTCGCCCGACGCGAGTGGCGCGGTTCGTGCCATACGAGCGTTTGAGACGTGGGTGCGATGCGAGCGTTTGAGACGTTTGTGTAAC
>WNES01000410.1_pt1 | contig 22509 bp, 22 predicted proteins | sample 5399931 | NCBI WGS metagenome assembly WNES01 (sample SAMN13153332, study PRJNA577476) | soil metagenome | isolation source: 20 cm grassland meadow soil 2 days after 3rd rain plot 5 | place: USA:California | collected 2015-11-11
CGAAGCGCACCTGCGCCGGCGATTCCCACGACAATCGTTGAGAAAACGAGCGGCGCGATGATCGATTTGATCAGGTTAATAAAAATGTCGCGCAAAAAATAAACTGCATTTCCCCAATCGGGCCTGAGCCAGCCGATCGCACCGCCGACGACTAGCCCGATCATAATTTGCGTGGTCAAAGAGGGCCGATACCACGGCCGGCGCATTTTTGGCGAAACTCGCGTGGTCATCCCCCTCGTCATTAACACAGCGAGCGGACTCCAAACAGCCTGCGTTTCAGGCTTGCATTAGCACCTCGCCAGGGAAGAAGCGGACATCTCGCTTCTGCTTTGGCTCGTAGAGGTCGATTAATCGATCACCCGCCGATTGAGCCCGCTGTAAGCGTCGATTCTGCGATCACGGAGAAATGGCCATTGCGTCCGATGCTCGTTTACTCGATCCCATTCTACATCGGCCATCACGATCTCTTCTTTATCAACGGAACCTTTTGCAATGATTTCGCCATCAGGGCCGCATACAAAGCTTTGCCCCCAAAATTCGATGCCGTCGCCGCCCGCAGGCGCTTCATGGCCAACGCGATTTGCCGCGGCGACGTAGCAACCGTTTGCAATGGCGTGACTGCGCTGAATTGTTTCCCAGGCGGAATGTTGCGCCAGACCGAACTCCTTCTTTTCCGATGGATGCCAGCCGATTGCTGTTGGATAAAAAATGATCTCAGCGCCGCGCAACGCCGTCAGTCGTGCCGCTTCCGGGTACCACTGGTCCCAGCAAACGCAGACGCCAATTTTGCCGTGCGTCGTCTGCCACGCCTGAAATCCGAGGTCGCCGGGCGCGAAATAAAATTTTTCGTGATACAGCGGATCATCCGGAACGTGCATCTTGCGATATTTGCCCAGCAACCCTCCATCCGCGTCGATTATTGCCGCGCTGTTGTGATAAACTCCCGCGCTGCGTTTCTCGAAAACTGACGCGATAATCACGGCGCCAGTTTTCCGCGCCACATCTCCCAATGCCGCTGTTGATTTGCCGGGCACTTCCTCAGCCAGATCAAAATTCTTGTGATCTTCTGCCTGACAGAAGTATTGCGACCGAAAAAGCTCCGGCAGGCAAACAATCTTCGCGCCTTGCGCTGCCGCCTCGCGAATGAATTCGGTCGCCCGAGTGAAATTCTTCTCCGGCTCCGGGCCGCAGCGCATCTGGATGAGCGCTATTGTTGATTTGCGTTCTGTCATGTCGAGCGGAGTCGAGACATCTCTAAATATTTCTCAAACAGGGAGAGATTCCTCGACTTCGCTCGGAATGACAAGGATGACGACTATTTCACCGAACCTGCTGGGACGATGTCGATCTTGTTGATCGTTATGCGTTTGGTCGGCTTACTCATTTCACCCTGCGCATTTCGCTCGACCGGCGTGTTGCCGATTTTCTCGAGCACGTCCTCGCCTTTGATCAATTTGCCAAAGGTCGTGTATTGATGATCGAGTCGATGAATGGGCGCGAGACAGATAAAAAATTGTGATCCGGCCGAATCCGGATCAGCGCTGCGCGCCATGGAGATCACGCCCGGGTCGTGAGGATGATCGTTAAATTCGGCTTTGATGTTGTAACCGGGCCCGCCTTGTCCGTAACTATTTTCCTTCGCTGGGTCTTTCGAATTCGGGTCGCCGCCTTGAATCATGAATCCTTTGACGATCCGATGGAAAATAGTGCCGTCGTAGAAGCCCTGGCGCGCCAACTTTTTGAAATTGTCAACGGTGTTTGGCGCAGCGTCAGTCCAAAACTGTACCACCATGTCGCCTTCGCTGGTTTTAATTACTGCCACTTCGTTCGATGGATTCATGGGAGTCTTTTCCTCTTTCTTTTCTTCGGCAGCAAATGTGGCGGCGCCGAACAACAACGCCAGTAAGATCGACAACTTCATTCTTTTTTGTAGCGGCTGTCTCCGGCCGTCGCAAATCTGCATGCCATGACCGGCGGTCAGAGACCGCCGCTACAGTGGTATTCCTGCAAACTGCGCACCTGAACTTTCCGTTTTTGTAACGAGCGAATCCCATTCGCACTGGCCAGCGCCGCGCGCACCGTCGTCATTATGGGAATTTTCGCGGCCAGTGCGGCATTCCGAATTACTACTTCATGCTCTCGTGGAATTTTCCCGCTTGGCGTGTTGATGATGAAATTGATATCGCCATTCTTGATGCGATCGAGAACGTTCGGGCGTCCCTCGTGAATTTTGAAGACCTTGGTTACCTTGATTTTCCCTTTCGAAAGCGCCTTGGCGGTTCCGCTGGTGGAAATGATTTCAAAGCCGAGCTTCACAAACTCGCGCGCAACCGGGATTACCGCTTCCTTGTCGGTGTCCTTGACGCTGACAAAGACTTTTCCCTTTTTCGGCAGCGGTGGTGGCGCGGCCATCTGCGATTTTGCGTAGGCAAGGCCGAGATCCACATCCATGCCCATCACTTCGCCCGTCGATTTCATCTCCGGACCCAGCGAAATATCGAGTCCTTCATAGCGTAGAAACGGAAAGACCGCTTCTTTCACTGAGAAATGTTTCGGTACGATTTCCCTGGTGAAACCGAGTTCGCGCAATGATCCGCCCGCCATTACCTTCGCAGCGAGTTTCGCCAGCGGAACACCGATTGCTTTGCTGACGAAGGGAACGGTGCGCGACGCGCGTGGATTCACTTCCAGGACGTAAACGTCCTCGCCCTTGACCGCGAATTGCACGTTCATCAGCCCGCGCACGTTCAATTCGCGTGCCATCGCTCTCGTTGCTAGGGAAATTTCGTCGAGCACTTTTTGCGACAGCGAGAATGTTGGGATTACGCAGGCACTGTCGCCGCTGTGGATGCCCGCCTCCTCGATGTGCTCCATGATCGCGCCGATCACAGTCGTTTCGCCGTCCGAGATGCAATCGACATCGACTTCGACGGCGTCTTCAAGAAAACGATCGATAAGCACAGGGCGATCAGGTGTCACTTCAATAGCGCTCCCCATATAGCGCCGAAGATCCCCCTCGTTATAGACAAGTTCCATAGCGCGGCCACCCAGGACGAATGAGGGTCTGACCAAAACGGGATAGCCGACCTTGTTCGCAATTGCGATGGCATCGTCGGTGCTTATCGCCGATCCATTTGGAGTCTGCCTCAGATTAAGCTTATCGAGCATCGCCGCGAATAGCTGCCGGTCCTCGGCCGTCTCGATGCTTTCAGGCTGCGTCCCAAGAATTGGGACGCCCGCAGCCTTCAAACCGCTTGCGAGATTCAGCGGTGTTTGGCCACCAAACTGGACTAACACGCCCTCCGGTTTTTCCTGATCGTAAATGTTGAGCACGTCCTCCAGGGTGAGCGGCTCAAAATAAAGTTTGTCGCTCGTGTCGTAATCGGTGGAAACCGTTTCCGGATTCGAGTTGACCATGATGGTTTCGAATCCCAGTTCGCGCAGGGCAAACGCAGCGTGCACGCAGCAATAATCAAACTCAATTCCCTGGCCGATCCGGTTCGGTCCGCCGCCCAAAATCATGATCTTGCGCTTCCCGCTCTCGCGGCGCTCGTTCTCGTCGCCGTACGTGGAGTAGTAATAAGGCGTATAAGCTTCAAACTCCGCCGCACATGTGTCCACGAGGCGGTAGGTGGGTGCGACACGTTCAGTTTTTCGCTTCGACCGAACTGCTCCTTCCGAATCGCCGCGCGCCACGGCCAGCTGTCGGTCCGAGAACCCGAGCTTCTTTGCCCGCGGGAATGCTTTCGTCTTCAAACATTCCGTTTCGGCAACCAGCTCAGCCATGTTCCTCAAAAACCATTTGTCAATTTTTGTAAGATCGTAAACCTCATCAATCGACGCGCCCTTTTGAAATGCCTGCGCGATGAAGAAGATCCGTTCCGCGTTCGGGGTCGCTAGCTTCAGTCGCAGCGTTTCAAGATCGACATCTTTATCTGCGCCGTCGCCAATCAGACCGAAACGTTTGATCTCGAGCGAACGCAGCGCTTTTTGCAATGCTTCCTTGAACGTGCGCCCAATCGCCATTGCTTCGCCGACGCTTTTCATCCGTGTCGTAAGCGTTGCGTCGGCTTGCGGAAATTTTTCGAATGTAAAGCGCGGCACTTTGACGACGCAGTAATCAATGGTCGGCTCGAAACATGCCGGCGTCTCGCGTGTGATGTCGTTTTTGATTTCATCCAGCGTGTAACCGACCGCCAGTTTTGCCGCGATTTTCGCAATCGGAAAACCCGTCGCCTTCGATGCCAGCGCACTGGAACGCGAGACGCGCGGATTCATCTCGATCACCACCATGCGGCCGTTGTCTGGATGAACAGCAAACTGAATGTTCGATCCGCCGGTCTCGACGCCGATCTCGCGAATCACAGCGAACGCAGCGTCGCGCATCATTTGGTATTCCTTATCAGTCAGCGTTTGCACCGGAGCGACCGTGATGGAGTCCCCCGTATGCACACCCATGGGATCGAAATTCTCGATCGAACAGACGACCACGCAGTTGTCCATCCGGTCGCGCATCACTTCCATCTCGAATTCTTTCCAACCAACCAGCGATTCTTCGATTAACACTTCGCGGACCGGCGAGAGATCGAGCCCGCGGGCAGCGATCACATCGAGCTCTTCGCGATTGTACGCGATGCCACCGCCAGTCCCGCCCAAAGTGAATGCGGGACGAATGATCAGCGGGAACGTTCCGATTTCAGCAACGATTCGATCGAGCTCTGCCAACGAACGCGCCACCCCGGAGCGCGGGACTTCAAGACCAATACGCAACATGGCTTCCTTAAACAGTTGCCGATCCTCGCCCTTCGCAATGGCCTGCGCGTTCGCGCCAATCAATTTCACCCCATGCCGCGCCAGCGCGCCGTTGCGATTCAGTTCCATCGCAGCATTGAGCGCCGTCTGCCCACCTAGCGTGGGCAAAATCGCGTCCGGTTTTTCCCTTTCGATGATCGCCTCGATCACTTCGGCAGTGATCGGCTCGATGTACGTGCGATCAGCGAATTCCGGATCGGTCATGATCGTAGCCGGATTGGAATTCACCAGCACGACCTCATAACGCTCTTCGCGCAGCGCCTTGCACGCTTGCACGCCGGAATAATCAAATTCGCAGCCTTGTCCGATCACGATTGGACCGGAACCGATCAGCAGGATTTTGTTGAGGTCGTTATTACGCGGCATCTGCGCCAGCGCGGACAGTAAACGAAATCACGCGAACGTCACGTAGGAACTCCAGCACTGTCATCCCGAGCGAAGCGAGGGATCTCGCACAGGCTGAGAAATTCACAGATTGAAAATTGCGTGATCGAAACTGCAATTGCGAGGTTCCTCGGAATGACAGCACGTTGACTATGCCACTTGCGCCATGCGCTGCCGGCCCTGCCAAACTTTGCAGATGCTTTTGATCCGAGTGAGGACGTAATAAACTGTCTGGCTGCGAATGCGGACCAGTTCCGTACCCACGATGCGTGTCACAAAATCGCTGGGAAGATCGAGAATTTCCTGTGGCGTTGAGCCTTCAAGCCCTTTGCAAAGGATCGCGGTCATTGAGCGGGTAAGCGTTTGCACCTCCGGCCCGAGTGTCATCCGGATGTGCGCCTTGCCGTTTTCATCCACCTGCAGATACACACCCACCGTGTCCGTGCATTCATCGTCTTTTCGCACATCGACCAGATCGAACTTCTCAGTTTCGCGCGGCTCCCGCTTCTTCGCATTGTCCGCATAAGAGACGAGCGTCTCGCGCCGTTCATCTTGTGGGAGCGATTCAAAGAGATTGATGATCTGGTTCAACTTCGTTGGATACATCGGGAGCCGTAACCTATCACAACGTGGAGAGCCGTGCTTCGGCTTTGCTCATCAAGGGGTTTATGCCTAATTGGATCATGAAAACTCCCATCAAAGTCGCTGTGACGGGCGCCGCCGGACATATTGGTTACGCGCTTGTGTTTCGCATCGCCTCCGGACAGATGTTCGGGCCCGATCAGCCGCTCTTACTTCATCTAATTGAAATACCAGCAGCGCTCGGCGCGTTGAATGGTGTGGTCATGGAATTAGACGATTGTGCATTTCCGTTGCTCCAATCTGTCATTCCGACTGCAGATCTTGATGAGGGCTTTCGGGACATCAATTGGGCTTTGTTGGTCGGAAGTGTGCCGCGCAAAGCCGGCATGGAGCGGAAGGAATTACTGGAAATCAACGGCAAGATCTTCGTCGGACAAGGTCAGGCGATCCAAAAAAATGCTGCGGCCGATGTGCGCGTCCTCGTAGTCGGAAACCCATGTAACACTAATTGCCTGATCGCGATGAACAACGCGAAAGAAATTCCGCGTGACCGCTGGTTCGCGATGACGCGATTGGATGAAAACCGCGCCCGCGTGCAGCTGGCGCACAAAGCCGGCGTAGGGATTGCCTCGGTCACGAATATGACCATCTGGGGAAATCATTCCTCGACTCAGTATCCGGATTTCTACAACGCGAGGATCGAGGGCCGTCCTGCCAACAAAGTAATCGGAGACGAGAAATGGCTGAAGGAAGATTTCATCGCGACGGTGCAACAGCGCGGCGCTGCTGTGATCAAGGCGCGCGGACTTTCTTCAGCCGGGTCAGCCGCCAACGCGATTGTCGATACGGTCAGTTCGCTTACCAATGACACGCCGGGCGATGATTGGCACAGCGTGGGGGTTTGTTCCGATGGAAGTTATGACGTCGAGAAAGACTTGATTTCCTCATTCCCGGTCCGTGTGCGTGCCGGAAAATGGGAAATCGTCCAGGGACTGCCGATAAATGATTTCAGCCGCGAGAAGATCGACGCATCGGTCGCGGAGTTAAAAGAGGAAAAATCGCTTGTGAGCGATTTGGTTCGGTAGGATCTGCCGCCGGTCCGCGGTTCGTTATCTTCGGGCGACGACAGTAAAAAGCGTGTAGGGCCTTCCGCGGTGGCGCTGTTGATGTCGCAAAATTTCTGAAGTGTTAAATCCCATCACTGCCAGAAACTGAGTGAAAAATTGCGTGCTGAAATGCCACCATGTGTGCCAGAGAAAATTCTGCGGCGTGGGCGCCAGGCGGCAAATGGGCGCTCCTTCCAAATCTGGATAGAACATGTCAGTGATGATGAGCAAGCTCGCCATTTTCCCACATTGCTCGACGATCCGGAGCGGGTCGCGACAGTGTAATAGCACCGCGCCCATTACAGCGATGTCGAATTGACCGAGCGCAGCCGGCAGATTGTAAACGTCACCATAGTACAGCTTGGCTTTGGATTGTAGAGCGGCGTGACTGAACCAATAGGAATTCTTTAGCTGTTGCATCACGATACGACGAGGGCCGAACACTTGTTCCAGTTTAGCAGCCGGATAAGGGACGAAATCCCAGCCGTGTTCTTCTGTTACTTCCACTGAGACAACGTCGGCGCCGCGCTTCTCCATCTCGAAGGTGAGAAAACCGCTGGCAGGCCCAATTTCCAGAACACGCTGGCCCTCGAAAGCGACTTTGCCGAGGTATTCATCCACACCGCCACGCAAATCCCAATCCCGCCCCTCTATGACTCCATAACCAGGGAGTTCCACAGTGTGATAAAAGTAACAGTCGGCGACGTCGTCGACCTTCAGTGGGGTGGCAAAAATGTTCTGGTTAGCGACGACTTCCATCGCTTAATCAGTTGTGATCACGGGACACGCGCTTCTTTTTTCTTTTGGCTCAGCATCTTTTCGAGTCCTGCGTTCCAGGTGAGAGCATTATTTTTGAACCAATTTGAATCGAATTTTGATGCAGCAAAAAGAGCCCACGTCTGCCGGGGATGTTTCCAATTCAGAATTTCAAATCGCAAATTCACTTTTGACGCAGCGCGTTCCAGTGTCGCTGCTCGGTAATTTACGCATTCGGGATAGACCCAGCCGGTTCGGTGCGAATCATCCTCGCCGGGCAGAAATGTGGCAACTAAAGCTCCATCTTCAGCGAGTGAACTCGAAACCGCGGACAACCAACCCTTGATTAGATCCAGTCCGCAATGGCTAAAGATTGATTGAGCCAAGGCAAAATCGAATGAGAGTTTCGCCCGGATAACGGTCTCCGGTGAATCGGAAAAGAAGAACGTTGGGCGTTTGATTCGCACTAATGCTTCACCGAGCTCGCGCTTGATTCCTTCATCGACAAGCCATTCATTCGGCTCCAAGCCAAAATATTTTCCTTCATTCAGGTAGGGAATTAACAAGCGCCCGATCCGGAGCGAACCGCAGCCGATATCGATTAATGAATGGTGCTGACGCAGACCAAGCGTAGTGAGAAGATTGAACGTCATCGCCGCGATGAGATCGTAATCTTCCGGCGGGCCGACGTACGCACGGTAATGTGAATCGCCCGGCTTCAGGCCCAGGCCAAGATTTTCCCGATCAGCCGAAGGCGCTTCCATGTCACTTCACTGGTTTCAACCTGGCACGGTCGAAACTTTGCAGCGCGTCTTCTGGTTTATCGGGAAATCCAAGCACACCGCGCGACCGGTCGAATTGGTAGATGCGCCGCAGTGGCCGTCTGCGGAAAGGGAATGCGCGGAATTTATCGCCGTTGAGTGCGTCTATTGCGCCTGGGGTGCGGCATGATCTAACGGCCATAGCGTAAAGGTCATTTCTGATTCCAGGCGCGGAACTGATGCAGTTCGACAGTTCGTTCTGATCACGTCTGCGATTGAAGAGTTGTTCCCGCCCACCGTTGGCCATGAAAATGTATTTCCACTCGTCAGTCAGAACCATGACTTTGAAATTATGCGAGCCGGGGACTTCAACCATTCCGAGGAGATATTCGCGCGGCGTGCATTCGCCTCGCAGCATTTTAAGAACGTCCATTCCCTCCCGCAATTGGCATGCGCCGCCGGCCTGCGTCGCAATTCCGAAAAGGTCTGCCAGGCTGATCAATTCGTTGCGGATAGTTCCGGCGGGCAGCGTTGACGGCCAGCTAAGCAGGAAAGGAACGCGGCAGGCCGCTTCAAAAAAGTTTTGTTTCTGCCAGCCATGATGATCACCCAACAGGTCGCCGTGGTCCGAAAAAAAACAGACAAGCGTGTTCTCCGAGTTCGGCCGCGCTTCGATTGCATCAAGAATTCGGCCAAAACAATGATCGAGATAAGTGATCTCGCCGTAGTATCGGGCTTTCACGATTTTCGTCAGGGTTGCGTTGATGGCGTCTCCCCAGACGGCGTATCGCATGTACGGAATCTCTTCATCCAGATGGTCTTCCTCGAGCTTGCCTAGAGCTGCCTCTGGCATTCGATCTGGATCATACATTCGATTGAAAGGAATTGGCGGAGCTAGCGGTGGATGCGGCCCGACAAACGATATGAACCCGAAAAACGGGCGCGCGTCGTCTGATTTCGCGATCTCCTCGACAGCACGATCGGCCATCCACCATTCGGTGCCTAACTCGGCCGGAAGAGGACTGCGCTGTGGGAGGTAATACATCTCGCTGCGTTCGCCCATCGGTTGCTCGAGGAAATCGAATTCCGGATGCTCGCGAGCGAGCCATGCACCGTAGTCATCGCCTTCGCGTTTAGGTGGATGGTAGGTCTCTTCGCTGCGCCACAGCGTTTCGTACCCTACGTCTTCATCCCATGGATACGTATGGAACTTTCCGATTCCAAACGTCCGATAATCAAGACCCGACATGACTCGACCGAGGTACGGTCCGCAACGCGCTTCCATCTGTACAGGCTGCCCCGCGACCGGGTCAGCCTTCGCGTTGCTGAAGACGCGCGTCGTCGCCGGCTCGCAACCGGTCCGGATCATGTAGCGAGCGGCTACGCAAACCGGACATGTGGCGTATGCATTCGAAAACGCGATTCCCCTTTGCACCAAGCGATCGAGGTTTGGCGTGTAGATATGCGGGTTACCGAGCGCAGCGATTGTATCGAATCGCTGCTGATCGGTCATAATGAATAAAATATCAGGCCGGGTCAGTGGCATTGGGTTCGAGGCTGCGCAGCAGGTGAATTATCTACGGAATTAGCCATCTGTCATTCTTCGCTTCGCTCAAAATGACAGCGCAACCAATGAGATGAGTTCTAGTGTTTCGCGAGCTCGTTCCCAGTCAGGCGGCGAAATGCTTCGAGATATTTCGCGGAAGTTTTTTCGATAACATCCTCAGGCAGACGCGGAGCCGGCGGCCTCTTATCCCAGTCCAGCGTTTCCAGATAATCGCGCACGAATTGTTTGTCGAAACTGGGCGGGCTCTGTCCGATTGCGTATTGGTCCTTTGGCCAGAAGCGTGAGGAGTCCGGTGTGAGACATTCGTCGATCAACAGCAGATCTCCATTCACGACGCCAAATTCAAATTTCGTGTCCGCCACGATGATTCCTGCCTGCGCGGCGTGATCGCGACCGCGCGAATAAATTTCCAAGCTCAACGCCTTCACGCGATCTGCGAGTTCTTCACCGAGGATCTGAGCGCATCTTTTCATGTCGATGTTTTCATCATGACCTTCTTCTGCCTTTGTCGCCGGCGTGAAGATTGGGTCTGGCAACTGCGACGCCAGCTTTAGTCCCGCTGGAAGTTTAATCCCGCAAACACTCTGCGATTGTTGATATTCTTTCCAACCAGACCCGGCGAGATAACCGCGCACGACGCATTCCACCGGTAACGGTTTCGTTTTCTTTACAATCATCGAACGCCCGGCAAGCTGCTCGCGGAACGATTGCAGCTCTTTCGGGAACTCTTCAGGATTGGCCGTGACAAGGTGATTCTCTATGTCGTTGAAGCGCTTGAACCAGAACGCCGAAATTTGGTTGAGCACCGCGCCCTTGTGCGGAATCGGGTCGGGCAGAATCACATCAAAAGCCGAGATGCGATCCGTGGCGACAAAGAGCAGCGTCTCTCCAAGCTCAAACACTTCACGCACCTTGCCACTGCGCAGCTTTTTGATTCCGGGGAGATCGATTGAGGTTTCGATGGCGACTTGCATGGACAAATCCTCAACGTTCAACCGTCATCTTTCAACTAGCTTGCTATTTCGTCATTTCGAGCGGCTCCGCTCGGAATGACAATCGCGCGTTGGACGTTCAGCGTTAGGCGTTGGACGTTGAATTCCGTTTATGGCCGGAATCGTTGTCAAACCACGCGCCCGAGTTTTGCACGGACACGATTGGGTCTTTTCCAGCGAAGTCCTGAAGGTTTTTGGCAATCCAGCGGATGGCGAGGTGATTTCACTGAAGGACGGCAAGGATCGTCTGATTGGGAGCGCCATTTACAACTCGAAATCACAAATCGTAGCTCGCCGTTTCTCGCGGCGACGGCAGGATCTCGACTTTGATTTCTTTCGGCGCCGAATCACGCAAGCTTCCGAGTATCGCGACCGGCGAAGCGTCGATGCAAAACTGCGCCGCGTTGTGTGGAGCGAAAGTGACGGTTTGCCTGGCGTGATCATCGATCGTTATGGCGATCATTTCGTTTTGCAAACGCTCACGTGCGCGATGGACATTCGAAAGGATTCGATCACGGCGGCGATGGTCGATCTGTTCGGCGATCGTGTGATCATCGAACGAAACGATGCGCCGGTTCGGAACGCAGAGGGATTAGAATTACGTAGAGGTGTTTTGCGCGGGACTCCTTCCGAAATCGCGATCGAAATCGAGGGTGTAAAGCTCGAAGTCGATCTGTTGCAGGGTCAAAAGACCGGGTTTTACCTGGACCAGAGACATAATTATGGAATCGTCGCCGGCTACGCCCGAGATCGGCGTGTTCTGGATTGCTTTGCAAATCAGGGAGCATTTGCGTTGACGTGTGCGCGCACAGGCGCGGCAGATGTGACCGCCGTTGAAGAAAATTCCGCAAACATTGCCACTGCAAAACGAAACGCAGCGCGTAATGAACTGAAAACCCGATGGATCGAGCAGGATGTGTTTCAATTCCTTCGCGCAGCTGAAAAAGCGGGAGCGCAGTATGATCTGATCATTCTCGATCCGCCGTCGTTTACAAAAACGAAGAGCGGACTGCGCGACGCGTTGCGCGGCTATCGGGAATTGCACATGCGCGCCTTCAGGCTGTTATCGAAAGATGGGCTGTTGGCGACCTTTTCATGCTCGCATCACGTAAGCGCCGACCCATTTTTGCAAACTATCACGGATGCTCTTGTGGATAGCCGCCGTTCCGCGCGACGCGTCCGTCAATTCGAACAAGCCCCCGACCATCCGGTTCTTCCTACAATTCCTGAGACCGAATACTTCAGGGGTTTTCTCCTCGAGATGATGCCAGGGCGCTAACGCCGAGCCGTCATCCTGAGCGAAGCGAAGGATCTCACCGGAAATTATTGCGTTTACATTTTTCGATAATTCTCGCTTCAGCGACCATGTGATGAGCGTTTACGTAATCTGCGGCGCGTTGAGAGCTCCCTCGCACATCTAGGCTGCTCGGAATGACAGGCGATGAATGCCAAAATCAAAATTTCCTTTCGGAAATATCTGGAATTCTCAAATCAGCCACTTAATGTGCGCTTCGGTGAACGGGGACGCCGTCTTGATTTGTCATGGCAGAAAAAATTCGACCGGTTGAACAAATGCTTGAGTTGAGCGGCGACGAAGCAGTCTCTGCTGAGCAACTGGACTCGCAGGTGCAAAAAGCGCAGGAGCAACTGCTGCAGCTTAAGCGCCAGCAAGAGCAAATCGAAAAGCAAAAACGCGAGTTGGAAGAACTAAGCCGGCGCCAGGCGGAATTGGAAGATGGCCGGACAGAAATGGCTGATAAGCTGACACGCGCGCTGGTTGTGCTGGAGCGAGAAGCGTACAGCGCCCAGAATCGACTCGAACAAATCCGAGCCACCCGGGAAAGTTTCTCGCAACACCTGGAATTGATTGAAGCGATCGATCCCAGAAGCTGGAATCCTTCAGATTTGCACAAGGAGCTGAGCCGGGCTTTGAGCACGGTGGACGACGCGCGCACCGAGTACAGCGAGCAACGGAGCCGATTGCAAGTAGCCGGCGCAACCGGTGGCGACGCAGCATTGCCTGACGTCGCAGCGGATGTTTATGGGAGCAACGATGGACGCTCGTTTGGTCAGTGGTTGCAGATCGGCCTCGCGCTCACTCTGCCGCTAATTCTCTTTGGGGCCGTCGCGCTTGCCATTTTCTTTTGGATGGCGAGCAAGTGATGGCGATGTTTCGTCGTTCGCGCAGATCGACCTCGCCGCTTCGTCACAAGCAACAACAGATAGCGCGACAAGAAGCCGAACTGCGTGAGAGGCTCGAACAACTCGAGCGTATGGTTACAAGAGGGACGACCGCGCAAAACGAATCGTCGGCACGCGGAGAGGAACAAGGTGCAAGACGTAACAAGACGGACAAGCGGTTTCAGGTCTCGGTGGCATTCGAACCCGCACATTCTCTCGATGCAACCCGAAGACCTCGTTCGCTGCGCAAGGAGCGCAGGGAAGGCCGAATCATTTTTCTCTTTCTTTTGGTGGCGCTCGCGGTCGCTGTCATGTGGCTGATCAGCCATCTGCACTCTTGAGGGACAATCATGGCCAGGAGTTCCGATCTCGATGTCGCCTACGTTGCCAGGCTGGCGCGGATAAATCTGACTGAAGCCGAGGCGAAAGTTTTTCAGAAACAGTTGGACGACGTGCTCAATTACGTCGAAAAACTTCGTCAAGCCGACGTGAGCCATGTGGAAACGGCTGCGCACGCCCTTCCAATTTTTAACGTGCTTCGCGAGGACGCGCCGCATGACTGGTTCACAGCGGATCAAGCGCTGAGCAACGCGCCCCTAAAAGCGAACAGCCTTTTTATCGTCCCAAAAGTCGTCGAATGACGGAGAAAGATCTGCCGGCGCTGACAATCGCCGACCTGCAGTTGCTGTTGCGTTGTCGTGAAGTTTCCGCGCGAGAAGTCATAGATGCTTTGCAGGCTCGCATTGAAGCGATCGATCCAGCGATTGGCGCTTATCTGTGGCTCGACGTGGAGGCTGCTGCTAGGGAGGCAGAGAACTCGAATGTCGATCTTCCGCTGGGCGGCGTGCCGCTCGCAATCAAAGACATCATCAACGTCATGGGTCAGCCATGCACGTGTGGATCGAAGATTTTGCAGAGTTATCGCGCCACTTACGACGCCACCGTGATTCGCAAATTGCGCGCAGCGGGTGCGATTCCATTTGGCAAAACCAACCTGGACGAGTTCGCCATGGGTTCGTCTACGGAAAATTCAGCTATGAAAATGACGCGCAATCCGTGGGACTTGTCGCGTGTTCCGGGTGGATCCAGTGGCGGTTCGGCAGCAGCAGTCGCCGCGAACGCAGCTTTCGGCGCGCTCGGGTCCGACACCGGTGGCTCAATTCGACAACCGGCGGCGCTCTCGGGTATTGTCGGTCTTAAACCAAGCTATGGGCGGGTTTCGCGATTCGGCTTGGTCGCGTTTGCTTCGTCGCTCGATCAAATTGGGCCGTTGACGAAAACTGTCCGGGACGCCGCCCTAATCATGAACGCGATTGCAGGTCATGATGCGCAAGACACTACCGCCCTGAACGAGCCGGTGCCTGATTATACCGCGAGCCTCGGACACGATTTGGGCGGGGTCCGGTTGGGTTTGCCGAAGGAATATCTGACCGAAGGGATTGATTCACATATCAAAGCTGCAATCGATGCCGCGGTGAACCAGATGAGTTCGTTGGGCGCGGAAATTGTTGAGGTGTCGTTGCCTACTACTGAATACGCGATCGCGGTTTATTACATCGTGGCCACGGCGGAAGCTTCGGCCAACCTCGCGCGGTTTGATGGTGTGCGATATGGATATCGAGCCGAAAATCCAAGAGACATCCTCGATCTTTATGGTCGCACTCGTGAGGAAGGTTTCGGGGCGGAAGTGAAACGGCGCATTATTCTCGGCACGTATGTTTTAAGCTCCGGTTATTACGACGCCTATTATTTGCGCGCGCAAAAAGTGCGTGGGCTGATTCGCGAGGATTTCGCCAGAGCCTTCGAGAAAGTCGATGCATTGATCTCGCCGACTTCGCCCGTGCCGGCGTTCAAGTTAGGCGAACGCGTCGCAGACCCATTGCAAATGTATCTCGCCGATATTTTCACCATCGCGGCTAATCTGGCGGGAAACTGTGGAATCAGTGTGCCGTGCGGTTTCGCCGAAGTGGATGGGCATCGACTGCCGATTGGATTGCAGTTATTGGGCAAGGCGCTGGACGAAGGGCGCATCTTGCAAATCGCGCACGCCTACGAACAGAGCACTGATTGGCACAAAGCGTGTCCCCCGATCGCTGCTGCGGCGTAAGAGGTGAAAGATTCAGTCGCAGCTCCGGAAGCGTTTCGTACGCTGAATCGCCGATTCAACGGCCCGGCCGCGCTGCACATATTGCTCGTGATCTTTGTCGTGACAGCGATTGTCTTTTCTGCGCTCCCGCTACTCCGCTACTTCCGCGGTCGCACCCTCTTTGATTACAAGCTTTGGTACGAGACAGGCCAACACGTGCTAGCCGGCCATGAAATTTATTTCTTTCGTTCGGGGAAATACGATTTCATGTATCCGCCGCCCTGCGCACTTTTTTTGGCGGGAGCGAGTTTGCTGGGCCAGGGCGGATTGATTCTTCTCCTAGTAGCGATCACTTCGGTGGGGTGGTTTTGCAGCGCGCGGCTGACTGCCATTCTTGCCCGCGGGGACAACGGCGCGAGAAATGTGTGGCTGTATCTGGTTCCGAGTCTGCTGGTGATCGTTTACATCTGGTCCAGTTACCACCTCGGCCAAGCGAACCTCGTTTTGCTTGCGCTGATGCTTGGCGCGTTTGTCGCACTGCGCGCCAAACGGGAGGTCGTCGCCGGAGGCTTGATTGCAGTTGCGGCGGCTATCAAAGCTTTTCCAGTCCTCGCGGTCGTTTATCTAATTTACAGGCGGTACTGGACAGGAGCAGCAAGTCTTGTTGTGAGCCTTGTATTTTTACTTCTCATTTTACCGGCGCCATTCCGAGGTCTTGAACGGGCGTGGCGCGACCTCGAGAAGTGGAGCGCCGGAATGCTGAGATACAGTGAGGCCAGCGTGGGGCAGCGCCCGATGCGCAGCTACACATGGAAAAATCAATCTCTTGTTGGCGTGAGCAATCGCTTGCTTCGCCATGTCGATGCCGATGCTGCTTCCGCTCAGCACATGCCTATCTACGTGAACTTTGCGGACCTAAAGTTTCCCGTCGTAAATGCGATTGTCGTAACCCTCGCGCTAACGCTCGGCATCTTGTTCATCGCAGTGATGCCTCCGCGTGCAATGCGAACGGCGGAGACCGATGCGATCGAGTTCGCTTTGCTCCTATTGCTGATGCTGATGGTCACACCACTTTCGTTTGGCTACTTCTATTCCTGGCTCATGCTGCCATTTGCAGTAATCACGCAGCGCGTGCTTTCCGTAAATCACTTCGGTATTGCGTGGTGGAGCTTGCCAGCTCTGGTGTTGCTCGCAGTGGGATTAATATTCCCGCGCGGCGCACAGCTCTACGGGAATACATTTTTTGCAACACTCCTGCTGTTTATCGGGTTATCGATGGAGCTCTTGTACTGGAACAAACAGGAAAGCGGCAACTCTCTTAAGGTCAATAGCTAGGCCGGGCTGTGTGTCTTGCTACCCGGCAACGACCGGATTTTCGCGGCAACAAATTTCCAGTTTGTTGCCGGCGGGATCTTCAAAAAAGCAGGCGTAATAGCCGCGGCTGTAGGCGCGACAGACTTCCGGGCCTTCCAGATTTTTCCCGCCAATCTTTCGGATAAGCCCTGCGAGCCGGTCGACTTCCTCGCGGGTATCAGCCCAAAAAGCGATTCGCGTGCCGTTGGGCTGATGGCGTCGGTCTTGTGTGAAACCGAAGAACGCTTCCGGCTTGTCGCCGCCGGCGGCATAGAAGATTCCCCATCGCCCACTTGAGCGGTCGCGGATAAATCCAAGCGCAGGCAACAGTTTACTGTAAAACTTATGCGCCCGCTTCAGATCGGTTACGCGCAAGTCAATGTGATCGAGGTATCGAGTCTTTCTCATTTTTGGTTGATTGCGAGTGATACACATCAAATATGGGCAGGCGACCGTGGAAACTAAATATACTGGATTAGTTTCCACACTGTGATAAGGCTACCGTGGACATGAACCCGGTACACAAATTGTGGCCGCCGCGAAGCCGCAAGCGCGATCCGAACCGGCAGCGCATTGTCGATGCTGCGCGGGTCCACTTTTTCAGTCACGGATTCCGCCGTGTGACCATGGATGATCTGGCGGAGGAGCTGGGCATTAGCAAGAAAACGCTTTACGCGCATTTTCCGGGCAAGTTCGATCTGCTCGAGGCTGTGCTGGCCGATAAATTAGCAGGTGTCGAAGCGACGCTGAAGGCGGTTACGCGTGCGCACCCGCACGATTTCCCGGCGACCTTGCAGGCTCTGTTGGCCGGCACGCAACGCGAATTGGATGAGATCAAGCCGCCGTTCGTACGCGATATGCGCCAGAAAGCGCCGGACGTTTTCAAACTCGTCGAACGCCGCCGGGCTGCGCTAATCCAGCGCTACTTCGGGAGATTTTTTGTCGAGGGGCAACGAGCGGGAATGGTTCGCAAAGACGTTCCGGCCAAACTGATCATCGAAATTTTGCTGGCGATGGTTCAATCGATCATGAATCCCCCGAAGATGGAGGAGCTTGGAATGATGCCGAAAGAAGGGTTCACCGGGATTCTTAAGATTATTCTCGAAGGCGCGCTGACATCGAAAGGACGGAAGGCGTGAATTCATCATTCGTGGAGAAACATCGATCCGCCCGCCGTACGGCGGGACGGATTCGCCGTGGCGCACAACCCCGAAAAAATCGGAGCTGGCCAAGATTTTCGGAGTTGATGCGCGCAGCGGGAGCTTTGGTGTTACTTCTCTTGCTCGCCGGTTGCAGCGATCGTGGCAAGGCCGTTTCGGGAACTATCGAAGTGGATGAGGCGCATGTCGGCCCGCGCGCGGGTGGGCGCGTCGAGAAAATTTTGGCGTGGGAAGGCGATCGTCTGCACGAAGGGCAGGTAATCGTGCAGCTGGATGCGTCAGAGCTGCGCGCGCGACGAGATCTTGCTGCAGCACAAATCGATACGGCAGTCCACGACGCGGATGCGCAGGAAGCGCAGTTGCAATTCCTTCGCGATGAAGCGCGGCGCCAGCAGGATTTACTAAAGCGGAGAGTCGTTTCGTCGAGTGATGCTGAACGTGCGGACAGCTCCGCAAAAACACAGGAGAAAAATGTCGCCGCGGGGAAAATGCGCGTCGCCCAAGCGCGCGCACAGCTTGCCGATATGGACGCGCAGCTCGCAGAGATGCAGGTCATTGCGCCAGCCGATTCCATTCTAGAGGTGCTCAGCGTGAAAGTCGGCGATGTGCTACCTGCGAATCGCGAAGCCGCCACGCTTCTGCTGACCGGACATCTCTGGGTGCGCGTTTATGTTCCGGAATCGTGGCTGGGCTTGATCAAACTCGGCGAGCACGTTCGCGTCCGTGTCGATTCGTTTCCGCATACGGATTTCGATGGTGTCGTCGAGCAGATAAATCGCCAGGCCGAGTTTACGCCTCGCAACGTGCAAACCGTTGCGGATCGGATCAAACAGGTATTTGGGGTAAAGGTTCGTTTGCCCGCTGACGACGATCGTTTACGCGCCGGAATGGCTGCTGATGTTTATTTTCCGAACGTTAAGTGAATGGGGACAAATCAACTGAGATGAATCTGGAATCCAGGAGTTTCACCAAACATTTCTTCTTGGTTTCATGATTGCCAAATTTTCCTCTTATGTCTGAGCCGATGATCGAAGTTGACAGGCTGACGAAGCGTTTCGGCACATTCACGGCTGTCGATCATGTTTCGTTTTCCGTTGGGAAAGGATCGATCTTTGGCTTTCTTGGGCCGAACGGTTCCGGAAAAACAACCTTGATCCGGATGCTATGCGGAATTCTGGAGCCGAGCGACGGTACGGCGCGAATCGGAGGCCACGACATCGTCCGAGACGCCGAGCCGATCAAAGAGATGATCGGCTACATGTCGCAGAAGTTTTCGCTCTACGATGAGTTAACGGTGAATGAGAACCTCATCTTTGCAGGAAAACTTTACGGCTTGAGTGGCCGCGAGTTGAGCGAGCGGCGCGACGAGATGATCGCTACGACGCATCTGGAGCCGTACCTTGAGAGGCGCGCTGGCCAGCTTTCCGGCGGCTGGCGGCAACGTCTGGCCATGGCTTGTTCGCTCATGCACAGGCCGACCGTGCTTTTTCTCGATGAACCGACGGCGGGCATCGATCCGGTCGCGCGGCGCGAACTATGGGATTTACTTTTCGAATTCGCGGGTAAAGGCATGACGCTTTTCGTGACGACTCATTACATGGACGAAGCAGAGCGCTGCGATCATGTGGGCTACATTTACATGTCGAAGTTGATCGTGTGCGGCGAGCCTGACGACTTAAAAAAACTGCCGGAAGTGAATCCCCCTGGAACGCGCCGGCTCGACGTAACGTGCGATCACGTGACCACGGCGCTGCACGCGATGCATGATATGCCTGGAGTGCGCAGCGCCACGGTCTTTGGCCAATCGATGCACTTGCTGGTCGATGACACCGTCAAGCGCGCCCAGATCGACGAACAATTACGCAAAGTCGGCGTTAGTCATGCCGAGATTCACGAAATGGGTCCTTCGCTCGAAGACGTATTTGTCGAGCTTTCAGCCAAGCACGCCGCTGAAGAACAAAAAGCAGCGTGACCCTATGAGAGCTCCCTCGCTTTGCTCGGGATGACGGAAAAAAAACGTATGAAGCACAAATTGTTTCGCGGACTCGGCGCAATCTTATTCAAGGAATTCATCGTCGTCTGGCGTGATCCGCTGACGCTCTTCTTCTTCTTTTTCCCGCCGCTCATCGAGATGGTCGCGTTTGGCTACGCTCTCGATAACGACGTGAAACACATGGCGATGCTCGTTCTCAATGAAGATCGCACGGTTGAGAGTCGCCAACTGATCGATCGGTTCGTGAATACGCAGTCATTTCGCGTGGTCGGCGAAGTGCAAAGCCTGGATCAGCTTAAAAGCGAAATGCGCAAAGGCCGTGCCTACGCCGCCCTCGAGATTCCGCCGAACTTCACTCGTGAACTGTTGGCAGGCCACTCCGCCCAGGTGCAATTGCTTGTGGATGGATCCAATTCCACTACGGCCTTGCAGGCACTTCAGACCGGACTCGGCGTGGCGCTGATGCAATCAATGGAATCGCTCTTGCGTGAAACCGGTCGAGAAGGGATGCCGATCGATGTTCGGCCCCAGATGCTTTATAACCCGGCCATGCGAGCACCGAATTTTTTTGTGCCGGGCGTGATTGGCGTCGTGTTGCAAATCGGGACGACGGTCGCTGCGGCCATGGCCCTCGTGCGTGAACGGGAACGCGGCACGCTCGAGCAATTACTGGTGAGCCCATTAAGCCGCGCGGGTCTGATGCTCGGCAAGCTCGTTCCATATTTGTGCATCGGCATGGCCATGGCGTTGGTTTTGTTCACGATCATGCGATTTGTGTTTTTCGTACCCATCGAAGGCAATGTTTTTGCGATGATGTTTTCAACGCTGGTGTATGTGTTCGCGTTGCTGAGCCTCGGTTTGCTCGTCGGGACGAAGGCTGAAAACCAAATGCAGGCGCTCCAAATGTCGATGGTGTTCCTGCTGCCGAGTGTTTTCTTTTCCGGTTTCATTTTTCCCAGGGAAACGATGCCGTGGATCTTTTACGCGCTCGGCGCGCTGTTTCCCACGACATATTTTATCGCGCTCATGCGCGCGATCATTTTACGCGGCGCAAATTTCTTCGAATACTGGCCCAATCTTCTAGTTCTCATTCTGATGTCGAACCTGCTGTTCATTCTCTGCGCGCTGCAATTCCGCAAAAAGATCGCGTGAGCGCGGTATGCATTGGCAGCGTGCGCTACCCGGAAGCCCCGCAAATGCGCTTTCGATTATGAGGTGTCTCTATAATTTCGTGGCAACGTGCTGCTAAAAATCTTCCTGAGCGCGCTGCGCATTACCATCGCCGTCGCCGCGATTTTGGCGTTACTCTGGTGGTTTGGAGTGAGAATGCCCGGGAAAAATATTTCGAAAGCGGCGCCGCTCTCGCCGGATGAAATTGCGTTACGCGAAGAGCTCCGTGCCGACGTGCAAAAACTCGCCGGTGAAATCGGCGAGCGCAATATGTGGCACTACCCGCAGCTCAATGCTGCTGCTGATTTCATCGAGGATTCTTTTGCGCGCGCTGGCTTTCACCCGCGACGAGACACTTATGAAATGCGCGGGCAAGCCTGCCACAATATCGAGGCGGAAATTCCTGGCGCTCGTCCTGAGATTCTTCTGATCGGCGCGCACTACGACTCCGTGTTTGGCTCGCCTGGCGCGAATGATAACGGCACCGGCGTTGCTGCAATGCTCGCGCTCGCCCGGCGGTTCGCCGGCACAAAGCCAAAGCACACGTTGCGCTTTGTTGCGTTCGTAAACGAGGAGCCGCCTTATTTTCTATCAGACGAAATGGGAAGCTTTATTTACGCCGGCAGATGCAAGACGCGCGGCGACAAAATTTCAGCGATGATCAGCTTGGAAACGATCGGCTATTTTTCCGATGCGCCGCACTCACAGACTTATCCGTCGCCAGGATTGGGCCTCTTTTATCCAAAGGTTGGCGACTTCATCGGATTCGTTAGCAACCTTCCTTCGCGGACACTCCTTCATCGCGTGATCGCGCTGTTTCGCGAACATGCAAAGATCCCGTCCGAAGGCGCGTCGCTTCCCGGCTTCATTCCCGGCGTCAGTTGGTCGGATCAATGGTCATTCTGGCGGCACGGGTATCCTGGCATCATGGTCACCGACACAGCGCCGTTTCGTTATCCGTATTACCATTCATCGAGTGATACGCCCGACAAGCTCGATTACGACCGGTTCACGCTCGTGGTCAGCGGCATGGAGAAGGTGATCGAAGATCTGGACAAACTGTAGCCGGAGTCGGTGACTCCGGAGCTCGATCGCTCGCACCGCGCGAGGCCTGAGATGTTCAGGTTAGCAGCTCTCGATAAGCGTTAAAGCGCCGCCGCCGCGCGCGCTAACGCATAACCAATAAGTCCGCTGGCGGGCAGGGTGAAGAGCCAGGCCCAAATAATTCGCTCGACCACGGTCCATTTCATTCCGCTGAAACGTTTTACCGCGCCGACGCCCATGATCGACGTCGTGATCACGTGTGTGGTTGAAAGCGGAATGCCATAATAACTGGCGGCTTGGATGATTACGGCTGCAGTTGTTTCCGCTGCAAAGCCGTGCACCGGCTGCAATTTCACCATGCGATGGCCGAGCGTGCGAATGATGCGCCAGCCGCCTGCGGCTGTCCCAATTGCCATGGTAAGGGCGCAAAGACCGATTACCCATTTCGGCAGCGCGAAAACTGGTGTTTTAAGAAAATGCAGCCAGTCTGGCAAATGATCGAAGCTGCCGGCTTTGGTTCCGGTAAATAATGCCAGCGTAATAATCCCCATCGTTTTCTGCG
>WNES01002038.1_pt1 | contig 22403 bp, 15 predicted proteins | sample 5399931 | NCBI WGS metagenome assembly WNES01 (sample SAMN13153332, study PRJNA577476) | soil metagenome | isolation source: 20 cm grassland meadow soil 2 days after 3rd rain plot 5 | place: USA:California | collected 2015-11-11
TGCCCACGCTCAACCAGGTGAACCGCCAGCAGATCGAGCTGCTGCGACGCTATCGCGCGACGGCGGCCGAGAAGCCCCCGGAGGACCAGCTCGCGGCGCTGCTCTTGTCCATCAACTGCATCGCGGCGGGGTTCGGGACTACCGGGTGAGGCGTTGCACGACGCCACGTCGCAACGACGCCCAGGCGGAGTCGCTCGTCAAACTATCCGTCGTGGCGTCGTAGGGTCGTGCGACTAGATTTCAGCCATGCACGACACCCTCTACTTCACCGAGCACCACTTCCAGGTGCGTGACATGGTGCGCGACTTCGCGCAGCAGGTCGTGAAGCCGAGCGCGCGCCGCTACGACGTCGAGAGCCTCTTCCCGTGGGACAACGTGCGGCGGATGGCCGACCTGGGCCTGTTCGGCATCCCGTGGCCGGAGGAGCTGGGAGGGTCCGGGATGGACTATCTCTCCTACATCCTGGTGATCCACGAGCTCGCGAAGGTCGATGCGAGCCACGCCATCACGGTGAGCGCTCACACCACGCTCGGCACGTCGCCCATCGTGGACTTCGGCACGCCGGAGCAGAAGCAACGCTACGTGCCGCTGCTTGCCACGGGAAAGGTGCTGGGCGGGTTCGGGCTGACCGAGCCCGGCGCCGGGTCGGATGCCGGCGGCACGAGCACGGTGGCGGAGGAGAAGGGCGACCACTATGTCCTCAATGGCTCGAAGATCTTCATTACGCATGCCGGAGTCGGGGAGATCTTCGTCGTGACGGCCCGCACCGATCCCGCTGCCAAGAAGACCCGCGGCATAACGGCGTTCATCGTGACCAAGGACACGACCGATCTCGAGGAAGCGAAACGGGTCGGCGTGGGCCACGACGCCTCGCTCCCCAAGTGCCGCGGCGTCGTGGCCGCGAAGAAGGAGGACAAGCTCGGCTGGCGCGCCTCGGACACGCGGGAGCTGGTCCTGCAGGACGCGATTGTCCCGAAAGAAAATGTGCTCGGGGCCGTGAACAACGGCTTCCGGCAGTTCCTCCATACGCTCGACGGCGGGCGCATCGGGTTGGGGGCGCTCGCCCTCGGCATCGCCGAGGGGGCGCTGGAGGAGTGCCTCCGCTACACCACGACCCGGAGGCAATTCGGCAAGCCGATCGCCAGCTTCCAGGGCGTCCACTTCGCCCTCGCCGACATGGCGACCGAAATCGAGGCGGCCAAGCACCTCGTGTATCATGCCGCGTGGCTCAAGCAGCACGGCCAGCCGTTCAAGAAGGAGGCGGCGATGGCGAAGCTGTACGCTTCCGAGCTCGCCACGCGCGCCACCACCAAGGCCGTCCAGCTGCACGGCGGCTACGGCTATACGACGGACTACCCCGTCGAGCGAATGATGCGGGACGCGAAAATCTGCGAGATTGGCGAAGGCACGAGCGAGATTCAGCGGATCGTGATTGCGAGGCAACTGCTTGGCGATTTGGTTGATTAGGCGGTGGAAGACGGTGGAGGGCGGTGGAAGGCGGTGGATGTAACTACGGGCGTGCCGGCTTCAGTTTCGAGACCGAGGCGTACAATTTCCATGTGAGAAAACGCGCGCGACTCTGCAGATCATTGAGCCTGCCCCAGGATTCTTCCGCGAGTATTCCAAGCTCCCTCGAAATCCGAAGAGTGTACCCGAGTTCCGTGAGGGACCCAAGAGAGATATCGAGGAAACGGCGAAACTCGGCGCACCCACGCTTTGCGGATCCCTCGACGATGTTCGCAGCCGCAGAGAACGCTGCACGCCGAGCCTGGTACGTGAGACCATAGAGCTCGTCCTTGGGGAACCCCCGCGTCGCGCGGTATACCTCCAGAGCGAGTGCGTGACATTCCCGCCAGGCCGCAAATCGCTCGTATGGTGCCATGACGGCGAATTCTGATCTCCCAAATCAACTCACCGTCAACTCGCTATGCAGGCACCGCCGTTCACCGCCTTTCACCGCCCTCCACCGCCAGATTTCTCACCAGAAACGCAAATCGATCCGCCTGCTCCTCGATCAGCTTGCTGGTCGGCTTGCCCGCCCCGTGCCCGGCCTTCGTCTCGATCTCGATCAACACGGGCTGCGGCCCGGCCTGGGCCGCCTGGAGCGTGGCCGTGAACTTGAATGAGTGCCCCGGCACGACGCGATCGTCGTGATCGGCGGTGGTGACGAGCGTGGCCGGGTAGCGCGTTCCCGCCCTGACGTTGTGCAGCGGCGAGTACTTGTAGAGGTAGGGGAACTGCGCCGCGCTGTCCGCTGACCCGTAGTCCGTCACCCACGCCCAGCCGATCGTGAACTTGTGAAACCGCAGCATGTCCATCACGCCCACCGCGGGAAGCGCCGCTCCGAACAGCTCGGGCCGCTGCGTCATCGCGGCGCCGACGAGCAAGCCCCCGTTCGACCCGCCCGCGATGGCGAGCTTGGCCGGGGACGTGTAGCCCTGGGCGATCAGATACTCCGCGGCGGCGATGAAGTCGTCGAACACGTTCTGCTTCTTGTCGTGCATCCCGGCCTGATGCCACTCCTCGCCGTACTCGCCGCCGCCCCGCAGGTTCGGGACGGCATACACGCCACCCAGCTCGAGCCACACGAGCATCGCCACGGAGAAGCTCGGCGTGAGGCTGATGTTGAACCCGCCGTAGCCGTACAAGTACGTCGGGTTCGAGCCGTCGAGCCGCAGCCCCTTCTTGTGGGTGACGAACATCGGCACCCGGGTGCCGTCCTTACTGGTGTAGAAAACCTGCTTCGTCTCGTAGCCGGACGGATCGAAGTCGATCGCCGGCGCCTTGAACACGCTCGTGACGCCGCTCTTGAAGGCGTAACGGAAGATGGTCGTGGGGTAGAGGAACGACGTGAAGGCGTAGAACATCTCGTCGTCCTTCCGCTCCCCGCTGATCGCGCCGATCGAGCCGAGCGTCGGGAGCGGGAGATCCTTCACGAATCGCCCGTCGCGCGCGAACAGGCGCAGCCGGGAGGACGCATCGTGCATGTAGTTGGCCACGAACGTGTCGTGGATGATCTGGACTCCATCGAGCACGTCCGGGGCCTGCGGGATGATCTCGCGCCAGCGGGCCCGCTCGGGGTGCCGGGTATCGATCGCAATGACGCGCTTGCGGGGGGCATCGAGGTCGGTGAGGAAGTAGAACACGGGCCCATCGTTCCCCACGAACGCGTAGCTCGCATCGAAGTCGTCCAGCAACCGCACCACCTCGCCCGTGACCTTCGGGCGCTTGGCCTCCTTCAAGTCGAGGTAATAAACCCGGTTCCGCCGGTCGGTACCGAGCCATACCTGCAGCACCGCATACCGGCCGTCGTCGGTCACCTCGGCGTTCATTCCCCAGTCGGGCTGGTCCGGTCGCTCGTAGACGAGCACGTCCTGCGCCTGATCCGTGCCCAAGCGGTGGTAATAGAGGCGCTGAAACCGGTTCACGTCGGTGAGCGCCTTGTCGACCGGCTCCGGGTACCGGCTGTAGAAGAAGCCGGCGCCATCGTTGGTCCACGACGCGCCCGAGAACTTGATCCACTTGAGGTGATCGGACCGGTCGCGCCCCTCCGCGACATCGCGCACGCGGAACTCCTCCCAATCGGAGCCGCTCGCCGACGTGCCGTAGGCCAGGAGCCGCCCGTCGTCCGAGACCGCCAGGGTCGAGAGCGCCACCGTACCGTCTTCGGACAAGAGGTTCGGGTCGAGCAGCGTCTCCGGGTCCGCCGTGAGCGACGCCTGTTTGTACAGGACGGACTGGTTCTGGAGACCATCGTTCTTGAAAAAGAAGTAGCGACGTGCCTTCCGGAATGGCGCGCCGTACTTCGGATAGTTCCAGACCTTCGTCAGCCGCTCGCGGATCGTGCCGCGCGCGGGGATCTCGGCGAGATAGGCGGCGGTGAGCCGGTTTTCCGCCTCGATCCAGGCGCGGCTTTCGGGCGAGTCCGGGTCCTCGAGCCAGCGGTACGGGTCGGGGACCCTGGTCCCGTGATAATCGTCGACGACATCGCTCTTGCGAGCGGCCGGATACTGGAGCGTCTGGGCCCCGATAGGCGCTGCGCTCGTGAACATGCCGGTCAGGAGGAAACCCCCCGCGAGGGAACGGAGCAGAGAAGTGGTCATTTGCCTGATAAATCTCGGGGCAGTTGACCTAAGTCGCAAGCCCACTTATATTTACAGCATGCATTGGATGCCAGGCCTGTCCGCGCTTCGCGGCATCATCCCCATGCCGCCGGCGGACGACCCGTCCAATCGGTTCAGCTCATCCTCAGCCGATCTGCTCGGAATGAGTTCCTGCTGGAACAATCGTAGGATCCCGACCGGCTGTTGGCCGACCGGGGTCGAGGGCACTTGCTTTGAAACGGGAAATTCTCATCAGCGGGACCGCGCGCGAGACTCGCGTCGCGATCCTGGAGGACGACCGCCTTGTTGAACTCCTGGTGGATCGTCCGGACGCCCGCCGCATGGTGGGCGATATCTACCTCGGCACGGTCGAGGCCGTGCTTCCGGGGATACAGGCCGCGTTCGTCAACATCGGGGCGGAAAAGAGCGCCTTTCTCCACGCCTCCGACCTGATCGAGGCGGAAGACGAAGACGAGCCGTCCGATCACGACGACGACAACGGCAGCGAGGGTGGAACCGGGGCGGGGAACGGCGGTACCCGCTCGGGCCGGCGTCGCCTGCCGAACGTCGCGGACGAGCTGAAGCGCGGCGAAACCCGCATCGTGCAGGTCATCAAGGAACCGATCGGCACCAAGGGTCCGCGCGTCACCGCGCAGATCTCCCTCGCCGGCCGGTTCCTCGTTTACATGCCGTTCGCCTCCAAAGTCGGCGTCTCCCGCAAGATCGAAAACAGGGAACAGCGCGCCAAGCTGCGCGAGATGGTGTCCAAGCTCGTCCCCAAGGAAGCGGGGGCGGGCGGCTGGATCATCCGGACGGTGGCCGAAGACCTCACGGAACAGAGCTGCAAGCGCGAAATCGACCACCTGTACGGCCTGTGGAAGAAGATCAAGCGCAAGTCGGGCTCGGTGCGGGCACCGGCGCTGCTGCAGCGGGAGACGTCGCTCGCGCGCGGCATCATCCGCGATCTGTTCTCGGACAAGGTCGACTCGCTCCTCGTCGAGTCGAAGGCGCTGCACACCGAGGTGGTGCAGTACCTGAAGCAGATCGACCCCGATTTGCTCGACCGGGTGAAGCTGTACCAGGCCGAGACCCCACTGTTCGACGAGTACGACATCGAGGCGGAGATCCGGAGTCTCTTCAAACCGCGGGTGGAGCTGCCGACGGGCGGCTACCTGATCATTCAACCGACCGAGGCGCTCGTCTCGATCGACGTGAACACGGGCCGCTACACCGGCAAGAAGGACCCCGAGAGCACGATCTTGAAGACCAACATCGAGGCCGCGCGCGAGGTGGCACGTCAGCTGCGGCTGCGCGACATCGGCGGCATCATCGTCGTGGATTTCATCGACATGGAATCCCGCGGCAACCGAGACAAGGTGCTCCAGGAGCTGCGCACCCATCTCGGACGCGATCGGGCGCGCACCAAGGCGTTCGCCGTATCCGAGCTGGGACTGATCGAGATGACGCGGCAGCGCGTCCGTCCGTCGTTATGGCACTCCATGACGGCGGAATGCCCGACCTGCCACGGCACGGGACGGGTGTTCCGTCCGGAGGTCGTGGTGCGACGCATGGAGCGCTCGCTCAAGCGGGCCGGAGCCGAGCACAAGGAGCGCCAGCTCGCCGTGCGGCTGCATCCCGATGTGGCCCTGTATCTCGTGGAGCAGGAGCCCAACTTCCTGCGACAGCTCGAGAAGCAAACGGGACTCGTGCTCGAAGTGCGCGACGACCCGATGATGCGGCTCGATGAGTTCCGGATGATGGCGAAGCCGGCGGGGCGCGACGTGACTGAACAGTATGCGGTTGCGTAACGGTGAGCGGTAACAGGTGAGCGGTGAGCCGGGGGGTCCGCTTACCGCTCACCGCTCACCCTTGACCGAACCGTAAGTCCCGATTAGCGTTCCGGCCCTATGCCCTACGCCATTTTCGCGACCGGGGGCGCGCAATTCCGCGCCGAGCCGGGCGTCACCATCAAGATCCCGCTGCTCGAAGCGGAGCCCGGGAGCAAGGTGACCTTCGACCACGTCCTGCTCGCCAGCGACGGCAAGCACGTGCACGCGGGGAAGCCGGTTGTGAAGGGCGCCAAGGTCACCGCCGAGGTCGTGCGCCACGGCAAAGGCGAGAAGATCAAGATCTACCGGTTCGCGCGTCGCACCGGATACCGGCGCCACGCCGGGCATCGGCAGCCGTTCACCGAAGTAAAGATCGCGGACGTCAAGCTCAAGGACTGAGTGACGCTAGCATGGCACACAAGAAGGGTGTCGGCTCCTCCCGCAACGGCCGCGATTCCGGGCCCAAGTACCTCGGCGTGAAGCGCTTCGCCGGGGAGTTCGTCACCGCGGGCACGATCATCGTCCGGCAGCGGGGCACGAAATTCCATCCCGGGACGAACGTGCGGCGCGCATCCGACGACTCGCTGTTCACCGTGGTGGACGGGCAGGTCAAGTTCGAGCACAAGAACAAGAAGCGCTTCCGGGTCAGCGTGTATCCGAAGGCGGTCGCATCGGCTAGTAGGTAGGCGGTAGCTTTTTGTACCGCTCGAACAGCTCCGTCTGCCGGCTCTTGAGCGGGATCTCCTTGCCCCGAATCAGCACGTGCTCCACGCCCGTCGTGAACTCGAACGGGTCGCCCGACCAGACGACGACATTGGCCACCTTCCCCGGCTCGAGCGAGCCGTAGCGATCCGCCACGCCGAAGATCTCCGCCGGCGACAGGGTGACGGCGCGGAGCGCCTGGTCCCACGTCATGCCGTAGGCCACGGCGTTCCCGGCCTGCTGGCGCAGGTTGCGCGACTGGTGCGTGTCGGTCTCGAGGAGCGCAACGGTCACACCCGCCTTGGCGAGGAGTGCGGCGTTCTCGTACCGAATGCCGAGGGAATCGTAGCCCGGGATGTTGTCCATCGGCTCGACCAGGACCGGGACGCCTGCCGCCGCGATCGCCCCCGCGATCTCCCACCCTTCGGCGGCGCCGGCAAGAATCAGCTTGAGCCGGAACTCCTTCGCGAGCCGCAACGCCGTCTCGATGTCGCTGCGCCGGTTGGCCAGCGCGATGAGGGACACCCGGCCGTGCAGCACGGGGAGCAGCGACTCGAGATCGCCGGCCGACGCGGCCAGCGGTCGCATTTGCGCCCGACCGAAATCGGTCTTGCGTCGTTCATACTCGAGCGCGTCGCGAAACACTTGACGCAGGCGCGCCGCGATTTCCGCGCGCGAGCCGCCGGCGTCATCCTTTCCGCTCTCGGACAGGTCGGCGACGATTCCCACCGGGGATTTCACCACCATCTGCTCGATGGTGACGCCGTCGAGGTCGATCAGGACCGCCTGACCGCTCACGAGGTTGCCGGAGGGCACCGCCAGCGCCGTGGTGATCCCTTCGATTCGGGTGACGGGGATCAGCGTGGAGGCGGGGTTGATCCCCTCCGCCACGTTGAAGGCGGCGGCGATGGTATCCCCCTGAACGCTGCCCTCCCGCGTCGCGGGCACGACGCTGATCTCCACCAGGCCGAGCTGACCGGCTCCGTCGATGAGCCCCGGCGTCACCCACTTTCCCTTGGCGTCGATGCGGGTCGCGCCCGAGGGAATCGCCACGTTGGTCCCCACCGCGACAATCCGGCCGTCGCGGATCAGCACGCTCGCGTCGGCGACCTTCGGACCGGAGACGGGATACACCGTTCCACCCGTGATGGCGATGGTCTGGGCAAGGAGCAGCGCGATCATCGGTCACTCCCGGGCGCCGGCATTTGGCCCAGTTCGAAGTCGGTGCGCGGCTGGTGCGCGGGATCGGCGCGGTCGTAGGTGAGCCAGCCGTCGTTGTAGACCTGCGCGGCCTTCGAATAGACCGAGAAGGGATCGCCGGACCACACGACCACGTCGGCCATCTTGCCCGGCTCGAGCGTGCCGACGATCGAGTCGAGCCCGAGCGCCCAGGCCGGGTTGACCGTGATCCAGCGGAGGGCCTGGTCGCGCGTGATCGGGATACCGGACCGCTGCCCGGCGTACATCGCCTTGGCGGCTTCCTGGTTGAGCCGCTGGATGCCGCTGGGATCGTCCGAATGGATGATCGGCCGGCCGCCCGCCTGCTGGTTCAGGGCGGCGTTTTGCTTGATCCCGTCCATGGCCTCTTCCTTGAACCCCCACCAATCCGCCCACACGGAGACCGAGGTCCCTTCCTTGGCGAGCAGGTCGGCGATCTTGTACGACTCCACCGCATGGTGGAACGAGCGGATCTTGAACCCGAACTCGTGCGCCAGATCGAGCATCTGCGCCATCTCGTCGGCGCGATAGCAGTGGTTCTGCACGTACATGTTGCCCCGCAGCACCTCGGCCAGCGATTCCGACCGCAGGTTCCGCTCGGGCGGATCGCCCTTGTGATCCTTGTTCCAGGCGTCCCACTTGCGTCGATACAACTCCGCCTGGATGAACGCGGCGCGGTAGCCCGCCATGTTGCCCATGCGGGTGGAGGGCCCGCCGCGCATGCGATACACCCGCTTGGGGTTCTCGCCGCAGGCCATCTTCAGGCCGGAGCGCGCGCCGGGAAACTTCATTTCCTGCACGGTGCGCGCCGGAATGAGCTTCAGAATCGCGCTGCGGCCGCCGATCAGGTTCGCCGAGCCCGGCAGCGCCTGGATGGTGGTGATCCCGCCGGCGATCGCGAGCGGGATCTGCGGGTCCTGGGGCCAGAACGAATGCTCCGCCCACACCTCGGCCGTCACCGGGTTCGTCGCCTCGTTGCCGTCCGACTCGGCATCGGTCCCCGGCGCGGCGTAGACGCCGAGGTGCGAGTGGTCGTCGATCAGCCCGGGCGTCACGTACTTGCCGGTCCCGTCCACGACCACGGCGTCGGCGGGGGCGTCGACCTTCGTGCCGACCGCGACGATCCGCCCATCCTTGAGCAGGATCGAGCCGTTGGGGATCTCCTGACCCGTCGCGGTCATGATCGTGGCGTTGCGGATCACGACCGGGGGGTTGGGATGGCGAACGTAGGTGGATGGATACTGTGGACGCGCGGTACTGGTGCTCTCGGCGGTGGCGGCCGATGGCGTCGCGGGCGCCGGTGCCGCGATCGTGTGGCGACCAGCGCTCGCACAGCCCACCAGCAATGCGGCGAGGGCAGCGATAAACGTCCGCATCATGATCCTCCTCTTACGGCTTGGCGTCTTGGCGTCTTGCAACTGTTCTTATTTGACGAGCTCGACGACGAACGGTTGTCCCACGAATTCCGTCTTGAGAAGCCGTCGGGGAGTATCCGTGCCCACGTACATCGTGAACGGCACCCGCGAGCCGGTCACGTCGATACGGAATCCCTGAAACGTGCCGGCCGGAACGGTCACGGACTCCGGAGCACTCACCTTGAACGTGAGCACCTTGATGGCGTTCTAAGGTCTTGCCGGGAGCGAGCGGCAGCGCCGGCACCACGAACGGGACGGCGTTCTCGTCCACCGTGCCGGGCGGCAGCGCCGTATCGATCTCGAAGCGCTTCACCGAGCCGTCCGGCTGCGGCGTCGCGCTGGCTCCCTTCACCCGGCCTCCGGCGTAGCTCAAGTGGGTCTCGGCTTGCTGGCCCTGCTGGGTCGTCACCTGATCGACCTGCCGCACCAGCCCGCTGGCGGGCTCGAGCACGAGCGTGGTCTGCTGCTGGAAGGTGCCGTTCGCCAGGTTCGACCGCTCGGTGTACAGGAGCGAATCCGGCGGAGGCCGCCGAATCTCTGAAACCGTGAACCCCACCGGATTCCCCTGAATCACGACGCGCGAGCTGTCGGTGTGGGCCGCGAGCTGCGTGGCGTCGAGCGCCACGGGCCCCGTCGGCGGAGCGAGGTCGGCGGGCGTGAGCGGCTTGCCGTCCACATCCACCATCCGCAAGGGGGCGATCGCCTGCAGCCGGTCGTACAGCTTGGCGGCGTCGCCCACGACGACGATCGTGAGCGCGCCGCGCCGGTACAGCCGCGCCGCGGCCGCCCGCGCCTGCAGGGCGGTCACGGCGGCGAGCCGGTCGCGGTACAGCCGCAAGTAATCGTCGCCGAGGCCGAGCAGCTTCACGGTCGCAACCTGGCTGGCGATCTGGCTCGGCGTCTCGATGGTGAGCGGGAAGGAGCCGACGAGGAAGCCCCTGGTGGCGGCGAGCTCCGAGTCGGGAATCACTTCCGTCCTGATCCGATCGATTTGATGGAGCAGCTCGCGCAGCGCACTATCCGCCACCTCGGTGCGGACCTCCGCGGTGGCCTGCCAGTAGCCGAGCCCGCGGTAGCGGTGGAGGGACGCGTACGCGCCGTACGTCCAGCTCTTCTGCTCGCGCAGGATGAGGAAGAGCCGCGAGTCCGCCCCGCCGCCGAGCACCTGCGTGGCGACGCGGCCCGGATAATACCCCGGGTCGGTCGGCAGGATGGTCGTGTTGCCCAGGGCGATGTTCGCCTGCGCCGAGCCCGGCCGATGCACGAGCAGGATGTCCGTCGCGACCCGCGTGGCAGGGGCGGGCAGGGGCGGGCTTGACGCCGGCGCGCCGCGCCAGCCCTCAAACGCCTTCGCCACGAGCTCCTGCACCCGCGCGTCCGTCACGTCCCCCGCGACCACGAGCAGCGCGCCGGCCGGCCGCAGCCGTTGCCGGGCGAACTGCGCCACGTCGTCGCGGGTGACGGCCCGATAGCTCTCGCGCGTCGCGCTTCGCCCGTACGGGTTGCGGCCGTAGATCTCCCGCCCGAAGAACCGTTGCGCCACGGCGCTCGGTTGGGACAGTTGCAAGGCCAGCGCGGATAGCGCTCGCGTGCGCGCCAGCTCGAGCTCACTCTCCGGGAACGTCGCATGCAGCGTCACGTCTCCCAGCAGATCGAATACGAGCTCTGCCTGGTCGCTCAGCGCATCGGCCGAGATGGTGAGGAAATCGTCTCCCGAGGATGCCGACAGGGTGCCCCCCACGCCTTCGATCGTGGCGGCGATCTGCTCCGCACTGCGACTGTCCGTGCCCTTGGAGAGCAGCTCTGCGGCGAGGTCCGACAACCCCTCCTTGCCCGCGGGGTCGTAGATGCCCCCGGCGCGGAACGACAGCGTTGCCGACACGACCGGTTGCTCGTGATGCTCGATCACCACGAGCTGCAGGCCGTTGGCGAGCGTTGCCTCCTTGAACGGCGGAAAGCGCACGGGGGTGAGGGGCGTCGGCTTGGGGGGCGTCGTGGGGAAGGTCTGGGCGGACATGCGGACCGTCGGACGGGCGGACAGGAGAAGCCCGGCCACAACGGCGACCACTGTCCGCCCGTCTCTCAGTCGGGCCGTCCACCGTCTCATTGCGCCCCCCCGGCCGCCGCGGGCTTCACCACGATCACGACCGCGTTGGCCGGATCCAGATACTTCGCCGCGACCCGGCGGACGTCCGCCGCGGTGACGGCCAGGACGCGCTCCAAATCACTGTTGATCTCGGCCAACGACGGATGGAACATGTCGTAGTGATGCAGCTCTTCCGCCTTTCCGAGCGTGGTCTCACGCGAGTGCACGAAGCCCGCGCGGAAGGTGTTCTTCGCCTTGGTCAGCTCCTCGTCCGTGACGCCCGTGGCGCGAATGCTGTCCAGCTGGGCGGTGACGAGGGTGTCGAGCTTGAGCGGGTCCACGCCCTGGTTGGCGATCGCGAGGACGAGCAGCACGCCGGGCCCACGCCGGGAATCGAAGGGGTTCACGATTACCTGAGTGCCGAGGGCCGCTTTCTCCCGCCGCACCACTGCCACGTTCAGACGCGAGCTCTCCCCCTGGCCGAGGATGACGTTCAGCAGCTCGAGGGCACGCGTGTCCGGGTCCGCATGCGGCGGCGCGCGATAGATCCGCAGCACCGCCGGCAAGTTGGCGTGCACGTCGGTCACCTCACGCCGTTGGACGCCCGGGGCAAGGCGGGCGGTGCAGCGCACGGGGGGGGGCTCGGCGTGGCGCGGGATCTCGCTGAAATACTGATTCACGTAGCGCCGCAGCTCCAGCGGCCGGAAGTCGCCCACCACGACGAGCGTGGCGTTGTTGGGGGCGTAATAGGTGTCGAAGAAGGCCCGGACGTCGGAGAGCTGTGCCGCGTTGAGGTCGTCCATCGATCCGATGACCGTGTGCGCGTAGGCGAAGCACGCCGCGCTGTCGAACGGCCAGGTCATGCCGTCGATGAACGCGGGCGAGTACGGCTGGTTGTCGACCCGCAGCCGGCGCTCTTCCTTTACGGTCTCGCGCTGGTTGTGGAAGTTCTCGTCCGTGATGGCGAGAGACCGCATCCGATCGGCCTCAAGCCAGAGCGCCAGGTTCAGGCGATTCGAGGGCACCGTTTCATAGTAGTTCGTGCGGTCTTCCGCCGTGCTGCCGTTTTCCGATCCGCCGGCCCGCGAGATCAGCTGGAACTGCTCGCCCTTCTTCACGTGGGCCGAGCCCTCGAACATCATGTGCTCGAACAGGTGCGCGAAGCCCGAGCGGCCCGGCCGCTCGTTACGCGAGCCGGTGTTGTACCACACGTCCACCGACACGATGGGCGTCGAGTGATCTTCCGAGTAAAGGACGCGCAGGCCGTTGGGAAGCGTGAACGCTTCGTACGGGATCTGGCCGGACTGCCCGAGCAGCGGGGGAGCGAGCGCCGCGCGGAGGAGCAGCAGTCCTGCGACCACGGACGGGACGCGCATACGACCGCTCACTCAGGAGTCGGAACCACCGGTCCCGACCGCACCAGCTCGAACAAGAAGCCCCCGTCCAGGGTCTCGCCCTTCACCACGCGTCGGGGCCCGGTGCGGGTCGCGTAGATCCGGAAGCCGCCGCTCACGAGCGGCAGCACGTCGAACCGGCCGGCGGGGACCTCGATCGTGGCGGGCGACCCGGCGACGAAGCTCAGGGTCACGAGCGAGTCGTCGAATTCCTTGTACGCGGGGACGGCGAGCGAATCCCCCGGCGCGGCGTTCGATACGGCGCCCGCGAGGAACACGTAGTCCGAGAACACCGTGCCCGGCGCGAACGGGCGGCTCACCGGAACGATTTTCACGCCACCGCTCTTGGTCCCCACCCGCCGGCGCCCCGAGATCTCGCCCCGCTTCACTTCCAAATCGTGCTCCACCATCACGGTGTCGCTCCGCGGCGAGAACAAATCGATGTGGTGAAACGTCGAGATCGGCTGGCCCGTCAGCCGGTTCACCACGACGCGCAACCGCTCTTCCTCGATCGGCCGGAACTCCGACGTCGCCGTGTACACGAGCTCTTGGGTCATCTCGAGCGGGCGGATCTCGTACTGCCACACCGCCCACCCCCGCTCCTCTCCGCGCAGGCGAAACACGAACGAATCACGCGTCGCGGGGACTTGGGCGAGATCGAACTGAAGCGACTTGGGGCTGGCACCCGAGGTCTGGGCGGTCGCGGCCGGCGTGAATGGGCTAGCGAGGAGCAGGAAACAGAGCCAGCGCATTGGTCTCGAGAATCGCCTTCTTGTGTGCGTCGCTGAGCGGCAGCGCCAGGAACTGGTCGATGTTGATCCGCATGTCCTTCACCCCGGGGCTCGGCCAGTCCGTGCCCCACAGGACCCGATCCGCGAGCTCCGAGAGACGCGGAAAGTACTCCAACAAGCGGGCGGGCGGTATCCCGGAGACGTCGAGCCACATCCCCCGGTGGCGTCGCAGAACGAAAAACGCCTCCTCCATGTAGAGCGGCCGGCCGCCGTGCGCCATTACGATGCGGAGATCGGGAAAATCGATCGCGACGTCGTCGAGCTCCATCGGGTTGCCGTACTTGGAGCGCGCCCCGGGGAAAATACTGGTGCCGGTGTGGATCATCACCGGCAGCCCCCGCTCCTCGCACCGCCGGTAGATCGTCCCCAGGGCGGTGAGACCGTCGGTGTAGGCGTTCGCCGGCATGCCCTGGTGCGGCGGATGAATCTTGACGAGCCGGATCCCGAGGTCGGCAAGGCGGTCCACGTCGCCCGCCGCGTCCTTCGTGAAGCGGGGGTGCACGCCCCCGTACGGCAGCAAGCGCTCTCGGTCGGCCTGCGCGTACTTCGCGGCGAAGGCGTTGGTCGCATCGGTGAATCCCATCACGTCGGGTGAGGGATAGTTCACCAGGCCCGCCCGCCACACCCCCGCGCGGTCCATCACCTCGAGCAGCGCGCGCGGGTCGTCCATGATCTGGATCATGCGGTCGCGCTCCACTTCCTTGCCGCGCCACATGACCTCGAGCACTGGCGGCTTGAGCTCGCGCCACGGCTGAATATGGATGTGCAGAGGCCAACCTAGTCGCGACCGGGCGCGAGGCCGCGATGAATGGCGCGGAGCAGAGTGCCATCGTCCCCGCCCAGCTCCCAGAACATGATCCCGCCCAGCGCCCGGTCGCGCGCGAATCTCGCCTTCAACTCCACCGACTGGGAATCATCGTAGCTGATCCAGATCCGCCGCTCCGCGTTGTAGAGCCAGGGCACCTGCGCCGCGCGCTGCCAGTACCGTCGGAAGCCGTGGCGCTCGGGCTCTCGGCTCGCCAGCACACGATAGTCGATCCCACCGCTGCCCCAGTCCGGTGCGCCCGTGTAGTCGGCCTTCTGAAACAGGCCGTCACGCTCCGCCGCGACACTCCCGTATCCCCGCCCGTAGAACGGCACACCCACCGCGAGCTGGCGCGGAGGCACGCGCGCGTCGAGAAAGAGTCGCAACGACGCCTCGATGTTCAGCTCAGGCGTGGGGTCGCCCGGCGCGGCGTGCAGCGGCGCGTTGAAGTGGGCGATGGTGTCTACGGAATGGTAGTCGTAAGTCATCACGTTGATCCAGTCGAGATAGCGCGGCAGCTCTGCCAGCTCGAGGTTCGCGACCTCCCATGGTCGCGCTGACGCGGCGATTGTGAGGTCGTAGTGCCGACGTTCCCCGGCGCCTGCCGAGTCCAGCTGCCGGCGGAATTCCGCCAGCAGCAGCGTGAAGTTGCCCCGGTCCTCGATCCGGTACCCGTTCTCGGGCAGTCCGCCCGCGACGGGAAACTCCCAATCGACGTCGACGCCGTCGAACACCGCCGGAAAGCCACGGATGAAGAGCTCGATCGTGGACGTGACCAGGGCGCGGCGCGCCTCCGGGGTCGCCGCCGCGTCCGAGAAGTACTTCGACCCGCCCCAACCGCCGAGGGAGATCAGGACGCGCAGGTGCGGGAAGCGCTGCTTCAACTGGCTCAACTCGCGAAAGTTCGCCACATCCAGAGTCGAATCGCCGAACGCGGCCCGCCCGTCCGCGGCGAGGTGCCCGAAGGCGTACAAGACGTGGGTCAGCCGATCGGCGGGAATGTCTGCGATCCGCACGCCCTTCGCCCGTACGCCCCAGGAGGCGAGGTAGGCAATGACCTTGGGAGAGGGCTGCGGGGCGGGCGCCGGCGCGGGTGCGGCACACCCGAGGAGCAATGCCAGGAGACCGAGACGGGCCCGGCTAGACCACGCCAGACCCGTCACGCCTGCCTCGGACACACGCCCGTCAGAAATTGGGATTCGTATTGACTTCGCTCTGCGCCACCGGCCAGCACTCGCGCGTCCCGTAACGCCATTGTGGCGCAGTCGCGGGCGGGTTGCCATCGCGGTCCACGCCGTACCCACCGATCACGCCCGTCGGCCACAGATCGATGCCGTGGTATTTCTTGTAACGGATGATATCAGGCAACCGATAGCCCGCGAAGTAGAAATCCATCTTCCGCTGCTCGCGCAGTTCGCCTGCGAGGTCCGAGCCCGTGTAGGGCGACGGGGCGCCCGCGCCGACCGCCCGCCGCGCGTCGATGAAGTTCAGGACCTGCGCGCTGGTCCAGCCACCGGTCGCGCCGTACAGGCTCGCCTCGGCGATGATGTACTGCGCTTCGAGACCGGACGCGAACCGGACGTCCGCGCCGCCGGCGATGGTGTCGCGGTTGCCGGGCGTCCACCCCTCGAAGGACGAGGGCGTGTAAGGGAAGTAGGCGCGGCGCGCCTCCGGATGGGGGCTGAACATCCCTTCCGTGCTGTCCGTCAGGAAGGGAACCCGGAGATCTCGCTTGGTCCGCCATTCGGCCGGGTCCAGGGCGCTCGTAAACTCGAGCGCCGTGCTGCGATGAAACAGGTTGTACTTGTTCACCCAGTCGCCGAAGTTGTCGCTATCGACGAATTTGACCCACGCGGTGAACGTCGCATCTACCTTCAGGGCGTACTCGACTGCGTGGTTCAGGTCGTTCTTGTTGAGGTAGGAGCGGGCGATGCCGACGTTCGCCAGGCTGGTGAGGTACGCGTCGCCGCCGGCGCGCTGCACCGCTTCCTGGAAGATCGCGATGGCCGAGTCGTACGCCTGAGGGGGGTCGAGCGGCGGTCCGCCGTTGAACACCACCTGGCACAGGTAGTCGGCCAGCATCACGGTGCTGAAGCCGGCGTAGACGAGCGCGTGCGCGATCGCCGAATCCGGAGCCTGCATCGCCTCCAACTGCTGCACGCTTCGGACTCCTGTGACACGGGCCTGTTGCATCCAGTCGTACCCAAATCCGCAATTGTCGTGCGGGCACCCCTCGGCCGGGAGCGTGCGCTCATCGTAGGTGTTCCACGGCGTCCAAGGGTGTGAGAAGATCATCTCGTCGGAGGCCGCGGCACCGCTGTGCGCCACCCAGTTGAATGCGACGTGGTAGGAACCTTCCGCAGCCGCCACGACCGCACCGATGAGTTTTTGCTGCTTGATTTGCCCCTCGGTAATGAGGCCGCGCGTCTCGACGTCCAGCAGATTGCCGCAGGCAGCGAGGCCAACGAGGCAGCTGACCACGGCCACCGCCAGTGGCAAGGGGAGAGCTCTTGGCATCCAGTTCATGGCCGTTCCCATCCTTTCGGCGCGCCGGACCCGCATCAGAAGCTCACATCCAGGGAAATGGTGAAGCGACGCAACATCGGCGGCGTCCAGTAATCCGTGCGCACCCATCCGAACGCCTGCCCATCTCCGCCGGTTTGATTGACGCCGTTGAACGTGACTTCAGGGTCGAGGCCCCCGTACCACGGCTTCCACAGGAAGCCGAGATTGTGCGCCGCGAGGGTGACCGCCACGCGGTCGGCCCGGAAGCGCGACGTCCATTCGGGGGGGAGCGTATAGGTCAGCGACACGTCCCGCACTTTGATGAAATCGGCGCGCTGCGTGTACAAGGCGTCGTTCGTTCCGAGGGGGGCCTGGAGCTCGGCTTTCCGCGTCGCGGACACATTGGGATCGTTCACCTCCGCGCAGACGCCAGCGAGGCAGCGGCGCCAGTCAGTCTGGTTGAGGAGGTAGTAGCCGCCCTTGTAGTCGAGCAGCGTGAATAGCCGCAACCTCCCGAGGATCGTGATGGTGTTGCTCAGCGACCCCTCGCGGGTCGGGATCGAAGGGCCGAGGAAGCGTGCCGGCCCGGCGGTGTAGCCGCCGCTGCCGTCCGGCACGGGGTCGTGCACCCAGTATCCCGCCAGGGGATACCCCTCCGCTGTCCGCTGATTCTCAGTCGTCAAGCCGTACGAGATGTAAGGTGCAGGGTAGCCGAAATGGACGAGTCGGTTGCGGTTGCCCGAGACGCTGAGGCGGGCATCCCAGCTGACCCAGCGGGCGCGCACGGGTGTCACCAACAGACTCACTTCGAGTCCGGTGTTCGTGATCTTCCCTACGTTTTGGATCTGGGTGATGCCGGTGCCTCCGACCACGGACGGAATCAGCGGCACGCGCATCAGCGCATCGTTGGTCGACTTGTGGTAGTAGGTCACCTCTAGACCCAGCCGATTGCCCAGGAGCGCGGCATCGAATCCGGCCTCCACCTCGCTTCCCCGCTCGGGCTTCACGTTGGGGTTTCCCACGGTCTGCAGCTGCAGCGCCGACACGACCTGACCAGTGGTGTTGTCGACCGTTGTCACTAACCCGTACGTCGTGTCCTTCGCGAATGGGTCTGGGGCGTTGCCCGCCTGCCCCCAGGCCAGCCGCAGCTTGAGATTGTCGAGCCAACGGAAGCGCTGCATGAAGGCCTCGTCGGAAATCACGTACGACGCCGAAACCTTCGGGTAGAACAGACGTTCGATGTCCGAGCCGAACACGGAGCTGTTATCTTCGCGGACCGCGCCCGTCACGTACAAGCGGTCGCGCCACGCGATCTGCTCTTGCGCGAAGAACCCGAGCGATTTGACCTGGTAGAATTCGTCCCACGAATTCCGCGTCGTGGCCGAGCCGACGTTAGTGGCCGCCGTCGTCACGAACCCGGTACCTTGCGCGATCGCGTTTTCGTAGCGCTTGTTGGTGTACTGCATTCCGAAGCTGAACGCCGACTGCAGGCCGCCGAAGGGCAGCCGGTGGTCGATGGTTCCGGCGTAGTCGAGCGAGTAAACGTTGTTGCGCGGCGTGCCCACCGTTCTCTGCCCGAGCGACACCGGATCGAATAGCCCCTGCGGGGGGACGTAGCGATTCGCCTCCAGGGAGCCGATGTCGCCGCCCACGGTCAGCCGGTGGCGTAACCACCGCAGCGGCCGGTAGCTCAGTGTGGCTCCCAGCGTGACCCGATCGCCCTCCAGTGTGTTGACGTACTGCTCATACAGCGTCGGATCGCCGTAGGGGTGGCTCGAAGGCTGTCCCGGTTGCGGCGCACGGCCCGGTTGGTAGGTCCACGCTGCCTCAAGGACGGTCGGGCCGTTGTCGGTCATCGGGAAAGCCGTCTTGGTCCGCGTGTACCCGAGGTTCACGGTGAAGTCGATTTTGTCCGACGGATTCAGCGAGAGATTGGCGCGCGTGCTCGTGCGCCCGTCCCGACTGTTGGAAAAGATGCCGTGCTCGAGGTCGTTATCGAGCGCCCCGTAAAACGAATACCCGCGCCCGCCGCCCCGGAGCGATAGAGAGGCGTTTTGGAAATCGCCGGTGTGAAGCACGTCGTCCAAATACCGCGCCGAGAGCATGCTTCCCGCGGTCACGCCACTGCATCCGGGCCAGGTTGCGGGGTCCGCGAGTCGTACCGCGTCGCACGTCGTCAAGCTCGTTCGGCGATCCAGGCCCCACGATGTCCCCCCGAGCTGCACCTTCGCATTCCACTGCATCTTCTGGTCACCGGCGCGCCCCCGCTTGGTGATGATCTGAATGACGCCGTTGGCCGCGTCCGCACCGTACAGCGTCGACGCGGCCGGGCCCTTGATCACCTCGAGCGATTCGATGTCATCGGGGTTGATCGCATCCAGCGCCGACGCCGTCTGGCCGCCCCCCGCCGTGATGCCCTGAGCCGGCTGCTGGTAGCTGTTTCGAAACGAGCCGCCAAAGGTCGAGTTGATACGCACGCCGTCTACGTAAATCACGGGCTCGTCGGAAGCGCCGTTCAGCGATGTGACGCCGCGGACGCGGATCGTGCTGGCCGCGCCGGGTGTGCCGCTGCCCTGCAGCACTGTCACGCCCGGCGCCTTGGCCTGCAACAGCTCGGCCACATTGTAGTTCACCACCTTATCCATTACGTCGGCGGCGTTGATCGTGGTGATCGCGTTGCCGAGCGTCCGTTTGGACACCGGACCTGCCGTGCCGGTCACGACTTCCTCGTCGAGCGTGATCGGGCGGAACGAGAGCGCAAAATCCACTTGCACCGTGTCGCCATCCGTCACGGAAACGGTTCGTTCGACCGACGCGAATCCGATACTGCGGACCCGCACGGTGTGTGGACCGGCGGGGACACTTGTCATCACGTAGCGGCCGCCGGCGTCCGTAACTGCGGCGAGCGGCGTGCCTGGGACCGTCACTTGCACGGGGCTCAAGGGGCGCTGGGATCCGACCTCGACGACTTTCCCGCGAATCGCCCCCGTCCCTTGTGCGCGGTAGGGGGCGGCGTACACCTCGGAGAGCGGGATCTCCAACCGGCCCGGGTCGACGGCGGGCCACTGCGTTGCCGCGAGCTGCATCCCGACGGGCGCCGACGCCAGCCGGGGGAAGATGACCACCTGACCGTGCATCTCCTTGAAGTCGAGATTGGTCCCCTTAAGCATGCGATCCAGCGCATCAGCGACGGTCGCCGCCTGGCACGGGCAATCCACCCGGTGACTCCGATCCGGAAGGAGGCTCGCGCTGAACGCGATCGGGACCCGCGCCTGATCGGACAAGAGCGCCAACGCGTCCGGGAGCGGGACGCCGTGCACGACAATCTCCGCTCGCTGCGAGAGGAGCCCGCCGTCCGTCCGGGCCCCTGAAGCGAGCCGGAGCGCCTGTGCGTACTCCACGGTTTGCGCCGCCACCCGGCCCATGCAGGCCAGGGCGAACAACGACACGAGAGTGAGTTGTCGGTTCCTCATCGACCACCTCCGTGAGCTTCCGGCAGGATGCGAACCACACCGGACTCGATGCTGCAACGCGCCGCCACAGCCAGACACACCACATCGACGACTTCGGCCAAGCTCTTGTCCCGGAACCACGCCGTGATGACGCGATGAGCCAGGTCGTCATCCTGGATGTCGACCCGCGCGCCGTAGACGCGTTCGATCTCCCGAGCCGCGTCGTGCAGCGGTGTGGACTGGAAAGCGAGGAAGTTACCGGTCCATTCCACGAAGGAATCGACGTCCGGCACCTTGACCACGGGCACGGCCGCGCCGTTCAGGACGCGGCCCATCTCTCCGGCCCGGAGCTGGGTGCGTTGCCGTGCCGTGGAGAGCGCGACGTGGCCCTCGACCACCACCACGCGCAGGTCGCGGCCGCGCGCTTCCAGGTCCAAGCGGGTGCCGAGCACCGCGACCTCACCCGCCGCGGTCCGGATCACGAACGGCGTGCCATCATGGGCCACCGCAAAGAAGGCCCGACCTTCCAGAGCCACTTCACGCCGGCTCCGACCCGCGAGCACCTGCAGCCGACTGGACGACGCGAGCCGAATCACCGTTCCGTCCTCCAGCTCGAACGTGGCCGCCTCGGTTTTCGCCGTCGCGATCTCCCGAATGCCCAGGACCGACCCTGCACTGGGCCGGCCCCGAACCTGAGAGTAGAAGGAGGTCCCCACCACGAGCACGATCGCAGCCGCGGCTGCCGTGACCCACGCCATTCCGACCTTCGAGAATCGGCGGCGCAGCGGGATCACCCGCGGCCCAAGCCTACCCGGCGCGATCAGCTCGGCAGCCGAAGGCCTCGGCGGGACCTCGATGAGCTCGGGAACGCGCGCCGCCCATTCGACGAGGCGGGCGAGCTGTCGGTACTCGATCTCGTTTTCGGGCGCCGTGCGTCGCCACTCGCGCACCGTCGCTTCCTCCTCCGGTAATGCCTCGCCCTTGAGCGAGCGGGCGAGCAGCGGGTCGATTGCGCGTGCGGGGGTCATGCTCGTAATACGGGCGAGGCGGGAAATCATACCACCCGGCCGGGAAGCCACCCGGCGCGGGGAGGGCCGGCGTCGAGATCCTACGACACGTCAGTCGGGTCGGCAATCAGCTGCTTCAGCTCGCACCGGAGCTGCGCCAGCGCGGCGGCCACTTGGTTCGCCACCGTTTGCGGGGCGATGCCCATCACTTCCGCCGCCTCACGGTAGGAAAGCTCCTGGACGTGGACGAGCGTGAAGGCTTCGCGGCGCCGCCCGGGCAACCCGGCGATCGCTCGGTCCAGCGCCGCCAGTGTGTCGTGATCGGGGACCGGCCGCACCAGCGCGTCCGCCGCCGTGGCCTCCAACACCTGGTAGTGCTCCCGCTCCGCCCAGCGCGCCCGGACGTCCTCCCGGCGCAGCTCGTCGATGGCGCGGCGCCGCGCGACCTGGTAGAGGTAAGCCACCACCGACCGGCTCGGGTCGATCTTGTGGCGGCGCTCCCACAGCCGCACGAAAGCTTCCTGGGCGATGTCCTTCGCCAGCTCCACGTCACCGACGCGACCGGCGACGTAGGACACGAGCGGCGCCCAGCGGTGGGCGAGGAGGCGGTCAAGCGCGCGCTCGTCGCCGCGCCGGATCGCTTCAGCAAGCTCCGCATCCCGGGCGCTCGGGGCGTCCGGCAGCCGACGACGAACAGGTTGTGGCCGCACGATGACGGGGGACGTACCCATCGCACAACGGCTTGGCGGTGACCGGAGAGAAGGTAACCCCCGGTCGGCGGAGGGCAAGCACGCGCTACCCCCAGCTGTAAAGCCCCTTCCCAGCCGGCTGGACGCGAACGCCGGCGAATCCTGCACCACGACCGGCTCCTTGCCGAGGGCCCGCGCGGGCGTCACCACCTCGACGAGCTTCATCCGCTCTCGGTCGGCCTGCGCGTACTTCGCGGCGAAGGCGTTGGCGCGGTCCATCACCTCGAGCAGCGCGCGCGGGTCGTCCATGATCTGGATCATGCGGTCGCGCTCCACTTCCTTGCCGCGCCACATGACCTCGAGCACTGGCGGCTTGAGCTCGCGCCACGGCTGAATATGGATGTGCA
>WNES01000430.1_pt1 | contig 21943 bp, 29 predicted proteins | sample 5399931 | NCBI WGS metagenome assembly WNES01 (sample SAMN13153332, study PRJNA577476) | soil metagenome | isolation source: 20 cm grassland meadow soil 2 days after 3rd rain plot 5 | place: USA:California | collected 2015-11-11
AGTGGGCATTAGCTATAGCGATCAGTATCCGGAGCGCGGATTGTTCCAGCGACTGATGGATCGTTTGCGCAACATCGCTTCGAGTCAGGGGAAATTTCAGCCGGTGCTGGCCAGCGCTTTACGCTTGTAAGTTGTGCATAGCTTTCTATGCACAGGCGAGTGAAAGGAATCAACGAGATACAAACGACAGGGAGCGACTTAGAGAAAAAAACAAATCAAACGACGCTGAACACACTGGAGAGAAAACATTGATGAGGTCGGAATTCCGGCTTGCACCTCAGATCAGGCGAGATCTATGCATAATTTAGGTGACACACGTCCGCTACGACGTCCAAGGGCGCTTTCTTCTGCCCCGAAGGGCAGTCAGTTTCGTTCGATCGATGCATTTTCAAAGATGCGAATATCTCACCAATCGCATGGGGTGGTTCAGGCTATCGAGGCAGCACTTGCCTCTCAACGGACGTATAGTGGCGTAATCGGACATGTGGTTTTGGGGCGACGAGTAGCAATTGTGGTTACTGCGAATGAGGGATCGTTCCAAGCGTCTTGAGAGCATACCCCATTGTCTGGAATAGAGTTCTTGCGCGACAATTGTTTTCTGTCGTGGGTGTGAAAGCGGTGGCGTGGATGCGAAGCGGTGTCAGTCTTACATTGATAGTGCTATCAGCTTGTGGAGCACGCCCCCAACAAAACCCTGATATCCAGGTGCAGTTGTCGCTCGCAAACGGTAAGGATTCGTACCGTGGCGGGGAACCGATCACCCTTGAGCTTACGTTTACAGCAAGAGTGCCTGGTTATCGGATCAACGAAATCACCACGCAACCTGCCTCACCGGTCGATCAGGTTGTGCTATCTCCAGCGAACGGCGTTTATCCCTGGCTGGATGACTACTCCCGCGAACGCCGCTACTTCCCGGATTACGAAACGTCAAATGAATTGCAGCCAGACCGGCCGGTTACCATCGAGCTGCCCCTCAACGCCTTGTATCGCTTCGACGAGCTTGGGCGTTACACCGTGCATGTGGTCACCTCTCGGATTTCGATTGGCGATTTCCTGCATCCGAAGCCTGCTGGTCCGCTTACCAGCAATGACGTGAGTTTTGATACCGTCCCGATGGATGACACGGATGAAGCCACTAACGCTAAACATATTGAGTCACTGATTCGTTCAGCGCCCGATCTTCGCGCGGCACAGCACCACGCCAGCCAGCTTCAATGGTTGACGGGAGACCCGTCCACCCACGTGAAACTCTCGCTGTATCTTCACCCGAAAGAGTTCTATCCCTTCGGGGTGGACGTCTCGTACGGACTTTGGGTGGCACGCAATCGGGCACTGATCGTTTCCACACTCGAACAGGCCATGAGCGATCCACAACAGCCGATTGAGCCCGGCGCGGTGCTCCACATGGCGGTGGCTCTGAAGTCTCGTCTGGAATCGCCTTACAATCCTGGTTCGACCAACCCACTACCCCAGATCGAGCAAATCGAGGACGACTACGTGCGCCGCATCGCTGCAACTCTTCCGTTGCGACAAGGTGCCAACCTAACAAGCACTGCTATTACGCTACTGACCTCCTTGCCCCAGCGCGGCAAGACCAGTACGCCGGAATTCCAAGCCGCACGCGAGGCAATCATCACTCATATTGCTGATGTGGACGAATACCAAATCGACTGGGTCCTGAACGCGTACGGCAAGTACCTCGACGATGCCCGCATGATTCCAGCGCTTGAAAACATGTTGGGCAGAGTCAAGTTCAACACCACTCGTGCGGCGATACAAAAGCAGCTCGCTACGCTCCGGGAGAAGAACTAGGATTATTTAAAAACCCTACCTGCGATTCGGGAGTCAGCGTTCGATTGTGGTCCTCTGAGGAGGGCTATATGACTGCCAGCGACGGAGGCCGGCCTAACTCCCGTGTAGTCGTTACCGGTAACTGTCGCTTGGCGGCAACCAATGGAAGACCTATCATGAAGGCCAAATGGGATTCGCGTTTTCTATCGGTCACGGAGCCGTTGGAGGGTCGCGCTTACGCAAGACTCTGCTCAGGCATTTCGGCGTGTCTCCCGGCGAAATCGCAACGGCAGGGCGCCAGTTTCCGATAACAGCCAGGGTCGATATCCAATCGGCGCTTGAGGATCTATTCAAACCGCGTACCGGCACAAAGCTTCTCGGAATCCTGTCGCCCAATCAGCATGAGGTACCGGCGCTAGCGAACACATTGGCGGGAGCCTATTTCCCGATTGATGCCGGTCCACTTCAACGCGACGAGATCGACGTGGGCGAAGCGATTCCAGTTCGCTGTCTGAAGAACGGTTTATGGCTGTCGCGCGATAAGGATTTGCCTTTCGCGATCATGATGGCACCGGGCGGTCGCTTCGGGCTCCGCACCGGCGTGCAGGTTGAAATTGCCGTCCCGGCCGGAGAGCGTGGGGCGCAGTTTTCACAGGAGTTTTTCCGCGAGCTCGAACTTCTGGTCGGCCAGGGCCGAACGTATCGAGGCCGGATCATTTCTCTGGAAGGCCACATCGATCCATTGGGTGGCGGCAGCATGGTCAAAGTGCACCGTTTGGCCCAAATCAATCGCGACAGTGTGATCCTGCCAGATAAAACTCTTGAGGTGCTCGACCATAATGTAGCCGCATTCATGAAGGCGAAAGAACAGCTAAAGGCGTTGCAGTTCCAGACGCGAAAGGGAATTTTGTTCTACGGACCGCCGGGCACGGGCAAGACATATACGATTCATTATTTGGCTTCGCAATTGAAAAACCATACGACCTTACTCGTGACGGCAGAGCAAGTCGGGCTGCTCGGGGAGTATTTCCGGCTAGCGCGTTTTCTGCAGCCGTCCATGATGGTCATTGAGGACGTGGACCTCATTGCTCGTGAACGCACGCACATGCACGGCCCAGGCGAGGAGGTTCTTCTGAACAAGCTGCTGAACGAGATGGACGGTCTGCAAGAGGATGCCGAGGTCTTGCTCATCCTGACCACGAATCGTCCGGAGCAGATCGAGCCAGCCCTGGTTTCCCGGCCCGGCCGCGTTGATCAGGCGATTGAGTTTCCGCTGCCTGACGAGGAAGGCCGCGCGAAGCTAGTGAAACTCTACGCTCGTGGGCTGGAAATCTCTGAAGAACTAATGGAACTGGTTGTTAGTCGTACAAAGGGTGTCAGTGGGGCATTCATTAAGGAACTCATGCGCCGATGCGCCCAGTTTCAGATCGAATCCTCGCATGGCAATGTCCTGACGCAGTCGGCCGTGGATGCCGCGATGGAAGAAATGCTTTTTGCGGGTGGAGCGCTAAACCGTCGTTTGCTTGGCGGCGAAGGCGCTGTGCAGATTACCAGCCAAGTCACCCGACTTTCCAGCTAGGGACTTTCGGCTAATCTAACGCCACGCGTCATTGGCTAGTCGGGGAGTAATCCATTTGCCTGGTTACTCGCATAATCGGACAAGTCCCGTACCAGGACCTAAAGTTTCCGATTACCGCGTTAACCAGGACTTGACGGGTGCTTCGGTCGTTTATCGAGGCGACTCACCTAAGCCACTCCTGGCAAGTCTTGTGAATCTTCCACTTTCCTCCCACTTTCTTGAGAAGCAGAAGGCGGCCCTGCCCGCAAAGCTCTCCGCAAACAAAGCTGTAGCTAACTAAGGCCCGGTCATGTTGTTTGTTGAAGATAATCTCAGAAAGCGTGAACAACCCGTTCTTAACGGCCTGTTCAGTCGCATCATCTATTTCTTTTTGTGGTACGCTTTCGCCGTCGTTGATGACTTTCTTCATAAGGATTGCAGGGTCACCATTCTTGATTTTCTCTTCCTGACGATGGGGGTCAACGAGGTCGATTTTTAAATTCAGTGCCACTGCAGAGTCCATATGATGTACAACCAAAGCCGAAGCGTCGGGAACGGGGGACGAGGATGTCTTGGGACATCCGCGAGTAAAAGGCCAGCGGTCTCCTCTATCGGTTCGGTCGTGTTTGCTAACTTGAGCGTGTCCGTAGAATCCTTTAGAAAATCCTGGAGGACAGCGCGATAAACGATGACCTGTTCCTTGGTCAACGATTCGCTACTGACCTTGGGCTCGTGCGCGACATCCTGAGCTATCGCCGCAAGGGCAAGGGAGAGACCTAGCACCGTTGCGAAACAAATAGGGCGCATATGGGCACTGTATACGCGAATCCATTGGCACGCTCGACAATTCTCGGCAAAGAGTTTCGTGGTTTCTCCCTGCTAAGTACAAAATTACCGGCCAAAATCTGTTTGCACTTTGATTTGCGCCTAAGCGCCTTAGGATCAAACAGTTTGGCCGGTAATTTTCGACATTACTGGTCCAATCTGTGCACGCACGTTCAACACGTAGATTCGGAAAGCGTTAACCTTGGTGCGGGCATCATGATTGGCCAGTAATGTCCGCAAACCGGTAAAGTTTCCTTCGCCCAAATCAACTTCAGCGGTTACCGCGTTTACCAGGACTTACGCTGGTGATAGACTCCCACGCATGCCCAAAAAGAAGCCCAAAAAGAAGCCCGACAAGAAGAAGACAGATAAGAAGAAGTCCGTTAGGCGAAAAAAGGCAGAACGCAGGAAGAAGCCAATTCAGCGTGAGAAGTCGACGCGCTCTAAGGTGCCCAGCGGAAGCTCATCTGCACAAATGCATCAAGCCGTTGGTCCTCAGACCGCCAGCCAATCGGAGATTGCGCCAGAGATTTCCGACGACTCAGGCGAATTCGGGGGAGAATCGTAGCTATCACGAAGGTCATCGAACTTCTGACCGCGTCATGCTTGGAGGACAGAATGGCGAAGAACAGCAAGCTCACGCAGGCTGCAGTAAAATTGGCGCAGCAATGGGGAAAGCTGACCGAGCGGCTCACAAGGTTGCAAAGGCAGGGGTGGTTGCGAAAAAAGAACTTGCGGCCATTTCGAAGCAGGTTGCGGCTCTCAAGAAGCAATTGCAGAAGACCACGAAACGTTTGCAACGCGCACCGCGCTAGCGTAACTGTTCCTCAAGATTTGAAATCCGCGAACGGGGCATCTGAAAAGCACTTGTCCGATAACCGCGTTTGAACGCAGCCGCTGGCGCGGCAGACGCTTCGCGTGCTATGCTCCGCACGTCATGCCACAAGGTAAGGCTTTTAACTGCGATTTTCGCTTTTCTCTGATTTTCCTAAGTCATGCAAAATCAATAGGCTGCGAACGAAAAAGGATTCAATTCCCATAGCCGTTAGATCGAGTCCAGCCATTAGCCCGCATCCGCCGCAACCGCCAGCGGCCACCTTCAAGCGGTTTTATCGAACGCGCGCCAGAGCATCGCGTCCACGCGCACTTCCTGCTCGAATGCGCGCCTCCGATAAAACACTAACGTTTACCGGGACTTAGACGTTCAGCGTCCCCACATCCGCCTGTCGATCTTCTCATTGCCTCAGAGCAACGACCGCAGTAAGTCAAGAATATTAACTTGTAAAGTACAGGTGCCTGTCGACTGCATATCGACCGCGCTAGCGTGACTTCACTGCTCCGTCGAAGCCTGATTTGCGCGTGTCGTCAACACAGCAATTGTTTATCGATCCAAACACACCATCCATGGGTTTGCGCGTTAACATCGCCATCTTCACGCTCGGGTTGCTTACAATCGTTGGGGGTGTGCGCGCGGTTCCCGAGGAACAAAGGCGCTCGCCAGAGTTTTTGCGGGGCAAGTATCAAGAGCTAAATCAAATGGCCTTCGACAACAGGTTGCCACCAGTTCGAATCGAGTGGGCGGATTTGACCGCATACAACTACCTGGGCGAGACTTACCGGGAAAGCGATGGCACGTTTGTTGTGCTCGTTGACTGGAGCACAAATCTCCGGGATGAAGTTCTCCAAGACACCGTGGTTCACGAAATGTGTCACGTTGCGACTTGGAGACGGGAGGATGATCCGCACGGGTCAGCGTTCCGGGCGTGCATGGCTGGAATCAAGGGGAAAGCACTGCAAGACCGCAGTACGAAGGCACGATGAGCGGGATAGAGAAAGCCGACAAATTGGCATTGCAGCGGTCATCGCAGCGAATTGCGTTGCCCTGATCCCGTTGGTGACCCACTGCTACGATTTATCCGTTTTTATTCAGTTTGTCATCCTTGCAGTACTTCGTACCCTGCAAGGTCAACTGAAGTGCGAGGCCGCTCTTCGTGATCTGGTAGACCCATACCCCCGGGGCAACTTCAGCCGCTCCCGAGTAAGCTCCGCCCTTCTCGCCTGCTTTGGCCGCAGCGTCCGCTTGCGCTGAACCGGACCAGCCGGAATCCGGAAATTGTGCCAGCGCCTTGTCGTTCTCGAAGACGAACACCACGACATAGTCTTTCACTCCCATGCCCAGGCCGGCACCGGCTGAAGCCATCTTCATGAAGGTTTCTTGCTTGGTCTTGTTGTTGACGGCCAGTCCTGAACCGCGTGCCGTGCTCAACAACAACACGTTCACCCTCCTCCCGAGTCCCATGGAAGGGGCGGCACCTCCGCCAATGGGTGACCGCACGATGGTCGGCTACGAGCTGAGGAAAGCGGGGGCCAAAAAAATGCTCGCCCGGGCGGCCGCTCCCCCTCTAACGGTGTTCGTCAGACAGGGGCGCCGCGTGTTCAATCCATATTCTCTATTTGCGGACCAAATTGCGAAGAAGCTCAACAGCATCAACTGACGGTCAACTGGCCGAATAACTGACTGGGTGCGTAAGGCTAACTCTGGTAAGTTACCGGACATGTTCGGTTACCGCGTTTAGCAGGAGTTGACGATTGCACGCTGCTTTTCGTTGTTGGTGAAATGGCGATATTTCGTCAACAATCCGTCTCAGGGCCGTCGATGCCTCATCGATGCCTCAGGTTTCGTTGACCTGTCGCGTGCCATCAACGTAAGATTCACGTCGGTGGATCAGCGTGTACATGCACTTTCCCCTATTTTAGTTTTGGCAGGAGGGCGCAATGATTCGAGAACGGGCGCTGAGGGTTGTTTTGGTGTTGGTGGGATTGCTCTTTTTGGCTGGCGTTTATCCCTTAATGATGTCTCTGTGGCAACAGAAGCAACAGGATACCGAGCCGATGATGCTTAGCGTCTATGTCACACTCGGGATATTTTTGCTGCTGGCAGCGCGTAACCCTTCGGCAAATCGCAGCCTAATCGCCTTCACGGCATGGTCGAGCATTGCTCACGCCGCTGTTATGGCGGTGCAGTCATTCTACATGGCGAGCGAACGCGGAGAATTACTGTTCGCCGTGGCCGCGCTTGGTATCATCGGTGTAGCCCTGATCGTGCTGGCTCCGATAAAGCAGTCAGGAGAGCGGGTATCCGCAGCCGTTGCGTAGGCTCGCACTCTGGGGAAACAGCCGACTTCGACATCCCGTACTACAACGAACCCAAGCCGAGTACGCAAAATTGCAGTAGTTATCCTTAGTTTATTTGCCGCCAATCTCGGTAGTGCCCGATTAGCACGCCTTACCGGTAACTTTGCTCCCAGTACTTGACTTCTCCGCGTTAATCACTGGCGAAATCAGTGGCTGTCTCGAACCAAAATCCGGTGGAATGGACCGGGGGCTAATTCACAGTGACAATTGACACTGATTTCCTCATTTACGTTCAAGAGCGGCAAGAAGTGTCACGGGAGTTGCGTTGTCTCCAAAGGTTTTGCTCAGGTGGGCGAAGTGGTCGATATTCCCAGGGCCAAAAATGAAGCTGCCGCCAAGCTGAAAGGGGTTCAGCCCAAATTTGTGCTGACGATGGCCTGCGGCGCGAGCGCGATTACGGCTCTTGAAATTGTCGCTCCGAAGTAAGTGTAGTACATTGGCGACGCCTAGGTTGGCGAGCTTGTAGGCCTGTCGCTGTTCGTCGATGAGCAAGGGGAAGTCGATTCCGGTTTCTTCCTGGAAAATGCGCGCATAGTTGCGGTCGCCAAGACTGATGGCTGCGAGGGAAGCACCTTTGTTGAGGAAGGCTTGCTGGTGTTCGCGCAACTGCGCGACGTGCTCACGGCAAAAAATTCATCCATAGTGGCGAAGAAAAACGATGACCGCAGGCTTGCTCTCCCACAACGACCCCAAGCGAATTTCTTGGCCAAAGGCGTCTGGAAGAACGACGTCTGCGAGGCGCTTGCTGAGTGTTTCCGGCATCATGGGCCATGATTGAAGAAACAGGATTCTTCTGTCAAGGCCAGGTCTGACCATTAACCTCCGGCGTTTCTATCGGCCTGGTCTACGTTTACTGCGTTTATCGGGAGCCGAGCCACTCTTCCTTGCTTTCAGCCATACTAATGCGGTGGAGGCATAGTCGATGTTCTGCCTATCGAAGCCCAGTCGAGACTCAATTTGTGCGTTTATCTCCAGTCAAAAAATAGAGCGATTTTCATACGGAGAGGTCGGATGCTCACGGCATGGAGCGCCGAAAGGATATACCGTCGACCACAATCGAGTCAGTTTGGGACAAGGTGCTGACATCTACGAAAGGGCAAAGAATGCAGTAAGAGGATGGAAGATGTTCGATATGCCGTGGATTGTTTTATGCTGGCCAGATGTACCCATCGAGACTGGCGCAACGGTTGCAGTTCTCGTTTCGCACGCCGGTTTTTGGTCTTTGAACGCCTGCCGAATTGCATACGTGCTTCAGGAGCGCCGAATTTTGGAAAAGTACGGTTTCGCATACGGGACGCTGCACGACCATGGCGAAATCGGTGAAGAACGTTTTACCGTTGAATTCAACCCTCCAGATGGAAGCGTGTGGTATGACCTTTACGCTTTTTCCCGGCCCGGTCCGGCCGCTCGTTTGGTTTATCCGTTCGTACGTTCACTCCAAAAACGCTTCGCTAAAGAATCGAAAGAAGCCATGCAGAGGGCAGTTCAATTCGCTTGAGTCAGTATCCAAGCGTACTGGTAGCCACATGTGTGTATGCTACGCAAGCCAGAGACCCAAATCGTAAATTCCGGTTAGGACGGGTGTCTAGGCTCCTGGTTACTGAGCATCGTCACAAACGAAGGAGGAACACTATGCCCCGTGTTGCCGTCGCTTTAGCGGGCGCGTGCCTGCTCGTTACTCCGTATGCCGTCCTGGCGGCACAGCGTGCCGGATCGACCGTCCAGAATCCATCCGCAGCAAGACAGCTGGCCCCATCATATTTCCCCGATCGATTCGACTGGCAGCACAAGAAGCCGGAGGAGGTCGGCATGGATGCTGGGAGGCTAGATGATGCCGTGAAGCATGCTATTGCAAGTGAGAATCCGGCGACGAAAGACTTGACACTTTACCTTGCGACGACAATGGGTGCCACTGAGCCGTTTGACTCGGATAACGAAATGGTCGAAGTCCGCCGGTTGTTGGAGATAACCGACTGGAGACTCTCGTTATGCGTTACATGATGCTCGTTCGAGACCAAGCATCCGAGGAATCCGCCTAGGAAAGACCAGAACATAGCTCACTCCACGGGCGGCGGAATAGTCGCTGAGCAAGGCGATACAAACCCGCGACGCCGTCCGGTGAAAATGTGTTTGCAGTTGTATGCTGACGACGTGGAATTTGAAATCAATCTCGAACAAAACAAGACTGGACCCTCACCCGCAATTACTCAGGCGGACCTCAACCGCATCATCCAGACTGCTCACAAGGCAGCTACCGCACAAGGGATTCTCGCCGTCAAGCCCAGCTAGTTGATGGCAATGGCGGTCGCAGGAGTCAAATTTTTTCAGGAGTCGAACCAAGTCCCGATTAGTCGCGTTATCGGCAAGGTTCGGTCTAGTACGGACTTGGGAGGTAGAATGGCGCAGAAGGAGTAGGAGGAATCAATGCCGACGATTGAGGGGAAACAAGCACGGGTTTGGATTGATGCTTATGTGAAGAAGGCGGGGACGCTTGAGGGTGTGACGAAGGCGGTACGGGCACTGGTGAAAAAGACAGTAAAGGGGGGCGAGGAGTACGTGAATCCGTGGAAGATTCCGTCGTTTGATTCGAACGGACCGCTGTGCTGCTTCATGGTGGGTAAAGAGCATGTGACGTTTGCGTTCATGCGCGGGGCGGCACTGCCGGACCCGGAGAAGCTGCTGGAGGGAACAGGGAAGGGCGTGCGACACGTAAAACTGCAGAGCGTTGCCGAAGTGAAGAGGCCGGGAGTGAAGAAATTGATTGCAGAGGCGGCGAAGCTGAATAGGAAGGACCCACCATCGGGGATGATGGTGGGAATGGAAAAGAGAAAGGCTAAAGCAAGAAACAGGTAGGAGGAAGCGAAGATAGAGTACGCCAAGTTGCAGTAGTTGACTGTGAATTTGCTTGAACAGATTGTCCTGTGCCCGATTAGTCGCGTTACCGGCCACTTGGGCACCGGGACCCACACTCCGGTTTCCGCGTTTACCAGGACCTTGCTCACAATTGGCCAGAGCAATGGTACAGTTTATGCGGTGCGTGCCCTCATTGCTGTCCTTCCAGCCTTGTTCCTTGCGCAGGTCGCGACAGCGCAAAATACGATTTCCTTTCCTACCAAGGATGGCGGCGTCGTTTTCGCCGATATCTACGGAACGAGTGACAGAGCGGTCGTGCTTGCGCACGGAGGCCGTTTCAACAAAGAGGGTTGGACGAGGCAGGCTGAAAGACTAGTGGCGGCAGGATTTCAAGTGCTGGCGCTGGACTTCCGAGGCTACGGCAAGTCGCGTGGTCCAGGCGATTCTGAGCCGATGGATGCGCCGCTCCACTTGGATGTGCTGGCGGCAGTGCGCTATCTCCGAAAGAATGGCGCGAAGAGCGTTTCTGTAGTAGGCGGCAGCATGGGAGGAGGAGCCGCCGCTGACGCATGCATCTCTTCGCAGCCCGGTGAGGTCGAGCGCGTCGTACTGCTGGGCGGCCACCCGAACGGTCCGGCCGAGAAGCTCAAGTGTCCTTCGCTATTCATTGTAACGCGCGATGACGCCAGCGGCGACGGACCACGGCTCCCAAAGATTCGTGCGGATTATGAAAAAGCCCCCGAACCGAAACAGCTGATCATCCTTGACGGCTCTGCCCATGCGCAGTACCTCCTCCAAACGGATCAGGGCGAGCGCGTTATGCGCGAGATTCTCCGCTTCCTTTCCGCAAAGTGAAGTAACGGTCGGATACCATCTGGCGCGTCCCAGTAGCGACTTTTCCGGTAACCGCATTTACCAGGACCTATCGGTTTACCAGGACCTATCGGTTTGAGGTTTCTGTCTGTATTCGTCTTGGTTCGAGCGGAAAAGTGTCCTCTAGGGGCAGTTAACATGCTTTTTTCGCCGGATGCCCGGACGGCGCCGTCTTCATTCGTTCCTTTCCCAGGCACGCCACCACTGGGCCAGCGATATGTTGGACGAACCTTGTTTGGGCAACTTCTCAAATTCTTCCAGTGCAAGCAACGCTCTTTGTTTCTCGGGGGCTAAGGCGCTATTTATGGATGCTTTGACAGAACCCAATCCGGCGGCTGGAAGACCGGGAAACCGGCGCTGAATCTGCTCAAGAATCGCTGGGTCTGGTTCTTCGGACAGTCTTGGCAACTCCGAGCGAAGGCGGGTGAGTTTTGAAGCATCGTCCAGGGCAGCGTCCGAGAGGATGTTGTCGATCAATTCGTGCACGCGCCTGCTCGAGAATTGCGCGGCGATGGAACGAGCTGCCAAGGTCGCAGCGGCACTCGGATCGCCCTCATAAGAACCATCGGCGAACAAAGCAGCTTTGAGGATGAAGGCACACGGAGCTGGCTTGGGCGCAATGCCGCTCAGGCTCGCGGAGGTTGAAGTGTCACAGAAAAGACGAAACTCATGACTTGCGTGCGGGGCAATCAGAACGCCGCGATCATTGCCCTCCTGAAAATTGCTGTTATGGTCGAACGACTCTTCGACGAGAAAGGCGCTCACTGGCTGTGAGGAAAGGTTGCGGAGAGCGATCCTGTAGCCATTGCGGTCCACGCCTAAGATTTCGGGTTGTATGGATGGAACCTCGTTCACGGTTGGCAGGGTGCCGGGATTTGGCAATTGTGCGTTGACAATCTTGATGGTCCACGGTTGCAAGCCGAGTTGTTCCATTTCGTGTAAGACGATCGACTCGTTGAGGTGTGGCGAGTACGTACCGATCTTCTGCTGTGGATGGCCTTGCAGCGATAGAGGTGTATCGTCGGTTTTGCCCAAGGGTCCGAAAAAGACAGAGGCGGTGATTTCCACCGCATCGCCATCCACTTTGCAGACGAGTTTGATGGCGGAAGGCTTTTCGGAGTCTCTAATGTCGTGCCCACGGAGCGGATGAAGAAAAGGGTGGCCTCGGAACGTCGAGTCGACTCCCCCTTCCGGGACGATCACAAAATGAGGCGGAAATCCATCCTCAGCCTCACTAATCTCTAAAGCAAATCTGGGCTGGCGCACTGGAGTTTGCGGGTACAGCATTGTCGCAGTGCAAAGTAAGAGAACGAATCGGCTGGCAGTGCGCATGGGACCGTTCCTTCCCGAGGAAGACCGTCCCCATCGAATGAAGTAACGATGAAGTGAATACCAGTATAGTCTAATCTAACTCTCTCCGATAGCTCTAAAATTTCGTACCCCCCGCCGTGCAGTTCCACGTTTCTCGAAGGGAGGAGGAAGTGCCCGCACGCGTAATCGGAAAAGTGCCCGTTCCTGGCCACAATCGGAGCTCGGACGTCATACGCCACGTGTCGATAGAGACCATTTCGCTGAAACGCGTCTACGACTACAATGACAACGGCCGAAACCAAAAACGGACGGCTGAAGTGGAGACCACCGACATGTCATCGGGCGACCCGCAGAGAACTTGGTTTCCGGAAATGATCGTGCGGTTGCGAGCGGACTGGCAAGCGGAAATGTCGATGCCGGCGCTCATCAGTCTGCGGGACGACCTGGAGGGAATGCTTCGCCGGATTCGAGCTGGACACGACATCAAGACGCCAATCATCACTTGCCGCAGGTGCGGGTTCACGGGACCTGCCGCGGAGCCCCACGTCAGCGTGCGCGCCTTGATCCTGGCGCTTGCCCGATTCGAAATCGCGTCGAAGGAGCAAACCCGAGCGCTGGAAAAAGCCTGGGCAGCCCACCGCAAGGAACACCGGCTAGACCGCGAAGGGAAACTCTCGGCAGGGATCCCAGAAAGCTGCCAACATTGAAGTCCCCATGTGGGGTTTCCTTTGCCCCCCAACAAAAGCCGCGTTGGCGGTCAGCCGTGCTTCTTGGTGGAAGACCTTCTATTACGCTCTCGCCGTGGCCCGATGGTGGGCGGCGAGCTCCATTTATTCTTTTGTGTTTGCCTGGTTGTCCAGGGCCGAATCACCTGAGGGTGGCGCGACTTTGTCCATGCCCCCGTAGAGTTTCAGTGTACTTCACTGCGACCCGAGACTTGAAATCCATAAGTTGGGCACAGGCCTACGAGAGGAGTTGACAACATGGGAATGCGAGAAACTGTTCGGAGCCTGCGCGCCTACTTCATTTTCAGCGGACTAGCGGGCGTGTTTTTCGCGGCCTCGGCTCTTCGGGTCAGTCTGCTGGATGCAGGTGTAATTGGCGTAATCCTTGGACTTATCAGTATTGGTTTCAGCTTAGCTTTCGTGTACGTCGGATTCACTCTGCCAAAGCTGTTGAGAGGTTCTGCGAGCCGCATCGTGACCCTCCTGTATGCGAGTGCGGGTTGGACCGTGTTCTTTTTCCTACTGAGCCTTTTGGGCGGACCGTCAACCTTTGGATTGGTCACTCTCATTTTGACCCTGCTCATCCTGTGGTATCTGTTGAAGAATGTCCGACGACTGGCAGCGGAAGCTCAAGCTGCACCTTCCGAACCACCGCCCTCCGGGACCTGCTGAATAGTTTTGTTCGCTTGGTCCGCTCGTCGGATATCTCGTACAAATCCACTTGTCCGGTTTCCGCGTTTACCAGACTTGACCGCCGATATTCAGGTCTGTTCCATGAGGGTTCCAACAAGCAGTATTGTAAATGTGTGAGCGAACGCGACAACAAGCAGCTTTCGGGACGCGAAGCAAATGTCAGATTTCAGATTCTGGATGCTGCAAAGCAACTGGTTGCGGGGCAACTTGGCGTAATAGCAGCAGCGCGGCAATTGAGTCCATTACGTCATGAGGCAGAGCCGCAGGTTGCGGAGGTGCTTTTAACGTTCGCTGGAATCGACTCTGAAACCGATGCGCTTCCAGTCGGTAAAGTGCGGGAGGCTTGGAATCCAGAAGCGCTAAAGCGCAAAGACCACGAGATTGCAGAAGCTGAGCAGTTTTACCGAGACAGTGCGATGAATGCCGCCGCCGAACTCATACGACTGCTCGATGTGCCTTCCTAGTGCGCACTTTTCCGATTACCGCGTTTACCAGGGACTGAACGGTCCCGCCCGTGGACTCATGGTGAAATAGGCGTGCTGAAGTTAAACGTCAAATCGACGGTTGCCCGCTCGGCGTCACGTTGCCATTTGACGCTTTGGGGGGACACGCCAACTGGCAGAAGAGATTCATTGTCTCGGTAAAAATCTTCTATGAGTTTCGGATTCACCGGCGTTCCCATTTTCAGTTGCGACTTCAGGAGCCTTTCCACCTTCGGGTCGAGGCCAATCACTTGTATGTTCCCCCATCGATATTGCTTGCCTTCGTTTAGCTCGACGAAAATCGCAACACTCCGGTCCGTGTCGTCAGACTGCCTTTCAACATTGTACGCAAGGTCGATAAATCCCTGTTCGTGATAGGCGCGTGACACAGCGTGCAGACCGGCTTGGAATCTGTCGCGGTTATAGACTTCACCATCGTTCAGTGGAATCAGCTTCCGAAGATTGACCGAGTCAAGACGAGCCGTGGCTGGTTCAGTCCCAACGTATCGAAACCCTATTTCCTTCAGCCTTCTTTGCTGGCCTTCGTCCACTTGAATCGTGACCAGAACATGGAGCAATCTTGGCTCTTGCCGAAGCGTCTTAGAGGTCGCTGTCAGAGAAAATCCAATATATCCTTGGTTTTCCCGGTCCGGCCAACCCGCGATTTCTGCGCGAACCACTTTGTCTTCTACCTCGGCTATCAAATCTGAGTTTTCTGCGTACTCGCTGTGCATTAAAGCGGCTACCAACTGCTTTTTGACGCTTTGAGGCAGGTGGACCGCTCCCTGCAAATCGACGCGCTCAATGATGATTTTTGGAGTGGCCGCCGACACTTGGGCACGAATGACCGAACACATGACGAGCCCGAAGAGTACAGTCAATAGCGTTAGCTTCATAAAGCCCGCATGATGATTAAAGCACAGGTTTGAGTCCTAAGCGGAGCCCGCGTGATGCGGGGAATCGACGCTAAGTCCCGATTAGCGTAATCGGAAACTTGAAAACTTGAAAACTTGAAACCGCATGGACGAGTACGTTGGTCAACTTCCAGCCTCACCAGGCACTCGAAAGAGGGCCATAACTTCTCGGTTTCCAGACTCTTCCACCAGTTCTCGAAACGGCTTTCCGCTTGGATCTCTGCCTTGGCGAAGTTTAGGAAAGCGTTCCAGAAATCGGGCTACCCACCTAGCATCTCCAAGCTCAATGGCATAAACAAGGTCTGCTATCTCAATAGCAAAGTAACCGCCCTTCTCCCGCAAATACTCGATTGCCCAACCGGTTGGCGTAGCACCGAACTGCCTGTCTCGGCTGTTGATTTCTGCGCCTCTGTCGAGCAACAGTTCGACGATTTCGCGAGCCCACCAAACGTCGCGTAGTGAAGAGCGGTTGCGCCCGTTTCGTCGTACGCATGCACCAGTTTGCCGTCGTCGTCCAGAATCGTCCTGACTTGGTTCACATCACGCAGCTTTATGGCTTTAATCAATTTGTTTAAATTGCTCATTGATGGACATCCGACAGTCAAGGACTCCACAAAAGAAGATCCCCAGCGTACGAAAATCTACCACAAATAAATGTTGTGCCTGGTTAAGTAATGTCGCCTTACCGGTAACTTAGGGACTAGTCCCAACTTTAAGGCCAATCCCGTGAATCAGGCAGGTCGGGAGGTCGGGAAGGACATCTGGACTGGCTTCGCGACAAGATGTATAGTTACGTGTATATGAAAGAGTCACCCTACCGTGAAGTCTTGAAGCGTGCACGCACCGGTCGCTCCGACGCCGGAGATGTTTTTCCATGCGGCGGCAAGGAACCGATCCCGCGCCATTGTCCGCAGCAAAAGATCGTTCCCCCCCAAAAGTGCCCGTAGAAATTCAGCCCGTTGTCGTCTGGGCGTCCGAAGTCGTTCATTCCACGGGTGCGTGAGGTTTTGGATGAGGCACACCACCGCTGCAATCACAGTGCCTGTATGGAATTTTTGCTCAAAATGATGTCCTTCTCATAAACGCGTGATAAGATTACTTGCCCACCATGGGGAAAAATGAATTGGAAACTTGCCCTGCGTGCTCTCCGAAATTTATGCGCGTTCATTGGCGCGATTGCCCTTTTCTCCTACTTTGCTAATTTTGCTGTTGACCTACGGCATTGGTACTTGACAATCGCCAGCGCGTTTGTGTGCGCCATTTTGTGGCTTGGTTTTTACGTCATCGAAGTTCGGGGTGGTATCACCCAAGTTGCTTTGCGCTTTTCACGCTTACGGGCTACCTCACGGACCAAATCAGCGGAACTGCCATCACCCGCCGAACCCTTGTCAGGCGATCCGCCCGCCACTTGGGAATCTCAGGTGGAATCCCAAGAGACAACGCCACCTTCGGCAAATCCGTTGCCTTGGCTACGCAAGGCTGCGAAAACAGGGTCATAATTGGGGAGTCAGCGGTCGTGCAGAGTCGCCGTGGCTTGAGCCGATTATCGCTTTCATCGGGTGGCAATCAGTGTGGGATGAGGCCCTTAACCGACGAAAGCTTTGGCATGTCGGTTGTCCTCAGGATTCGAAACCATGGATCGGCGTGTCAAGTGCCCTAGCCGCACGCACAGGATCGAAATATTCTCGTAGGAACGCGATCTTGCCGCCTGCAGCACGCAGAAATACCACATAATCCTGGCGATACATACGTCCCGTAGACTTGATGAGCCCCTCGCCCTTGACTTCGCCGACTGCACGTTCCGGATCGGCGAACGCATACACCTTGAGGTCGAAGAAGCGGAAATTCTCCACAGCCCCGACGAACCAAATTGCATGACGGACCGCTTCCTCCCGTCCGGACAGCTGTGCTGGATGCCCGATGGACGGTGCGTAGGCGAGTTCCCACAAAACATCATCGGCGATCAGCGTCTGCCACTGCGTGTTGTCGTCGACGAGCGTCTGGATATGTCGTTGCAAGAGGTCGGAAGCGATGGTCATCTAGACCTCCTCGTGGCTAGTGGTGCTCTTCATAATACGTGTTCACCCAGCGATTGTGGCATCAAGATGCCCGGTGCTATCGATGCCCGAAAAGTCGGCCGTTCAATAGATGGGCCACTTGGCCGCATAACGCCCGACCCTTGCGGTTACGCGCTGCTGTCGAGAATTGTGGGCGGTTGGTCGGCAACTGTTCCCGAAAGCCTCTTCCTCAAACCTTAACGGAAGGTTTGCCCATGATTCCGCCCGAAGCAGTAGACATATGCCGTCCGATGATGGTCAGATACTCCGTAATCTACAGAGTGACCCGATGACCGCAGCAGACTTTCGCAGGATTGCACTGAGCCTGGAGGGAGTGGAAGAGTACTCCCACGCAGGATTGCCGGCTTTTCGTGTAGGAGGCCGGAAATTTGCTTCGCTGGCCTCGCAAGCAGGGGGGTACGGAAATCTAATGCTTACGCTGGAGCAGCAGGCGGCGTTTGTGGAGGAGGCGCCCGAGATTTTCCTGCCGATTCCTGGCGGCTGGGGAAAGATGGGACACACGCATATTCGCCTGGCGGCGGCGAGCGAGGATGTACTGACGGGTGCACTCCGAACGGCGTGGAAACTGCGAATTGATAAGAACGCAAAGACAAGCCGAAAGAACTCCCGTGTGGCGGAGCGCAACGGAGTAACAGATAAGAAACGCAGGAAGCGACGACTATGAGAGCAACAACAGCAAGAAACATTAATAACAACAAAAAGGGCTTGTCACCAGAACAATGTGAACAACTACTTAGAGCATGGAAAGCCCGTTTTGAGAAAAACATGAACCGCCATAAAGGTCTTGAATGGGCCAAAATACAAGCAAAGCTGGAAGCTAATACCGAAAAACTGTGGTCACTCAATGAAATGGAAAGAACTGGTGGTGAACCGGACGTTGTTGGACATGATAAAAAGACGGGCGAATACATTTTTTATGATTGTTCGGCGGAAAGTCCTAAAGGCCGCAGAAGTTTTTGCTACGACTGCGAAGCGCTGGAGTCAAGGAAAGAACATAAACCAGAAAATAACGCTCTTGATATGGCAGCTGCCATGGGCATTGAGCTTTTAACGGAAGAACAATATCGAGAGTTGCAGAAACTGGGGAATTTCGATACGAAAACGTCGAGCTGGGTGAAAACACCTTCTGATATCAGAAAACTCGGCGGCGCCCTGTTTTGTGATCGCCGCTACGACACTGTTTTCGTGTATCACAACGGTGCGGAATCTTACTATGCCGCGCGGGCGTTCCGCGGCTCGCTAAGGGTCTAAATTTTGCATGCCGGCACACCAAACAGTCGATGCCAATCTAGGATGGCTTCCGCTCGCCGTCCGGGCGGAGAGCTCCCGGTTGCAAACGCAGGGGTAAACAACCTGCAGAACGTATCGGAAGGTTTTGACATCACTCTGCGACGCGTGGCTAAGGTCCTGGTGGTGGGATGCTGCAGCACTTATCAGGTCTCCTGGAATTGCTTCCGCATAGCCCGTCAACCGGACTCCGAACCCAGCCACTCCACGTGGTGAGCGCTATCGCCTGATTACGTCAACAAGCCCTTTAGCAATAACAACTCTTGAGGAGGCATAGTTTGCCCGCCGTTCGACTCAAGCGTCTGAGCGAGCCGCCATCACCAACCAATTACAGCAATTTTGTACACGAGCAGAATGACTACGGCGGCCAGCGCGATCCGGACGGACAGCGTGTAGCGTCGGAAGAAGTACAAGGTCACGCCTGCCCAGCAGAAGCAAGCAGCTATTAAGGCGCCACCGACATACGGCGCAGCGACTGCGGCCGAGAAGCTCGTGCCAAGGACGTGCCTGAGCCGGAAGAACTCACCTAGGGTCCTTACCACGATGAGGAAATTGAGCCGTGATTCCTATCTGAGCCCAGCGTTCTCTAGTCACGGGGAATATTCTAGCTGGGCGGGCAACGCTTGGCGACAAATCGCCATTGCGCTCACTATGCTGGGCCAGGTCACTTCGTGCGTGGTCGGCAACCCTTACTTTACCGGATTATGGAAGGGTTGCCCGTGATCCGGCCGCAATCTCCAAGGTGCGTGAGTAGACAGCGAGAAATGGGCCGTGAAAACGCGGTTTGACAGTGCCGCGGCAAGTTGCGGATACTAGCGGCAGCGTGCGACAGGGCACCACCGACCCGCGGCAAGGGAACAAATCCCACCTGCTTTGATCCAGACAGCGTGCTTTGCACCTTCTTTCAGCCTGTATCAGCGGGTCACAGGCGCTCTTGAAAGGAGGCGTAATGACCACATCGAAACTTCCTGCTCGTCCCTCGCTGGAATCCCTGCGCAAACAAGCCAAGAAACTGGCCCGTGGCATCGCTGCCGGCGATCCAGGCGCCATCGACCAGGCACGTGCCCATCTGCCCAAAGCCAAACTGCCGTTGTCGCAGCGTGATGCCCAGCTGGTGCTGGCGCGCGAATATGGGTTTCCAGGCTGGCAGGACCTGGTTAAAGAAGTAAAGCAACGCCTCGGCAGGGGACTCGAGTGGGCCTTATCCGAAGCCCGCCGCTGCATTCATAACAATGACATCGAAGGTCTACGGCAGCTTTTGGCTGAATACCCGGCGTTATTGTCGTGGAGGGCGGATGAAAACGAGGGCGGGCTGCTCGGGATGGCTACCAAGTCCTACGGCGACAGCTTCGACCCGTCCCGGGAGCAGATATTCACGCGCGCGGCATGTGCAGAGCTCCTGATCGATGCAGGCGCAGTCGTCGCGCCGTCGGTATGCGATGGCCTCATCGCTTCCCGCACAAAGGGACTGCTCGATCTCTTCCACCGCAGAGGCCTTCTTCCCCAATCGCTCCGGTTCTTTGCCGCGCTTGGCGACGTCAATGGCGTTCGCGCCTGTCTTGATGCGAATGGCGACGATCTTGCAGTGGTGAACCGGGCGTTCATGTGTGCCTGCCATCTCCAGCACGCGACCGCAGCGGCGCTGCTGCTGGATCGGTCAATCACGCTCGATGCCGAGCTGGGAAGGCAGATCGATGGCGGGCCGGGACGTTCCGCATTTGTCCAATGCATCATGGCGGAAAGTGAGACGCTCGCCTTCACCAACGCCGACCCGGCCGGGCCCTGGCAGGCTTTTGTCATGCGACAGGTCGTGCGCGCGGTGAACGACGTCGACCTGGCATCCTTTGTCGGCGGATTGCGGCGCGAAGCATGGATGTTGGGAGACGCATACGTGAAATTTCAGGTCGGAATGATCGAACGGGCAGTGTTGCGCGATCGCGCCGCTTTCATTACCGCTCTTCTCGATCTCGATCCCGCTCTGCTGCGCAGTCCTGTGCCGCCGCGATCGCAGGCCATTGAATTCGCGTTCGTGTATGCGAAGTCCCATCTGCTTCCGATGCTGCTGCGCATCTGGCGCCTCCCCGACGATCTGCCACATGCAGCCGGGAATGGGGACCTCACACGCGTGAAAAGCTGGTTCGACGCGGCGGGCAAGCCCGCACTGGGCGACCCCGCGAATCATTTTCCCGCTAACAGTGCCTTCGCCCGGAGGGACCTGCAATGGGGCGAGCCTACTGTGCAGCAGGTTCTCGACACCGCGTTCGCCTGGGCGGTCCTCAATAACCACTTCGAGGTCGCCGACTTTCTTCTCGGTCACGGGGCTGATATCAACACGAACTGGAGCTCCCATGAGCCCGCCAGCATTCTGCATGAGCTGGTGTATTTCCACAAAAATTACGAAGCGATGCAATTCCTCATCGATCGCGGCATCGACATGACGATCGTCGATTATCGCTGGGGCGGTACCGCCCAGGGTTGGGCATATCACGCTGCGAAGGACGAGAAGATGGCGCAGTGGCTCGGCGAGGCGCAACAACGGCGGGAGCAGGCATCGCGCTGAGAGCGGCCAGGCGGATCAATCAGAAGGCCGCCCCGGCATGTGCGACTTTTCACCGTGCGCCGAGGCATGTCGGCTTCAGAACCTTCTTTTTGTCTGCAGTCGGCGTGACGAACACAGCAGCGGTCAGATTCCCGGCCCGCGAGCAGACGGTAGGAGAATAGTTCCGCTAAAGCGCCGTAGCGTTACGGATTGCGGGCGGATCGTCGGCAACTCTTCCCTGACCCGGGTTATGGAAGAGTTGCCTATAACCCAGGAGAAATCCAGAAACAGTCCTGAACTGCTTTGCAACCTAGCCTTTGGTATCTGGACCCTTTGGCTGCCACAATTCGATCGGATTTCCCTCAGGGTCATGCAGGCGAGCGAACCGGCCGTTGGGATAAGACTGCGCGTCAATCTTGACCGCGATTCCCGCAGCTTGTAGCTGGGCCGCCATTTTGTCGAGATCCCGCACTCGAAAGTTCAGCATCCAAACCTTCTGGGCATCCCCGAAATACTTGCTCGTCTCAGGGAAGGGAGCGAAAGCGGTTGGTCCTGCCTCTTGCTGCCACCCGGTTTCCCCGTAGCTCGTTGGTATCGGCAAAATCCCCAAGTGTTGCTCGTACCAAAGCCCCAGCGCTTTCGGATCTTTGGCTCGAAAGAAGAATCCTCCGATTCCGTTCACTTTTTCCATTTCCGTTCCTCCAGCGATCCCATCGCGAACAGCGGCCCCCGCAGGGAGAGGAGAGGTCTTTGGCTGTACGGCTGTCTGCGCCGCTATGGCGAGTTGGTTCCGCCCGAAGATGAAGCTCGACCCGAAAG